>UEZE01000036.1_pt1 | contig 14756 bp, 16 predicted proteins | sample 1903661 | NCBI WGS metagenome assembly UEZE01 (sample SAMEA4776352, study PRJEB27445) | saltern metagenome | biome: Hypersaline environment; feature: solar saltern; material: Pellet | place: Spain | collected 2014-08 | depth 0 m | reverse complement strand
GGCGGCGAGCGCGAGCGCGTCGCGATCGCCGGCGCGCTGGCGATGGAGCCGGACCACCTCGTCTTGGACGAGCCGTTCACCGGGCTCGACGAGCCCGCCCGGCGATCGGTCGTGGAGCGGCTCCGCGGGCTCCGCCGCGAGGGGACCGGCGTCGTCGTCGTCACCCACGACCTCCGGGACGTGTTCGGGGTCGCCGACCGCGTGGTCGGGCTGGCCGACGGGGGCGTCGCCGTCGACGCTCCGCCGGACGAGGCGGCCGACTCGCTGCCCGGACTCGACGTGCGCGTCCCGGACCGCGCCGCCGACGGGCCGCGCCCGGGCCGCCGATGACGCTCTCGTACGTCCCCGGCGACTCCGTCGGCCACCGGCTCGACCCGCGCTCGAAGCTCCTCGTCCAGGTCGCCTTCGCGGCGGCGGCGTACGCGTACACCACGCCGCGGGGACTCGCCGTCCTCACGGTCGCCGCCGCCGCCTGCCTCCTCGCGGCCGACGGCGGCCTCCGCGACCTGTGGACCTACCGGGTCGCGCTCCCGTTCCTGCTCGTCGCGCCCGTCGTGGCCGGCGCGACCGTCGGCGCGCCGTGGTTTCGGGTCGAGCGCGCGACCGACACGGCGCTCGCGAGCTACCGCGTCCTCCTCATCCTGGTCGTCGCGGCCGCCTACGTCCGATCGACGCCGGTCCGCGAGTCGCGCGCGGCGCTCCAGCGGACGGTCCCGGGCCGACCGGGCGTCTTCCTCGGCGCGGGCGTCGCCGCCCGCTGTTTCGCGTGGAACCCGACGCTCCCGCGGCTGGCGTTCCGCCGCGTCGACGCCCCGGCGCTGGCCTTCGCCGCGGCCCTGATCGCGGCGACCCTCGTCCGGATCGCGTGACCCCGCGCCGTCCGGCGGTCGCGTCGCGTGAACGCAGCGCGACGAACTCCTCGTTGTGGCAAGTTTTAACCCGACTCTATCCCGGTGATCGATCATGACTCCCTTACAGGCGGCCACCCGCGAGACCTTCTGGACCATCGGTCCGGTGGGGAAGGCCGCGTTCTACTGGCTCGCCGCCGTCGCGGTCCTCGTCTTCCTGTACGGCGTGTACGCGCGGTTCGCGGCGTACGCGCGCGGGAGCGCGGACCCCCGCGACCGGCTGTCGAACCTCCCCGGCCGGGTGGTCGGGGCGACGAAGACCGTCCTCACGAACGAGAACCAGTTCGACGGAGACCTCTACACCGGCGTGATGCACACGTTCGTGCTGTGGGGCTTCCTCACCCTGCTCGTCGCGACGACCATCCTCGGGATCGACATCGACGTCTACCGCCCGCTCACGGGCGAGTCGTTCTGGGTCGGCGACTTCTATCTGGCCTACCAGTTCGCCGTCGACGCGTTCGGGCTGCTGTTCGTCGTCGGCGTCGGGATGGCGGGCTACCGCCGCTACCGGACCCGCGAGGGGCGGCTGTGGAGCAAACACAGCTCCTTCGAGGACGCGGCGTTCCTCTGGACCCTCTTCCTGCTCGGGGTCGGCGGCTTCGTCGTCGAGGGCGTGAGCATGGTCGGCCAGCCGCAGCGGGCGACCGAGACGGTGAGCTTCGTCGGGATGGCGCTCGCGACCGCGTTCCGGACGGCCGGGCTCACGGCCGCGGGCGCCGAGGCGGCGTACGGCGTCCTCTGGTGGAGCCACTCGCTGCTGGCGTTCGCGTTCGTCGCGTGGATCCCGTACGCGAAGCCGTTCCACATGCTCTCCTCGTTCGCGAACGTCGTCGCCCGCGACGAGAAGGCGGGCGCGCGGCTCCCGAACGTCCCGGCCGACCTCGACCACACGAACGCGGAGTCGCTCGACGACTTCACGTGGAAGGAGCTGATGGACGGCGACGCCTGTACGAAGTGCGGGCGGTGTACCGACGCCTGTCCCGCCGACACGGTCGGCCGCAACCTCGACCCCCGGAACGTCATCCTCGATTTGAAGGCGTACCGCGAGTCGGTGAGCGACGACCCGGTGGCCGGCTCCGGCGGCGGCGCGGTGGCGACGGACGGCGGGACCGTCCCCATCGTCGCCGACGAGGGCGGCGTCATCGACGCCGAGTCGATGGAGTCGTGTATGTCCTGTATGGCGTGTATGGACGCCTGCCCGGTCGACATCGAACACCTCACCTCCTTCACGAAGATGAATCGCCAGCTCGTCGACGAGGGGGCGGTCGACTCGAACCTCCAGGACGTGTTCCAAGACGTGATGGGGAAGGGGAACACCTTCGGCGAGTCGCAGTCGACGCGGGGCGACTGGGCCGACGACCTCGACGACGTCCCGGTCCCTACCTCGAGCTCGCCGGCCACCACGTCGAGACGTTCGCGGACTGCGAGTTCGAGAACATCGTCTGTACCGACCCGCACTCGTACAACACGATCAAAAACGAGTACCCCGAGGTCGACTTCGCGGAGTTCGCGGACGACCCGATGATGCCGTTCGACCGCGAGGAGCCGTGGAACGCCGACGGCGCGGTCGACGTCTTCCACTGGACGCAGGTGGTCGAGGAGCTGGTGAGCGAGGGGCGGCTCGGCCTCTCCGGCGACGAGCTCGACTACACCGTCACCTACCACGACCCCTGTCACCTCGGGCGGTACAACGACGAGTACGAGGCCCCTCGCGAGCTGATCAGAGCGACCGGCGCCGACCTCCACGAGATGCCCCGCTCGCGGGACGACTCGTTCTGCTGCGGCGGCGGCGGCGGCGGCCTCTGGACCGAACACGAGGAGGAGGTCAAGCCGAGCGAGGAGCGCCTGCGGGAGGCGGTCGAGGACACGGACGCGGGCGCGTAGGTCGCCGCTCCCGTTCGGGACCGGCGACCTACGCGCGTCGCGACTGCGCGCCCGCCTCGTCCGTGCGCCGCAACAGCGCCCGCCCGGGGGCGCGGTCGCGGACCGGCGCGTCGCCGAGGTAGTCGACGAGCGCGTCACGGAGCAGGGCGACGCCCTCGTCGTCGAGCGCCGCGCCCCGCTCTAGGGACTCGATCGGGCGGCGGTACGCGGGGTCCTCGTCGGTCGCGTTCCGCGCGGCGTCGAGCAGCGCCGCGTGAGCCACCCACGCCTCTTCCCGGGTGGCCGTCGGCGCCGGCGGCTCGTCTGTCGTGGGAGGGGTCATTCGTCCGGGTTCTCCCGGCACGGGGACTTAAAACCACGTCCCCGTTCGCGGTCGGAGCCGCCGCCGCGAGGCCGTTGGAACCCGTTCGCTTCCGTCTCACGGCCGTATTCCGCCGAATTACATAGCTCTATATAGAATATGTATCGACGCATAGCGCTACCGGGTCATATGCGCCCCCTTGTACCGCTCATAGCATACTACTTAACCGGAACTCGCCCAGACACGGGTGATGGCTTCTAGCCACGACGCGGACACCGCGGGGATCACACGGCGGAAATCGCTCTCGGCGCTCGCCGGCGCGGGGGCGCTGGCCCTCGCCGGCTGTACCCAGAGCGGGAACGGCGGCGACGGCGGTGACGAGCTCTCCGGCCCGATCAACATCGCCGGGTCGAGCACCGTCTTCCCGCTGATGAGCGCCGTCATGGAGGACTTCGCCGCGGAGCATCCGGGCGTCGACCCCGACATCAGCTCCACGGGTTCGGGCGGCGGCTTCTCGAACTTCTTCTGTACGGGCGACACCGACTTCAACAACGCGAGCCGCCCGATCCAGCCCGAGGAGGAGGAGCTGTGCGCGGACAACGGCGTCGAGTTCGTCGAGCTGATCGCGGCGACCGACGCGCTCACCGTCGTCGTCAACCCCGAGGCCGACTGGATCGACTCGCTCACGACCGAGGAGCTCGCCCAGATCTGGAAGTCCGACCCCGTCCAGACGTGGGACGAGGTCCGCGACGAGTTCCCGAACGAGGAGATCGAGCGGTTCGGCGCCGCCGACACCTCCGGCACGTACGACTACTTCATCGAGGCGATCCTCGAAGACGAGGGCCACACCAGCGAGTACCAGGCGACCGAGCAGGACAACACGATCGCCCAAGGCGTCTCCGGTAGCGAGTACGCGATCGGCTACTTCGGCTTCGCGTACTACTTCCAGAACCCCGACCAGCTGAAGGCGCTCGGGATCGACGACGGCGACGGGCCGGTCGAGCCGAGCCTCGAGACCGCCTCCTCCGGCGAGTACACGCCGCTCTCCCGGCCGCTGTTCACCTACCCGTCCATCTCCTCGCTGGGCGAGGAGCACATCGCGGAGTTCGCCCGCTACTTCGTCGAGCAGACGACGAACGAGGAGCTCGTCGCCAACGACGTCGGGTACGTGCCCGCGACCGAGGAGACGCAGGAAGAGCAAATGCAGAAGCTCGAAGACGCGATCGAACAGGCGCAGGGCTGAGCCGGCGCGATGAACCGGTGTATTGATTTACGACAGCGTTCGATACCCCACCGTTCGTGACTGACAGCACAGAGAGTCCGGACCTGACCCGGCGGGACGGGCTCAAACGACTGAGGGAGGGTACCTACGGCGGGCTGTTCGCGGCGTGCGCCGCGATCACGCTGCTCACGACGGCCGCGATCTTCGTCACGCTCCTGTCGGACGCGGTGGTGTTCTTCCGATCGATCTCGATTCTCGAGTTCCTCACCGGTACCAACTGGAGCCCGAACCCCGCCGGCGGCGGCCAGGCGTTCGGCATCATTCCGCTCCTGATCGGGACGCTCGTCGTGACGGCCACGGCGGCGCTCATCTCGATCCCGGTCGGAACGCTGACCGCCATCTACCTCAGCGAGTACGCCACGCCGAACGCCCGGTCGATCCTGAAACCCCTCTTGGAGATCCTCGCCGGTATCCCGACGGTCGTGTACGGGTACAGGCCGGCTACGGGCTCGGCGCGACCAAGTTCGAGGTGTCGACCGGGATCGTCGTTCCGGCGTCGATCTCCGGGATCGCCTCCTCGTACATCCTCGCCGTGTCCCGCGCCATCGGCGAGACGATGATCGTCGTCGTCGCGATGGGCGCGCAGGCGCGGATGCCCGAGGTCCAGCAGGCGCTCTTCGGGATCCCCTTCGTCAACCCCGCCGACGTCCTCTTGGAGTCCGGGATGACCATCACGGTCGCGATGGTCCAGATCACCGGCGGCGACCTCACCGGCGGGACGCTCCCGTACAACTCGATGTTCGCGCTCGGCCTCGCGCTGTTCGCGGTCACGCTCGTTATGAACATACTCAGTGACATCATCGCGCAACGCTACCGGGAGGAGTACTGATGGCGACCGACAACGCGAACGCGGGCGGCTTCGGCGAGGTCAGCCGGGTCCGCGGGATCGTCTTCGAGTACCTCTCGTTCGGCGCGAGCGTGTTCGGCCTCGTCGCCCTCGGCGTCCTCCTAGTGTACGTCGCGATCGACGCCTTCGACCTCGCGAACGCCAGCCCCGAGTGGCTGCTCACGTACTTCCTCACGCTCGTCGTGCCCTTCCTCGCGTTCTGCCTGTACAGCGCGAGCGACCGCGACGTCACCCGGCGCGCGCTCGGCGCGCTCGGCGGCGGCCTCGTCGCCGTCGCCGCGCTGTTCACCGCGGTCGAGGCGTTCGTCGCGCCGATCCCCCGACTCAACTGGCAGCTCGCGTACCTCTTCGTCGTCGCCGCACCGGTCTCGGCGTACCTCGCGTACGTCGGGAGCGGCGGCCGCGTCGGGGCGGTCGGCTTCGGGCTCCTCGGTCGGCTCGTCGGCGGCGTCGCCATCGGGCTCGCGGTCGGCACGCTGTTCCTCGTGTTCGACCCGCTGCTGTGGTTCCTCGCGTACACGCTCGGCGTCCTCCCGGCGGTCGGGCTGTACGCGGTCGGCCGACGCCGGTCGACGCCCCGGGCGCAGACCGCGGCGGTCCCGGTCGCCCTCGCCGGGCTGATCGCCGCGGTGGTCCTCCGCGACGTGGTCGCCACGTACCCGTCCGACCTCATCATCTACCTCTGGACGGTCGCGGTCCCGGTCGCGGCCGCCGGGGGGCTCCTCGTCGCCGGTCGCAGCGGCCGCACCGTCGCGGCCCTCGTCGCCGGCCTCCCCCTCGCCGCCGCGGCCGCCGGCGGGTTCCTCGCCGCGGGCGTCGGGCTCCCGGGCCCCACGGTCCTCCTCGTCCTCGTCCTGACCGGCGTGCCGACCGCGGTGTACGTCTCGCGCGTGGCCGACGCCGGCGAGGGGCTCGCCGGCCTCGGGCTCCCGCTCCTCCTCGGCGCGGGCGTGATCGCCGGCGCCCTGATCGTCGAGGCGTGGGGCGTCCCGGCCCCCGACCCGTGGCTCGACGGGTCGTTCCTCACCGCCGCACCCTCTCGGACGCCGGTCGAAGCCGGGCTGTATCCGGCCATCGTCGGCTCCGTCATCATCATCGCGCTGGTCGCCGTGCTGTCGTTCGCGCTCGGCGTCGGCACGTCCGTCTTCTTAGAGGAGTACACGCCGGAGAGCGGGGCGCTCGGGACGCTGACGCGGATCCTCCAGGTGAACGTCGCGAACCTCGCGGCGGTCCCGTCGGTCGTCTACGGCCTCCTCGGCTTGGGCCTGTTCGCGAACCTCCTCGGGCTCGGCATCGGGACGGCCGTGACGGCGGCGCTGACGCTCTCGCTGCTCATCCTCCCGATCACGATCATCTCCGCGCAGGAGGCGATCCGGTCGGTCCCGGACGACCTCCGGCGCGGCTCCGACGCCATGGGCGCGACGCGCTGGCAGACGACGAAGAACGTCGTGCTCCCCGAGGCGATGCCGGGGATCCTCACCGGGACGATCCTGGCCCTCGGTCGGGCCATCGGGGAGACCGCCCCGCTGATCATGATCGGTGCGGCGACGACCGTGTTCCGAGCGCCGGACAGCCTGTTCAGCCGGTTCAGCGCCATGCCGATGCAGATCTACACGTGGGCCGGCTTCCCGCAGGCGGACTTCCGGTACGGCGTCGTCGCCGCAGGCGTTATCACGCTGCTTCTCATCCTCGTCGGCATGAACGGGACGGCGATTCTGCTGCGCAATCGCGCGGAACGGGGGAGCTAACATGAGTAACACCACATCAGACGACTCGCTCATCACGACGGAGGTACAGGCGGACTCGAACGACGACCGCGCGGCGGCGGCCGCCGGCACCGCGGTGGCGGCGCGGAACCTGAACGTCTACTACGGCGACGAGCAGGCGATCGACGACGTGACGATGGAGATCCCCGAGAAGCGCGTCACCGCGCTCATCGGCCCCTCCGGCTGCGGGAAGTCGACGTTCCTCCGGTGTATCAACCGGATGAATGACATGATCGAGATCTGCCGGGTCGACGGCGACGTCGAGTTCGGCGGCAAGAACGTGTACGACGCCGACGTCGACCCCGTCGCCCTGCGCCGCAAGATCGGGATGGTGTTCCAGAAACCGAACCCGTTCCCGAAGTCGATCCGCGACAACGTCGCGTACGGGCTGAAGATCCAGGGGTTCGACGGCGACGTCGACGAGCGCGTCGAGGAGTCCCTGAAGGGCGCGGCGCTGTGGGACGAGGTGAAAGACCAGCTCGACTCCTCGGGGCTCGAACTCTCCGGCGGGCAACAGCAGCGGCTCTGTATCGCCCGCGCCATCGCGCCGGACCCGGAGGTCATCCTGATGGACGAGCCGACCTCCGCGCTGGACCCGGTCGCGGCCTCGAAGATCGAGGACCTGATCGACGACCTCGCGGAGGAGTACACCGTCATCATCGTCACGCACAACATGCAGCAGGCGGCGCGGATCTCCGACCGGACCGCCGTGTTCCTCACGGGCGGCGAACTGGTCGAGTACGACGACACCGCGAAGATCTTCGAGGACCCCGAAGAGCAGCGCGTCGAGGACTACATCACGGGCAAGTTCGGATAGCGTTCCTCGACATCCTTCCGGGGACCCGGAACGACCCCCGACGCGGCGCGGTCGCCGCGTGCGGCAGGCGCCGCACGCCGGACTGACGCATCGGATCGCCCCGGGCGCTTCCGGAATCACTAATCGGCTCCGTGCGCACTGATCGCACGGTGACGCTACTCTACGAGCTCATCGGCGACCAGTCGCTCGCCGTCTGGATCGCGCTCGGCCTGATCGGCTTCCTGTTGACTTGGAAGGGCGCGAACGTCGTCGAGTCCACGACCTCGAAGATCAGCGACCACTTCGGCGTCTCGCAGGCGATCCAGGGCGGCCTGATCGTCGCGGCCGCGACGTCGTTCCCCGAGCTCGCGATCATCGTGATCTCCGTCCTAGTACTCGGGGAGTTCGGCGTCGGCGCCGGCGCGCTCATCGGCACGGCGGTGTTCAACATCTTGGTCATCCCGGCCGCCGTCGCCATCACGAGCGGCGACACGACGACGACGCAGGGGATCGTCTACCGCGACGCCATCTTCTACACCGTCGCGGTCCTCGCTCTCTTCGGCGTGATCGCCCTCGGCGTCCTCGGAACCGACGGGCGGGAGCTCGCCCGGATCACGCCGCAGATGGGCGTCGGACTCCTGGTGCTGTACGGCGTGTACGTCGTCCTGCTCGTCGGCGGCAAGAGCGGCGCGTCGGACCGGAAGCGGGCGGAGTCGACGAACGTCCCGAAGCAGCTCGGCCTGTTCGCGGGCGGGCTGGCCGTCGTGCTCGTCGGCGTCGAGTCGATGATCGGCATGACGCTCCAGGTCGCCGACGCGCTCGGCGCGCCGCCGTTCCTGATCTCCGTGACCGTGCTGTCGGTGCTGAGTTCGTTCCCGGACCTCCTCGTCGGCGTGAAGATGGGACAGGCGGGCGACAAGCGGGCGGCGGTCGCGAACGTCTTCGGGACGAACACGTTCAATCTCGTCGCGGCGCTGCCGATCGGCGTCATCCTCGCCGGCGGAGTGTCGATCGGGTTCCTCACCTCCGTCCCCCTGCTCCTGTTCCTGTTCTACACGACGCTCGTCGTCGTGGTGCTGTCCGCGACGGACTTCGAGATATCCACCGAGGAGGGGTACGTCTTCCTCGCGATGTACGCCGTGTTCCTCGGCTGGATGACGGCCGAGGCGCTCGGGGTCACCGCCTTCCTGACCGAGTCGACGCTGCGGACGATCGTCGGCTGATCGGCCCGCGCTCGCCTCCGAGAACTTTCCTGTTCTTCCGTTAGAATCAAACCGGCACGCGACCCATCGTATGGCATGAGCGCCGAACAGCAGGAACGGGCCGTCCGGTGTCTGGTCGCGAAGGTCGGGCTCGACGGCCACGACCGGGGCGCACACGTGATCGCGCGGGCGTTCCGCGACGCCGGCTTCGAGGTCGTCTACTCCGGGCTCCACCGGGCGCCGGAGGACATCGTCCAGGCGGCGGTCCAGGAGGACGTCGACGTGCTCGGCATCTCGATCCTCTCGGGCGCGCACAACACGCTCATCCCGAAGGTTATCGAGGGGCTCAAAGAGTACGACGCGTTCGACGACACGCTGGTCCTCGTCGGGGGGATCGTCCCGGACGAGGACGAGGCCGACCTGAAGGAGCTCGGCGTCGCCGAGGTGTTCGGCCCCGGGACGCCGATGGAGGAGACGATCGAGTTCATCCGGAACAACGTCCCGGAGCGCGCGTAGATGGGCGGGCCGGACGCACCCGCGTTCGCCGACGCGCCGACGCTCTCCGACGCGGACGCCGCGCTCGTCGAGGACCTCCTCTCCGGGAGCCACCGCGCCCTCGCCCGCGTGATCACGAAGATCGAGAACCGGACCCCCGGGTACCGGGCGATCGTCTCCGCGCTCCACGAGCACACCGGCGGCGCGGACGTGATCGGGATCACGGGCTCGCCCGGCGCGGGGAAGTCGACGCTCGTCGACAAGCTGGCGGCGACCTACCGCGAGCGCGGCGACACGGTCGGCGTGATCGCGGTCGACCCCTCCTCGCCGTACACCGGCGGGGCCGTCCTCGGCGACCGCATCCGCATGGGGTCGAACGTCGGCGACATGGACGTGTTCTTCCGCTCGATGAGCGCGCGCGGCCAGCTCGGGGGCCTCTCGACCGCGACCGCGGACGCGGTGAAGGCGCTCGACGCGTTCGGGAAGGACGTCGTCGTGCTGGAGACCGTCGGCGCCGGCCAGAACGAGGTCGACGTGGTCCGCACGGCCGACACGGTCGCCGTGCTGGTCCAGCCCGGCTCCGGCGACGACGTCCAGACGCTGAAGGCCGGAATCTTAGAGATCGGCGACGTCTTCGTCGTCAACAAGGCCGACATGGACGGCGCACAGCGGACCGTCGCCGAGTTAGAGGAGATGGTCCACCGCCGCGAGGGGGGCACGACGGGCCGCGGCGCCGGCCATCACGGCGCGACCTCGACGGCCCCGACCGGCGGCGGTCACGCGGCGGAGTCTCACGACGGCGGTCACGCGGCCGCCGAGGGGGACCGCCCCGGAGACGCCGACGACTCGTGGACGCCCGAGGTGTTAGAGACCGTCGCGAACAGCGGCGACGGCGTCGACTCGCTGATCGAGGCGTTCGACGCGCACGCGACGTACCTGCGCGACTCCGGCGAGATCGAGACGACCGAGCGCCGCCGGTACGCCGAGGAGATCCGCACGCTCGTCCGGGCCGACGTGGGGGCGCTCGCGACCGCCGAGATCGAGCGCCGCGGCGGGATCGACCGCCTCGCGGAGCGGGTCCGCGACCGCGAGACGGACCCGTACGCGGTCGCGGAGGCGATAGTGGGGCCGATCGCCGACTGCGTCGACGACGCGACCGACGGCGACCGCGACGACCGGGCCGACTGACCGCCTCGGTGCGGGTCGAATCCGGCCGCGGTCGCCCCCTCCGCACCGCCGCGTCCCACGGGTATAAGTCGCCAGCGAACCAACAGTTTCGCATGAAGCTCAGGAACCTCCTCGGAAGCGCCGCCCTCGGCGTCGGCGCGGTCGCCGCGATCAACACTGGCCTCCAGTACGAGGGCGAGCTGGAGTCCCCGCTCGACGGCGACGACGGCACCTTCCGCTGGCGCGGGATGAACGTCGCCTACACCGAAGCGGGCGACCCGGACGACCGGACGCTCGTGTTACTCCACGGGATCAACGCCGCCGGCTCTTCCGGCGAGTGGCGCGCGGTGTTCGACGACCTGGCGGCCGACTACCACGTCGTCGCGCCCGACTTCCCCGGGTACGGGCGCTCCGACCGACCGCCGCTGCGGTACTCCGCCGCGCTGTACGAGGACTTCGTCCACGACTTCCTCGCCGAGTTCGACGAGCCGGCGGTCGTCGCCTCCTCGCTGTCGGCCGCGTACGCGGCCGCCGCGGTCGACGACGCGGACGGCGTCGAACTGAGCGGGTTCCTCGGGGTCTGCCCGACCGCGACCGCCGGGCCGAGCCCGGCGAAGGGGTGGCTCCGCGAACTGCTCCGCGCGCCCCTCGTCGGGCGGGCGCTGTTCAACGTCATCACCGCGAAGCCGTCGATCCGCTACTTCAACGCCGACCACGGCTACGACGACCCCGCGAACCCGAGCGCGGAGTGGACCGACTACGAGTGGCGCACGACCCACGTCGAGAACGCGCGGTTCGCGCCTGCGTCGTTCGTCTCCGGCACGCTCAACAGCGAGATCGACCTCGCCGCGGCGCTCGCCGACTTCGACGTGCCGCCGACGATCGTCTGGGGCCGGGAGGCGACCGTGAGCCCCCTGACGGACGGCCGCGAACTCGCCGACGCGGCGGACGCGCGGCTCGTCGTCTTCGACCGCGCGCGGCTGCTCCCGCACGTCGAACACCCCGACCGCTTCGTCGAGACGGTCGAGGAGGCGCTCGTCGCCGGCGCGACGGCGTAGCGACCGGTCTCCCCCGCGATTCTCAGTCCTGAACATCGAACGATCACCGATAAGTACGCCACTCGCCGAGGGCTCGCTATGACGGACACGTTTCGTCTCCTGTGCGTCGACGACGAACCGGGGCTGGCCCGGCTCGTCGCGACGTACCTCGAACGAGACGACGACCTCGGCTGCGAGACCGCGGTCGAGACGGACCCCCGCGAGGCGCTCCGCCGCGTCGAGCGCGAGTCGTTCGACTGCGTCGTCAGCGACTACGACATGCCCGGCCTGACGGGCGTCGAACTGCTCTCGGCGGCGCGCGAGGTCGAACCGGAGCTCCCCTTCCTCCTCTTCTCGGCGACCGGCCCCGACGAGATCGCGGCCGAGATGGTCCGCGCGGGCGTCAGCGACTACGTCTCGAAACACGGGGGAGCGGACGGCTACACCGCGCTGCTCCGACGCGTCAAGCGCGCCGAAGCGGGCGAGTCCGGGCGCTTCGACGCCGGCTTCGAGGACGGCCGCCTCCGAGACGTCGCCCTCGACGGCGTCTGTACCGTGAGCCCGGACGGGACCTTCGAGTTCGTCGGCGAGGAGTACAGCGAGCTGTACGGGTACGACCCCGAGGAGCTCGAGGGCGAGCCGTGGCAGCGGCTCCACCCCGACGCCGAGGTCGAACACATCCGCACGCACGTCATCCCGGCCGTGACCGAAGGAGAGCGATGGAGCGGAACGAGCACGGGGCTCCGAGCGGACGGGAGCCGCTTCGCCGAGTCGAAGACGGTCAGCACCACCGCGGACGACCGGCTGGTCATCTCGGTGTCGCCGCTCGATACCGTCGCGCGCACCGCTGACGACTGAGCCGATCCCGCCCCGACTCCCGACGGTCTCTCACTCGTTGCGGCGGACGTACAGCGTCTTCTCGCACGCGGCGTGGACCGCCCCGTCCTCGTCGACGAGCGAGACGAGGTACTCGCGGTCGGTCGACTCGCCCGGGTCGAGCGCCTCGCGGATCGACTCGGTCTCGGCCGCCGGCAGCTCGAACTCCGCGTACAGCGTGTCGCGCCCGGGCTCGATGAACTCCAGCGCGGCCGACTTGTCCCACACGGTGAACCCGTCGCCGAGGACCCGGCGGAGCATCATCATGTACACCGGGTCGACGGCGGCGTAGATGCTGCCGCCGAAGATGGTGCCGACCGCGTTGCGGGTGCGCCAGTTCAGCGGGACGCGGATCCGGACGTACCGCCAACCGGCCGCGATGTGGTCGACCCGGGCCCCGGTGCCCCGGTACGCGGGGAGGAGGTTGAACCCGTACCGCCAGAGCCGCGTCCGGCGGCTCTCCGCCGGCGGGTCCTCGCGCAGGGGTCGCGGGTCGGGGTCGCGGTCGACCCCGGTCGGGGAATCGCTCACGGGGATCCGCGGCGGGCCGGCGACAAACCGGTGTCGGAACCGGCGACAACCGACCGGCGGTTGTACGGCGCGACCGTCCGACGGAGCCCGAAACGGGTATCCCCGCGCGACCGCAACCCGACACCGATGGAGTGCGACAAGTGCGGGGCCGACGCGATCCACCACGCCGCCTACTCCGGGGCCCACCTCTGTGGCGAACACCTCCGGCAGTCGGTCGAAAAGCGCGTGAAGCGTCGGGTCCGCGAGGACGGTCTCCTCGACCCGGACGCGACGCCCGACGACCCCGACCGCTGGGTGATCGGCCTCTCCGGCGGGAAAGACAGCGTCGCGCTGACGACGATCCTGGACGACGTGTTCGGCCGGGACCCCCGCGTCGAGATGCTCGCCCTGACCATCCACGAGGGGATCGAGGGCTACCGCGACGCCAGCGTCGACGCCTGCGTGGAGCTGGCCGACGACCTCTCGATGCGCCACGAGCTCGTGTCTTACGAGGAGGAGTTCGACGTCCGGATGGACGACGTGGTCGAGGACGACCCCGAGAATATGGCGGCGTGTGCGTACTGCGGCGTGTTCCGCCGCGACCTCCTGGAGAACTACGCCGCCGAGTTCGACGCGGACAAACTGCTCACCGGCCACAACCTCGACGACGAGGCCCAGACCGCGATGATGAACTTCCTCGAGGGCGACGTCCGACAGGTCGCGAAACACTTCGACGCCTCGCTCGGCCCCTTCGACGAGCGCGGGGACACCGACGCGTTCGTCCCGCGCGCCAAGCCCCTCCGCGACGTGCCCGAGAAGGAGATCGCGCTGTACTGCCACGCCCGCGACCTCCCCACGCACATGGCGGAGTGCCCCCACGCCGAGGAGGCGTACCGCGGCGAGATCCAGTCGACGATTCACGCCCTAGAGGAGAACCACCCTGGCGCCCGTCACTCGATCATGGCCGGCTACGAGGAGTTGTCCGCGCTCGCGGCCGACGCCTACCGCGGGGACGGCGACGGCGAGAACCCGGGCCTCTCGGAGTGCGAGCGCTGCGGCTCCAAGACGAGCCGCGACGTCTGCCGGAAGTGCCGACTGTTAGCGTCGATCGAAGCGGTGTAAGACACGCGTCGGCGCGCGAAAAAACGAACTGCGGTCGGTGTTCGGTCGACCGGGGTCAGCGGATGACGTCGAGCCCGTTGTTCTTCTCGATCTGGTCGCTGCCGCCGTCGGACTCCCACGCGCTGCGGTCGCCGCCGCCGGAGACCGCCGGCTCGCCGCGACCGCCCGCGGCCTCGTTCGCCTCGGCCGCCCGCGAGCGCGAGTCGCCGAGGTCCTCGCCGTTGACCGCGGCGCGGGACTTGTCGGCCTGCTTCTGGGTGGAGGGGCCGAGCACCTGCGCGCTCTGGACGCCCGTCATGATCGCCATGACGCGGACCTTCCCCTTGTACTCCTCCTGGATGCGTGCGCCCCAGATCACGTTGGCGCTCGCCTCAAGCCGCTCGGTGATGTTGTTCGCGATCCCCTCGGCCTCCTTCAGCGTGAGGTCCGGACCGCCCGTGATGTGGACGAGCCCGCCGGAGGCCCCGCGGTAGTCGACGTCGAGCAGCGGGTGGTTCATCGCGTCGTTGACCACCTCTTGGGTCTTGTTCTTGTCCTGCGTCTCGCCGACGAGCATGACCGCG
>UEZE01000072.1_pt1 | contig 15330 bp, 18 predicted proteins | sample 1903661 | NCBI WGS metagenome assembly UEZE01 (sample SAMEA4776352, study PRJEB27445) | saltern metagenome | biome: Hypersaline environment; feature: solar saltern; material: Pellet | place: Spain | collected 2014-08 | depth 0 m | reverse complement strand
CGCAAGACCGCGAACGTCGTCCTCCAGCACGGCCACGACGTGGTCGAGGGGATCGTCGTCGACACCCACGTCCAGCGGCTCACCCGGCGGCTCGGGATCACGGAAGAGGAGCGCCCCGAAGCGATCGAACAGGACCTGCTGGACGTCGTCCCCGAGAGCGACTGGCAGCAGTTCACGCACCTCATGATCGACCACGGCCGCGCGACGTGTACCGCGATCAACCCCGACTGCGCCGACTGCGTGCTCGCGGACGTCTGTCCCTCGGAGAAGGGGGACGCCGAGGTCGACCTCGCAAGCGGCGAGGCGTGGTGAGCCCGGAGAACCGGCCCGATCCGATGACGTTCGGGTGTAGTATTTAAAGACCCGGCGGATGAGGGGTCGCGGCGGGATTCGTCTCGCCGAGGGGGAACTCGCTTTTCGATTTATATACGCAACCGGTGTATTCGCAAGTGAGGAGAGACACAATGTCCACCAAATCCACAAACGAGTTCGGCGGCGAGTTCGGCGGAATCACGCTGTTGGGGAAGGCGCACTCGCTGTCGGCGCTGTTCATCGTCCTGCTCCGGGCGACCATCGGCGGGATGATCCTGTTCGCGGGCCTCGGGAAGGTGACGGGGGAGGCGTTCGACGCCAGCGGGTACCTCGTCCACGCGCCCGACGCGGCGAGCCCGGTCAGCGGCCTGTACGCCGCGATGGGGTCGACGCCGTGGTTCGTCGAGTTCGCGAACGTGTTCGTGCCCGCGACGCAGCTGCTGATCGGCGCGGCGCTGATCCTCGGCGCGTTCGTCCGCCTGGCCGCGCTGGGCGGGGCGATGCAGATGACGCTGTTCTACCTCGGCGGGTGGAGCGGCGACTTCCTCGCCCTGTTCGACTCGACGCTGGTGTACGCGATGGTGTTCCTCACCGTCGCCGCGTTCGGCGCGGGCCGCGTCCTCGGCCTCGACGCCTACATCGAGCAGATTCAGGTCGGCGGGCAGGCGCTCGTCGAGAGGGTCCCGGCGCTCCGGTACGTCCTCGGCTGAATCGGGTCTGCGACGCGGGAGGTGTCGGAGCAGCGACGTGCGACCGCGCATCGCCGGCTCGTCTTCGACGAATCAGCGCCCGGTGCGATCGAGTTCGGTTTTCGTGTCCGAGTTATCAGCGGTTCGTCGGTGGTCGTGACCGCGGCGCGGAGTCTCACTCGTCGGCGATGCGGACCGTCAGGACCGGGACCGGCGACCGCCGGACGACCCGCTCCGCGATGGAGCCGATCAGGTAGTGGTCGATCCCCGTTCTGCCGTGGGTCCCCATCACGATGACATCGACGTCGGCCGTGTCCGCGTAGTCGAGAATTTCGGCGTGAGGGACGCCCGACTCGACGTGGCGCTCGACGGCGACGTCGTCCGGGAGGACGCCGGCGGCGTCGTCGACCGCCTGCTCGGCGCGTTCGCGCTCGGCGTCTTCCCAGGTCTCGGTTCCCAGCCCCATGCTCGGGCCTTCGAATCGGTTCCGCGTGTCGACGACCGACAGCACGTGGACCGTCGCGTCGTACCGCCGGGCGAGCGAACCGATGTGTTCGGCGACCGTCGACGTCCCGTCGCTTCCGTCGGTCGGCAAGAGCAGATGGTCGTACATGTGTTCGTGTTGCGTGTCTGACCGTATCAGATCCCGACTCCGCCGGCCATCAGGAAGAGCGCGGCCGAGATGGTAGCGAAGAGGGCGGCGACCCCTTTCTGGATGGTTCCGGTATCGAGCGCGTTCGAAACGTACGGAGCGATCTGTCCGCCGGTGACCGTCGCGGGGACCGTGAACACGACCATGTTCCACGGCGTCGATGCGAGGCTCAGCGAGTGGACCCCGCCGACGCCGAACGCGCCGAGGATCGTCCCGCCGAAGACGTGGACGAGCGAGGCGAGGATCGCCGTGGTCGCGACGATGATGTGGTTAGTCCCGATGGCGACGCGGGTGGGAACACCGGTCCGCAGTTGGGAGATGATCCCAAGTTCACCGCTCCCGAAGCCGGCTAGCCCCTGAAACGTCCCGCCGACGCTGTAGTTGGTGAACCGTTCGAGGTACCCCGACCAGGAGTACTCGTACGTGTCGCCCTCGCGGTCGACCCGGGTGACTTTCCCCCCCTCGGTCGCGTCGACGCCCGCGGGGCCGAGCTTCCCGTCGTCATCGGGGAACTCCGCCGCCGGACCGCCGTCGGTCGCCACGGCGTCGTCCGTCTCGTCCGGCCCGTCGTGGCCGATGTCGGCCTTGAGCATCAGGTAGCCGGCGACAAGCAGCGCCGCGCCGAGGGCCGCGTGAAACAGCGGCTCCGGAATGAAGAAGGACAGCAGCGCCCCGGCGATGACGAACGGGACGCTTCCGGCGACGATGGTCAGCGCGAGTCGTCGGTCGACTAGGCCGTACTGGATGAACGCGATCGACGACGCCGAGAGGCCGAAGGACTCGCTGATCAGTCCCACCTTCACGAGCGTCTCCGGCGTGAGCGTCTCTCCGGCCAACACCGGGAAGATGAAGATCAGAAACGGTACGAACAGCGCCGAACCGCTGATCCCGACCGTGTTGACCGTCGTCGCTCCCAGCAGGAAGAACGGGAACAGCCACCAGTACTCCAGCCAGTAGTCCATCCCGCCGCTTCCGCCGGTCGGGGCGGCGAACAGGACTACGGTCACGAACACCGCCGGCGCCGCGAAGACGAATATGTGCTGATACTTCAGGAACGACTTCTGTAGACGTTGGGATCGGGTTGCGCTCATCGGAAGCAGTGTGTCAGTGCGGTGTCGTCCGGGCGAGGGTGGTCGAAGGCGAGCGGTGCGACGTCGCCGGTAACCGGCGAGCGGATCGGGACCCGAACGAACCACTCCGTCCGGTGTGAGGCCGCCAGAATCCGTCGCTGATCTGGTTCGATCGCAGAGTCACGTATTGGCCGATTCGTTACGACTTCGCGTGTAAATCCTCTTTGTCTCGCGGAATTCGTAATTAATAATTAATATACTACTGAGAGCACTGCCTATTTCTTCTGATATCGTTGTTTCTCGCTGATATCGGCGTTGGACCTCTCGTGACGGTTGACACGTACTCTAGCCTGAACGGGACTCGAACGGGTAGTACGCGGAACCCGGCGGTCCGTCTCAGACAGAGAGCTGTCTCCCGTCGCCGGATTCCGCTCGCCGCGCATCACGCACCCTCCGACTCGCGGGGGGACCGCTCCGTTTCGGGTTCCAATCCTTATAAGACCGAGCGACCGATACGGAGCGGTAATGGAACTCGGTTCGCGGGACGCGTTCTCCCGGATGGGGACGCTCGGCATCGAGGAGGAGTTCTACATCGTCGACGCCGAGGGCCGCCCGACGTCCGGGACCGACGACCTCGTGTACGGCCGCGACCCGCCGGCGGCCGTGCCGGAGGGATTCGAGCACGAGCTGTTCGAGTGTACGATCGAGGCGCAGACGGAGCTGATCGAGGGCGGCGACGACCCCGCCACCGCGCTCGCGACGGTCCGCGAGGCGCTCGTCGACCACGCCGCCGCCGACGGGTATCGGATCGCGGCCGCCGGCCTCCACCCGGCGGCGAAGTGGCGCGAGCTCGACCACGTCCAGAAACCGCGGTACCAGGCGCAGCTGGACCGGATCCAGTACCCGCAACACCGCAACACGACCGCGGGGCTCCACGTCCACGTCGGCGTCGACGACGCGGACAAGGCCGTGTGGGTCGCGAACCGACTGCGGTGGCACTGCTCGGTGCTGCTCGCGCTGTCGGCGAACTCCCCGTTCTGGAACGGGTTCGACACCGGGCTCGCGTCTGCCCGCGCGAAGGTGTTCGAGAACCTCCCGAACACCGGCATCCCCTCGGCGTTCGAGGACTTCGACGCCTTCCAGCGGTACGAGCGCCGGATGGTCGAGACCGACTCCATCGCCGACCGCGGCGAGCTGTGGTTCGACGTGCGCCCCCACACCGGCCACGGCACCGTGGAGGTGCGCGCGCCCGACGCGCAGCGCGACCCCGACGTGACGCTCGCGCTCGCCGAGTACGTCCGCGCGCTGGTCGTCGACTACGCCGAGCGATACGAGGACGGCGAGTCGGTCCCCTCGCTGCGCCGCGAGCTCTTGGACGAGAACAAGTGGCGCGCGATCCGCCGCGGGCACGACGCCGCGTTCGTCGACCGCGACGGCGAGGGGACGACGCCGCTCGGCGAGGTCGTCGACGCCGAGTGCGACCGGCTCGGGGTCTCGGGGATCCGCGAGGTGTACGAGGCGGAGAGCGGCGCGGCGCGCCAGCGACGGCTCCGCGAGGAGTCCGGCGCGGACGCGCTGCGCGAGGACCTCGTCCTGAACGCCTGAACGCCGCGGCGGGGCTCAGTACCGCGACCGGGCGACGAGCCCGCCGGAAGACAAGCCCGCCGGACGGCGAGCCCGGCCGACGCGTCTCCCGCCGACGTTTCGTCGGAACGAAAGCGACGAGAAACCCTTTTGCCCGCGTAGCCCCCACTTTCCGCCATGACCACGGACGATTCACCGTCGGAGCCGGGAGACGACCCCGAGGAGTCGCCGACAGAGCGGACCCGCGAGGAGCTTCGGAAGACGAGAGAGCGGCTCGGCGAGGGCGCCGACCGGGCGGTGAAGGGGTTCGACGACAACGTCGTCGACCTGCTCGCGTGGCTGCTCGACACGGAGACCCGCGCCCGCATTTACGTCTACCTCCGGGACAACCCCCACAGCACCAGCGACGAGGTCGCCGACGGGACCGGGCTGTACCCCAGCACCGTCCGCGAGGCGCTCGCCGAGCTCCACGACGAGGGCACCGTCGAGCGCGACAAGCGGAAGGCCGAGGGCGCGGGCAACAACCCCTACGAGTACGAGGCCATCGCGCCGAGCGACCTGGTCCGCGGCGTCGTCGGTGACGTCCAGGCGGAGCTGAACGCCGTCTTCAACCTCGACCGGCGGCTCGGCGGCGAGTCGCCCGACGGCGACACCGAGCCAGTCCAGATATCCGTCGACGGGCAGGGCGAGGGAGAGGGCGCGGAGAGCCACGGAGACGTCGACGCGGAGGGCGACGCGACGAGCGCGGACGAGGACGCGGTCGACGCGAGCGGTGGCGACGAGGCCGAGCCCACGAACTGAGCGACGGCGACGGTCGCGGTTCGGGACGTTTTAAGTTCGACCCGCGCAACGGAGAGGCATGAACGTCGCGCTTGGGGGTACGTTCGATCCCGTTCACGACGGCCACCGGAAGCTGTTCGAACGGGCGTTCGAGCTGGGTGACGTCACCGTCGGGCTCACCTCCGACGAGCTCGCGCCGAAGACCCGGCACGTCGAGCGCTACGTCCGCCCCTACGACCGACGCGAGCGCGACCTGGAGGCGGAGCTGGCGCCCTTAGCGGAGGCGCACGACCGCGAGTACGAGGTCCGCGAGCTGACCGAGCCGACCGGCATCGCGGTCGAACCGGAGTTCGACGCGCTGATCGTCTCGCCCGAGACGAAGGGCGGCGGCGAGCGGATAAACGAGATCCGCGCCGAGCACGGCCGCGACCCGCTCGACCTAGTCGTCGTCGACCACGTGGCGGCCGAGGACGGCGAGCGGATCTCCTCGACGCGGATCGTCGCGGGCGGGCGGCGCCCTCCCGACGGCCCTGCTCGCGTACGGCCCCTTCGCGGGCACGCTGCTCCGAGCGCTCGGCCCGGCGCCGTACGCGCTCCCGGGCGGACCCGGCGGCCCTCCCCTCGCGACCGTCACCGCGCCCCTCGCGCTCGCCGCCGCGGTCGCCGTCGCCGTCGGCTTCGCGGCGGCGGTGGTCGGGTTCCTCGTCGGTCGGATACGGGAGTGATTTCACGCCTCCCGGTGAGGGATCCGTCGCCGCTCAGCCGTCTAGTTTCCCGTTCAGCACCTTCGCCGCGACCAGGATCGGGTCCCACACCGGGCTGAACGGCGGCGCGTACGCGAGGTCCAGTCGCTCCACCTCGGGCACGGTCATGTCCGCCTCGATCGCGGTCGCGAGCGTGTCGATCCGGATCGCCGCGCGGTCGGTGCCGACGATGCTCCCGCCGAGGAGGCGACCCGTGTCGCGGTCGGCGACGAGCGTCACGTCGGTCTCGGCCGCGCCGGGGTAGTAGCCGGAGCGCGACCCCGCGGTCACCGTCTCGCGGACCGGGTCGAACCCGGCCGCCTCGGCGGCGTCCGGGTCGAGGATCCCGACGCGGGCGGCCTCCGCGTCGAACGCCTTCACCGCGGCGGTCCCCGCGATGTCGCCGACCGGTGTCGGGTCGCCCGCGACCGTCGCGCCGATGGCGCGCCCGGCGCGGTTCGCGGTGAGGCCGAGCGGCGTCCAGTCGGGCTCGCCGGTCACCGCGTGGCGCGCGGTCGCGCAGTCGCCCGCGGCGTACACGTCCGGGAGGCTGGTGCGGCCGTGGTCGTCCACGCGGATCGCGTCGCCCGGCCCGCGGTCGAACCCGGTGCCGTCGAGCAGGTCGGCGTTCGGTCGGATCCCGACCCCGACGACCGCCATGTCGACCGGGACGCGGTCGCCGCCGACCTCGATCGCCTCGATCCGGTCGTCGCCGACGAGCGCCTCGACCGGGGCGTCGGTGTGAACGGTGACGCCCTCGGCTTCGAGCGCGTCCTCGACGCGGTTCCCGACCGCCTCGCCGAACGGCGAGAGGAGGTGCCCGGACCGGTGGAAGACGCGGACGTCGAGCCCGCGCTCCGCGAGCGCCTCGGCGACCTCGACGCCGACGTACCCGCCGCCGACGACTGCGGCGGTCTCGGGGGCCGGCATCGCCGCGTTGCGCTCGACGCGGTCGCGGTCGACCGCGCTCACGTCGGCGCGGTCGGGGTCGTAGGCGTCCGGCTCCGCGACGTACGCGTCGATGGCGGCCGCGGCGTCCATGTCGTGAAGGGTGAACGCGCCGTCGAGACCGCGCACGTCGAAGGGGCCGGGGTCGGCGCGCGCGCCGGTGGCGACGAGCAGGTCGCCGTACGCCCGTTCGAACCGGTCGCCCTCGGCCGTCTCGACCGTGACGCGCTTCGCGTCGGGGTCGACGGCGACCACCTCGTGACCGCGCCGGAGGTCGATCCCCCGCTCGTCGACTTCGTCCGGCGACAGCGACAGGAGGTCCGACATCCGGTCGACGTAGCGGGCGATGAAGTACGGCATCCCGCAGTAGGCGTACGAGATCCAGCGGCCCTTCTCGAAGACGACGACCTCGCGGTCCGGCGCTTCGCGACGGAACTTGCTGGCCGCGCTCAACCCCGCCGCGTCGGCGCCGACGACCACGAACGGATCGCTCATGACGGGACATCGACGGGGCGGGTGAAAAAGTCACGCCGCGGGTGCGGCCGGGGCACGCGACCGGGCGAGTGCGGCCAGACCGCGCGGCTGCTACCGGTCAGTCGTCGCTCAGGCGTCGTCGTCGGCCAGCCGCGAGAGCGTCTCGCGGGCGTTCGCGACCGCCTTCTCCTTTTTCGCCGGGTACGCCTCGACCTTCGTGCGGACGGTGATCCCGGGGCCGAGGCGGACGTCGCCGCGGAAGGCCGCCTGCTTGTCGAGCCGGAGGAACAGCGCGCAGTTGTCGTCGACGCGCTCGTCGAGCTCGTCGAGGACGCGGTCGAGGTCCTCCAGCCCGGACAGCCGGTCTAACACGTGTCGCATCTCGTCGGCGGTCTCGACCCGCGCCGAGAGCACGACGATCCGGTCGCCGTGGTGCCCCACGTTCTCCACGCGGTCGAGGTCGACGTCCTCGGGGAGGAGGGTTCGCAGCGACTGGCGGCGTTACTCCTCGCTCTCGACGGCGTCGAGCGCGTCCTCGGGGACGCCCGTCTCCTGGCCGTCCTCGAAGCTGACCGTGTACGTCGCGTCGCCGAACATGGTCTCCATCACCTGCGTGATCGTGCCCGACTCGCCGTCGTACTCGCTGTGTTTGTCGTGGAGCACGACCTCGTCTTCCTTCTCGAAGCTCATGGCGTCTCGTTCCGCCGGGACGGTTAAAAGCGCGCGGATCCCGACCGAGACGACGGGGTCCGGGCGAGCGGACGTCGGCTCACGTCACCGCGAGCAGCACCGCGCCGAACGCGATCATCAGCGCGATCCCCACCCCGAGCCACACGACGGCGCTGTCGACGGCGAGCGCGACCGTGACCGCGGCGGCGACGGCGAGGAACCCGAAGACCGCGCCCGCGGTCCCGCCGCGCCGGACGAAGCGGTCGAGCGCGTTCACCAGCTGGCGCCCGGGCGGCACGTCTGGCGGGCCCTCCGGGGGCGCGGAGAGGGCCTCGTCGACTGCGACCGGCTCCTCGGGGGTGTCGGGGGAGGGGTCGATCCGCACGTCGACGTAGCTCGTGTTCGACCCGTAGCCCGTGACGATCTTCAGCTTGCCGCGGACGCGCTCGTCGACGTCGGCCGTCGAGACGTGGACGTGGCGGGTCCCCTCGTCGGCGACGAAGTGGTTGACCTCGTCGACGGCGGTCACCCGGTCGAGGTCGTCGTCGAAGTGGAGGTGGACGTGCGTCGAGCGCCCCGTGTTCTCGAGCACGACCGGAAACGGCCCGTCGGTGACGAACGCGTCCGGCGCGTCGATGTCGTGGACCGCCTCCCCGTTCAGTTCGACGTCGAGTGTCGGCACGGTGGAGACCACGACCCCGTCCTAAAAAAAGATTCACACGGGCGAGGGGTTTCCCGGAGCGACGTCGCCGCCGGGCGGTCGGTCGATCCTCGCCGGCCGAACAGCGCGGCGGCGTTTACGCCGCCGCCTCTTCGCGCATGTCCGGCGGCAGGAGGTTCGGGATCCCGTCCTCGATGGGGTACGTCTCGCCGCACTCCGTACAGGTGAGCGTCCCGGCGAGGACCTCTCCGTCGTCCGCCTCGTCGTCGACGTCGAGTTCGAGGGTCGACTTGTCGAGCGGACAGCAGATCACGTCCATCAGGGATTCCTTCATACCGCTCGGTTGGGTGGGACCGATAAAAAAGCGTGCGGGTCGCGGTCGCGTCGGATAACAACCCCTTTTGCCGACGCGCCCGCCGTCACGGCCATGGGTATCCCGGCGGAGCGGATCGAGCGCCTGTTCGTCCTCGCTCGCGAGGCGGTCGTCGACGACGAGTACGACCGCGCCCGCGAGTACGTCGCCCGCGCCCGCCGGATTTCGGAGCGGAACCGATGCGGGATCCCCGCGGAACTCTCCAGGCGCGCCTGCGACGACTGCGCCGTCTACCTCCGGCCCGGCAAGACGAGTCGCGTCCGGACGCGGCCCGGGCGCGTGGTCGTCCGCTGTACCGAGTGCGGGGCGACGGCGCGGTATCCGTACGGCGGGGAGTGACGCTCGATCCCGCGTCGATACCGCCTACTCGGCGCGCGCTCGCAGGTCGGCGAGCACCGAGGCCGTTCCGTCCATGAATTCCTCTCCCACCACCTCGTCGGCCGCCTCGCGGGCCGTGTCGTCCGCGTTGGCGACCGCGTACGACTCGCCGGCGACGCGGAACGTCGAGGCGTCGTTCTCGCTGTCGCCGACCGCGACGAACGCCTCTGGGTCGATGTCGAGCGCGTCGGCGACGCGTTCGAGCGCCCGCCCCTTGCTCACGCCCGTCGACTTGACGTGGAAGGCGTAGCCGGTGTCGACGACCTCCACGTCCTCGACGGACGCGGCGACCTCGCGGAGGAGCGCCTCGTCGGCGTCGGGCGCGACCGCGACCTCCGTCTCGCGCCAGCGGTTCACCGTGTCGCCGTCGCCCCAGCCGATCGCGCCGCCGCGCTCGCGGAACGCCTCGACGACGGCCCGCGCGGCGTCCGGATCGCCGACGACCGTCGTCTCGCCGTCGACGTACGCGACGCCGCCGTTCTCGGCGATCACCGTCTCCTCGCGGCCGAGGAAGTGCGCGAGCGCGACCGGGTACGGGAACGCCTTCCCGGTGGCGAACACCACCGGCGCGTCCCACGCGGGCAGCAGTTCGAAGGCTCGCGGGTCGATCCGGCCGGTCGGCGTCGTCAGGGTGCCGTCGATGTCGAGCGCGAGGGGCGGGACCATACGCCGAGTCGGGGACTCCGCGTCAACTGTCTTCCGTTCGAGAAGGGGTGGAGACCGCCCGCGCGGCGGCCCTCAGGGCCGAACGCGACGCGGTCGTCCGGGCCGGACGCGGCGAAGCTATCCGGTCCGGACGCGGCGGTCGAACAGCTCGCGGAACACGAGCGTCGGGAAGAGCGGCACGAGCCGGCTCGGCGGCCGGCCCTTGCCGTCGCTCTGGTGGACGGTGACGCGTTCGAGCAGGCCGCCGTCGGCCAGCTCGTAGAGCGCGCGGCGCACGGTCGACGCCGAGAGGTCGACCCCCGGCCGCGCCGCGATGGTCTCCGTCGCCACCCCGACGGTCGACCGCTCGTCCTCCGAGAGGCCGGCGAGCTCGTAGAGGAGCCGCTGTCGGCTCTCCGGGAGCGCGAGCACGCGGCCCAGCGCGACGCAGGGCCGGGGCACGCCGTCGATGCCGGCGTCGACGTCGCCCGCGCGGACCGTCGACGCGCCCGCCCGCTCCGCGTTGACCGCCGCGCCCATCACGGCGGCGAGCGCGTCGTGGGCGTCGCCCGCGGCCCACTCGACGATCTCGCGGATCTGGTCGTGGGTGAGCGCGTCGCGGCCGAGCCCGGTCGAACACCGGCTCGTCAGCAGCTCGACGAGCACGTGCCGGCGGTACTTCGCGAACTCGACGGTGGCCTCCGGCTCCCAGTCGATCGCGTCCGGCGGGTCGCGCCCGAGGAACGCCGGCGTGAGCCGCTCGCCGACGTCCGCCAGCCAGTCGACGAGCGTCGCCGCCGCGGGCGTCTCGGTCTCGTTGGTGTGGTCGACGGCGACGACGAGCTCCGGGCCGGTGCGCATCGCGTCGCGCAGCGACTCGGCCAGCTCCTCGGTCCCGATCCCGTGGTCGGGGATCGGATCGTCGCTCATCGCGGTCAACATCGCGTGGTACAGGCGGAAGCGGGTCGACGCGCGCCGGGCGTCGACGTAGACGAAGCCGGGGATGGTCGGCTCCACCGCGCGCGTGGTCGTCTGGATGGCGCGCCGCGGGCCGCTGTGGCTCGCGAGCCGGTCGACCAGCGCGGAGACGACCGCCGACTTCCCGCTCCCCTTCGGCCCGTACACGTAGACGCTCGGCGGCAGCGACCCCGAGAAGGCGGGCTCGAACACGTCGAGGAGCCGCTCGATGGCCGGACCGCGGCCGACCGGCGAGTCGACGTGGGTGACCGGCGACACGGCCTCGAAGTCGGCGAGGACGCTCATCCCCGCGTCGTAGCCGAGCCGTCGCTCGATCCGGTCGTCGATGTTCACGGTCGGCCCTCCGTGACTGCCGGACAAAACCTCCCCGACTCGGGACGGGGCGACGGCCCCGTCGTCAGGCGGGTTCGCCCGCTCGACGCGTCGCCTACCAGTGGGCCGGCTTGTACCGGTTGATGACCACCGTCGACACCACGAACACGGCCCCGCTGATGAGGCCGGCGATCAGTCCGACCGCGAGTCGGACGCCGATCGTCCCCGCCGACACCACCGCCGTCACGGCCGCGACGACCCCCATCACGACGATGAGGTTGCGCCGATCCGCCCGGTCCAGTCCGATCCGATCCAACATACCGCGTCATCCCGGTCGGGGAAGTTAAACGCCCCGCGTTCGCCTCGCGGCCGCGACCGGCGTCCCGGGCGGACGACGACGCCCTCGCCTCGGGCAGGCGAGGTGATTCGCCCCGATGGAAACCTATACGGCCGTCGGCCGAACTACGACGGGTATGTCGAACGATCCGGCCGTGAAGACGCTGCACACCGTCGACAACCGGAGCAAAGTCGTCGCCGTCCTGTCGACGGCGGCCGCCTTCGGGGCCGGGATGCTCACCGTCGGCGACATCGAGTTCGTCTCGATCGCCGCGGCCGCGGTCGGCGTCGGCGTCCGGTTCGGGTCGGTGTGGTGGGGCGCGCGCGTCTTCGTCGACCGCGACGCGGCGTCCGTGACGGAGCAACCGACCGCCGGCAGCTTCCACCACGGGGCGCTCGGGGTCGCGCTTACGGCGGCCGGCGGCCTCGCGCTGGTCGCCCGCTCCCTCGGCGTCGCGTCGTCGACGGCCGCGGCCGCCGCCGTCGCGGTCGCCGTCGGGGCGTTCGTCGCCCTCTCGGCGCTGCTCCCCGAGTGACGGTCGCGCTCGTGCGCGGTCACCGACACACCCGTCGCTGTCCGGGCGATTCCGATCGACCGCGGATGCGCGATGTGCCATGATAAACGATCCCTGCCGAGAGCCGGGGCGCGTTAGATCCCCGTACCGGGGATCCACACGGCCCAGTTGAGCAGTCCGGCGATGACGAGCAGCCCGAGCGTCAGCGACCAGACCACGATGGCGGCCGCCGGCGGGTCGAGGTGCGTGTCGGAGTGCGCGTAGAACACGCGCTGAGACGCCTCACCGACGACCGCGGCGAACACGCCGAACAGCGCGCCGAACAGCAGCGCGGGCGCGGCGCCGAACGCCAGCGGCGCGGTCAGGTCGCCCGCCGAGAGGTCCGTGAGCGTCGTGATCCCCCCCTGCCACACGGAGAGGAAGGCGGTCGAGCCCGCCAGCGTCATGTGGTGGGTGACCGGGATCCGGTCGACGCCCAGGTTCAGGAACAGCAGCGACCCGGCACTGATCCCGAAGCCGGCGAACACGGCGATGAGGCCGTGCCCGCCGCTGATCATGTTGTACGTGATGACGCCCGAGGCGAGACCGGCGAAGAAGCCGATCGCCGCGACGTGCGACCACTTGTACATGTTCGGCAGCCACGGCTCGACCGCGAGGCGGTCCTCGCTGGCCTTGCCGCCGTCGCCTTTCACTTCGCCGGGCTCGCGCATCTCCTCGCGCTCGAACGGCCCCATGTCGAAGTAGCCGTTCGCCTTGTCGCTCACGGCCCCGACGATGCTGTAGCCGAAGATCGCCCGAACGACGAGGGCGCTGATGACGATGCTCACCGGGATCGGGTCGACCGGGATCGCGAGCTGTCGGGAGAGCTGCTCGATGAGCACGCCGAAGACGCCGAAGACGGCACCCACGGCGAGGATGTCCGGCTTACTCCCCAGCGCGAAGCCGATGTCCTTCGCGTTGTGGTAGTCGAACCCGGACTCCATGTATCCGCGATCCGCCGCGTACGCCGCGGCCGCGGCACCTCCCGCGAAGGAGATGTGCGGCCCGAACACCGGGCCGAACCCGACGTCGACGCCGAACCCGCCGCCGCCGAGCGACCCGCCGATCACGAGGAAACCGGTGAAGATGAACGCCGGCAGCGCGCCGAGCGCCGCCCCGAACGCGCCGCCCGCGAGCGCGCCGAGGAGGATCGTCGGGTTGGTCAGGCTCTGGATGACGTCCGTCGGTGCGCCGGGCTCGTACCCGACCTGTAGCACGGTGTCGGCCGCGACGGTCAGCTCCGGGAGCAGTTCGACGCCCATTTACTCGTCCTCCCCGTCCAGCGCCCAGTTCTTCGAGCGATCGATCGCGTCGTCCCAGCGGCTGTAGAGCTTGTCTACCTCCGCTTGGTCCTTCTCGGGGCTGAACTCGCGATCGATCTGCCAGTTGTCGCGGAGTTCGTCGACGGAGTCCCAGTAGCCGACGGCGAGGCCGGCGGCGTACGCCGAGCCCAGCGCGGTGGTCTCGTCGACCTCCGGACGGACGATGTCCGTCTGGATGATGTCGGACTGGAGCTGACAGAGGAAGTTGTTCTTGACCGCGCCGCCGTCGACGCGGAGGCTCGTCATCTCGACGCCGGAGTCGGCCTCCATGGCCTCGGCGAGGTCGCGGGTCTGGTACGCGATGCTCTCGAGCGTCGCGCGGACGATGTGCTCCTTGGTCGTTCCGCGGGTCATCCCGACGATGGTCCCGCGGGCGCGACCGTCCCAGTGCGGCGCACCGAGCCCGGTGAACGCCGGCACCATGTAGACCCCGTCGGTCGAGTCGACCGACCGGGCGAGCTCTGCGGTCTGGGCCGCGTTGTTGATGAGGTCGATGTCCTCGAGGAACTCGATCGCCGCGCCGGCGATGAAGATCGACCCCTCGAGCGCGTACTGGACCGGCTCGCCGGACATCTGGAACCCGACCGTGGTGAGCAGGCCGTTGTCGGACGCGACGGCCTCCTCGCCGGTGTTCATCAGGTAGAACGCGCCGGTTCCGTAGGTGTTCTTCGCGTCGCCCTTGTCGAAGCAGGTCTGGCCGAACAGCGCGGCCTGCTGGTCACCGAGCGCGCCGGCGACCGGGACCTCCTCGCCGAGGAAGCCGTCGGCGTCCGTGTGGCCGTAGTAGTCCTCGTCGGAGGAGGGGCGTACCTCGGGGACCATCTCCTTCGGCACGTCGAACTCGTCGAGGAGTTCGTCGTCCCACTCCATCTCCCGGATGTTGTACAGCATCGTCCGGGACGCGTTGGTGACGTCCGTGATGTGGTTCCCCGTCAGGTTGTGGATGAGCCACGTGTCGATGGTCCCCATGATGAGCTCGCCCTCGCGAGCGCGTTCACGAAGGTCGCCGCCGCGGGAGCTCTGCATCTTGAGCGGCTCCGCGTTGTCGAGGATCCACTCGGTCTTCGTCGCGGAGAAGTACGCGTCGCACTCCAGGCCGGTCTTCTCGCGGATCTCCTCGACCTTGCCGGCCTCCTGAATCTCCTCGACGCGGTCGGTCGTCCGGCGGTCCTGCCACACGAGCGCGTTGTGGACCGGCCGTCCGGAGTCTTTGTCCCAGACGATCGTCGTCTCGCGCTGGTTGGTGATGCCGAGCGCCTCGAGCTGACTCGCCTCGAGGTCGGCGTCGGCGAGGCCGTCGAGGACGACCTGCTTGGTGTTCTCCCAGATCTCCATGGGATCGTGTTCGACCCAACCCGGGTTCGGGTAGATCTGTTCGTGCTGTTCGTAGGCGTTCGCGACGACCTGGCCCTCATGGTCGAACACCATGAATCGAGTCCCGGTCGTCCCCTGGTCTATCGCACCGACATACTGTGTCATGTTGTGGATCCCTCCTGTGGCGCTGGTCCGTGCGCGGCGGTGGCCGAGTCGCCCTCGCCGTCGAGGCCGGCCCCGGTGCCGCGTTCGCTGTCGCGTCGCGCGTCCGCTCGGTCAGGCCCGTCCGGAGCCGGTCCGAGACGGCCGCAAAGCGCATCGACGCCGCCGCGACATATTTTCATGGAAGCTACCACGCCGGTCGTGAACATAATGTACTACCATAATAATCTTCCTGTTGAAATCCGGATATCGGCGCAAGTGAAAAACTCTCGTACATAAACCCGTCGGCAACGACAGCGATTACACTACTTGAATGACCCTGATAGTTATGCGCGGGGCACCTCGGGAGGTAAAGTAAAGTGGGCGTGGTCCAA
>UEZE01000076.1_pt1 | contig 15923 bp, 18 predicted proteins | sample 1903661 | NCBI WGS metagenome assembly UEZE01 (sample SAMEA4776352, study PRJEB27445) | saltern metagenome | biome: Hypersaline environment; feature: solar saltern; material: Pellet | place: Spain | collected 2014-08 | depth 0 m | reverse complement strand
GGCGACGGCGCGCGACGCAAGCACCGCAGGGAGCGAGTGAAACGAGCGACCGAGGAGCGCAGCGAGTCGCGCGAGTCCCCGCGGCTGGGGCTTCGGGAGTGTTCGTGTCGACCGCTTAGTCATCGGCAGAGTCACCGTTCGGTCGGGAAATCGAGCCCGCGGCGGGCTCGGTAACGGATCGAACCACCGCGCCCGAGCCGACCTAGAAGAACGTCGCGAGCCCCAGCGCCTCGAGGAGCGGGACGCCGGCGACGACCGAACCGATCAGGTAGCCGCCGATCGCCCCGCCGTTCAACAGCGGGAGCCCCGCGTGCGCCCGGCCCCGGATCACCCACCGCATGAGCACGAGCAGCCCGCCGAGGGTCCCGACCATCGCGAGCAGCGCGGGGAGGTTGACGCCGACGAGCGGGACGGAGAGGTCGGCGGCCGGCGAGAACGTCGCCGCGCTCGCGATCAGCACCGTCGGGATGACGGCGTCGCCGAGCCCGATGAAGAAGGCGTCGCGGTCGCCCGGCTCGGGGGACTCGAGCCCCTCGCCCTCAGCGTCGGCCGCGTCGTCAACCTCCGCGTTCGCATCCGTATCGGCTGCCACTTCCTCGTCGGCGTTCGCGTCCCCCTCGACTTCCGCGTCCGCGCCGACGTCCGCGGCCTCGTCGCTCGCGGACTCCCCGTCGAGCAGCGAGTACGACAGCGACAGCGGGATCACCAACACGACGGGGATGTTCAGGTCCATTACGCCCTCCGCGAGCGACAGCATGTGCTCGGTGCCGTAGACGGAGACGGCGTCGTAGACGGCGAGGACGGCGAGGAGGATCAGTGCGGGCAGGAGGCCGAACGAGATGCCGAACAGCCCGGCCGCGCCCGCGCCCATCAACACCCCGGCGGTGTCGATCACGTACCACTCGGGGTGGACCAGCAGGCCGACCGCGACCGCGACCGCGGGGACGGCGGCGGCGAGCGGCGGGACGACGGCAGAGAAGACGTACCAAGAGAGCCACGCCGACACGCCGACGATCAGCAGGCGTATCGCGCCGTCGAAGTCGTACCGGAACGCCGCGAGCATCAGCCCGGTCATCGCGACGATGGCGACGACGTACAGCACGCTGTTTGCGGGGTTGTCGGGGTTCTCGACGGCCTGGTACCCGCTCGCGGCGAACTCGGGAACCAGCGCCAGCGCGCCCACTTGGACGATCACGAACAGCCCGACGACGAAGGCGACGCCGCGATACTCGCGGGGGAACATTCGACCGCGGGTTCGACGGCCGGGGGTTTCGTCCTTGCGCTTCGCGCCGGTCGGCGCCGACGATGGGCGTCGCTCTCGAGGTGAGACGAACAGAAACGGGTTCGGGCTCGGTGTGGGAGCGGGTGGGCCCGAACCCAGGCCGACGGACGACGGACGGTGGAAGCGAGTGCCGGCGGGCCCGCCCGAGACGGGATGGGGCCGACCGGATTCGTCCGCGGCGTTTACTCACTTCCGCGAGCGACGTAAGAACCTACCGACCGAGTTATCAGCACAGATATTTGGATCGGGCGGGGAGCGTCCGCCTCGCGTCGTCACCGAGTCTACGCCGGGTCTCGGCGGTGAAACCCGCACGTGTCGGTGCCCTCGCTGAGCGCTGGAGGAGTCGAGGCCGAACGCGAACGAAAGGGTGGGAGCGAGGAGGTGGGCGAAAGGCGAGGCGGCGGCGGCGAGAGGCGGCGGGCGGCGGTTGCCGGACAGCGGACCCCCAGGCTGTCGTCGGCGTCGCCGCCCGGGTGGTCGGGACGGGCGCGCGGATCGATTAGCGCCGAATTCCAACGAGAAAAGCGTCGGTCTTCGGCAAGCATGAATACGTCCTTCAGGCGTATAAATATGTTAGATCCGGATCCGTCGCGGGCGTTTCTGCCACCGTGAACCGTCCCGCACTCTCCCGTCGGTGAACGCCGTTACCGGCGGTCGCGGAGCGCGGGGAACTGCTCGCGGACCGCGGCGACCCGCTCGGGGTCCACCGTCGCGGTGACGACCCCGGGCTCGTCGCCGACCGACGCGAGCGTCGTTCCCCACGGGTCGTAGGTCGCGCTCCGCCCGCAGAGGGCGTCGTCGCCGAACCGGCCGCTCCCGTTGACGGCGACGACGTACGCGAGGTTCTCGATGGCCCGCGCGCGACCGAGCGTCCGCCAGTGCTCGACGCGGGGGTACGGCCACGCGCTCGGCACGAGCACACACTCGACGCCCGCGTCGGCCATCGCGCGGAACTGCTCCGGGAACCGGAGGTCGTAACAGGTGGTCACGCCGACCGTGACGCCCGCGAGGTCGACGACCGGCGTCCGCTCGCCCGGGACCATCCGCTCCGTCTCCTCGGAGCCGTACCCGAACAGGTGCCGCTTCCGGTAGACGAGCCGGCGCTCGCCGTCGGCGTCGAACAGCACCGCGGCGTTCGCGAGGCCGGCGTCGGCCGGGGTGTCGAGACCGTCGGCGGCCGACGCCGACAGGTCCTCGACGACCGTCCCGGCGAGGACGGCCACGTCGTGCTCGTCGGCCGCGGCGGCGAACCGACCGAGGCGCTCGCCGGCGAGGCTCTCCGCGGCGCGGCCGTACGCGTCGAACGCGAAGTACCCGACGTCGAACAGCTCGGGGAGGACGACGAGGTCGGCCCCGTCGGCGGCGGCCTCCCGGACGCGGTCGAGCGCCCGCTCGACGTTCGCCGCGACGGCGCCGCCCTCGACCGCCAGTTGGACCCCCGCGACCCTCATGCCGGCGAGGCCAGCGAGGCGCGGAGCGCCGCCTCCAGGTTGTCGAGTTCGGCGTCGAAGTTCCGCTTGAAGAACGACTCGACGCCGGGGAGCTTCCCGTCGACGACGAACTCGTTGGCGAGCCGGCAGCCGCCGTCGTCGGTCTCGGTGATCTCGTGTTCGCCGGTCACGCGGAACGCCCGCGACTTCCCGACGAACTTCACTCGGTTCGGCGGGTCGCGCGCGACCTCCTCCGTCTCGACGTCGATCGTGGAGCGGATCATCGGTATCGGGAGCGCGACGTGCCAGGTCGCGGTCCCGTCGTCGTGAACGTCGAAGGAGTCGACGACGCTGATGGCGCCCGCGCGCTGCTCCGCGTCCGAGATGAACGCCCACACGTCGGCCGGCGGCGCGTCGAACTCGAACGTCCGGGAGACTCGAACGGTCATACGTTCCCGTTTGGGGCTACGGGGGTTAAAAATGCGCGTCGACGGTATCGGGGGCGGGGAACGCGCCGAGGCGAGGCTACTCGCGGGACGACGCGCCGGTCGCGCGTCCGAGCCTCACCCGTCCGGAGTCACGCGCCACGTCGTCGACTTGGCGCGGCCCCACTTCTCGATGTCGACGTCGTCGGACTTCTCGGCGAGGCGCGGGAGGCGCGACCCCACCTGCTTCGCGGTGAGACCGATCGCGTCGGCGATCGTCTTCGAGCGAACGTACCGCTCGCCACGGGTGACGCTGTCCGTGAGGTACGCGAGGATCCGCTGTTCCTCCTCGGTGTACTCGCTCATTATCGTACATACGCGTCTGACGTTCTTAACGGTTTCTCGTCCGCGGGGCTCGTCGGCCGGAGAGCGTCGGGACGCGGACCGAGCGCGACGGGCGAAGCGCCGCGGTGCGTCCGGGAGAACGGTCCGCCGGTGCGTCGACGGGCGCGATCAGTCGAACAGCTGAACCGCGCCGACCGCGAGCATCGCGAAGACGAACGCGCCCGCGAACCCCCACGCCTTCCCGAGCTGTCCCGGGTACGCGAACATCACAACGGCCCCGACGACCGCGATGGCGCCGAGCGCGAGCGCGACGCCGACCTCCTTGTCCGATTCGATGGAACCCTCGCTCATACGAGTCGCTTCGCGGGGGACCACTTAGTTCATGCGAACCGCGCGACGCGACCGACGCCGGAAACCGGAGGACCCACGTACTCCGACGACGACGCACGGGCTCTGGAGGCCCTGAACCGGCGGATTAGATGATCTCGACGTGCTCCGACTCCTCGTTGAGCGCGAGGTTCGCCGCGATCTCGGCGTTCCGCATGGCGTACTCCGCGGTGTGCTGGAGACTGACGAGCACTTCGCGGGTCATGAGCAGCGTCTCGTTGTCGAGGTCGTTCGGCAGCTCGTCGAGGATCTCCTGTTCGCGGTCCTCCAGCCGCGAGAACAGGTCGCGGCACTCGACGGTGAGGTCGTAGTCGCGCTCGACGACGGCCCGCACCGCGAGCGCGGTCAGGTCGTCCACCTGGTCGGTGAACTCGCGGATCTGCCGCATCGTCGCGCTGTCGACGTTGAGGGTGTGGCCGTCGGCCTCCATCACGATCTCGGCGATGTCCTCGGCGTTGTCCGCGGTGAGTTCGAGGTTCTTCGCCACGGAGCGGTAGCCGATGAGCGGGAACCCCTCCTCGAGACCCACCGCGCGGGCGAGGTTCGGGTTCTGGTAGGCGGTGAAGATGAGCCGGAGCAGGAGGACGAAGATCTTGTTCGCCTGCCGCTCGCGGTTGAGCGCGCGCTGCGCGAGGTCGGGGTTGCCGTGCGCGAGCGCCTTCACCGCCTCGCCGCGCATCGTCGAGCCGGTGTTCTCCAGCCGCTCGAGGAGGTTGTCGAGGGTGAAGTCCTCGGGGTCGACCGAGCAGCGGATGGAGATGTCCTCCGGCGTCTCCTCGATGACGCCGAGCCCCATCAGCTGGGTCTCCGCCTTGTACACCGCGTTGATGTGTTCGCTGTCGAGCGTGCCCTCGCTCTGGACGTGGATGACGCGCCGCCCGAGCACGTACTGCGCGACGATGGCCCGCTCCAGCGACCTGGCGTCGAGCCCGTCCGCGTTGATGACGGCCTCGGATTCCTCGGTGCTCACCGACTCGGGGAGCACCGTGAGCGTCCCCTTCCCGCCCATGCGTAGCGATACCTCGTCGCCCTTGTTCACGCCGTGTTCCTGCGCCCACTCGGCCGGGAGCGTCATCGCCAGCGTCGACGGCCCCAACCGTTGGACCTTCCGCGTTTCCATACGCGACCGTATCGCGGGATACACCTTAACCTTATTCCCATGTTCATTATACGCTTTCTCGAATATACAAGGGATACCCGCCGCGGCGGCGTCACCCGCCAGCCGGGGCCGGACCGGTCGCGCTCTCCCCGAGTCCCGCCGAGCGATCCGCGCGCTTATGTCGGTCAGGCGGGGATAACTGGTATGACCGAGCGGGTACTCGTCGTCGACGACTCTTCCTTCCAGCGGACCGTCGTCCGGGACGCGCTGGCGGAGCGGTTCGAGGTCGTCGACGAGGCGGAGAACGGCGCAGAGGCGGTCGAACTCTTCGAGGCGTACGAGCCGGACGCGGTGTCGATGGACGTCGTGATGCCGGAGATGACGGGGATCGAGGCGACCGCCGCGATCAAGGACCGCTGGCCCGACGCGGTGATCGTGATGTGTACGAGCGTCGACCAGCAGGAGAAGATGATGGAGGCGGTGAAGGCGGGCGCGGACGGCTACGTGACGAAGCCCGTCGACGCCGCGGAGCTGGTCGGCGAGTTCGAGAGCCACCTCGGGTAACGCCGCCCGGAGCGGGTCGGGAAGCGACCGAAGGTCGGACGAGCGGCGGCGTCAGGACGGGTCGAACGACCGGAGGATCACCGCGAGCGCGCTCGCCAGCTCCTCGAACCGGTCGATCTCCATCGAGTCGGTGGTCACCCAGACGCCGTGGTCGTTCGCGATCACCCGCGTGAGGTAGCCGTTCTCGAACACGCGGACCGTGAACTGGTAGTCGCCGAGCTGGGTGTCCGCGTACATCGACTGCGCGTGGAACCCCTGCCGCTCGTTCTCCGCGAAGCCGATCAGGTCGGCGGTGCGGTTCAGGTCGCTCCGGAGGTAGAGCTGTTCGACGGTCTCCCGCGTGAAGTAGGTGAGACTCCGCAGTTCGTCGCCCGTCGCCGTGCGGGCGGCGCTCAGCAGCTCGTCGGTGCGTTCGGCGAGTGGATGAGACATACACCCACGATCAATGCTCACATACATGAGCGTGTGGGTGGCCGCGCGCCGCCCGACGGGCCGGGAGGGACAGAGTTTACCGACTGCCCCGTGATCGCTCGCCTGATGAGCGACCACGACGACGTCTGCGTCCTGCTGCCGACGATGAACGAGGCCGAGACGGTCGCACGCGTCGTCGCCGACTTCCGAGACGTCGGGTTCGAGAACGTGCTCGTGATCGACGGGGGGTCGACGGACGACACGCGGTCGATCGCCCGGGAGGCCGGCGCCCGCGTCGCGGAGCAGTCGGGCCGCGGCAAGGGACAGGCGGTCAGGGAGGCGGTGCGGGACCACGTCGACGCGCCGTACGTGCTGATGGCGGACGCCGACGCCACCTACGACGCCGCGGACGCGACGGCGATGCTCGACCCGCTCCTCGCCGGCGAGGCCGACCACGTGATCGGGAACCGCTTCGCGGACATGCGCCCGGGGGCGATGACGCGGCTCAACCGGATCGGGAACCGGATCATCAACCTCGCGTTCCGGGCGATCCACCGCGAGAGCTACCGGGACATCCTCTCGGGATACCGCGCGTTCACCCGCGAGTCGTTTCTCAGGCTCCACCTCACCGCCGACGGCTTCGGCATCGAGACCGAGATGGCCGTCGAGTGCGTGAAGAACCGCGTCTCGGTCGCCGTGGTCCCGATCACGTACCGGGAGCGCCCCGGCGGCTCCGCGACGAACCTCCACCCGATCCGCGACGGCGGAGTGATCTTCTTAGAGCTGTACCGCAAGGCGAAGACGAACAACCCGCTGTTCTACTTCGGGAGCGTCGGCGTGGCGTCGACCGTCGCGGGGCTCGCGATGGGAGCGTTCGTGCTGTACCGGTACCTCGCGTTCGGCATCAGCCACAATACGTCGGTGGTGGGGACGGCCGCGGCGACTGAAACGCCGGCGCGACCGGCCGCGAACGGCTGTACCGCACCGCTGACTCCGGAGGCCACCCCGATAAGCATCGACTACCGGCATGCGACGTTGGTAGGTGAACGAGTTAAATTCCGCCACACTATCCGTATCAAATTCTCCGATACACGATGAAGTCTATCGCGGGGGACCGGTTTTCTTCCTCGAATGCGCCGATTATCAACACGGATGTAAGATGATCGTCCCCGACAACTGTCCCGAAGTCTGAAGTTTTTTATACACCCACTCGTAGTACATGGTATGCCACGCCGAAGCATTGAGGATCGTGATGATTCCCGGCACGTTGGCCGGCGACAATGGCTCTCCGCGCTCGGCCTCGCCGGCGCAGTAACGCTCGCCGGTTGTTCCGGAAACGGCGGCGACGGGAGCGATGGCGGCGACGGATCGGACGGGATGGACGGCGGCGACGGGTCCGACGGGTCCGACGGCGGCGACGGCGAAAGCCTCGAGCTCTCCGACTTCCCGAAGTTCGGGGTCGACCCGCTCTACGGCCGAGACGTCGCGCACACCTTGGCGGAACGCGCGTTCGAACAGTCTGAGCACGACTACAGCTTCGACGGGGACACGATGGTCACCCCGGAGGGCGACCAGGTCGAGCTCAACATTTACCACAGCGCGGGGCAGGAGACCTCGCAGCTGACCGCCGAGTTCATCGCGCAGGAGCTCGGCCAGAACCTCGGTATCAACGTCACCGTCGAGGCCATCGACGGGACGCGGTTCAACAACGAGTACTGGACCGCCGAGCCCGAGGGCGGGACCGACACCGTCAACGGCGAGGAGGTCACCTGGGAGAACCCGACCCCGCAGAACCCCGGGCCGCAGTCGGTCACGAGCAACGAGCCGTGGGACATGTCGATCGTGTTCGGGCTGAACACCTACCCGCTCAACCCGCTCACGAACGAGGTGTTCTTCGACGGCGCGACCCCGTTCTACAACCCGGTCGGCTACTACCCGCAGTTCAACGCCCAGGAGCTGTTCTCTGAGGCGCGGCAGGCGACGAGCACCGACGAGCTCCGCGAGGCGTTCGTCGAGATCTTCGAGAACCTCGCGTACGAGCAGCCGTACATCACGCTGCTGTTCAGCGACGACATCGTCGGCTACAACCCCGACCTCGAGGGGCCGATCGAGAACTTCTCGAACGGTTTCCACCGAGGACGGCGAGGTGTGGACGTTCGACGTGCGGGAGAACCTCCAGTTCAGCGAGCCGTACGGGCAGGTCACCGCCGAGGACTTCGTCTACCTCATTCAGGAGCTCCACCAGGCCGACTGGGCACCCACCGCCGCGTCCAGCAGCTGGGACGGCGTGGAGGTCGAGCAGACCGGCGAGTTCCAGTTCGAGGCGACGCTGGAGTCGTCGAACATCCTGTGGCCCAAGACGTACGACCCGCTCCTGTACCCGATCCCGAAGGACCTCGTCCAGCCGTACGTCGAGGAGGAGGACGTCGAGGGGCTCCAGCAGGACGAGGAGCTGCTCGAACTCCAGTTCACCGGGAACCTCGGCGCGTTCGAGCTCACCGAGTGGAACCGCGGCTCGGGCACCGAGTACGTCCGCAACGACGAGTACTACCTCCGTGACATCGACGAGGGGCCCGACCTGTTCTCCGAGGGGCCGCTGTTCGAGGAGGCCTCCGTCAGCGTCGTCAAGGAGCAGGCGTCCCGTCTCGGTGCCTTGGAGACCGGCGAGGCGGACTCGGCGGCGATTCCGCCGGAACAGTACGAGTCGTACAACCAGGACGACAACGTCACCGTCCGGCAGGTCCCCACGCCGTACAACACGATCATCTCCGTGAACCACCGCGCGAACGGATGGAACGCCGGTCCGGGGAACCTCTTCCAGCTGGTCCCGTTCCGGCAGGCGATGGCGGCGGCGATCAGCAAGCAGGACCTCATCGACGGGGTCTACCGCGGGCTCGCCTCGCCGCACTTCACCTGGCAGCCCCGCTGGTCCGAGTTCTACCCCGAGACGGACGGATAACCCCGAACCACCCCGTTTCCCCCTCACCGTTATAGACCTCACATGGGATTTGGAAGGTACGTCACCGCTCGGGTTCTCTGGGCAGCAGTTGTATCGCTCATCATCGTTACGGTCACGTTCCTGCTGCTCTCGGCCGCGCCGAACCCGGCCGTCCAGCGGGCGGCGACGCAGGCGGCGCTCCAAGGGGGCGACCCGGCGGAGGCCGCCGAGCGGGCGCGGGAACTGCGGGGCCTGAACCAACCGCTCTACGTCCGGTACTTCGACTTCATCCGGAACGTGTACACGCTCGAGTGGGAGAACGCGATCCAGTTGGCGATCCCGGTGTTCGTGTTGGTCACCGGGTCGATCGGCGCGGTGATGCGCGTCTCGCGGAACGAGTCCGCGGAGTTCCAGAACGCCGACTTCATGAAGACCGCGAAAGCGAAGGGGGTCTCACCCCTCCGCGCGTACGCGTACCACGTCATGCGGCCGACGCTCGTCCCGCTCTCGACGACGCTCGTCGGGCAGCTCCTCGCGCTGTTCCTCGGCGCGTCGCTGCTCGTCGAGGTCGTGTTCTCGATCCCGGGGCTCGGACGGCTGACATACGAGGCGCTGCTCGCACAGGACACGAACCTCGTGTTGGGGACGACGCTGTTCTTCACGTTCGTCGCCGTCATCGGGAACCTCATCGAGGACCTCGTGTTCACCGTACTCGACCCGCGGATCAGCTACGATGACAGGTAACATAACCGAGAACAATGGCAACTGAAGAGTCCGAACGGTTCGACAAAGTCGACTGGAACGACCTCTCGCGGTCGGGACGGTTCGATCTCTCGATCAACTCGATCGGGATGCTGCTGACCGCCCTCCCGCTCACGCTGCTCGGCGTGTACAGCACGGCGTTCACCGGGCCGCGCACCGCGACCTTCGAGTTCATCGGCCTCGAGCAGAACTTGGAGAGCCTCGACTTCTTCTTCATCTTCACGCTGCTTTTGGCCTTCTGGTACCTCGCCTTGCCGCTGTACCAGAACCCGCGGATGACGCGGTACTACTGGAAGGAGTTCAAGCGGAACCGACCGGCCGTCGTCAGCCTCGGTTGGCTCGGCATCGTGTTCGTCGGCGGGCTCGTCGGGCCGCTGATCATGGACCCGCCACAGCAGCAACTGCTCATCGGCTACCAGCCGCCGGTGTTCACCTCCGTCGTCGACACGACGCCGGCGACCTGCGTCGGCGACGTCGTGAACGGGCGGTGTTTCGGCACGTGGCAGCACCCGCTCGGGACCACGCAGGGCGGGAAAGACGTGTTCACGATGATCGTCTACGGCATGACGATCAGCATGCAGATCGCGTTCATCACGACGACCATCGTCGCCACGATCGGGATCTCGTTCGGGACGCTGAGCGCGTACGCGGGCGGATGGATCGACGAGATCATGATGCGGTTCGTCGACATCATCCTCTCGTTCCCGACGTTCCTGATGTTCCTGCTCATCCTGTACATCTACGGCGCGGGGCTCGGGATGTTCATCGTCGTGTTCTCGCTGTTCGCCTGGGGCGGGACCGCGCGCTACATCCGGAGCAAGTCGCTGTCGATATCCGAGGAGGAGTTCATCAAGGCGAGCCGCATCAGCGGCGCGAGCACGTACCAGGTGATCCGGGGGCACGTCGTGCCGAACGCGGCGAGCAGTATCATCACGCAGCTCACGCTGCTCATCCCCGGCTTCCTGCTCGCCGAGGCGCAGCTCGCCTTCCTCGGGATCGGCGACTCGGCGGTCCCCTCGTGGGGGCAGCTCATCTCCGCGGGCCGGAGCGACCTCTCTTTCGCCCCGTGGATCGTGCTCGCGCCCGGTATCGTGCTGTTCTTCACCATCCTCGCGTTCAACTTCCTCGGCGACGCGCTGTTGGACGCGCTGAACCCAGAAGCGGAGGCTGAGAGCGAATAATGGCCGACGACCAACCACTACTCGAGGTCGAGAACCTCACGACGAAGTTCAGCACCGACAACGGAACCCTCACCGCCGTCGACGGGGTCGACTTTAGCGTCAACACCGGCGAGACCGTCTGTATCGTCGGCGAGTCGGGCTCCGGCAAGACGGTCGCGACGGAATCGATCACCAAGATCATCAACACGCCGCCGGGGGAGATCGAGGGGACCGTCCGGTACAAGGGCCGCGACCTACTGTCGCTGCCCGAGTCGGAGCTCCGGCAGATCCGGGGCAACGAGATCGCGCACATCTTCCAGAACCCGCAGGAGGCGATGAACCACTGCTACACCGTTGGGTGGCAGATCACCGAGGCGCTCCAGATCCACCAGGACGTCTCCGACGACGAGGCCCGCGCGAAGGCGGTGGACCTGATGGACCGCGTCGGGATCGCGAACGCCAGTTCGCGGTTCGACGACTATCCGCACGAGTTCTCCGGCGGGCAGAAACAGCGCGTGATGATCGCGATGGCGCTCGTCGGCGACCCCGACCTGCTCATCGCCGACGAGCCGACGACCGCGCTCGACGTGACGGTTCAGGCGCAGATCCTGCGCCTCCTCGACGACCTCCAAGAGGAGTTCGAGATGGGGGTCCTGTTCGTCACGCACGACCTCGGCGTCGTCGCGGAGATCGCCGACCGCATCGTCGTGATGTACGCCGGGAAGGTGATGGAGCGGGGCGACGTCCTCGACATCTTCGACCACCCGGGACACCCGTACACCCAGCAGCTGTTGGAGTGTCTCCCGGAGTTCGGCGGCACGGGCGGCGGGATACCGGGGACGCTCCCCGACCCGCACGACCCGCCGGACGGCTGCCGGTTCGCGCCCCGCTGCGAGTACGCCGAGGAGGCGTGCCGCACCGGCGAGCAGCCGGAGGAGATAGAGGTCGCGCCGGGTCAGGAGGTCTCCTGCGTCCACTACGGACCGGGCGGCAACCCCTCGATAGTCCGCAGCGAGGGGCTCGGTCCCGGCGACGACACCGGGACGGTCGACGGCGACAGCGAGGTGGGTCCCGCAGATGACTGATACGCTGCTGTCCGTGCGCGACCTGAAGAAGCACTACCCGATCCGGAAGGGGCTGTTCAACCGGAAGGTCGGCGCCGCCCGCGCCGTCGACGGGATCAGCTTCGACATCGAGGAGGGCGAGACGCTCGGGCTCGTCGGCGAGTCCGGCTGCGGCAAGTCGACCGCCGCGAGCTCAGTCATCCACCTGGAGGAGCCGACGGCGGGAGAGGTTATCTTCAACGGGAACGGTCGCCAGGGTGCCACCCGCGATCCGGACGGCACCCACCCCAACGACGTGACGGAGTTCGACGACGACGAGATGATGGAGTTCCGACGGGGCGCCCAGATGATCTTCCAGGACCCCTCCTCGAGCTTCGACCCGCGGGTGTCCGTGGGGAACGCGGTCGGCGAGCTCCTCAAGGTCCACGGGATGAGCGACCGTCACCGGCGTCGCGCCATCGTCGAGGACCTGCTCGAGCGCGTGGGGCTCTCGGCGAACGACTTCGACCGGTACCCGCACGAGTTCTCCGGCGGCCAGAAGCAGCGGATCGCGCTCGCCAGGGCGCTCGTGTTGAACCCGGACCTGATCATCGCCGACGAGCCGGTGAGCGCGCTCGACGTCTCCATCCAGGCGGAGATCCTCTCGCTCATCAACGACCTCCAGGAGGAGTTCGGGCTGTCGCTGCTGTTCATCAGCCACGACATGTCCGTCATCCGTCAGGTCTGCGACCGCGTGGCGGTGATGTACCTCGGCGAGATCGTCGAGATCGGGCCGGTCGAGGAGATCTTCACCGACCCGCAACACCCCTACACCGAGGCGCTGCTGTCCTCGATTCCGACCCCGGACCCGCGGGCCAGCGTCGGCGGCATCGAGCTGAAAGGCACCGTCCCCAGCCCGACGAACCCGCCGAGCGGCTGCCGGTTCCACACGCGGTGTCACAAGGTGATCCAGCCCGAGGGGCTCGACATCGATCAGGACGACTGGCGGGGGCTGTTGAACTTCCGCGACAAGGTCGGCATCGACGAGGTCGACGTCGAACAGGTGCGAGAGAACATCGCCGGATCCGGGACCGAGCCGACCGACTCCGAGGTCCGAGCGGAGATCCGCCGGGAGTTCGACATCAGCGAGACGGTCGACGACCCGGAACTCGAACGGACGCTCTCGGAGGCGCTCGATCTCCTGATCGAGGGCGATTCGGAGCGGGCCGGCTCCGTCCTGTCGGACGCGATCACGACGCCGTGCGCCGAGCGCGAACCCGAACAGACGGTCCACGCGCCCGGCCACGAGTCCGCCTGTCTCCGGCACGAGGGACAGGCGGCCGCGGAGCCGAACCCGGCTGACGACTGATCCGACGCCGGCCGGAGTCGAGGCCGGTCACTCGACCGTCGGGGCGATCGACGCGGGGTCGAGCCGCCGCGGCTCCGGCACCGTCGCGGCCGCCGGGGCGACCGCCACGTCGCCTCGGGGGTCGTCGCTCTTCGCTTCCCCGTCGCCGGTCGCCGCGAGCACCGCCGTTCCGCCGGCGGAGAGCGGGGCGACGAGGCCGGCGGCGAGCGCCGAGGGGTCGGAGAACGGGGCCCTGAGGACGACGCGCGTCTCGTCGCCGATGTCGGCGGTCTCGACCGCGGCGGCCGCGAGCGAACACAGGTCGCGGTGGCTGACGTCCCCGTCCGCGCCGCGGACGACGGGGTCGCCGGGGGCGACGTCGCTCGGCGGCATCCCCGGGTTCTCGCTCCACAGCTCCTTCTCCCAGTGCGTCGTGTCGGGGCGGTCCGGCGGGCCGCCGAACGCGGCGAGGTTCGTCCCGGGGGCCGGATCGAGCGCGTCGGCGGTCGCGACCGGCGCGAGGACGACGCGGTCGCCGGCGCCGATCCCCGCCGCCGGATCGAACCGGACGGGGGCGCCGACGGCGGCGGCGCCGAGGAACGCGAGGGTCGTGTGAAACCCGGCCGTCGGCTCGACGGCGACGGTCGCGCCGGCCCGGACGCCGAGGTACCGGAGCACGTTCGCCGCCTTGTAGCCGTTCGTGATCAGGTCGTGGTGGGTCCGCTCCCGGCCGTCCGGCGTCACGAGCGCCGGGTCGCGGGTGCGCCGGTCGCGCGCGAGGAGATCGCCGACGAGGTTCATGTCCGATCTTCGGGCGCCGCGCGTCTTAACGCTACGGCGTCGCGGAGGCGGCGCCGCGGCCCGACCGGACCGCGTCGGGGCGGCGTCAGGGCGCGCCGGCGATCACCATCTTCGAGCCGTCGGCCGAGAAGGCGAGGTCGCGGGCGGACCCCGGGTCGACCCGAACCGCGTCCCCGGGCGCGAGGTCGACGGCGTCGAAAAGCTACGGGGCGAGGGAGGCGAGCCGCGGTCCCGCCAACGCCGCTCAGAAGGAGCTCTTCAACTTCTCGAAGAAGCCGCCGCCGACGTCGATGTCCTCGCCGCCGGCCTCCGCGAACGCCTCCAGCGCCTCGCGCTGTTCGTCGTTGAGCGACTCGGGGACGACGACGGCGACCTGGACGTAGAGGTCGCCGCGGCCGCGACGGCGGAGCCGCGGCATCCCCTTCCCCTGGAGCCGGAACGTCTCGCCGCTCTGGGTGCCGGCGGGGACGTCCATCTCCACGGTGCCGTCGACCGTCTCCACCTCGACCGTGTCGCCGAAGACGGCCTGCGGGAAGGAGATGGCCTCGTTGACGCGGAGGTCGTCGCCGTCGCGCTCGAACCGGTCGCCGACGTCGACGTCGACCTCGATGAGCAGGTCGCCCTTCGGGCCGCCGTTCTCGCCCGGCGCGCCCTCGCGCTCCATGCGGAGGCTCTGCCCGGAGCGGATCCCCGCCGGGATCTCGACCGACAGCGTCGCCTCCTCGCGGACGACGCCGTCGCCACCGCAGTCGGCGCAGTCCTCGCTGTACAGCTCGCCCTCGCCCTCGCAGCGGGGGCAGGTCGACGTCTGCTGGACGCGTCCGAGCGGCGTCTGCTGGACCTGCTGGACCTGGCCGCGCCCGTTACACTGCGGACACGTCTCGACGTCGGCGTCCGGGGGGTGGCCCGCGCCGTCGCAGGTGTCGCACTCGGTCGGGCGCGTGAGCGTGACCTCCTTGGTCGCGCCGTGGAACGCCTCTTCGAGGTCGATCGTCAGGCCGGTCTTGAGGTCGCGACCCTGCCGCGGGCGGTTGCCGCCGCCACCGCCGCGGCCGCGACCGCCGCCGCCGAAGAACTGGTTGAAGATGTCCTCGAACCCGCCGGCGCCGCCGGCGCCGCCGGCCCCGCCGAAGGGACCGCCCGCGCCGCCCGGACCGGCGCCGCCGCCGGTCGCGCCGCGCTTGTCGGCCTGCGTGAACCGGTCGTGGCCCATCTGGTCGTACTGCTGGCGCTTCTGCTCGTCGGTGAGCACCTCCTTGGCCTTCTGGATCTTCTTGAACCGCTCCTCGGCGTTCTCGTCGTCGCTGACGTCGGGGTGGTGTTCTGCGGCCTGCTTGCGGTACGCCTTCTTGATCTCCTCCTCGCTGGCGTCCCGCGACACGCCGAGGACGTCGTAGAAATCTTCGGTCATGCGTTACGTTCGGTGAGTTGTGTTGATCGGCGGGTCGGTTTAAGCGGCAGGGTCGGGCGTCCGAGGACCGGGTCGGAGAGGGTTACTCCTCGTCGTCGTCCACGTCCTCGAAGTCGGCGTCGACGTACTCCTCGTCGTCAGCGTCGGCGCCGGGACCGGCGCCGCCGGGGCCCGCCGCACCGCCCGGACCGCCGGCGCCGCCCATGCCGCCGGGGCCGGCGCCGCCCGCGCCGCCCGGCCCGGCCTGCGCGGCCTGTCCCTCGTACATCTGCTTGCCGATCTCCTGGAGCTCCTCGGTGAGCGCCTCGGTGACGGACTCGATCTCGTCGGTCTCGGCGTCCTCGTCTTCGAGCACGTCCTCGACGTCCTCGATGGCCGCTTCGATGTCGGCGACGAGCTCGTCGTCGTCGAGCTCCTCCTCGTTCTCTTCGAGGAGAGTCTCGGCGCGCTGGATCGTCGTCTCGGCCTCGTTGCGGGCCTCGATCCGCTCGCGGCGGGCCTCGTCCTCCTCGGCGTG
>UEZE01000013.1_pt1 | contig 16083 bp, 18 predicted proteins | sample 1903661 | NCBI WGS metagenome assembly UEZE01 (sample SAMEA4776352, study PRJEB27445) | saltern metagenome | biome: Hypersaline environment; feature: solar saltern; material: Pellet | place: Spain | collected 2014-08 | depth 0 m | reverse complement strand
ATTATAGGGTAGGGGCTGCGTCAGTTTGTTTATGCGGTTGGTATATATGCTTTGTGTGGATCACCGGAGTGTGTGAACGACTCTCACAGGCGTCTAAGCCCGGTGAGACGCCCGTTTTCGAATTCGGGCCGAAACTCGGATGTCCGCTGAACCGACCGGATCTGTGAGGAGTGTGGTACCTGCGGGGTAAACGACTCCGCGCGCAGCGAGCGTGGAGGTGGGGTGAACTGCCACCGAACGGAATAAACTGTTGGCGCACCTACCGGACGGTGGAGCGTTTCGCTCCCGTAAGCGACCGGGCACGGTAGGGGAATTCGCCCGGTCGCGTGCGGTCGACAACGACTCGCCAGTGCCGAGTGCGCCCGCCTCGACGGGCGAGGATCGCTCGCACCGCCCCGCTCAGCTCCGAGTGGAGTCGCGGGAAAGAGGTGGGTCGCCACGCGTGTGTGCGTAATCGATTACCGGCGCGGACCGGTGCTATCGATGGTTGATTGACGCGGACCGGTACTATCGATGCGGGCCGGGTACTCATCGACGAGCGAGAGGGCCGTGCGACTGCCGCGCGTTCCGACGTGCCGGTGACCGGGGTCGGAGGGATTCTCCTCCGGGCGTCGAGTCGGGGAGCGGTCGACCCCGAAGCGGAACTCGATGCGGGCTGTGAGAGAGGGCGTTTCGTCTGTCTTTGCGCCCCCTCACCGGTCCCGTTCGGCCTCGATCTCGCCTCTGATGTCGAGGACGATGTCGGAGTCGAGATCGAGACCGTACTCGTAGTAGCGGCCGCCGCTCTCGCCCCGGTTTCGGTCGGTTCGATGGAGGAATCCGAGCATGTGGAGGTCCGAGAGGTGATTCTGAATGCTTTTCAGTGTCGTAAGCGGGTCCACCGCGTGCGAGTCCGCCACGCGCTCGTAGCGGGTTTTGATCGTCTTCGAACGCGCTGGCGTTTCCCCTCGGTCTTCGAGGTACGCGAGCGTTTCGAGCAGCAGTTGGGCGTGTTGGGTCTGGTCTCGGATCCGATTGCGGAGCCGACCGCGCTGGACGAGGTCTTGGGCCTCGACGATGTGCGAGTCGTCGACGCCGTCGTCGCCGCGCTTCTTCGCCACCTCGCCGCCGACCCGGAGGAGGTCGATCGCCTGGCGAGCGTTCCCCCTGTCTTTCGCCGCGATCGCGGCCGCCCTCGCGACGGCCGAGTCGTCACAGACCCCGTCGACGAACGCGCGGTCGGCGCGGTCGGCGAGTATCGCCCGAAGTTCGCTGGCGTCGTAGGGGCTGAACGAGATCTCGGCCTCCATCAGCGTGTCCTTGACTTTCGGGGAGAGGTCCTGGCGAAAGGTGTAGTTGTTACTGATGCCGATGACGCCGACCTTCGAGTCCGCGATGTGACCGATCGAGCGCGCCCGCGGGAGTTCGTACAGGAGCGTGTCGGCGTCACCGAGGTGGTCGATCTCGTCGAACACGACGAGGTGCGTCCCGCCCCGCCGGTCGAGTTGCGCGTACAGCTCCTCGAACGCGTCGGCGGTACTGAGCCCCCGTTTCGGGAACTCGCTGGCCGCCTCCGGAAGCAGTTCGTTGACCAGCGTTCGGACGACCGAGTACACCGTCTTCCCGTTACAGTTCAGCTCGTGGACGAACAGCTCGTCCGCGTCGGGACGCTCCGCGACTTCGTCTCGCAGCGCCTCCGTCATGTAGGTCGTCACGGCGGTTTTCCCGAGTCCGGCCCGCCCGTACAACATGACGTTCTGTGGCGTCCGGCCGAAGAGAACGTCTTCGAGCGCGTGGCGATACTCGTCGATCTCGTCGTCGCGTTCGAGTATCTGATCGGGCTGGTAGTCCTCGGAGAGGACTTCCTTGGCGGCGAAGATCGAACGCTCGATGTCGCTGAACGGTCCGGCCATCTCTCTGTTCACGACGAACAGCCAGATATATTTAAAACCCAGTTTTGTTTGTCTCGTTTGTCTCGACTAATCGGAGTCCTGTCGGGAGCTGGACCTGGCCCGAACGGCTTTCGATTCGCCCTCGGCGTCGATACACCCGCCGAGACAGACGAAATCCACTCTCCGAACGACCGCCGAGTCGAGCGCTCACCGAGTCGAGTGCTCACCGAGTCGAGCGATCACCCGACCGGCCGACCGAAGACAGACGAAACGTACTCTCTCTCCACCCGTCGAAGCCGAGAGCGCGGGACCGCGAGACAGACGAAACGGACTCTCACACCGGGGCGTCGGTTTCGGCGGGAACCGACGGAAGCGCGAACGGGCCGCCCGCAGCGCGAGTGGACCGAACGCGGTCGAACCGATCGATGCCGCGAGAAGAGGCGGTCGAGGTACTCCAGCGTCACCGTCCCCGTGAACGTGTCGAGCAGGCCGGCGATCTGGAACATCGCCCACCCGATCAGCACGCCGAACGCGAACAGCGCGAGGTTCCGCGTCTTCTTGAAGAAGAGTTCACGGGCGGGCGGCTGCGCGGCCGCCGCGCTCGCGAGCGGCCCGAAGAACAGCGCGAGCAGCGCGACGTAGCCGACGAGGATCGACCCGGTGCCGGCCAGCGCGAGCGACCCCTCGGACACCTCGGCGACGTCGTACCCCAGCCGCATGAGCGCGGTGAGCGCGACCACGCCGCCGACGTACCGCCGCGCCGCCCCCGAGACGAACGCCGCGAACCCGAACAGGAACGGGTACGCCACGTAGTCGGTGAGCAGCTGGCCGCCCTCCAGCGTGCCGCTGGCAATCGAGAACGTCCCGATACCGGCCGCCCACATGCCCAGCCCGACGCTCGCGACCCCGACGACGCCGACGAACGGGTAGCAGTAGCGCCGCAGGTCAGCGGGCTTGCGGCTCGTGAGCACCAGCAGCACGACCGCGGAAACTGCGTACACGCCCGCGGAGACGAACCGGATCGACGACGGCTCAATCATCGGCGCTCACCTCCGCGTCGGCGGCGGCCGGATCCGCCGGCTGCGTCTCGGTCGCGGTCGCAGTCGCGGGCGTCGCGTCCCCCTCGTTGTCTGCGTCTCCCTCACCGATCGCGGCCGCGTCGCGCGTCTCGAACTGGTCGAGCCGCTCGGTGAGCGAGGCGGTCCGCTCCGAGAGCGCCGTCGCCGTCTCCGCGAGGTCGCCGACCGTCTCGGCGGTGTCGTCGGCGGTCTCGGCCAGCGTCCGCGCGCGGTCGGCCGCGGCGGTCGCCGAGTTATGGACCTCCTCGACGCGGGCCGCGACCGACTCGATCCCCTCGGCCCCCTCGTCGGTCGCCCGCGCGATGTCGCCCATCGCGACGTCGACGTCCTCGACGGTTCCGGTGAGCTCCTCGATCGCCTCGCCCGCCGCTTGGACCGCGGCGGTCGTGTCGTCGAGCTCCGTCATCGTCCGGTCCATCTCGCCGGCGACCGCGGAGACGTCCTCGGTCACCTCGCCGATCGTCGCCTCGATCTCCGTGGTGGACGCGCGCGTCTCCTCGGCGAGCCCCTTCACCTCGTCGGCGACGACCGCGAAGCCGTCGCCGTCGCCGCCCGCCCGCGACGCCTCGATCGAGGCGTTCAGCGCGAGGATGTTGGTCTGCTCGGCGATGTCGGCGATCACGTCGGTGGTCTCCGCGACGCCGTCCATCCGGTCGTCGAGGCCGGCGACGAGGTCGTCGAGCTCCGCGAGCAGGTCGCCGATGGCGACGATCGCCTCGACCGCTTCGGTCGCCCGCCGCTCGCCCTCCGCGCCGAGCTCGGCCGCGGCGCTCGCGTCGCCCGCCACCTCGTCGGTGGTGGAGGCGATCTCCTCGACGGTCGCCGAGAAGTCGTCCGTGTCGGCGGCCGTCTCGCGCAGCCGGTCGGTCTGCTCGTCCAACTCGTCGGCGAGCGTCCGCATCTCGGCGGCCACCTCCTGGTTCATCTCGGCGACGTCGTCGGCCTCGGCGGCCATCTCCTCGCTCGTCGCCTCCACGTCGCCCGCGAACGTCTGGATGTCCTCGATCGTCGTCGAGAGCCCGCCGGTCATCTCGTTGTACGCGGTGGTGATCCGCTCGATCGCGTCGACCTCGCTCTCCTCGGAGAGCTGCCGCGAGAGGTCGCCGTCGGCCGCTCGCTCCATCGCACCGCCGATCTCGTCGGCGCGGTCGAGCAAGGTCTCGGAGAGCTCCTCGGCCTCCTCGCGGGCTTCCTCCGCCTCGGATTTGGCGCGCTCGGACTCGGCGACCGCGTCCCGCAGCGACCGCCGGGTGTCGTCGAAGGCGTCGAACAGCCGTCCGATCTCGTCGCCGCGGTCGGAGCTCGCGCTCGCGTCGAACTCGCCGCGGCCGACCGCCTCGGCCGTCTGCGTCAGCCGCCGGAGTTCGACCGCGACGTTCCCGACCAAGACGATTCCCAACAGGCCCAGGTTCAGCGTGACGACGACGCCGATCCCGATAAGCGACGCGGTCGCCGCTGTCGGCGTCCCGACCGTCGCGACGTGGGCCGCGAAGAGGGCGACGAACCCGAGCGTGACGGCGAGCGCGAGGAGCACCGACACTCCGACGCGTCGACCGTAGCGCGCGGTGATTACGTTCAGCATGGATGATCGGAGCGTGAAAGTCAGCCTACTTAGGAGTAAAGCTACAATTACCGCTGTCGATAATCGAAGCGGCGGACGTGCGAGCCGCCGATAGCGCGGTCGTCGAGCGAAAATCGAGCGACTGCGCGCCCTCGGACGCGTCGAGGCGCGGCCTTTTCACTGGGCCGTGCCACCAGTATCCATGTCCAGCGTCAGCGAGACCTACATCGAGAACCGCCAGCGCGTCCAGCCGACCCACACCAACAACTACGCGTCTGCCCACGGGGGAAACGTCGTCAAGTGGATGGACGAGATCGGCGCGATGTCGGCGATGCGCGCCGCCGGCGAGACCTGCGTCACGGCCAAGATCAACGACCTCGACTTCAAGCGGCCGGTGCCGCAGGGGGACACCTGCGTCATCGAGTCGTACGTGTACGCGGTCGGGCGGACGAGCCTCCGGACGCGGATCCGCGCGTACCGCGAGTCGCCGCGCACGGGCGAGCGCGAACTCACCACGGAGTCGTACTTCGTGTTCGTCGCCGTCGACGCCGACGGGGAGCCCACGCCCGTCCCGGAACTGGAGGTCGCCGGCGAGCGCTGTCGCGAACTCCGGGACGAGGCGCTCGCGGCGGAGCCGGACGACGGCCGCTGAATCGACGACCGCGCGCTCGTCCCGCCCGGCGAGCGAGTCCGACGCGTCTCAGCGGCTGATCTCGTCGCCGCCGTCGACCACGGACGCGACCTCCGCGCGGGTCGTGACGGCGAGGTCGCCGTCGGTCGTCCGCTTCACGGCCGCGGTCGCCGCCGCCCACTCCAAGGCGTCGGAGACGTCGCCGCCGCGGAGCCGCTCGGCGACGAACCCGGCGACGAAGGCGTCGCCGGTGCCGATGGCGTCGACCGTCTCCGCCTCGAACACCGGCTGCTCGTACACGTCGCCGTCCGTGAGCGCCAGCGCCCCCTCGTCGCCGCGGGTGACGACCACCGTCTGGAAGCCGTGGTCGGTCGCGAGCCCGTGCGCGATCTCGACGGCGGTACCGTCGCGGTCGAGCACCTCGCGCGCGTCGCGGCGCGGGACGAACAGCACGTCGACGTGGCCGAAGAGGTCCTCGTACGCCTCGCGCGCCTCTGCGGGCTCCCACAGCTTCGACCGGTAGTTGAGGTCGAACGACCGGGTGACGCCCGCCTCGCCGGCGCGGCGCAGCAGCGCGGTCGTCGTGGCCGCGGCGGCCGGCGAAAGCGCGGGCGTGATCCCCGTGGTGTGGAACCACCGCGACTCCGTCAGCGTCTCCGCGGGGAGTTCGTCGGGCTCGACCGTCGTGATCGCGGCGTCGGCGCGGTCGTAGATCACGTTGGTCCCGCGCGGGACGCCGCCGTGTTCGAGGTAGTACGTCCCGACGCGGCTCTCCGCCGGGTCGGTCCACGCCACCCCGGGGCTGACCCCGTGGCTCCGGAGCTCGCTCGTCACCCGCCGGCCGAGCGGCGAATCCGGGAGCTTCGAGAGCCACGCGGCGTCGACGCCGAGCCGCGCCGCGCCGACCGCGACGTTGCTCTCCGCGCCGCCGGCCTGGACGGCCAGTTCGCGCGTCGTCTCCAGTCGCTCGCCGCGCGGCGGCGACAGCCGGAGCATCGTCTCGCCGAAGGTCACGAGGTCGGTCATGCCGCCCACCTCAGGCCGCGGACGTCGAATGGACTCATACTCGACCCTGACGGCGGGCGCATAAAAGCGATCGCGGTCCGCGCCGGCGAGTCGGACTGCGACAGCGAGCCGAGTCAGGCTGTGACGACGAGCCGGGCTGCGCCGGTCACGCCTCGTCTTCGGCGGAGTCCTCGCGCGCCCGGTAGTCGGGGAGCACGTCGTCTTGGAGCACCGCGCCGCGGCCGCCGTCGACGAGCAGCGCCGAACCGGTGACGTACGCGGCGTCCTCGCTCGCGAGGAACGACACCGCCCCGGCGACGTCGCTCGGCGTGCCGATGCGCCCGGTCGGGTGGATCGACTCCACCTCCTCGAACCGCCCCTCCGGGAGTTCGTCGCGGGTGCGCTCGATCTCCACCCAGCCCGGGACGACCGTGTTCACCCGGACGCTGGGGCCGAAGTCGACCGCGAGCGAGCGCGTCATCCCGTTGATCCCGGCCTTCACCGCGTTGTACGGGAAGTGCTTCGGCATCGTCGCGTGCGCGTGGTTCGACGAGACGTTGACGATCGCGCCCCGGTCCATGTGTTCGAGCGCCGCCCGCGCCGCCAGCCAGTACGCCCGGAAGTCCGTCTCCACGACGAACGCCCAGTCGTCGAGCGACGCCTCGTCGGCCGCGGTCTCGGTCTGGACGCCGGCGTTGTTCACGAGCACGTCGAGCGAGCCGTGCGCCGCCACGGCCGCCTCGGCGAGCGCGGCGACGTCCTCGGGGTCGCGCATGTCCGCGCGGACGAAGACCGCGTCGCCCGCGTCCCCGCCGGTCGCCTCGTCGATCCGCTCGACGACCGCCTCCCCGGCGTCCTCGCTCCGGCCGCTGACGACGACGTTCGCGCCCTCGGCGGCCAGCCGCTCCGCGATCCCCGCGCCGATGCCGCGGGTCGATCCCGTCACGATCGCCGTCTGTCCGGCGAAGCGACCGGGCACGGCGTGTTCGCGCGGCGAGTCGTGGCGCCGGGTCATTGCTCTCCTCGCGATCGCCCGCGGCGTGTGGGTCCCCGCATCGTCACCACTCCGCGACGGAGCCGTCGGCGTGCCGCCAGACGGGGTTGTGCCAGTCGACGTCGCCCGCCTGCTCGCGGACGTAGTCCTCGTCGATCTCGACACCGAGCCCGTCGCCGTCGGGGACGTCGACGAACCCCTCCTCGTAGTCGAACACGGACGGGTCGGCGAGGTAGTCCAGGACGTCGCTCGTCTCGTTGTAGTGAATGTCGAGCGACTGCTCCTGGATGAGCGCGTTCGGCGTACAGGCGTCGACCTGGAGACAGGAGGCGAGCGCGATCGGTCCGAGCGGGCAGTGGGGCGCGACCGACACGTCGTACGCCTCGGCCATCGAGGCAATTTTCTTCACTTCGGTGATGCCGCCCGCGTGCGAGACGTCCGGCTGGATCACGTCGACGGCGTCGGCCTCGAGCACCTCCTTGAACTCCCACCGAGAGTACATCCGCTCGCCGGTGGCGATCGGGACGGTCGTCGACGCCCGGATCGCCGGCAGCGCGTCGTTGTTCTCGGGCAACACCGGCTCCTCGACGAACATCGGGTCGTACGGTTCGAGCGCCGCCGCCAGCCGCCGGGCCATCGGCTTCGACACGCGGCCGTGGAAGTCGACGCCGATGTCCACCTCGTCGCCGACCGCCTCCCTGACCGCCGCGATGCGGTCGACGGCGTCGGACACCGCCGCGGGCGCGTCGACGGCGCGCAGCTCCGCGGTGGCGTTCATCTTCAGGGCGGTGAACCCCGCGTCGACCTTCTCGCGGGCGGCCTCGCCCACGTCGGCCGGGCGGTCCCCGCCGATCCACTGGTAGACGCGGACGCGGTCGCGGGCGCGGCCGCCGAGCAGCTCGTGGACCGGGGCGCCGAACTGCTTCCCCTTCAGGTCCCACAGCGCCTGGTCGATCCCCGCGATGGCGCTCATCAGGACGGGGCCGCCCCGGTAGAAGCCCCCGCGGTACATCGTCTGCCAGTGGTCCTCGATCCGCGTCGGGTCCTCGCCAAGCAGGTAGTTGTCGAGCAGCTCTTCGACCGCGGTCGCGACCGTCCGGGCCCGCCCCTCGACGACCGGCTCCCCCCAGCCGACCGCGCCGTCGCTGGTGGTCAGCTTCAGGAAGAGCCACCGGGGCGGGACCTCGAACAGTTCGTAGTCGGTGATGTGCATTGTCGGGTCGGTTCCGTGGTGTCGACAACGGCTGGAGCCGATTAAAAACGGGACGGTCGGCGGATCGGCGAGTCGGAGCAGTCGGCAAGTCGGGTCGGAGCGGTCGGTGGGACGGGGCAGGGTGGTCGGAGGGCCGAGACGATCGCTCCGCCCGCCGAACGGGGCCGATTTAAGAGCCTCGGCGGCGGAGGGCCGCCATGCGACCAGACAGCGTCGAGCGGATCGCGGAGACGGGCGTGATCGCCATCCTCCGCGGCGTGAGCGTCGAGGACGCCCCGGACGTCGCCGCGGCGGTCACGGAGGGCGGCGTGGCGGCCCTGGAGATAACGGCGGACACGCCGAACGTCACCGCGGCCATCGAGGCGGTCGCGGACCGCGTCGACGCCGCGGTCGGGGTCGGGACCGTCCTCGACGCGGAGACCGCCCGGGCGGCCCAGCTCGCCGGCGCGGAGTTCGTCGTCACGCCGACGGTGAACAGAGCGGTCATCCGCACCGCGAACCGGTACGGCACGCCGATCGCGGCCGGGGCGTACACGCCGACCGAGGCGCTCGACGCGTTCGAGGCGGGCGCCGACTTCGTGAAGGTGTTCCCCGCGAAGACCGGCGGCCCGGCCCACGTCGCGGCGCTCGGCGGGCCGCTCTCGCAGATCCCGCTCGTCCCGACCGGCGGCGTGAGCGCCGACAACGCGGGGGCGTACGTCGAGGCCGGCGCCGCGGCCGTCGGCGTCGGCAGCGCCATCGTCGACCGCGACGCCGTCGGGGCCGGCGAGTACGACCGGATCGCTGCGAACGCGCGAGCGGTGGTGGAGGCGGTGGCGACCGCGCGGGAGTGACGCGAGACGTCGGCCGTGCGGGGGTGAAACGTGGGTGGCGACCGCGACGGCGACGATCCCCGCCCGGGAGTCGCCGACCCGGCACGTACATACCCCTCCGCGATCGTCGGTCGGATATGCGGAGATCCCGAGCGATACTCCTCGCCGGCGGCGCGGCGGCCGGCGTCGCGGTCGGACTGCTGCTGCTCGTCGGCGCGCCGCGGTCGGTCGTCCCGACCGGCGCGCTCGGCGCGGCGATACCGGTGGCGATGATCTACGCCGTGTTGACGGCCGCCGACGCCGACGCCGACGCGTCGGGTTAGACGGCCTCGGCGGCCGCGGCGGGGCGCTCAGTAGTCGCCGAGCACGCCGAGCCGCCGGGCGCGCGCCGTGGCGTACTGGAAGACGAGGTAGCCGCCGAACAGGTAGCCGAGCGCGACGGCGACGAGCAGCGCCAGATCGGCGAGCGGGAACTCCCACAGCCGCACCCCGTCGACCATCGCGCGCTGGAGCATGGCGCTGCCGTGCGCCAGCGGGAGCACCCGCGTCCACGGCAGGTCGAAGACGGGCGCGGAGATGAGGGCCACGAACCCGAACTGGAGCAGGTTGAGCCAGTTGCCGATCCGCTTGTACAGCACCGTCACGCCGCCGGCGGCGAAGCCGAGGCCGAGCACGGAGACGATCGACAGCCCCGCGACCGCGACCACGGTGACCGGGGCGAGGCTGAGCCGCGTCCCGGTGATGAGGAGCATCGCGGCGAGGATCACCGCGCTCGTGATGAAGGTGCGCACCACCTTCGCGACCCCCTTCAGCAGCGCGACGGGCGCGAAGCCGAACGGCGTGGTGATGTGGCGTTCGAGCGTCCCCCACTGCACCTCGCTGCCGATGTCGTTCGACACCGACGAGTACGCGCCCACCGACAGCGTCCACAGGAAGTAGCCGACGACGATCCCCTCGATCGAGTCGGTGAGCGCCTGCCCGGCGAGCAGCTGCCCGCCGAGGAACAGCGCCCCGAAGAAGAACAGCGACACCACGATCCCGCCGATCGCGTTGGCCGGGTACCGCACGAAGATGAGGAACTCGCGATAGAGGACCGCCCGCGCCAGGTGGTAGTAGGTTGCCGAGCGGGGGTCGTCGCCGGCCCGCGCCGCGTCGCCGGTCCCCTCGGTCGCCGGCTCCTCCGGCGGCGTCGCGTCCGCGCTCACGGCGACTCACCGCCGAGCGAGGCGTCGGACGCGGTGCCGGTGCGTTCGAGGAACACCTCTTCGAGGTCGGGCTGGACCGTACGGACGTCCGAGACCGTGACGCCGGCCGCGCGGAGCGCGTCGGCCACGTCGTAGAAGCGGTCGCCGCCGGCCGCGACCGTCACCGCGGGCGGGCGCGCCTCGCGGTCGACGTCGAGGATCTCGAACGACTCGCGGAGCCCCGCGACCGTCTCGGCGTCGAGGTCGGGGCTCGCCACCCGGACGGCGTCGCGGTCGGCGGCGTCGAGCAGCGCCTCGACGCCGTCGTCCGCGACGATCCGCCCGTTCGACAGCATGACGACGCGGTCGCACACCGCCTCGATCGTCGTCATGTCGTGGCTGCTGACGACGATGGTGAGTCCCTCCTCGACCGCCAACCGGCGCAGCTCCGCCCGGAGCGTCCGCGCGCTCTCGACGTCGAGGCCGAGCGTCGGCTCGTCCAAGAAGACGAGCTCCGCGCCGCCCGCCAGCACGCTCGCCAGCGACACCTTCTGTTTCATCCCCCGCGAGAGGTCGCGGACGGGCGTGTCCGCCTTGTCGGCTAAGTCGAGCCGGTCGAGCAGCCGGTCGTGGCGCGCCGCCACGGAGTCGGGGTCGACCCCGCTGATCGTCGCGAAGTACCGGAGGTTCTCCCGGACGGTGAGCCGCCAGTAGTCGTTGCGCGCGCCCTCCAACATCGCGTCCACGTCGGCGTACGCTGTGCGGCGGCCGTCGCGCACGTCCGTCCCGAACACCCGGACCGACCCCGCGTCGGGGATGACGATCCCGAGGGCGCACTTGATCAGCGTCGTCTTGCCCGCGCCGTTCGGCCCGAGCAGGCCGACGACGGAGCCGCGCTCGACCGTGAGGCTCACGTCGTCGACCGCCGTCACCGCGTCGTCGCCCTCGCCGAACCGCTTGGTGAGCCCGTCGATCGCGAGGGCCGGCGGCCCCGACCGATCGGCGGGCGACTCCTCGCCGCGTGCCGCGTCCGTCTCGTCGCGCTCGCGGGGACCGCCGCGCGCGCTCGTCGCGCTCCGTGCCATCTACCCCCCGGTACGCGCCGGCGGCGGATATATCCGCGCTCGCCGGTGATCCCGCGTGTGGACCTCGACCGCTTCGCCGCCGACGCCCCCGACGACGACGCGCCGGACGACGCCCGCGTCTGCGTCGTCGCGACGCAACCGGACACCTTCGAGCGCTGCCGCGCGGGCTTCTACCCCGCGCCGCGCTCGTACGACCGCACCCGCGCCGAGTTCGACTACATGGCCTTCTACCGCACCGCCCCCGTCTCCGCGGTCACACACTACGCCCGCGTCGTGGACCGCACCGAACAGGCGCGCGGCGACCCCGGCCCGATGGACGAGAGCGACTGGGCGGCGCTCATCGATCCGTTCTCGGAGGAGCGCGTCGTGGTCGTCTTCGAGTTCGACGAACTCGTGCCGCTCGATAGTCCCGTCGAGAACGACCTGAACGGCGTGCGCGGCGCGTGGTACTGTACCGTCGCCGACCTCCGCGAGGCGGGGACGCTGTCGGGGCTGCGCGACCGGGCGGAGACCTGAGCGGACGGTCGAGCCCCCGCTTCTCCCGAATTACGCCACGAGTGAGAGCTCGGCGAGACGCTGCCGAACACGGAGCGGGGACCTACTGAGAGACCGCAGGCACGCTGAAAACGCGTCAACTGGCAGAAAACACTTACTACGGCGCAGACAGCGCTCAACGTGTGCGGAGCGTGCCCGCGAAGAACTACGGTGGAAGTATGAGACGGTCACAACGAGGCGGGAGACGGGGTGAGCAGTGTGGGGACTGAGGAGAGTGACGCGGTGAGTCGTCGCGGAGTCGGCGTTGCGGCGCTCGCAGTGGCATCGAGCGGGTGTCTCGGCTATCCGCCCGATAAGAGGGAGTCGGCGCTCGAAGTCGTCTCGGTGTCCGACGAGGGACCGGTCGCGTCGGCGAGCGTCCACGTCGATCCGGGTATCCTTCCGCGATTGGGCCCGCTGGTCTTCAGGATACAACTCAAGGAACACGAACCCGAGTGGCAGGGGTCTGTGATCAAGCTCTGGCCGCCGGAGGGGAATCCCGACTCCGAGGAGTACACGCCGGATTTAGAAGCGGTGTCACTGGAGAACGCACACCGGGCGCCGGGGACGTACAGGGTCAGTATCATGACCCCGAACAGTATCGAAGGGGGAACGGCGTTCGCGAGCGCGGAAATCGTCGTGGAGCGGAAGCCGAGTACGGCCGACGGGAGTTCGTGAATCGACCCCGTCTCGATCGGTTCCGAGCCGGAGTCGACAGCCGTATTCGGCGACCGGTTCTTATCCAGCGCCGAGCCGTGTGACGGGGCCACGCCGCCGCCTCGCTCTCACCCTCAGCCACCATCTGCGCGCACGGACGGCGTCGCGGCGTCGTCGACGGGCGCGATCCGGTCGTTCCCGGCCGGCGCGGTCGCGGCGTGCTCGGGGTGGAGGCACGCGAACAGCGTCTCCAGCGAGTCGACGAGCCGGTGGCTCGGGCGGTTGAAGAGGCCGTTGCCGTCGACCGCGTAGGTACGGCCGTCGGCGACCGCGGACAGGTCCGCGAAGCCGGGTCGGTCGGCGAGGTCGCCGACCGCGTCGACGGCGCGGTCGCGGTCGAACCCGCAGGGCGCGACGACGAGCGCCTCGGGGTCGAACGCGCGCACGTCGTCCCACGCGACCGGCTCCGAGGGGCCGTCGGGCTGGAACGACGGGTCGCCACCCGCGATCGCGACCATGTCGCGCACCCAGTGGCCCGCGCGGATCGGCGGGTCGGTCCAGTCGAGGACGGCGGTGCGCGGGCGGCCCTCGTCGGCGACCGCGCGCTCGGCGCGCTCGCGGACCGCGTCGACGCGCTCGCGGAGGTCGGCTCGGAGGGCGGTCGCGGCGTCGGTCGCACCGACGGCCTCGCCGATCCGCACGACGTCGTCGAGGGCGTCCGCGAAGGAGTGCGGGTCGCACGCGAGCACGTCTGGCGCGGGGTCGAGCCGCTCGGCGGCCGCGCGGACCTCGCTCGCGTCGACCGCGCAGACGTCGCAGGTCGCCTGCGTGACGAGCAGATCGGGTTCGAGGGCCGCGAGTCGCTCCGTATCGAGGTCGTAGACCGCGCCGTCGACCGCCCGCATCTGCGCGTCGATGTCCGCGGCCGAGCGGTCCTCGTGGTCGACGACCGTGCTCGTCAGCGTCGGGCGCTCGCGGGCGGCGGTCGGGTGGTCGCAGCTGTGAGAGACGCCGACCGGCTCGACGCCGAGCGCGAACAGCGTCTCGGTGGCGGAAGGCAGCAGTGAGGCGACGCGCATGGACGGAGACAGGCGCTCGACGGGCAAAAGCGAGGGGGCCGGCCCGCGCTACCGGGCGGGGAGCCACGCGAGGAGGGGGCGCAAGACGACGGAGCCGGCGTACAGCAGCGTCGCGACTCCGAGCGCGGCCGACGCCGTGCGGAACCACGGCGCGGTCGGAGCGTCGAGCGTGTTCAGCAGCGTGACGGCGAGCAGGGTACTCAGGAGGGCGAACCGCGAATCGCGCCGGTCCATACCTGGCCGTGGGTGCGGCGGGTGAAATCGTTGGTGCTCTCGCGGCGGACGCGACGCCTACGCCGCGACGGCCTCCGCGGTCGCGGTCGCGTAGGCGGCCGCGAGATCCCCGTTCGGCAGGGCGTCGAGCGCCGCCGTACAGCCCCACCGAACGCGGTCGCGCCGCTCGCCGGCCGGGAGCTTGTTCGTCGCCACCGTCTCGGCCGTGTCGAGGGCGGCCCGCGCGGTCGCCTCGTCGCCCTCGGCCGCCGCGGTCGCGGCCGCGGCGAGCAGCTGTTCGAGGCTCGCACGGACGTCGTGGGGGACCTCGTCGGCGTCGGTCACGGGTCGGTCGTCCCGTCGAGCGTCGCGAGCGCGAACTCCGTGCTGCTCCCGAGCGGGTCGGTCGCGGTCATCGTCTCGACGGTCGTGAACCCCGCCGCCCGAAGCTGGTCGAGCGTGCGCTCGCGGCCGGGCGCGGAGAAGAACATCCGACCGCCCATCCAGCCGCGCCGGACCGTCTCGAAGCGGCCGCCGGGGAGCGTCGTGAGGAGTCGGCCGCCGGGGCGGAGGACACGGGCGAACTCCGCGTACACCGCGGGGTGGCGCTCGCGCGCGACGTGAAACACCGCGTGGTACGCGGTGATCGCGTCGAAGCGGTCGGCCGCGAACGGGAGCGCCGACATCTCGCCGTGGACGAGCCGGGCGTCGGGCACCGTCTCGCTCGCGAGGTCGAGCCCGCGGCGGGAGACGTCGAGCCCGACGCTGCCCGGCGGGAGGTTCGCGAGGGTCCGGGCGCCGTCGCCGCAGCCCACGTCGAGGACGGCGGGGTCGGGCGGCAGGTCGGCGAGCAGGTCGTCGATCAGCGCCGCGTCCGATCCGTCCGGATCGCGGCGGGCGGCGTACGTCTCCGCGACCTCGTCCCACGCGCGGCGCACGGCGTTGCGGTCCATACGAACCGATCGGGCGCGAGAGACATGACTGTGCTGCCGGGAGCGGCCGGGCGCGGCGCGCGCCGTCCGGCGAGGTTTATGCCGGCACCGGGAGACGGAACGCTATGGAGATTCTCCACACCTGCCTGAACGTGGCGGACGCGGACCGGGCCGCCGACTGGTACGTCGACGAACTCGGACTCGAACGCTCGTGGGAGTTCACGACCGCGGACGGCGACGCGCGGAACGTGTACGTCGCCGACGAGAACGGCGTGGAGTTTCAGCTGTCGGACACGGGGGGAGCGACGCCGAGCGCGGACGGCGACCGGTACGACCACGTCGCCGTCGGCGTCGACGACGTGGACGAAGCGTTCGACGAGATCGACCATCACGGCGTCGTGGAGCCGCCGAGCGATCGTCCCGAGGCGGGGGCGCGGGTCGCGTTCGTCGAGGACCCCGACGGCCACGTGGTCGAGCTGATCGCGCCGCTGTGAGCGGGCGGGACACTCCGAAAAATTCGTCCGCTTACCGAACCCGAAAAGGAGCTGAACCCGGAGGTCAGCCGTCTGCGCGGCGGACGACCGCGACGACGAGCAGCGCGACCGCGACCGCGACGCCGATCGCGCCGAGCGTTCGGAGCGAGAACAGTCCCGGCTCCTCAACCGGCGCGTCGTCGCCGGCGACCGTGACCGTCGCCGTCGTCGTGTCGGTCTCGCCCGCGTCGTTCGTCACCGTGAGCGACACCTCGTACTCCCCGGGGTCGGCGAACGACGCCTCGGTCGTGCTGCCGGTCGCGCCGTCGCCGGCGATCGACCACTCGTAGGCGGCGATCTCGCCGTACTCGTCGCTCGACTGGAGCCCCGAGAGCGTCACCGTCTCGCCGGGATCGAGCGTCTCGACCGGCACCGTGATCGCCGCGTCGGGCTCGCTCACCGCCGAGACGGCGAACGTCGAGAACCCGGGCGTCTCGGCCGCCAGCACGACCTCGCCGTCAGTCTCCTCGACCACCGACGTCTCCAGCGCCTGCCACTCCCCGTCGGCGTGACGGGAGAGCCGGAGGTCGCTCGGGTCCGCGTCGGCCGCCGCGATCCGGTCGGCGGAGATGCGCGTCCGGATCGTCGCCGGCGTGTCGGTCGCGGAGTCCGGGACCGAGATCTCGACGACCGAGACGGACGCGCCGGGTGCGGGCCCCGTCTCCGCGGGCGGGGTCTCGTACTCGGCGACGCCGACCGC
>UEZE01000040.1_pt1 | contig 16453 bp, 15 predicted proteins | sample 1903661 | NCBI WGS metagenome assembly UEZE01 (sample SAMEA4776352, study PRJEB27445) | saltern metagenome | biome: Hypersaline environment; feature: solar saltern; material: Pellet | place: Spain | collected 2014-08 | depth 0 m | reverse complement strand
CATCTCCTGGAACTGCTCGAGCGCGCGCAGGCGCCGCTCCAGCATCCACTCCGGCTCGTCTTTGTCCTCCGAGATGACGCGGACCGTCTCCTCGGTGAGGCCCTTCTCGCTTTTGAACGCGGAGTTCTCCTCCTTCTTGAACTCGAAGCGCGCCTCGGTGTCTGTCTCCTTCAGATCGTCCTGTTGTGAACTCATAGTGTATTGTTACGGATTCCCGTGTTTACGTGTGTCGCGTGCCCGCATTCGGTTACGCCGCCTCGTAGGCGTCTTCGCGGACCCAGTCGTACCCCTCGTCCTCGAGCTTCTCGGCGAGCTCCGCGCCGCCGCTCTTGACGACTTCCCCGTCGAGCATGACGTGGACGTGGTCGGGCTCGACGTAGTCGAGGATGCGCTGGTAGTGCGTGATCTGGAGGACGCCCGTGCCCTGCTCGTCGCGGAGCGCGTTGATCCCCTTTGAGACGTCCTTCAGGCGGTCGATGTCGAGCCCCGAGTCGATCTCGTCGAGCACGGCGACGCTCGGCTCCAGCATCGCGGCCTGGAGGACCTCGTTCTGCTTCTTCTCGCCGCCGGAGAACCCGGCGTTGAGGTAGCGCTGCATGAACTTCTCGTCCATGTCGAGGAGCTCCATCTTCTCGGAGAGGATCTCCTGGAACTCGGCGACGCCGATCTCGCCGTCGTCCGCGGGCCCCTCCATCGGAGAGGTCTCGTACCCCTCGTCGTCCTCGTCGGCTTCCGCCTCCTCCTCGTCCTCGTCTTCGTCCTCGAACAGCTCCTCACGCTCGTCCGCCTTGGCGTTGAGCGCCTGCCGGAGGAAGTTCGTCATCGTGACGCCCTCGATCTCCGCGGGGTACTGGAAACCGAGGAAGATGCCGAGCGCGGCGCGCTCGTTCGGTTCTAGGTCCAGCAGCTCCCACTCGTAGTCCTCCTCTTCGAGGTCGACGTCGACGTCCGCGACGTCGGCCTCGTCGAGGTGGAGCAGGATCTCCCCGCCAGTTACCTCGTAGGCGGGGTGGCCGGCGATCACCTTCGCCAGCGTCGACTTCCCCGAGCCGTTCGGTCCCATCAGCGCGTGGATGTCGCCCGACTCGACGGTCAGATCGACTCCGCGAAGGATGCGTTCGCCGCCCTCTTCCGCCACTCGTGCGTGAAGATCGTTGATTTCGAGAGTAGCCATGAGTATTCTCGTGCCTCGTACGTTGACGGTGGGGGCTGAGGGGGTTAATGGTTACGCATCCACCCGTCAAAAATCGCATATCGATCAAGAAATTTTCTACCAACGGAAAACTGCTTTCGAGAGAGCGCGGTCGCCCCCGCCGTCGGTCACATGAACGAGCCGAGCCCGGTCTGCTCCTGTCCCGTCTTCACTTCCTCCCACGACATCCCGAGCGCCTCGATCACGCGCTCTATCGGCCCCTTGAGCGTCTTGTCCAACATCTTCTCCCAGTCGACCGCGAACTCCTCCGGCACCTGGTCGGCGTACTCGAAGCAGATCACGTCCGGGTCGCGCTTGAACTCCCCGTACAGGGGGTCGCGCTGGGGGTCGAGCCCCTCCTCCTCTTCCATCCGCGCCCAGAAGTCGGGGTGGACCTTCTCGATGTAGAGCCGCTTCGGCTTCGACCCGCTGCCGAAGTTCGTTCCGAGCATACGGTTGATCGTCTCGATGACGTTCTGTTGAACCTCCTTCGTGATGCCGGCGATGTCCGAGCGCTTGTACTCGAAGCCGGTGATGTCGATGTCGTCGACGTCTTTTCCCTCCTTCCAGACGATGTGGCCCGCGTACCGCTTCTTCTTCCCCGCCTGGAAGAACCGCCGGTAGAGCTTCTCGAACTCGATCTGGAAGCGGTGCTCGTCGGCGTTGAGCTCCTCGCGCGCGAAGTCGTCGTAGCGCTCGTTGATGTGGTCCTCGATCTCGAAGGAGGTCTCGATAGCCTCCTCTTTCGACATGTTAGAAAGAGACAACATGACCGAATCGGTGTCTCCATAAGCAACCTGATAATTAAGCTCTTCTGCGGCTTCCTCGGTAAAGTCGATGACCTCGCGACCGGTCGCCGTGACGGCTGCTGCGCCCTCTTTGTCGTAAAGACGGAACCGATCCCACCCCGTCACGCCGTAGAGTGAGTTCATAATAACCTTGACAGCTCCTTGCTGCCGGTCGTACTGCTCGTACGGCTCGGTGCCCGGGTCGTGGTCGTTCCGGAGCGCCTTCTTCTCCTCGCGCTCGGAGAGCAGTTCGTCGACCATCTCGCGCATGATCCCGTCCGGCTCCTTCCGGAAGTGGGTCCCGTTGGGCGCGACGTACGTCTCGCCGCCGTACTCGTCGGGGTCGACCTTGGTCTCGGGGCCGGCGTTGATCGTCACCATACACATCGGGTAGAGGCTCTTCAGGTCCTGGACCGTCACCATCTCCTTGACCCCGGTGATCGGGTCGAAGACGGCGCCGCCCTCGAAGTCCTCCGACTCCTGTTGGCCCTTCGTCGGGAGCGCGAACTTCCCGAACGCCTTGTGGAGGACGTACATGTCGACGGTGTCGCCGGGGGTTGGCGCGTCCTCGATCTTACAGCCGACGAAGGTGCGCACCTCGTCCCAGAACGCGATCACGTCCTGCTTGCGGTCGATCTCGACGCACAGCTCCACGTCGCGGATGCTGTACTCCAGCAAGCGCTCGGGGTCCTGCTCCCAGAGGTCGCCGATGTCGCCCGTGTAGCGCTCCTTCCCGACGCCCAGCTCGCGCTCGCCGACCGCGTCGAGGCGGTACGACTCCAGCTCGGTGAACATCGTGCGCTTGTAGGCGTACAGGAGGTCGAAGACGACCCGGCCCTTCACGTCGGGGCCGCCCCAGCCGGAGCGCCACACCTCGCCGATCCGGGAGAGCCGGTCGACGTCGAGGTCGTACTGGCTCCCGTCGTCGAGCTCCTCCAGGCGGTCGAGGACGTACGGCGCGTCGAAGTCCTCGAAGTTCCACCCGGTGAGCAGGTCCGGGTCGGTGTCGTCGATGTACTCGACGAACGCGTCGAGCATCGCGGCCTCCTCCTCGAACGTGCGGACCCTGAACTCGAGGTCGGACCCGTCCCCGACGATCCCCTCGTAGTCGGGGAGGTCTTCGGGCGGGGGGATCTCCGCCTCCGGCGCGTCGTACAGCCAGACGACGTACTCGTCGTCGTAGGAGTCGTGGCTGGTGAGACAGATGATCGGCTCCTCGCCGTCCTCCGGGAAGCCGCGGCGGTCGTCCACCTCGATGTCGAAGGTGTTCACGCGCAGGTCGGCGTCGACCTCGGCGGGCTCGAGGTGTCCCTCGTGGACCTGGATCGTCCCCTCGCCGTCGTCGAGGCGGCGCTCCTCGACGCGGATCCCGCCGTCGATCCCGTTGTCGATCAGGAAGCGGTTCGGGAAGAGGATGTCCGCCTCGAAGCTCGTCGCGAAGTCGTCGCGGATGTTCCCCACGTCGCGGGGCGTCCGCGTGACGATCCGGGTGAGCTGCTCGCCGCGGATGCTCTCGTAGGGCTCGCCGTCCGGGCCCGCCTCGCGCGTCCCGATCACCACGTCGTACTCCTCGACGGGGTCGCGGTCGAGGTCGGCCGTCGGGACGTAGAAGTACGGCTCGACGCCCAGCACGCGGAGGTGTTCGACGACGTCGTGGTCGGCGTCCCCGTCGACGTGCTCCGCGGGCCGCCGCCCGAACACGTGGACGACCGGGTACTCGTCGCTGCCGTACCCCTCCACGGCGTAGTCGATCTGGGTGATCATCAGCTCGACGGTCCCGGTCGACTCCGGGAACTTCGCCTCGTCGACGTCGACCACGTCGTTGACGTGGCCCCGGCCGCCCCCGGCGACGACGGCCGCCTCCTGCGCGGCCAGCTCCTCCCGTTCGGTGTCCGTGTCGCCGTCGGCCTCGCCGTCCGCGCCGCCGGTCGACGAGAAGTCCGACAGCCCCGACTGAGTCATATCCGTGCTTCGGCGTCACCCGGCTAAAAAACTCGGCTTTCGGGTGCGGCGAGGTATCCCGCCACGGAAAGGCATATATTGTGTGACTTCTTACCACGGTCTATGCCTTCGGACCCACGTTCCGAACCCCAGGCGGCTCGCCCGGCCGACTCCGACGCGGTCGACGCCGAGGTGGAGGTGTACGAGGACGACGGGAACGTGGTGCTCTTCGACGCGACGAACCCCCTCGCGTGGGTCGAAGCGAGCCGAACGGTGCGGCTCGCCGACGCGCTCTGACCGGCCCGCCGACTCCGCGCGTTCTCCGTCCGCCCGCTCCCGTAGCCGCGGCGTCGCCCGGACGGAACCCCTTTGCCCCGGCCCGACGTAGGTCCGGGCGTGTTCAGCCTCGACGAGGACGACGAGGGCGAGATCTCCGTCGGCGAGAGCTCCGACGCCGAGCGGGAGATGACGCCCGACATCCCCGAGGCCCCGTCGGTGAAGACGTTCGACGACGGCGGCGACTTCGAGGGGGCGAGCGACGTCGACCAGGGAACCCTCCGCGCGTTCGTCGTCGCCGTCGTCTACGCCAACGCCGCCGTCCTCCTCGTCGCGCTCGGCCCGATGGTGTGGTTCTTCGAGGGGTGGTCGCGGGTCGGTCCGGCGCTGCTCGTCGTCGGCCTCCTCGCCGGGGTCCGAACGTACCAGACGTACCGGTCGTGGCGGCGCTCACGGGACGAGGTGGACGAGGGGGACGACCCGCCGTCTGACCGTGACGCGGAGGAAGATGCCGCCGACGCCGATGTTTCCGCCGATTCCGATTCCCCTGCCGACGCCGACACCGCTGCCGACTCCGACGCCCCCGCCGAGCGCCCGGAAGCGTAATGTCCGACGAGCGCGCTGTTCCGACCATGCAGACGGTCCGCGACGGCGACGGCGAGACGTACCTCCTCGTGAAACGCTCCGCCGAGTCGAGTCGCGTGCGCGACCCGGCCACCGGCGCGGAGCGGTACGTCGACAACGACGACCTCAGCGTCGTGGACGGGGAGTCGCCGCTCGCGACCGCCGCCTCGGGCGTGCCGGAGCCGGTCCGCCGGACGCTCGGGGCGGTCCGCGACGACCGCTCGCTCGGCCTGCTCGCGGTGGTCGTCGACGAGGGGCCGATCGCCGCGATCGACCTCCTCGACGCCGCCGACATGTGCGAGTCGGACCTCCACGGTTCGATCACGGAGTTCCGCGCGGCCGGGCTGGTCGAGGAAGCCGAGGTCGCCGGCCGCCGCGGCTACGAGGCGACCGCGGTCGCGATCGAGGCGCTGGAGCTCTTGCGCGGCGAGCCGGACTCGGCGGCCGTCACCGACTCCGACGAGGACTGACCCCGACCACCGCCGCCCGCTCGTCACCGACAGAAAGCACTTGCCGCCCGCGCTGGACCTTCCCCCATGGCGATTCGACGGAACCGCCGCGTCACCGCCGGACTCCTCGCGGTCAGTCTCGGACTCCTCGCGCCGTTCGCGTCGGAGCGAGTCCTCGCCCACCAACTCGGTCTGGCCGGACCGCCCGTCGCGTACGGGATCTGTGGCCTCACGGCGCTCGCCGCCGTCGCCGCGTTCCGGTACTCCTCGGCTCGCTCGTGGCGATCCCTACTCGTGTACGCCGCGCTCGCCGCCGTCGGCGCGCTCGGCTCGTTCGGATACCTGTTCGGCACGACGCGGGCGTAGCTCCCCGATCGATCGCCGAGCGACAATCGGACCGACCGGACCGGGACTCGCCGAGGGCGCTCGGAGAGCGCTTCACACCCCGAGCGCCTCCCGTCAGTCGTCCGCGAGCGACGCGACGTCGAGGTCCGCCGCGTCCTCCCGACGGACGGTCGAGCGGTTCGAGCGGGGGTCCTTCTCGACGGTGACCAGCTCGTCGGCGGCGCCGACCAGCTCGTCGTCGTGGCTCACGATGACGATCTGGCGCACGCCGAAGCCGCGCATCTCCTCGACGAGCCGGACGAGCCGCGAGACGTGCCCGGAGTCGAGGAACACCGTCGGCTCGTCGAGGATGAGCGGCGGCGTCGGCGCCGCGCCCTCGATGCCCTCCGAGAGCAGCCGGTAGATCGCACACCGGAGCGAGAGGTTGAACAGGGCGCGCTCCCCGCCGGAGAGCTGCTCGGGGTCGAGCGGCTCGCCGTCCTTCTGGTAGACGGTGAGGACGTACTCGCCGTCGAGCTCGATGTGCGAGTAGGCGTCGTTCCCGTAGACGAGCTCGAACGTCTCGTTGAGCGTGCGCTCCAGTTCGCTGACGTTGCGCTGGCGGAGCTCTGCGCGCAGGTCGCCGTACATCGTCTCCAGCTCGCTCGTCTCCTCGTGGAGCGCCTCGAGCGCGTCGACCCGCTCGCGCAGCGCCTCGCGCTCCTCGCGGAGCGCCTCCAGCTCGCGGATGTCGCCTTTGATCCCGCCGATCGCGTTCTGGAGTTCCTCCCGCCGCTCGTCGAGCCGCTCGAGCTCGCCGGCGACCTTCTCGAGGTACTCCACTGCCTCCTCTTTCCGCTCTCTCGCCGTCTCGACCGCGGACTCGTCGACGGCGTCGGCGAGCTCGTCGCGCCGCTCGCGCTTGTCAGCGAGCCGGTCGCGCCGCTCGTCGTTCACCTCCGTCAGGTTCTCGCGCTTCTCGCGGCGGCGCTCGATGTCGTCTTCGGCGTCCGCGATCGCCGACAGGCGCTCCTCGACCGCCGTCACCGCCTCGCGAGCGTCCGCGACCGCCTCCAGATCGGCCTCCAGCTCTGCGACGCGCGCCGCGGCCGCCTCGGCCTGCTCGCGCTTCTCCGCGGCGACCTCACGCGTCTCATCGGCCTCCGCGCGGAGCTCGGCGGCGCGCTCGCGCTTCTCTTCGGCCGCCTCGCGCCGCTCGGTCGCCGCGGTGCGCTTCTCCTCGACGCGCTCTTCGAGGGCCGCGATCCGCTCGTCGATCTCGTCCAGCCGGTCCGCCGCGCTCGCGAGCCCGTCGAGCTCCGCGACCCGCTCGTCCAAGTCGCCCTCGCGCTCGCGGGCGGTCTCCAGCTCCGATTCGAGCTCCGCCACCCGCTCGCGGTCCTCGTCGATCCCGCTCGCGTGCGGCGAGTCCGCCACCGGCTGGCCGCACTCGGGACACTTCCCGGCCGCCAGCAGCGCCTCGGCCTCCTCGACGCGCTCGCGGGCGTTCTTCAGCTCCGCAGACAGCTCGGCGATCCGCTCGCGGACCTCGCCCCGCTCGTCGCGAAGCGCCTCGCGCTCGTCGGCGACGCCGTCGCGGTCGACGTCGGCGTCGGCGGCCGCGAACCGCTCGCGGAGGTCCGCGGCCTCCTCGCGGAGCTTCTCCATCGACGACTCGCGCGCTGCCGCCTCCTCTGCGGCCGACTCGGCCTCGTCGGCGAGCTCGTCGGCCTCGGACTCGATCTCCGCGGCGCGGTCGGTGCGATCGTCGGCCTTCCCGGCGAGGTTCGTCGCCTGGTTGCGCAACCCCTCGGCGTTCACCCGCGCGTCGTCGAGGTCCCCGCGGATCCCCGCCTCTCGGTCGTCTAGCTCGGTACGTCGCGCGGCGATGGCCTCCTCGGTCGCCGCGTCGAGGCCGGCGTCGTCGAGCCGGTCGTCGATCGCCGCCTCGATCTCGGCGATCCGCTCGCGAGTCTCGCGGATCGCGTCGCGGTGGTCGTCGCGCTGACGCTCCGCCTCCCGGATCGCGGTCTCGATCTCGTCGATCTCGGCCTCCACCGACTCCAGTTTCTCCCGCTTCTCCGCGTGGGTCGCCAGCGTCTCCGCGGCCGCGTCGCGCGTCTCCTTCGCCTGCTCCCGCTGGGTCTCGTACCGGTCGATGTCGTCGGTGACGTCGCCGAGTTCGCCCTCCAGCTCGTTGAGCCGCGCGTGGAGCTCCCGGTCCTCCTTCGCGGCGATCTGCTCGTCGAGCTGGTCGAGTCGCCCGCGGCGGTTCTCCAGCACGTCCTCGACCCCGAGCCGGGCGTCGCCGGCGCGCTCGCGGTACTCCTCTAACTTCCCGAGCTGGAGCAGGTCGTCGATCGTGTCCTGCCGCTCCCGGGGCGTGGCGTTGATCAGCTTGTTCACCTCTCCCTGCCGGACGTACGCGCAGTTGACGAACGCCTCGGCGTCCATCCGCAGAAGCTCGGTGACGAACTCGCGGACGGCGCGCGCGCCGTCGCGCGTCACGTCGTTCCCGTCGGTCGACTCGAGCGTACACTTGTGGTCGATCCGTCCGTCGTAGGACTTGAGCCGCCGCTCGACACGGTAGGAGACGCCGTCGTGAGTGAACCACAGCTCGACCTCCGTCTCCGCCTCGCCGTTCGTGATGACGTCTTCGAGAGTGCCGTCGAGCGCCTTCGACCCGTACAGCGCGAAGAAGCAGGCCTCGAGCAGCGACGACTTCCCGCTGCCGTTGAGCCCGTGGATCACGGTGACGCCCTCGGTCAGCCGCAGGTCGGCGTCGCCGTACGGCTTGAAGTTCGCGAGGCGGACGCGGTCGAACTTCACAGGTAGTCCTCCATGGAGACCTGGCCGTCGGTCGACGCCGGGTCGGGGTCGTCGGGCTCGGCGCTCTCCGGCTCGGCGGTCGATTCCGGGGGATCCGACTCGTCGTCGTCCGATTCCTCCCCGTTGTCCGGTTCGCTATCGTCCTCCGGTTCGCCGTCGGTTGCCCCGTCGGCGTCGTCAGACTCGCCGGCGTCACCGACGACATCGCTGCCGTCGACGGCCTCGAACGCGCCGAGATCGCCGTCCTCGTCGAGCCGCTCTTCGATCCTGCGTTTCACGGTCTCGCGGACGTTCGCGTCGGGGACGCCGTCCTCGCGGACCGCGCGCTCGACGTCGCGAGCGGCGGTCGAGAGCGCCATCTCGTCGAGCCGGTCGCGGACGGCGTCCTCCGGGTCGGCGAAGCTCACGTCCACCTCGCCGTCGGCGTCGACCTCGCGCCGGTCCGTGACGCGCGCGACGAGCGCCCCCTCGTCGCTCGCGAACTCCTCGACGGCCGCCGGCGTCACCGGGTCGCCCTCCCCGGTGATCTCCACGTGGACGACCGCTTCCGCGAGGTCGTGTTCGCGGACCCGCTCGCGGACCCGCGGCTCGCCCTCGCCCTCGCGCAGTTCCACCGAGACGAAGACGAACGGTCGGGTGTCGAGCGCGCGGCGCCGGATCTCGACGCGGTCGTCGCCGCCGGCCGCGTCGGCGTCGAAGACGACGAGGTTGTAGCCGCGCCCCTCGCGCTCGCTCGCGCTCGCGCGCTCCGTCGACCCGGGGTACGTCACCCACGTGTCGGCGACCTCGGCGGTGTCCGGGGTGTGGTTGTCGCCGAGGAGCATCGCGTCGAAGGCGATGTCGCTCTCCGTCAGCACGGTCTCGGTATCCCAGTCGGCGTAGCCGAAGGGCTCGAAGAGGCCGTGCGCGACGAGCGCCGCGTAGTCGGCGTCGTGGTCGGCGAAGGCGTAGTCGAGGTCGTCGCGCCGCGAGACGGGGACGTGGTCGAGCCCGTAGAACGCGGTGTCGCCCACGACGACCGGTTCGTCGCCGAGCCGCGTGGCGAGCCCGAGGCGCTCGAAGAGGTCGAGCCACTGCCCGCCCCGCGTCGACTCGTGGTTGCCGACGACCGCGAGGAACGGGATCCCGGCGTCGTTGAGCCGACGGAGGACCGAGATGGTCCCCATCAGGTCTTGGAGGTCGGGCCGGCGGTCGTGGAAGAGGTCGCCCGCGTGGACGACCGCGTCGACGCCGCCGTCGACCGCGTCGTCGACCACGGCCTCGAAGGCGTCGAGGAAGTCCTGGCGTCTGACCGGCGAGTGGTACTGCGAGTACCCGATGTGGGTGTCGCCGGTGTGGATCACCCGTGTCATCTGTCCGCGTCTTGGCCGGTGTCGGGCTTAGGGATTCCGGGGCCGGAGCGGAAGTGGTCGCGGTCGGCGGAGTCGTGGGCGTCACCCGCTCCGCCGGCGTCACTCTCCTCGCCGGTGTCGCCCGCGGCCGCCCGTCGAAACGCCCGGTACGCGTCGAGCGCTTCGCGTCCCCGCGAGGCGATCGCCTCGTCGCCCGCGCGGTCGGCGGCGGCCACCGCCTCCGCGAGGCGGTCCAGTCCGACGGCGTCGACGAATCCCGCCGCGCGACGGACGTCGGCCCGCGCGGCGTCCGCCTCGTCGATCACGGCGACGTACGGTCGTCTCGCGGTGTCGGTGCGGGTCGCGAGCGCGGCCAGCGCGCGCTTGACGGCGGTAGTCGAGACCACGGTTCGACTGCCGCGGTATCGGTGATAAACCGTCGCGGGCGATCGCCGGCGTCGCCCCCGGCGGCGGTTCGGGCGGGGCCGCGCTCAGATGCCGAGCGAGTACAGCCGCTTGCGGGCGTCGGTGAAGGAGAACCGCGAGTCGACGACGTCCTCCTCTTCGAGCCGTGACAGCGCGTAGCGGACCGTCCGCGGGGGGAGCAGCGTCTCCTCCGCCAGTTCGCTCTGCGTCAGCGTGTCGTTGTAGTCCAGCACCTTCGCGACCAGCTTCGCGCTCGGGGGCAGGTCGCGAACGGCGGCCCAGCGGTCCGCGCTCCCGTCGTCGGCGGTGACGGCGTCGGTCGTGCTCATGCGTGTCTCGATCGTAGCCATGCTGTCTAATAATATTTACTATGAGTTTTGATTACTGTGGGAAATCAAAAAGCGCCGACATCGCGGATCGGGACGCCGGTCGTCCGTCGTCGAGGGCGGCGAAACTGGCCGCGTCGTTCCCCCACCCGAAGCCTCTTATCCGCGAGACGCTTTAATAAACACAATGAGCGACACGGTCGACGACGTCGATATGCCCTACGACGAGGGGTCGGCGTCGAAACAGGAGAAGATCGACTCCCTACAGGAGCGGCTCGACGTCCTCGAGTCCCAGAACGAGGAGATGCGCGACAAGCTCCTCGACGCCAACGCGGAGAACAACAAGTACCAGCAGAAGCTCGAGCGGCTCACCCACGAGAACAAGAAGCTGAAGCAGTCTCCGCTGTTCGTGGCGACGGTCCAAGAGATCACGCCCGACGGGGCCGTGATCAAACAGCACGGCAACAACCAGGAGGCGCTCACCGAGATCACCGACGAGCTGCGCGAGGAGCTCGACCCCGACGACCGCGTCGCGGTCAACAACTCCCTGTCCGTGGTCAAGAAGCTGGAGAAGGAGACCGACGTCCGCGCCCGCGTGATGCAGGTCGAGCACTCGAAGACGATGCTCGCGAAGGCCGTCGCCAACGAGACGGACGCGACGTTCATCAAGATGGCCGGCTCCGAGCTGGTCCACAAGTTCATCGGCGAGGGCGCGAAGCTCGTCCGGGACCTGTTCGAGGTCGCCCGGGAGAACCAGCCCGCCGTCCTGTTCATCGACGAGATCGACGCCATCGCCTCGAAGCGGACGGACTCGAAGACTTCGGGCGACGCCGAGGTCCAGCGGACGATGATGCAGCTGCTCTCCGAGATGGACGGGTTCGACGAACGCGGCGAGGTCCGGATCATCGCCGCGACCAACCGCTTCGATATGCTTGACCCCGCCATCCTCCGCCCCGGTCGGTTCGACCGCCTCATCGAGGTCCCCAAGCCGGAGACCGAGGGCCGCGAGATCATCTTCCAGATCCACACCCGCAACATGAACCTCGCGGACGGCGTCGACTTCGCCGAGCTGGCCGAGCTGACCCCGGAGGCCTCCGGGGCCGACATCAAGGCCATCTGTACGGAGGCCGGGATGTTCGCCATCCGCGACGACCGCACCGAGGTCACGCTCGACGACTTCATGGAGGCGCACGACAAGCTCAGGCAGGACGACGAGACGAACGCCGACGACTCGCTGGCGTTCGCCTGATCGGCCCTCGCTTCTCTCTTCGGCGCTCGTTCCCGCCGTCTTCGCGTCGACGCCCGGCTCGCACAGCGCCGCGAGACGCCGCGCTATAACGCGGTGACGGCGAGGTACGGCACCACGAAGAACAGCAGGAACACGAGCCCGGTCGCGAGCGCGTACCCGGCACCCACGCCGACGAGCGTCACCCACCCGTCGTCGACCGCGTCTACGGCGTCCATGGCCGATCCACCGCGGCTCGGGACTTAAATCCGCCCGCTCGGGGTCGCGGGGACGACGAGACGCCGGTCGATCTCGGGCGCGTGCCGGTCACACGTCGCCCGCCATCGCTCGGAACAGCCCGTCGGCGAGGGCGTCGCGGTCGACGCTCTCGAGCTCGTCTTCCCCCGTGGGATCGACGTCCGGCTCGATCGTCCCGCCGCCCATCCGGGAGTGTCCGCCGCCGTTCCCGTTGTCGACGTCGTCTAACACCGCCGCGATCGCGTTGCCCATGTGGACCCGGTCGTCGCGCGACCGCCCCGAGAGGTGGACGGTCTCGTCGCGCTCGCCGATCACCACGACGGCGCTGACCCCCTCCAGCTGGATCAACTCGTCGGCGGCCTGCGGGATCGCGTCCACGTTGTTCACGCCGCCGACGTCGGCGACCGCGAACGACCCCTCGATTCGCCGCCCCGCGATCGCCCGCGCCTTCACCTCCAGCACCTCCGCGTCGACCGCGGGGTTGGCGATGCGGTCGAGCCGGTCCTGGTCGACGCCGGGGTAGAGGTAGGCGGCCGCCGCGAAGTCGGGCTCGCTGGCCCCCACCGTGAGGTGTTTCGTGTCTGCGAGGATTCCGTACAGCAGCCCGGTCGCCGTGTCCGTCGACAGCGTCAGGCTGCTCGCCGTCTCGCTCGCGTGCTTGTCCGGCGGCACGGGGACCGCGTCGTTGTCCCGGAAGTACTCGGCGACGACCGACGCGGTCGCGCCGTAGTCGGTCCGCACGTCGGTGAACGACTCGCCGGCGCCGTCCCCCGGGTGGTGGTCGACGACCGCCGTCGGCAACACGCCGTCGGCCCCGGCGAACCCCCGCGGCTCGTTGTGGTCGACGAGGACGACCGACTCGGCCGCGAGGTCGCTCACGTGCTCGATCGGCTCGAGTTCGAGGTCGAGGACGGTCCGGAACGCCCGGTTCTCCTGGTGGCGGATCTGCCCCGGATACTGGACGGTGGCGTCGACGTCCGCCTGGCTGGCGAGGGAGGCGACGCCGACCGCGGCCGACATCGCGTCGGGATCCGGATTCGGGTGCATCAGCACCGTTATCTCGTCTTCTCCGGCCAAGAGCCGGCGGAACCGGACGCCGGGGGTCATCCGCGACCGGAGCACGATGAGGCCGGCGCCGACGGCGACGAGGACGGCGAGCGCCACGGCGACGGCGATCTCGGGATTCTCCCGAGCCATGGTCTCCGCCTGCGAGAGCCGGTCGCCGGCCGCGATCATCGCTCGCATGCCTTGTGGCGAATCGCTCCCGACACATGAAGGTTCGTTAGCGTTCCGACGCTCTGGAACCGACGGAACGGGTCGCGACTCCGCGACTCCACGGCTGCGCGGTCGCGCCCCCGTCGACGCACGCTTCCATTCCCGTGCGCGGGCCGACGCGCGCTACTCCGCCCGCGACCGGAACGCGCGAACGGCGTCGCGGTAGCCCGACCGGAACGTCGGGTGGGCGAACTCGTAGCCGAGGTCGCGGAGCAGCGCGTTCGAACACCGCTTGCTCGTCCGGATCCGCCGCTCCGCGGCCGCGGTGAGGTCGCCGGCCGCGATCCGCTCGTCCTTCGACAGCTTCTCCGGGCGCGGGACTCCGCAAGCGTCCGCGAGCCAGTCGGCGAACGCGTGCTTGTCGACCGGCTCGTCGTCCACGACGAGGACGGCGCGGTCGCGCGCGCGGTCCGTCTCCAGCAGGTGTCGGACCGCCCCCGCGGCGTCGTCGCGGTGGACCATGTTGAGGTAGCCGGCGGTGACCGGCCCCTCGACGTACCGCTCCAGCCGGTACCGGTCGGGCCCGTACAGCCCCGCGAACCGGACGACGGTCCCGTCGATCCCGGCCTCGGCCGCGCGCTCCGTCGCGATCCGCTCGGCCTCTGCGAGGACGCGGGTCTTCTCCGTGGTCGGCTCCACCGGCGTCTCCTCGTCGACCCACCCGCCGTCGTGGTCGCCGTACACGCCCGTCGAGGAGGTGTACACCAGCCGCTCCGGCGGCGACGCCCGCGAGCCGTACTCGTCGACGACGTTCGCCAGCCCGTCGACGTACACCTCCCGCGCCGCGTCGGCGCCGCGCCCGCCCGAACTGGCCGCGAAGACGACCGCGTCGGCGTCCGGCAGGTCGGAGAGCGACGCCGGGTCGGTCGCGTCGGCGCGGACGGCCTCGACGTCTGGCCCGACCGCGTCGACCGCGTCGAGCCCGGCGTCGGACCGGCGAACGCCGGTCACCGCGTGGCCGCGGTCGTCGAGCTGTCCCGCGAGCGCCAAGCCGACGTACCCGCAGCCGACGACGACGACCCTCATGGCTTCCGGCGCTCGATGACCGCGAGGATCTCCGCGAGCTGGCCGAGGGTCAGCGTCGTCCGTCCCTCCAGCGCCTGTTGCACCTCCTGCCCGGTGAGGTCGGCGTCGATCCGCGCGGCGATCGCGTCGACGTCGAGGACCGCGGTCGCCATCCCCATCAACAGGTGATCGCGCACCTCGGCGACGATCGCGTCGGCGTCGCGGTCCGGCTCCGCGGCCGCGAGGACGGCCGCCCCGTCCGCCAGCGAGAGCGCCGCGACGTCTCCGTCACGGACGGCGTCAGCGTCCGCCTCGGTCAGTCCAACGCCACCGACGAGTCGGTCGCGATCGACGCTCGCCGCCGCCTCCGACACCAACGCCGCGAAGGCGGCGAGCAGGTCGGCCGCCGCCGGCTCGTCGGCGTCGACGTCGGGTCCGACTTCGCGACCGTCGACGACTTCGTGGAACATACCTCCACTCCGTCTCCGCGTCTCAAAACGCCTGCGGTCGGGCGCGTTTCGGCCGTTCAGCTCTCCCGGTCGCCCGATCGCTGCCCGCTCGCACACTCGTTCTCCCCCTCCGGCGACGGGCTCAGCGCCCCCGGACACGGCCACCCGGCGGAGGTCTCGTCGCGGGTCCCGTCGACGTCGCCGACTCCCGGCGGCCCGGCGGGCACCGCGACGACGACGACCGTCCGCGTCTCGAACGCGACCGGCTCCGTCGCCCCGAGCGCGACCGACTCGCCGTTCACCTCGACGGTGACCTCGCCGCGCTCCCGAACGTACTCGAACGGGCGACCGGGCGTACCGACGTTCGCCCGGAGCGCGAACCGCGGGTACTCGCCGCGAACCTCGACGCTCCACGCGTTGACCGTCGCCACCCAGTACCCGGGCACCGGTGCGACCGGGATCCCCGCCCCGACGCTCCGAACTGGCTTCGGGACCCGCTCGTCCGGCACCGACGCGACCGCCCGCCGCGCGCGGTCCTCGATCGCCGATTCGACTTTCTTCCGACGAATCGCGCGGGACGCGGCCGTCGTCTCGTCGACGAACCGCGCCGGCACCCGGACCGCGTCTCGGCCCGCCTCCGCCCGCGTCTCGACGCGGAGGTGCGCCGCGAGCCCGAGCCGCTCGGCCGCCGACAGCCCGGCGACCCGCGCCGCCTCGCTCGCGACCCGCTCCGGGTACTCCCCCTCGCCGACCGCGACGGCCCGCGCGCCGAGCGAGCCGTACTCGGCCGCGGCGCGCTCTAGCACCGCGTCCCGCTGCTCGCGCGAGAGCGCGGTCCGCTCCGCGAGCCGGGCCGCCAGCGCGTCGTCGAGGCGCCCCAGCGAGGCGTCGACTCGTCCGGCGAGCGCGTTCCTGTCGGCGCGGAGGTCGTCGTTCGCCGCCGCGGCGAGCGCGTCGTCCGCCGCGAGGAGCGACCGGCCGGCGACGCCGAGTCGGACCGTGCCGTCGGTGCCCAGGATCCGGTCTGCGATCCCGCCGGAGACGTCGCCGTACGGGACCGTGGCGTAGTTCACGTTTCGCGTCGCGAGCGGCCGAATCGTCGTGCCGTCGACGCCGTCGAGGCGCTCGCCGTCGACCGAGGTCCGCGGGAGGTACCCGGGCGACCCCTCCGGCGCGAACGTGACCGCACCGCCCGGCCCGTCGCCGCCGACGGCGTAGGTCCCCGGATCGCGGGCCGCCTCGCGGCTGGCGATCACCTCGCCGACCGGTGGTCCCCCGAACGCGTCGTTCACGCGCCCGAGCACGCCGTCGGTCGCCGCCTCCCTGTCCGCGGCCGCCGATTCCAGTTCCGCGACGACCGCGTCCAGATACGCGACGCGGGCGGCGACTCGCCCCCGGTCGACCGCGCCGTCGTACCGCGACGGAGCGCCCCGGAGGGCGTCGCGGCGGTCGCGAACGGTCGCGGCGAGGTCGCGGTACGGCGTCGACTCGCCGACCGCGGTCTCGGCCATCGACGCTTCGGTCTCCAGCTCTCGGACGCGCTCCGACAGCGACGCGACGTCCGCCGCGACCCGGTCGAGCGCGGCGTCCGAACGATCGCCGTAGAGCACCGTCGACCGGGTCACCTCGCCCCGTTCGACCGCGGCGCGCGCCAGTCGGTCGACGTCCCCGTCCGTCTCGACGTCTAGCGCGTCCCTCGCGGCCGCCGGCACGTCGGCCAGGTCCGTCCCGGACC
>UEZE01000058.1_pt1 | contig 17597 bp, 13 predicted proteins | sample 1903661 | NCBI WGS metagenome assembly UEZE01 (sample SAMEA4776352, study PRJEB27445) | saltern metagenome | biome: Hypersaline environment; feature: solar saltern; material: Pellet | place: Spain | collected 2014-08 | depth 0 m | reverse complement strand
CCCCCGAAGGTGACGAGGAAGAGGACGCCGACCCCCACGCCGTACGCTAACATCAGCGGCACCGTCGCGAGGAACATCGTGATCACGTCCGCGGGGGTGAACACGGCCGCGACGAGCATGATCCCGATCGTCACCTCCCGCCAGCGGGCCCGGAATACGTGGTACGGGACGCCGGCGTTGTTCAACAGGACCATGGCGATGGGGATGTCCGCGAGGAACCCGATCCCGATCGTCGTGTAGATGACGAGCCAGAGGAAGTCGCTCACCTGGTAGGTGATGATCATGTCGGCGAGGCGCGCGTCGGTGACGAGCCACCCGATGAGGCCGGGCGCGATGTACGCGTAGCCGAGCGCGAAGCCGCCGATCATGCCGGCGCCGAGCGCGCCCGCCCACAGGTACACCTGGTAGATCCGGCCGGCGACGAAGCCGCGCTCGCGGAGCGCGGGCCACGCGTAGTAGAGGGCGACGGGGAACGCGGCGAAGATCCCGAGCATCACCGAGAACTTCACCATGAAGATCAGCGCCTCGACCGGGTGGAGGGTGATGATGTTGATCCCGCCCTCGATCTCCGCGGGCACGCGCCGCTCGAGGTCGCCGCGGACGGTGCCGAGGCCGCCGAGGTACAGCCACGTGAACGCGGCCGCCATCACGGCCCCGAAGACGGCGACGATCCGGAACGACCGCGAGCGCAGCGAGTCGAAGATGAACTTGAGGTCCTTGTAGTAGCCGCCGATGTCGTCTTCGGCCTCCTCCTCGTTGCCGTCGGTGAGCTCGGCCAGGAACGTCGAGCTCGCCCGCGAGCCCCGGTTCTGGACGTTTTCGACGAGCCCGCCGTCGCCGGCGTCGCCGTCGTCCGAACCGTCGGCGTCGCCGTCACCGCCTCCGTCACCGTCGTTCTCCGCCGTCGCCTCGTCGAAGCGGTCGAGGATCGCCTGCGCCTTCTCCGGGTCGTCGTCGTCCATCGCGGCCTGTGCCAGCGCGAGCGACTCGTCCTCCTCCATCTCGGCGAACGCGTCCGCGGGGGCCGCCCGGACACCCGCGGCGTCGAGCTCGCCCACGTCGATCGCGGTCGGGTCGCCGTACTGGTAGCCCGCGCTCGTGGTGTCGAGGTCGGTGTACACCGCCCACAGCGTCGCGACGGCGGCGAACGCGAGCGCCCACAGGACGGCGTAGACGCCGAGCGCGGTCGTCGGGTCGACGCCGAGCCCGGCACCGGGTTCGAGGAAGCGTCGGGTGCTGCCCGCGAGCCGCAGGAGGTCGTTGACCGCGGTCCGGCCGCCGTACTCGTAGAAGGCGTACACGAGCCCGCCGCCGAGGACGACCGCGCCCCCGACGACGTTCCAGTGGTCGCGGACCGCGCCGAGCACGTCGATCCGGTCGGAGCTCCGCTTGGCCGTGACGACGAGCTTCGCGAGGTAGAGGCTGAAGCCGTACAGCGCCACCAGCGGGAACGCCCACAGCAACTGGGTGAACGGGTCCGGCGGCGAGAAGACGGCCCCGAAGACGAAGATGGCGACGACCGCGTAGCGCCACTTGTCGCGGAACGTCTCGTACGGGACGATCTCGGCGTACGAGAGCCCGGTGATGATCATCGGCATCTGTCCGGCGAGGCCGAACGACAGCGAGAGGAAGACGATGAACTCCGTCCACATCACGATCCCGTACGTCGGCTGGATGTCGGCCTCGAGGCCGAACTCGGCGAGGAAGCCGAACATCAGCGGGAAGAAGGCGAACACGCCGTAGGAGACGCCCGCCGTGAAGAGGCCGGCCGAGAGCAGCCCGAGGAGCGCGATCTTCCAGCGCGCGATCGGCGACTGCGGCCACATCCCCCGCCGCCGCAGCTCGTCGCGGGTGACGTAGATCAGCGGCGGGATCGCGGTGATCGCGCCCACGATCAGCCCGATCTTCGCCTGGAGGAGGATCACCTCGAACGGCGTCGTCGCGATGATGTCCGCCTCCTCCGCGACCGCCGCGCTCATGTTGGACTCGGTCACCTCCCGGAGCCGGTCCCAGATGTACGTCCGGAGCGCCCAGAACGTCGCGAGGAAGCCGATGAGGAAGACGACGAACACCTTCTGGAGGTCCTTCTGGACCGACCGAAGGAACGCCTTCGCCGTCTCGCGGCCCTCCGCGATCGACTGCTGAGTGTCTTCGTCGAGGGCGCTCGCCATACGGAGGGCGAGGGCCGTCGCCGTTATCAACCTTTTCGACCGCGGGCGCTCACGCGCGCCCCGCCCGCCGGCCGATTCGGCGAGCGGGGTCGAACGGAGCCGCGCGGCGGCGCTATCCGAAAAGGTTGATAACCGCCCGGTCGCGAAGGGAAACTGAATGGACGACTCGGACCGGTCGCGCGACGACGACTCCGCCGCCGCTGACGGGTCGACCGACGAGGGCGAACCCGAGAGCGACGGCGCCGTCGAAGGCGGGTCCGAGACCGACGCGTCCGCCGACGGAGCCCCCGAGCCGGCCGATACGGACTCGGACGCCGACGAGCCGGACGCGGCTGCGGACCCGGATCCGGACCCCGACGAGGGGCTCGAACCGGACGAGGTCGTGGCCGCCGAGGACGCCGCGCGCGCCGAGGCGGTCGGCGACGACGCGGACGGTGAGGATGCGGACGACGACGCGGCCGCCGCCGGCGCAGACGACGCCACGGCCGCGTCGCTGAGATACGACACCGAGACCGCCGGCGACGGCGGCACGCCGGCGACGGCCGCGGAGACGCCGCCCGCGGACGCCGCGACGGCGGTCGACGACGAGCCCTTCGAGGGCGTCGAGGGGCCGGAGACGGACGAGGAAATGCCGCTGGCCGCGCACATCGAGGAGATGATGCGCCGGCTCGCGGTCGTCTTCCTCATCGGCGGGCTCGCTACCCTCGTCGTCGTCACCGAGTCGACGGAGCTGATCAACTACTTCTGGAGCTACCACATCCCCGCGCCGCTGGAGAACCGACCGCGGCTGTACGGCCCCCTCGAACTCCCGCTCACCCAGCTGAAGGTGGCCGGGCTCGCGGGCGTCGTGGTCGGGCTCCCGGCGTTCGTCTACGAGACGTACCGGTTCATGCGCCCGGGGCTCTACCAGACCGAGCGGCGCTACTACCTCGCGGCGGTCCCGACCAGCCTGATCCTCGGCGGGATCGGCATCGCGTTCGCGCACTTCCTCGTGCTGCCCGCGATCTTCTCGTATTTCACCACCTACACCTCCGACGCCGCGACGATCGCCTTCGGGCTCGCGGAGACGTTCAACCTGATCGTCATCATGCTGGCGTTCATGGCGATCGTCTTCCAGATCCCGCTTTTCATCATGCTCGCGATCATGATGAACCTCGTCACGCGGCAGTGGCTGGAGGCGAAGCGGCTGATCTTCTGGGGGTCGTTCCTCGGGATCGCCTTCCTGTTCAGCCCCGACCCGACCGGGATGGCGCCGATCATCGTGACGCTCACCATGATCGCCCTCTTCGAGGGGACGCTGGCGATACTGCGCTGGACCGGAAACTAGGCTCTCCTCCGCGATCGAACGTTCCGTCGATTGCCATGTTCCATGTTGTGTGGCGTCACATGTCGTCAATATTTTATATTCTTGCGAACGCTCACCCAAAGTATGGCGATCAGAAGGAGAGCAAAATTATGTCCGTTTGATTGGGAATTTGGACCTTCACGCGAGAAAATACGCAGTCACGGCGAGAACGCATTCCGGACGTGATATTCGAGCTCGTTTCGCTGGTGGGACTGAGCCTCGCGGTACTCGCCGCCGTCCTCTTGGCCGTCCAAAACCTCCTGATTCGGGTGGCCACCGACGGCGGTGATGTCGGTGACGCCGTCGTCGTCATGATGGGTGTCAACCTCCTGCTCGTCGTTCCGGTGGCCGTCGTCCGCCACCATCCGGCGTACGGCCTGTCGCCGGTCGCCGTTGGAGCGTTCGCCGCGGCGGGGATCACCGGCCTCGTCCTCGGGCGCCTCTGCCTGTTCGCCGGGATCGAGACGATCGGCGCGAGCCGAACGACGCCGATACTCTCGGCCTCGACGCTGGTCGCCGCGGTCTTGGCCGTGCTGCTGTTCAGCGAATCGCTCACGCCGCCTCACGTCGTCGGGATCGCGCTCATCGTCGCGGGGATCGCCGTTATCTCGTGGGTGACCGCTGCCGACTCCCGGTCGACCGCCTCGCCGCGGAGCGTCGGCGTGTCGCTGCTGTTCCCGATCGCCGCCGCGGCGTTCACCGGTATCGAACCGATCCTCGTCCGGATCGGGCTCGACGCCGGAACGCCGATCCTCGCCGGCCTCGCGGTGATGATGACCACGGCGTTCGCCGGTTACACGGGATACCGTCGGCTTCGCAGAATCCCTTTTCCCACGCTCGTCAGGAACCCGCACGCGCGGTGGTACGTCGGTGCGGGGGTAGCGAGCACGGTCGGACTGCTCGCGTACTTCGGCGCCCTCGCGTCCGCCCCGGTGGTGATCGTGGTCCCGATCACGCACACCGCACCGCTGATCGTTATCGCCCTGTCGGCCCTATTCCTACCTAACCACCTCGAGCGAGTCACCTGGCCGCTGGTTGCCGCCGCGTTCGTCGTGGTCGTGGGTGCGTCGCTCGTCACGCTCTCCGGGTGAGCGTCCGTGCCGAGTTTCGGGCGTCCGCGATCGCGCCGCGACCGATCTCTCGGTCGCGATCGGGGCCCAGCCGACCGCCGTTTTCGTCTCACTCCCCGCCGAGCAGTTCGACCAGCAGCGCGTTCTGCGCGTGCATCCGGTGTCCGCGAGCAGGTCGGCGTTCACCTGGAACCCGTCGAAGGCGGCGAGCTTCTCGTCGCGCTCGTCCTCCTGCCCCATCGAGATCCACACGTCGGTGTAGACGACGTCGGCGCCCTCGATAGCGGTCGCCGGGTCCGTCGTCGGCGCCACGTCCGCGCCGAACTCGGCGGCGCGCTCGAACACGTCGGGGTCCATCCCGTAGCCGGCGGGCGTGGCCACCTCCACGTCGACGCCGGCCATCGCCGCGCCGACGACGAACGACTGCCCGACGTTGTTGCCGTCGCCGACCCACGCGACCGCGGCGTCCTCGCCGACCGTCTCGCGGATGGTGAGGAGGTCGGCGAGCGTCTGGCACGGGTGCGCCTCGTCGGTGAGCCCGTTGATCACGGGGCAGTCGGCGTACTCGGCGAGCACCTCGACGTCCGCGTGGTCGAACAGGCGCGCCATCACGCCGTCGACGTACCGGCCGAGGACGCGCGCGGTGTCCTTCAGGGGCTCGCCGTGGCCCAACTGGATGTCGTCGGGACCGAGGAACATCGCGCTCGCCCGCCTTCATCGCGGCGGCGCGGTCGAGCAGGGCGTCCAGTTCGGCGGGCGTCACGTCGTCGATGTCGAGGAAGTCGTCGGTGGCGAGTGGCATCGTTGGAGTGGTGTGGTGTCGTTCGAGAACGGGTCGCGTCGGGGTCGCGGGCGGTTACAGTCGCTCGCGGCAGACGTCGGTCAGGACGCGCACGGCGCGGTCGAGGTCCGGGAGCGGGAGCCGCTCGTCGGGGGCGTGGTCGAGGTCGGAGTTCCCGGGCCCGTATGTGACCATCGGGCAGTCCCACGCGGCCGCGAAGAGGTTCATGTCGCTCGTCCCGGTCTTCCGGAGCAGGCGCACGTCGCCGTCCGCGGACCGAATCGCGACCCGGAACGCCCGCGCGAGGTCGGTCCGGGGGCTCTCCATCACGGGCGGCATCGGCTCGCCCCAGTGGACGGTGCCGGTCGACAGCTCCGCCTCCGCGAGCTCGTGGATCTCGTCGACCGGCCGCGACGGCGGGATCCGGAGCTGGACGTCCATCGTCGTCTCCACGGCGAGGCCGTCGTCGCTCAGGCCGCCGTCGACCGAGATGGGCTTGGTCGTCACCTGATCGAACACGGCGGTCTCCGCGTCGTCCGGCGTGAACGCCGCCTCGACGCCGTGCCACCAGTCGATCGCGTGCTGGATCGCGTTCGGCTCCGGCCGCGAGGAGTGGCCCGACTCGCTGGTGTTCACGTACGTCCCCTCCAGCAGGCCGCGGTAACCGAGGGTGATCCCCTGCCAGCCCGACGGCTCGCCGTTGATCACCGCGTCGGGCGCGTCGCGGTCATCGATGAGAGCGCGCGCGCCGCCGGAGTCGACCTCCTCGCGGACGACGCCCGCGAAGGAGACGCCGGTCTTCACCGCCGCGACCGCCATCGAGACGAGCGGCCCGGTCGCGTCGACCGCCCCGCGGCCCCACAGCACGGGGTCGCCGGGCTCGCCGACGCGGACGTCCGAGGGCTCCGGGAGCTCGCCCTCGGGCGGCGCGGGCCGCACCTCGACCGGGATGTCGCCGGGGACCGTGTCGACGTGCGAGGTGAGGAGCACGGCGTCGTTCGCCGGCGCGCGGACGTTGCCGACCTCGTCGATCCACGCCTCCCGGCCGTTCGCCTCGAAGAAGTCGACGAGGCGCTCGGCCGCCCGCTCCTCGTCGCGCGACGGCGACGGGATCGAGACCATGTCGTACAGCAGCTTCCGGGCGGGCGTGTCGCACGCCGCGGGGTAGCCGCCGCCGGCGACGACGTCGGTGCCGCCGGGCGCGGACTCGGCTCCAGCCTCGCTCTCCTCCGGATCCCGCTCCTTGCCGGCCGCCATCAGCCGACCACCTCGGCTATCGCGTCGACGACGGCGTCGGCGTGCTCGCGCTCGATCGTCAGCGGCGGCAGCAGGCGCAGCACGGTCCGCCCCGCCGGCAGCGCGAGGATCTGGTGGTCGATGGCGAGGTCGCGCAGCAGCCGGTTCGACCCGCGGCGCACCTCGATCCCGACCATCAGCCCGTCGCCGCGCACGTCGCGCACGTCGTCGCCGAGGCGGTCGCGGAGCTCGCCGCGGAGGTAGTTCCCGACCGCCTCGGCGTGGGCCGGGAGGTCCTCGCGCTCGATCACGTCGAGCGTGGCGCCCGCCGCCGCCGACACCACGGGCCCGCCGGAGAACGTCGAGCCGTGGTCGCCGCCGTCCTCGGCGATCCAGTCGCGACACAGCGTCGCGCCGATCGGGAGCCCGCTGCCGAGCCCCTTCGCGGTCGTGAGGATGTCGGGAACCACGTGGTGCCGGTCGGCGGCCCACATGTCTCCGGTGCGGCCGAGCCCGGTCTGGATCTCGTCGAGGATCATCGCCGCGCCGGAGGTGGCGGTCGCGACGCGGACCGCCTGGAGGTACTCGGTCGGGACGGGGTTGATCCCGCCCTCGCCCTGGAGCGGCTCCAAGATGACCGCGGCGGTGTCCTCGTCGACCGCCTCGCGCATCGCCTCGGCGTCGCCGTACTCGACGAACTCGACGCCGCCCGCGAGCGGGCCGAACCCGTCCTTGTACTTGTCCTTCCACGTCGTCGCGAGCGTCCCCATCGTCCGGCCGTGGAACCCCTGCGTGGTCGCGATTATCTTCTCGCGGCCCGTCGCGTGCCGGGCGAACTTCAGCGCGGCCTCGTTCGCCTCGGTCCCGGAGTTACAGAGCCAGACGTTGTCGACGTCAACCGGCGCGACGTCGGCGAGCCGCTCGTACAGCGCCGTCCGCGCCGCGTGCGGGTACGACGCCTGGACGTACATGAGCTCCTCCAGCTGGCTCGTCGCGGCGTCGACGACCTCCGGGTGGCAGTGGCCGACCGGCGTACAGGCGTAGCTCGCGCCGAAGTCGAGGTACTCCGTGCCGTCCGTATCGGTGACGTACACCCCGTCGCCCGAGGCGATCTCGATCGGCTTCTCGGAGAAGACGAAGCCGCTCACGCGGTCTCACCCCCTTCGGTCTCAGCGGCGTCGCCGTTCGCGGCCTCGTCGAGCGCCGACCGCTCGACCGTCGTGCCCTCGCCGCCGAGCGCGGCGACGACCGGATCGCGGACGTTGGCGTCCGCGATCACGACGCGGCCCGAACCGCCTTCGAGCGCCTCTCTCGCGGCCATCACCTTCTTGCCCATGAACCCCTCTGCGGCGTCCTCGACGGTCGCCAGCTCGGCGGGCGTCGCGGCCGCGTCGATGCGCGTCTCGGGGTCGTCCGGGTCGGCGTACACGCCGGAGACGTCGGTCAGCAGGACGAGATCGGCGCCGAGCGCGCCCGCGACCGCCGCGGCCGCGCGGTCGGCGTCCGCGTTGACCGGCGTCACCTCGCCGTCGCCCTCGTCGCCCGCCATCGGCGGCGAGACGACCGGGGTGTAACCGTCGTCGAGGAGGCCGGCGAGCAGGTCGGCGTTCACCGACTCGATCTTCCCGGAGTGGTCGCCGCGCCGGATCTTCCGCTTCCCGTCCTCGACGACGCGGACCGCCGACTTGCGCGGGCCCGAGAGGAGCCCGCCGTCGACCCCGGAGAGGCCGACCGCGTCGACCCCGGCCGAGCGGAACTCCGCCGTCAGCTCGGTGTTGAGCTTGCCGGCCATCGCCATCGCGAACGCCTCCATCGTCTCCGCGTCGGTGAACCGCCCGGTGACGCCCGAGGCGGACTCGACGTACTCGGGCTCGATGCCGAGCCGCTCGAGCGTCTCGTCGACGACCGTCGAGCCGCCGTGGACGACGACGACGGAGCGCCCGTTGGCCGCGAGGTGCGCGACGTCGCCGACCGCGCCGGCCGGGTCGACCGCCTTCGCCCCGCCGACCTTGACGACGACCGTGGGCTCGCCCGCGGACTCGGATTCCGCTCCGCTCATGGCGTACCCACCGGGTGGAGCCCGTCGAACTCGAGGCCCGCCGTCTCGGGCAGTCCGAGGGCGACGTTCGCCGCGTGGACGGCCTGCCCCGCCGAGCCCTTGGTCATGTTGTCGATCGCCGAGAAGACGACGACGCGCCGGTTCCCGGGGTCGAGCTCGAAGCCGACCTCGCCGTGGTTCGTCCCGGCGACCGACTTCGGCTCGGGGTAGCGGTAGACGCCGCCCCCGCCGGAGACGATCCGCATGAACGGCTCGTCGGCGTAGGCGTCGCGGTACGCGCCCCACAGGTCCCCCTTCGAGACCGGCTCGTCGGGAAATACGTGGCAGGTCGCGCTCGCGCCGCGGACCATGTCGACCGCGTGGACGGTGAAGGAGACGTCGAGGCCGAGGTACGCCTCGATCTCCGCCTCGTGGCGGTGCCCGGTGGGCGCGTACGGGCGCACGACGCCCGAGCGCTCCGGATGCGACGAGGCCGCGCCGCCGCCCGCGCCGCCCTCCGAGGAGCCGACCTTCACGTCGACGACGACCTTGCCGGTCTCGGGACCGAGCGCGCCGGCGTCGACGAGGGGTTTCAGCCCGAGGATCGTCGCGGTCGCGTTACAGCCGCCGCCCGCGATCAGGTCGGCCCCGGCGAGGTTCTCGCGGTTGAGCTCCGGGAGCGCGTACTCCGCGCGCTCCAAGTACTCCGGCGACTCGTGGCCGTCGTACCACTCGTCGTACGCCGCGGCCTCGGGGAGGCGGAAGTCCGCCGAGAGGTCGACGACGGTGTCTGCCGCGTCGAAGAACTCGTCGATGCGCCCCATCGAGACGCCGTGCGGCGTCGCCGCGAACAGCACGTCGACCGACTCGAGGTCCTCGGGGTCCGAGAAGCGCAGGTCGAGCCCGCGCAGGTTCGGGTGCGAGCGCCCGACGGTCATGTTGTCGGCCGACCGCGAGGTCGCCTGGACGACCTCGAAGTTCGGGTGGCCGGCGAGGAGCCGCAGCAGCTCGCCGCCGGTGAACCCGGTGCCGCCGACGACGCCGGCGGTGTGGACGTCCGCGGTCCCCCCGTCGGCCTCGGCGTTCGCGGTCACGCGTCCACCTCTGCGACGGCTCCGTCGGCCAGATCGGCCGCCTTCGCCTCTAACCAGTCGACGACCCGCGCCGGGACGTCGACGTCGGTGGCCGCGTCGAGCGCCTTGAACTCGACGGTGTGGTTCACCTCGTGGACGGTGTACTCGCCGGAGCCGCCGGTCTCGGCGGGGTCGCCGTCCGCCTCGACGCCCACCTCCATCAGGTCGACGCCGAGCATGCCGCCGCCGACCGCCTCGGAGGCGCGCTCGACCAGTTCGGTCGCGCGGTCGTCGAGTTCGAACGGCGCCGTCTCGCCGCCCTTCGCGGCGTTCGTGAGCCAGTGCTCCGAGGAGCGCGTCATCGCCGCTATCGGCTCGCCGTCGACCGCCAGCACGCGGACGTCGCGGCCGGGCTTGTCGACGAACTCCTGGACGTAGAACACCTTGTGCTCGTAGTGGCCGAGCGTCTCCTTGTGTTCGAGAATCGCTTCGGCGGCGTTGCGCGAGTCGATCTTCGCCATCAGCCGTCCCCACGAGCCGGTGACCGGCTTGAGGACGCACGGGTAACCGAACGACTCGATCGCCTCCAGGGCGGCCTCCGTCGTGAACGCGACCTCCGTCGCCGGGGTCGGCACGTCGGCCTCGGCGAGCGCGAGCGAGTTCTTCGCCTTGTCGGCGCAGACGTCGCCCGTCTCCGGGCCGTTCACCACGGGGACGCCGTAGCTGTCGAGGAACCGCGTCGCGTACAGCGACCGGCTCGTCGACAGGCAGCGGTCGACGACGAGGTCGAGGTCGTCGACGGCCGCCGTCGTGGAGTCCAGGCCGAACCGCTCCTTCCGCACGTCGATCTTCTCGACGTCGTGGCCGCGCTCGCGGAGCTCGCCGAGCAGGAGCTTCTCGTCCTTCCGGATCCGCGAGTAGAGCACCCCTACGCGCACGTCGATCCCCCTCCGTTCGAATCGGCGCTCGCGCGCCCCGCGTCGGTGCTCACGCGCATGTCGACCACTCGCGTGTCGCGGCCGTGGCGGTCGTCGCCATCTACTCGCCCCAGTCCTCCTCGAGCTCGGGCGCTTCGTCCAGGACGACCGGGTCGAGCGAGATGACCTCCAGTTCGGTCCCCGTGACCGGACTGTCGATGATCTCGCCGACCTCGACGTCGGCCGGGATCTCGATCTCCTCGCCCGTGATCGGGTCCTCCGCGGTCAGCGTGTCGGTGTCGCTCGTCATCGTACTCCACTCTGGGCGAGCCGAACGCATAAAGGTTCCGAACTTACCAAATAATTTATACTAACTAGAGCCCCGGCTATCGGTTCGAGAGCGGTCGAAAGCGCCCGAGCGGATCGGACTGTCAGATTTCAGTCATTCGGCCGCCCCCTCCCGGAGACGGGATCGCGACCGGCGGTCGTCGGTCGACCCCCGGCCGCGGCGGTCGTCGCAGTCGGTCCGGCTGCGGGGGGCCGTTCGGCCGCGGCGGCCGGTTCGGCGTCCGACCGCGGTGCCCGTCGCGGTCGGCGCGGGAGTCACGCATACGTCGCCACCTCCGCGTCGAGCGCCTCGGCGGCCGCCGCCAGCGCCTCGCGGCGCTCGTCGAGCGCCGTCGCGTCCGCGTCGATCCCCGCGGTCGCGGCCGTCAGATCTTCCGCGACCGTCGCGGGCGCGGGGCCGCCCGCGGAGTCGCGGCTCGCGACGCTCGCGGCCGGATCGAGGACGCGTTCCACCTCGTCGCGCGACACGCGTTCGAAGAGGGACTCCCCGAGCACGGCGCGTGCGGCCTCGTCAACTTTTGCGGCGGCGGTCGTGGGGTCGTCGCCGTCCGCGACCGCGGGGGCGGCGCTCGCGACGATCTCGTGGGCCGTCCGGAACGGGAGCCCGTTCGCGGCGAGCAGGTCGGCGACCCCGGTGGCCGTCGAGAACCCCTCGCCCGCGGCGGCCGCGAGCGCGGCCTCGTCCCACTCGGCGGTCGCGACCGCGCCCGCGGCGACCGCGGTCGCCTCCCGCACGTCGCCCGCGATCTCGAAGACGCTCGCGTGGGCGCGCTGGAGGTCGCGGTTGTACGCCCGCGGTAGCCCCTTCAAGAGGCTCAGCGTGCCGGTCGCCTCGCCGATCGCGTCGCCCGCGACGCCGCGGGTCAGCTCCAGCGTGTCGGGGTTCTTCTTCTGGGGCATGATCGAGGAGGTCGAGGCGTACGCGTCCGCCAGCTCGACGACCCCATCCTTCGAGAAGAGGATCAGGTCCTCCGCGAGCCCCGACAGCGTCGTCGCGAGCGTCGCGAGCGCCGTCGCCGCCTCCGCGAGGAAGTCGCGCGCCGAGGCGGCGTCCATCGAGTTGCGGACCGTCCCGTCGAACCCGAGCAGCTCGGCGGTCCGGTCGCGGTCGACGTCGAACGGCGTCCCGGCGAACGCGGCCGCGCCGAGCGGCGACCGGTTGACCCGGTCGTACGCGTCGACGAGCCGCTCCGTGTCGCGCGCGAGCCCGCCCTCGTACGACAGCAGGTAGTGCGCGACCGTCGTCGGCTGGGCCGGCTGGAGGTGCGTGTACCCCGGCATCACGGTCTCCGCGTGCTCGTCCGCGACGTCGACGAGCGCCTCGCGGGCGGCGACGGTCGCCCCGACCGCGTCCAGCAGGTCCTCGCGCAGCCGGTACCGGATACATGTCGCCACCTCGTCGTTGCGCGAGCGGGCGGTGTGCATCCGGCCGCCGTCGGGCCCGATCCGGTCGATGACGGCGGTCTCGATCGCCTCGTGGACGTCCTCGCCGTCCGGGAGCGCGCCGTGCCCCGCGGCCTCCACCTCGTCGAGCGCGGCGAGGATCTCGCCCGCGACCGCCTCGTCGACGATCCCCCGTTCCGCGAGCATCACCACGTGCGCGCGGTCGACCGCGAGGTCCGCCTCGAAGATGGCGGCGTCCGCGGCGAGGCTCGACAGGAACTCGCGGGCGGGCCCGCCGGTGAAGCGGTCGCGACGGACGGCGGTGTCGCCGCCGGCCGCGTCGGGGTCGTCGTCGGTCATTCAGTTTCCGTCGTCGGTCTCGCCGGTCTCGTCCCCCTCGCCGGACCCGTCCGTCGCGAGCTCCGGCTTCGAGACGCCCGCCTTCACGTCGTTGGCGAGGCGCTCCTGGAGCCCGTGGTACTTCGCGACGCCCGTCGCGTCCGACTGGGCGATGCCGGCGACGTCCTCGGTGTTGAACGAGGCCATCTCCTCGGAGTAGACCGCGTACTCGGAGTCGCGGGCGACGACGCGGCAGTCGCCGCCGGAGACCTTCACGGTGGCCGTGCCGGTCACCACGTCCTGGGTCTCGTCGACGAAGGCGTTCAGCGCGTCGACGACGGGGGCGAAGACGAGCCCCTCGTACGCCTTCTCGGACCACTCCTGCTCGATCCCCTGCTTGAACGAGCGCTCGTTTTTCGTGAGAACGAGGTCTTCGAGCGCCTGGTGAGCCGTCAGCAGGACCGTCGCCGCCGGGTGCTCGTAGTTGACGCCGCCGTCGCCGGCCTCGACGGGCAGGTCCTTCTCGGCGGCGTAGTCGATCTCCCACTCGCGGGTGAGGCCGAGCTCGCGCACGGGGGCGATCACTTCGAGGTCGGAGCCGCGCCAGACGGCCTCGAAGCGGAGCTGGTCGTTCCCCTTGCCCGTACAGCCGTGGGCGATGGCGTCACAGCCCTGCTCCTCGGCGACTTCCAGAATGGCCTCGGCGATGACCGGGCGCGCGAGCGCGGTCCCGAGCGGGTAGCCCTGGTAGTCGGCGTTCGCCTTCACCGCGTCGAAACAGAGGTCCGCGAACTCCTCCTTCGCGTCGACGACGTGGATGTCGAGCCCCAGCGCCTCGGCGGTCTCCTCCGCCTCGTCGAACTCCTCGGTCGGCTGGCCGACGTCGACGTTGACGCCGATGACCTCGTCGTAGCCGTACTCCTCTTTCAGCAGCGGTACGCAGACGGTAGTGTCGAGTCCCCCGCTGAACGCGAGTGCAACGCTCGTCATTACCAGAGTACACCCGGCCTACTCCCTTAAATTCAGCGGTTTCAATATTGTAAGAAAATGGCGGAGCGACCGCTCGCGGAGACGACAGTCGAGACTCTGCGGGACGGAACGGCGCGAACGCGACGAGGGATAAAGATTACTGGCCCGGAAGGGCCCGTCGTCGCGCCGCGCCGGAAGCCGGTCGCGGCGGTCGGACGTCTCGTCGCGGTCGCAGGGCTCGTCGGCCTCGGATGAGGGCGCGGCGAGCCGCTGCGGTCATCACCTGTACGTACCGATCTGCGGTATAAAACTGTTCCGCACCGGTCGGCGCGCGCAAGGTTTGCCGGCCGGCCCGGGCGAGGCGGTTCGCCCGGCTTACAGCGCTTCGCGGTACGCTTCGAGCGTCTGCTCGACGTCCGCCTCCGTGTGCGCGTAGGAGGTGAACTGGCACTCGTACTGGTTCGCCGTGAGGAACACGCCGCGGTCCTTCATCTCCTGCCAGAACACGCGCTCCCAGCGGTCGGTCGCGGCCGCGGCCACGTCGCCCCCCGTCTTGGGGCACGAGTCGTACCGGGCGCAGTCCGGGTCCTGCCGACAGCCGCCCGCGCAGCAGGCGTCGACGTCGTCGGGCGCCTCGCGGGTGAACACCGTCTTGAACATCGAGTCGGTGCCGACGACGGTGTACTCCGGCGCGCGCTCGGCGCAGATCTCGGCGATCCCCTCCCGGAGCTGTCGCCCGAGGCGGTTGACGTGCTCGTACACGTCGTTCTCCGCGGCGTACTCCAGCCCGGCCTTCCCGGCGGCCATCGTCACCGGGTGCCCGGAGAAGGTGCCGGACTGGAACACCTCGCCCGCGGGCGTGAACCCCTCGATGATCTCGGCTTTCCCGCCGATCGCCCCGACCGGGAAGCCGCCGCCGATAATCTTCCCGAACGTCGTCACGTCGGGCGTGACGCCGAACTTCGACTGCGCGCAGCCGAGGCCGCCCACCCGGAACCCGGTGATCACCTCGTCGAAGATCAGCAGCGAGCCGTAGTCGTCACAGAGGTCCCGCAGCGTCTCGTGGTAGCCGTCGATCGGCATCACGATCCCCATGTTGGCCAAGATCGGCTCGACGAGGACGGCCGCGATGTCGTCGCCGTGCTCCGCGAACACCTCCTTCGCGGCCTGCGGGTCGTTGAACGGGACCGGCAGGGTGTGCTCGGCGAACGCCTCGGGGATCCCCGCCGTCGACGGGTGCGCGTCGCCCGGCGACCCCTCGACGAGCGTCGACTCCTGTGCGCCGTGGTAGCCCCCCTGCATCACGACGATCTTGTCGCGGTCGGTGTGACCCCGCGCGAGCCGCACGGCCGAGACGGTCGCCTCCGTCCCGCTGTTGACGAACCGGATCGACTCGACGCTCGGCACGTGTCGCGACACGAACTCGGCGTGTTCGACCTCGATTTCCGTCGGCGCGCCGTACATCGGCCCCTCCGCGACGTGCGACTGGACGGCGGCCTCGACCGGGTCCGGGAGGTCGTGGCCGTACAGCAGCGGGCCGTACCCCATCACCCAGTCGACGTAGCGGTTCCCGTCGGCGTCGATCACGTGGCCGCCGTCGCCGCGCTCGATGAAGAACGGGTGCGGCATCGTCGCCCGGACCGAGGAGTTGACGCCGCCCGGCATGACCGACAGCGCGCGGTCGTACAGGCCGCGCGAGCGCTCGTGGTTCATACCGATCGGTTGGGTCGGCGGGCTGAAAGTAGTTGCCGAACCGGCCGCGCCGCGGCCGGTCCGTGAGGAACAGCGCTGGTCGTCCGCGCTACGCGCCTACACCGCCTCCGGTCCGGTCGCGCCCGTGCGGACCTGGAGCGCGTCCTCGACCGGCATGATGAACACCTTCCCGTCGCCGGGCTCGCCGGTCTCGGCGGCGTCGGCGATCGCCTCCGCGACCTCGTCGGCCGGGATGTCGGCGACGACGCGGGGACTCGCTGTCGGACTCGGTCGTGTCGATCACGGACGGACCGCCGTCGGTCGCGACGCGGTCGCCGCCGAACTCGGGGTAGGTCTCGACGCCGTGTTCGGAGATGTCGAGCCCCTCCTGTTCGTGTTCCGCGGTGACGCGCGCCTCGCCGCTCGCCTTGAGGACGTACCAGACTGCGGCGGTCGCGGTGAGCGTCCACCCGCCGATGATGACGACGCCGACCAGCTGCGCGATGAAGTGTGCGCCGATGCCCGCGCTGAGCTCGCCCGGCGCGGCGACGAACGGGAAGAGCAGCGTCCCGAGCACGCCGGCGCTACCGTGGACCGGGAACACCGCACAGACGTCGTCGATCTTGAGCGTGTCGGAGACGAACTCGAAGACGATCGGGAGCTGTGCGCCGGCGAGGCCGCCGACGATCAGCGCGCCCCACCACGCGGTGGTGTCCGGGATCGCGGTGATGCCGACCAGCCCCGCGAGGAGGCCGTTCGCGACGTAGAGCGTGTCGACCTTGCCGGTCTTCAGCCAGACGACGGTGGCGGCGCCGATCCCGCCGGCCGCCATCGCGATGGTCGTCCCCATCGCGACCAGGTTGAGCGTCAGCGTGTTGAACACGCCGCCGCTGACCACAGAGGCCGTCCCGACGTTGAAGCCGTACCAACCGAACGCGAGGACGAGCGTCCCCAGCACCGCGAAGGTCAGCGAGTGGCCGGGAATGACGTTCGTCGAACCGTCCTTACCGTAGCGGTCCATCCGCGGACCGAGGACCGCCGCGGCGGTGAGGCCCGCGATACCGCCCATGCCGTGGACGATCATGCCGCCCGCGAAGTCGTGGAACGCGGTCCCGGTCAGCTGGGCGACGAGCCCGTCACCGGAGGCCGACCACGTGAACGCGATGACCATCGGGTAGATGACCGCGGCCAGCAGGAACGTGTAGGTGACGTACGCGCGCAGCTTCGCGCGACCGGCGACCGCCCCGGAGACGATCGTCGCGGCGGTCATCGCGAAGACGGCGCCGTAGAGCCAGTTGACGTACGGGCCGACCACGCCGGACTCGACGGCCATCTCGCCGCCGGAGAACAGCGAGCCCGCCGCGGAGGCGATCCCCGGCGACCCGTTCACGAGGCTCGTGAACGCCGTGCCGATCAGGAAGAACACCGTCACGCCGATACTCCACGTGAGGAGGTTCTTCGTCAGCTGGTTCGCGACGTTCTTCGACCGGACCTGCCCAGCTTCGAGCATCGCGAAGCCGGCGTGCATGAAGAAGATGAGGAACGTCACGACCAGGATCCACGTCCCGTTCATCGCGTCCGCGAACGTGCTCGGGTCGATCGTGGCGAGTACGTCGGCCGTCACGCTCCGACCACCTCTACTGAACGCTCGTCCGGTTCAAACCGCATTTCGCTCGTGTTCATGTGCTGAATCACGTTTCGACTGGGAGGAACGATTACATATAAACGTTCGAGTTGAGTTTCACAAGAAATCATCTTGATAATACGCCGAGCGTCCGATATAATGACGTGGCTATGGAATATAAGGATGTTTCCTCGTGTATTTTGCGGCAATTGCTGCGCTCGAAGTACACGATTGTCGTGTAAAATATCCGTCTATTTCGCCGGGATCTGCGGTCAAACCCCGTCTCAGGACCGTGCGCGACCGCTTCTGGCGAGTATTGCCACCGCGTCGTCGCGCGATCGGTTGCCGTACGGGTCGCTAACCACGAAATCAGGAGGTTCGGGCCGCCTCGATAGAAATTGACGTTCGTCAACCCGGTTCGGGGGTCGACCGATCGATCCGACCGTTCGGCGGCGGGACCGGCGTGCCGCCGTCGACCGACGCTGCCGCGGACCAGCTTACTCCGGCTTCAGCCCCTCGTTCTGGACGCGCATCACGGCCTCGCCGTCGGCGAGGTTCGGCGCGTCGACGAGGCGGACGATCCGCTTGTCGCCCTTCGACTTCCGGAGGTA
>UEZE01000011.1_pt1 | contig 21084 bp, 20 predicted proteins | sample 1903661 | NCBI WGS metagenome assembly UEZE01 (sample SAMEA4776352, study PRJEB27445) | saltern metagenome | biome: Hypersaline environment; feature: solar saltern; material: Pellet | place: Spain | collected 2014-08 | depth 0 m | reverse complement strand
CGACGTCGAGATCACGGTCACGGCGGAGCTCGACAACGACTGAGCGGCGTCTTTGGGCCGTTTCGGGAGGAAATTGGGAAAACGCTTTTTATTCAACGATGCTCGTTGAACGCCCATGGAACGACGGTCGTTCCTCTCTGCGGGCGGCGCAACGGTCCTCGCGCTCGCGGCCGGACGCTCCTCCATCGCCGACGACTCGGGCGACCCCGCGGCGGTCGTCGAGGAGTACTACCGACGGGCGAGCGCGAGCGAGGACAGCGAGGCGTTCGCGGACGACGTGACTGCGCTCGCGCACCCCGCCTCGCCGCTGTTACGGGTCGCCGAAGACGTCCCGATGGCGTTCGACGCGGCCGTCAGGCAGGAGCTCTCGGACGCCGCGGTCGTCGCCGAGGACCTCTCCGCCGACGAGATCCGGTCGATTTCGGGGTTCCTCGCGGCCTCGGCGCTCGCGCACCCCGCCTCCCCGCTGGGCGAGATCGCGGCGGACGTGCCGGGGCTCTTCGACGGGGCGCGGCGCCAGCGGCTCGTCGAGGCGAAGGTCGTCGCCGAGGACGTGGACGCCGAGCGCGTCCGGGGCGTCTCGGACTTCTTCGGCGGGGCGGCGAGCGACGAGGCGATCGAAGCGATCGCCGCGGAGAACGCGGTCGTCTCGGTGACGGTCGCCGACGACGACGGCGACGAGTTCGAACTGGAGTGGCTCGTCGCGACCGCTGACGGCGAGTGGCGGCTCGTGTGGCTCTGAGACGCGCCCGAGCCGGCCGTCGGCGCCGTCGACGAGATCGCCGAAGTCGCGGAGCGTCGCCTCGAACGCGCCCGCGTCGAGGGTCCCCTGCGACTTCGCGTAGTAGTGGATCTCCTCGAACCGCTCGACCGTGGCCGACTCGGCGGGCACGGGGAGCCCCATCTGCGCGAGGACGACGACGAGGGCGACCAGGTCGAGCGTGGAGGTCTTCCCGCCGGAGTTGACCCCCGACAGGAGCGTCGCGCCGGAGACGGCGTAGTCGACCGACTCGACCGCCGCGAAGTCGACGTCGAGCAGCGGAGAGCGGCCTCCCTCGATGCGGAACCCCGACGACGCGTCTCCCGGGCCGACGACCTCGGGCAGCGTACAGTCGAAGTCGCGCGCGAACCGCGCGACCGCGAGCTCGACGTCGAGCTCTAAGGCGTCGCGGACCAGTTCCTCGACCGGCTCGCGGAGGTCCCCGAGGTCGCTCGCGAGGTCGGCCTTCAACGTGAAGACGCGCTCGGCGAGCTCCGCCTCCTCGGGCTCCAAGCGGAGCGCGTCGGCGAGGTGCTCGCGGGCGGCGTCGACCGCCGCGTCGTACTCGTCGGCAAGTTCGCGGTCCAGCAGCGAGTCCACGCGCGCGCCCTGCTCGACGAGGGAGAGGAAGTCGGTCCCCTCGATGGTGACGTCGCGCTCGCGGATCGCCTCGCGCAGCCGGTCGTCGGCGACGGACGCGGCCGTCGACACCGCGGCGTCGAGGTCGGCGACGGCGGCGGTCAGCCGGTCGAGCTCCGCGTCGCCGGCGATGGTACCGTCGTCGTCGAGCCGCGAGAGGGCGTCGCGGAGGCGGTCCAAGTCGACGGGCGGCCCGTCCTCGGAGACCGGGTCGCCGGCCGCCGCGGCCGCCTCGTGGACCGCCGCGGCCGCCTCCAGGCGCTCGCGGTTCTCGGCGAAGAACGCGAGCAGCCGCTCCGGGACGGTCTCGGCCGGGTTTTCGAGCGCGTCCGGGCGGACGCTCACGTCTCCCTCCACGTCGAGGCCGGCGAACGACTCGTCTAAGACGATCACGGACGCGTACGAGCGGCCCAGCTCGGAGACGTCGCGGGCGTCCTCGACGGTCTCGACGGAGAGCTCGGGGACCGCGGCCTCGGCGCGGGCGAGCGTCTCCGCGTCGGCGGTGGCGAGGCAGCGGTCGCGGACGCGGACGGTCGGGGGGTCGGCGAGGGGCGCGCAGTCCGCGAGCGCCTCGCGGACCGCCGGGTCGGGGTCGCGCGCCGTCGCGGCGGCGGCGAACGACTGCGCCTCCTCGATCCGCGAGGCGGACGCGCTGGGGTAGAACGTCTCCAGGCGCTTCGCCGCGTAGTCGGTGACGGTGCGCTCGCGCAGCAGGTCGATCGCTTCGCGGTACAGCTCGCGGGCGCGGTCGGTGGCGAGCACGCGCCCGTCGTCGCCGTGGCGGCGGCGGATCGCCCCGCGGGCGATGCGGGCCGCGCGGGCCTCGTTGACGCCCGGCGCGCGGGCGATGGCGGCCACGTCGCCGGACTCGACGGTCGCGGCCGGGTCGTCGAGCTCGCGCAGCGCCGCGGCCGTCTTGGCACCGACGCCGGGGATCGCCTCCAGCTCCATCTACTCGCGGGTATCGCGGCGACGGTCTAAAGCGTGCGGGTCGCTCCCGCGGTCCGGCGCCGCGCGTCTCCGGGCGAGGGGAGGCGTGTCGGGTGCGACGCCCTTTTTCGCGCCCGCCGCGAACGCCGGCCATGAGCCAGGACGCGCGTGCCGTCGGAGACGGGTCGCTCGCCCCCGAGACGGCGGCGAAGGCGGCGAGCGCCCGCGAGGCGCTCGGCGAGCGCGACGGGGTCGTGATCGCGTTCTCGGGCGGCGTCGACTCCGCGGTGGTGGCGGCGCTGGCGGCGGACGCGCTCGGCGACGACGCCGTGGCGTGTACCGCCCGCAGCGAGACGCTGCCGGCGGCGGAGCTCGACGACGCGAAACGGGTCGCCGCGGAGATCGGGGTCCGCCACGAGACGGTGACGTTCTCCGAGCTCGACGACCCGAACTTCGTCGCCAACGACGGCGACCGGTGTTACCACTGCCGCACGATGCGGCTCGGCCGGATGTACGAGACGGCCAAGGAGCTGGGGATCGGCACCGTCTGCGACGGGACGAACGCCGACGACCCCGGCGAGGGGCACCGACCCGGGCTCCGCGCGGTCGAGGAGCTCGACGTCTTCTCCCCGCTGCTCGACGCCGGAATAACGAAGGAGGAGGTCCGCGCGATCGCCGAGTCGTACGGCCTCTCCGTGGCCGACAAGCCGTCGATGGCGTGTCTCTCCTCGCGGATCCCGACCGGGCTGGAGGTGACCGAGGAGCGCCTGACCCGCGTCGAGAAGGCCGAGCGGGTCCTCCGCGAGTGGGGGTTCGAGGGGTTCCGCGTGCGCGACCACGACGGCCTCGCGCGCGTCGAGATCGCGCCCGACGAGCTGGAGCGCGCGCTCGACCCCGCCTTCGCCGACGCCGTCCACGAGCACCTCACCGACCTCGGCTTCGAGTACGTCACGCTCGACATGGCGGGGTACCGGACGGGCAGCGTGAGCCCGGGAGGAGACGGAGAGGAGAGCGCGGACGGCGAAGGGAACGCGGACGGCGACGACGGGGGCGGCGCGGACGGAGCGAACGACGACGACGGAGCGAGCCGGTCGCTGGACGACGAGGTCGACATCGGGCGACAGTACCCGCGCTGAGTCGCGGCGCTCGCCCGCTCGACGCCGGGACGCCGACGGTCGCTCACCGCGTTATCACCGGAGAGAACCCGGCGGGAACGCTTATAACCCGTGTTATTCAACCGACACCTATGCGCGAGGCGCAGACGCTGGCGGTGATCGCGGGCGGCGTCGGCGGAGCCGTCGGGGCCTTCGTCGGCGTCGCCGTCGGCGACTCCGTCATGTCGGTGACGCTGACGACCCTCGGAGTGGCGACCGTGGTCGGCGTCGGAGTCATCGCGAGCGCGGTCATCGCCGGGGACGTCCAGTTCCTCGCCGACGCCGACGGCGAGTGAGCCGGCGACCGCGCGCTTCAAGGCCCCGCCGCGACGAACGAGTCCCATGAGTCTCATCGCGTTCGACTTCGACGGGACGCTCTCCGACTCCGAGATGACGGTCCTGCTCGCCGAGCGGGCGGGCGTCGCCGACGAGGTGGCCGAGATCACCGAGCGGGCGATGAACGACGAACTCAGCTACGCCGAGAGCCTCTACCGGCGCGCGGCGCTGCTGGAGGGGCTCCCCGCGGCCGACGTCGAGGACGCGTTCGACGCGGTCCGGATCCGCCCCGGGGCCGCGCGCCTCATCGAACGGTTGCGCGACGAGGGACACCACGTCGCCGTGCTCACGGGCGGGTTCGAGCGCGGCGTCGAGGCGGCGCTGGCCCGCGAGGGCGTCTCCGTCGACACGATCGTCGCGAACCGGCTCCCGACCGACGCCGAGGGTGCGCTCGCCGGCGAGGCCGAGGGGCCGCTCATCGAGGGGACGAAGGACGACGCGCTCGCCGACCTCGCGGCGGAGGTCGGGGTCCCGACGGCCGAGACCGTGGCGGTCGGCGACGGCGCGAACGACCTCCCGATGCTGGAGGTCGCGGGGCTCGCCGTTGGCTTCGTCCCCAAGTCCGCGGTGCGACCGGTCTGCGACTCGGTCGTCGCCTCGATGTACCGGCTCGGGAAGGTGTTGGAGTCCCACGGCGTGCTCGCGGACGCGGCGTGAGGACGCGCCGAGACGCCCGACCGCGGCGGCGGGCCGGCCCCGCCCACAGCGTTCGATACCTGACCATGTTTGGCTCAAGGGTTAATGAACGACGCACCGAACGTATTGGCATGAGCGTCCTCGCCGGGGTGATCCGATGCTACCGACGCTGACGTATCTCCAGTTCCACCTCGTCTTCAGTCTCCCCGTGTTGGCCCTGCTGTGGTACCTCGCGCCGCGGTACGACGCCGTCCGGCGGCGACGCGCGACGGTCGGGATCGCGATCCTCGTCGCCATCGCGTACGTCTACACGACGCCGTGGATCAGCTACATGATCCGGCGGGGGGCGTGGTGGTACGCCGACGGCGCGGTGCTCGTCCGCGCGCTGTCGATCCCCCTCGGCGAGTACCTCTTCTTCGCCATCCAGACCGTCGTCACCGCGTTCGCGCTCCACCTGATCGGGTTCGACCCGACGTTCCGCGAGGGAGACTTCGACCGGAGGCCCCGGATCGCCGGGGTCGTCGCGGGGATCGCGATGGTCGTCGTGGGGCTCTGGCTCACGACCGTCGACCCCTCGTACCTCTACCTCGGCGGACTGATCGCGTGGGTCGGCCCCGTGTTCGCGCTCCAGTGGTCCGTCGGCGGCGGGTACCTCGTCCGCACGCCGCGGATGTGGCTCGCGGCGACGCTGATCCCGGCCGCGTACTTCTGGGTCGCGGACCGGATCGCGATCGCGATGGGGACCTGGCAGCTCTCGACCGAGTTCACCACCGGGATCGCGGTCCTCGGGCTGCCGATCGAGGAGATGCTCTTCTTCGCCTCGGCCGGCGTGATGACGGTCAACGGGCTCGTCCTCTTCGAGTGGGTACTCGACTGGAACGACGGCCGGGGCGAGGTCGCGGAGCCCACCCCGTCCGGCGACGCCGAGCGGGACGTGCCCGGCCCGGAGCCGCCGGCCGACCCGGACCCCGACGTGGTCGATGACTGAGACGTCGTCGACGGGCGCGACCGAGTCCCGCCGCGGAGCGGCCCGCGAGCGCGGCGCCGACGAGGAGACGGGCACGCGAGGGGGGCCCGGAGCCGCGGAGCCGGGGGTCGGGTCCGCGGCCGCCGCAAAGCGCGTCGACCGTTGGTTCGCGCGCCGCCCGGCGGTGGCGCTGGCCGCGCTGTTGCCGATCGGGGCCGTGACCCCCCTGTTTCCGGTCGAAGTCGGCGTCGCGACGTTCGCGCTCGGCACCCTCGTCGTCGGGATGGCGCACGGCGCGGTCGACCACCTAGTCCCGCTCCGGGGCGCGCCGGACGTGTCGCTCCGGCGGTCGATCGTCGTCGTCTCCCTCGTCTACGCGGTGCTCGGCGGCGCGGTCGTCGCCGCGTTCTTCGCCGCGCCCGTCGCCGCGTTCGTCGGCTTCATCGCGCTCACGTGGCTCCACTGGGGGCAGGGCGACGTGGCGACGCTCGCCATCGCCGGCGTCGACCACCTCCCGTCGTCGGCGGAGCGGTGGCTGGCGCTCGCGGTCCGAGGCGGCCTGCCGATGGGCGTCCCCCTGCTCGCGCACCCGGAGGAGTACCGGCTGGTGGCCGAGTGGATCGTCGGGCTGTTCCTCGTCGACGCGGGCGCGGCCGCGACCGCGGTGGATCCGCTGTTCACGCCCGCGGTGCGGGTCGGCGTCGGCGTCGGGATGGCGGCCGCGACGCTGGCGTCCGTCGCCCTCGGCTACCGCCTCGCCGCGGTCGGGGTCTCGGTGCCCGCCGGCGTGGCGGCGCCCGGCGACCTGCTGGCGGTGTCGCTGGTCGCCATCGCCGCGATGACGCTGCCCCACGTGGTCGTCGTGGCGTGGCTCGACCGGCGGCAGGGCGTCTGGCGGCCGGGCGCCGGCGCGTGAGGCGAGCGGAACGCGCGGTGCCGACACCGCACCGTTCTTTGTCGGCGGCGGCGTCTCTCCGATAGATGGACGATATCGCGATCCGCGACCCCCGGCCGGCGGACGCCGAGCCGCTGGAGGAGCTCATCACCTCGCACTTCAGCGAGGGGAGCTCCTACGGCGTCGACCTCGGGATCGGCGACCCGACGTACCACGTGCTGGTCGCGGTCGAGGCGGACGCGGGCGACGGCGCCGAGGGGGCCGAAGTCGAGAGCGACGGGGACGGCGAAGGCGACGACGCGATCCTCGGCGTCATGGCGCTCCGCGAGTTCGACGACCCGACCGACGTGGCCGAGGAGATGTACTTCTTCGACGACCCCGACCTGCTCCCCGCCGCGGCGCTGTACGGGCACCTGGAGATGGGGTACGTCCGGGACGGCGCGACCGGTCGCGGGCTCGGGAGCCGGCTGCTCGGGCGGCTCCACGAGACCGGCGCGGAACGGGGCGTCGACCTGTTCCTCGCGGACTCGTGGTACCACGGCGGCGACGACTCGCCGGAGCGGCTGTTCGACGCGCACGGCTACGAGACGGTCCACCGCGAGCCGATCGAGCGCCCCGCGGCGGAGTGTCCGAAGTGCGAGGAGACGTGTACCTGCGAGGGCGCGCTCGCCGTGCGGCGCGTCGACGGGGGAGGAAGTGCGGGCGCAGCCGAGGCGGGCAAATGAACCACGACCGCGTCCACGCCCGGGAGCCGTCGCACCACGTCGACCGGTGGACGGTCGGCGTCGTCGAGTCGATGGGCGAGCGCGACGGCCACTGCGTCGTGACGGTCCGACCGGTCGCGCCGGAGGGTGAAGCGGGAGACGAGCCAGCGGAGGACGCGGACCGCGGAGAGCCGGTCGAGCTGACGCTCACGCTCGCCGTGCGGGACCTGTTCGTGAGCCGGCTCCCGATCGACGACGGCGAGTCGCCGGTCGGCGAGCGCGTCTGGTATCGGAAGCGGGGCGGGTGAACGGGCTGGGTAGGTGAGCGGATAGAGCGAGTCCCCGCCGGCGTCGACGCCGCTACTCCAGCTGGTGGTAGTCCAGCTCGTGGCCTTCGTCGAGGGCGGCCTGAACGGCCTCGCTCGGCTCGTCGACCGGTTCGGTGCGGAGCGTCATGCCGCCGACGTCGGCCGCGTCGAAGTAGACGTTGCGCCGCCAGTCGGGGTCGACGTCGGGGAAGTCGGTGCGGTAGTGGGCGCCGCGCGACTCCTCGCGTTCGAGCGCGCCGCGGAGCACCGCCTCGGCGGCGACGAGCATGAAGCCGACGTCGACCGCGAGTTCGAACGACTCGCTGGTGACGGGGCCGACGCGCATGTCCGCCGCGCGGTCGCGCACGTCGGCGAGGCGGTCGAGCCCCTCGCGCAGCGACGCCTCGTCGCGGAGGATGCCCGCGTGCTCCCACATCAGCTCGCGCAGGTCGGCGAGCACCGCGTCCACGTCGTGGGCGCCGTCGTTGTCCGCCATCGCGCGCAGGTCGCGGAGGTGCGGTTCGACGAGCCCCTCGCGGAGGGCGTCGGGCACCGCGCCCGGGCCGTCAGCGCGGTCGGCGATCCGCTCGCCGGCGACGACGCCGTACGCGACGGTCTCGGCCAGCGAGTTGCCGCCGAGGCGGTTCGCGCCGTGGACGCCCGCCATCGTCTCGCCGATGGCGAAGAGGCCGTCCACGTCGGTTTCACCGTGATCGTCGACGGCGACGCCGCCCATCCCGTAGTGGGAGGTCGGCGCGACCTCGACGGGCTCTTCCGCCATGTCCACCCCGAGGTCGTCGAACCGCTCGTACATCCGGGGGAGCCGCTCCTCGATGAACTCGGCGTCGCGGTGGGAGATGTCGAGGTAGACGCCGCCGTTCTCCGTGCCGCGCCCCTCGGCGACCTCCCGCGCGATCGATCGCGCGACCACGTCGCGGGCGTCCAGCTCCATCTGGTCGGGCGAGTAGCGCTCCATGAAACGCTCGCCCTCGGCGTTGAACAGGCGGCCGCCCTCGCCGCGGACCGCCTCGGTCACGAGGCGGCCGCTCCACGGCTCCCACTCGGGGTCGTCCTCGTCGACGGCCATCCCGGTCGGGTGGAACTGCATGAACTCCATGTCCATCAGCGACGCCCCGGCGTCGGACGCCAGCGCCGCGCCGTCGCCGTTGTTCTCGTCGTCGCGGGAGGTGTGGCGGTCGTAGACGGCGGCGTGGCCGCCGGCGGCGAGGACGACCGTCCCCGCGTTGAACAGGACGAACTCGCCGTCGTCCATGTCGAAGCCGACCGCGCCGTGGACCGCCTCGCCGTCGGAGACCAGCTTCGTTATCATCACGTTCTCGCGGTAGGGGACCGACAGCTCCTGTGCGCGGTCGACGAGCGTGTCCAACAGCGACTCGCCGGTGTGGTCGCCCGCGAAGGCGGTCCGGCGGAACGACTGCGCGCCGAAGAAGCGCTGGTCGATCTCGCCGTCGTCGGTCCGGGAGTACTCCATCCCCCAGTCGTCGAGCTCGCGGAGCCGCTCGGGCATCTGTTCGGTCACGGTCTCGACCTTCGCGGGGTCGTTGACCATGTGGCCCTCGTTGAGGGTGTCCGCCGCGTGGATCGCGGGCGAGTCCTCGGGGTCGTGGGTCCCGAGCGCGCCGTTGATCCCGCCGCGGGCCCACGTGGTGTGAGCGTCGCCGTGCCCGCGCTTCCCGAGGACGAGCACGTCGTCGACGCCGCGCTCGGCGAGTTCGATCGCGGTGCGCGCGCCCGCCGCGCCGGCACCGACGACGAGGACGGACACGTCCTCGCGTGCGTACTCGACCGGCTCGTCGTCGACCGGTGTGCGTTCGGCCATGACGATAGATACGATCCACACACGGGTAAGCCTCACGCGTGTGCGCACGCTCGCGCACGCGAGGGCGAAACGCGTCGGTTCGAGCGCCGCTCCGCGGAAGGGGACCGCCGGCGTCTCGCTCCCGTCAGTCCCACCCGGGCGTGCCGGGCGCGCCGGCGTCGTCTTCGACCTCGCGGACGAGTCGGTCGCGCTCGTCGCCGTCGCGGTCGACGCGGTCCCCGTCGTCGCCGGCCCGGTCGGTCCACTCGCGGATCGCCGCCCCGACCCACGAGTCGGCGTCGCGGGCGCGAGCTCGGGCCTCGGCCATCCGGTCGCGGTTCACCGACAGCGATCCCGGACGGGAGCCGACCGCGGCACCGAGGAACCGAGCGCGGTCGTCCGCGTCGGCCGCGTCGTCGCGGAGCCGCGCGACGACGCCGTCGAGGGCCTCGGGGTCGGGGTACGCGAACACGGACGCCCCGAGCGCCTGCGGCCCGAACGCCGGCGCGGGGAGGTCCGCGGGCGGATCGTCGTCGAGCAGCCGGTCGCCGCCGCCGGCGGCCTCGACGCGCTCGCACTCGGTCTCGGCGCCGAGTTCGAGGTTGTGGCCGGGGTACGTCGCGCAGGTCCGGGGATACCGGTCCGAGCCGTGGATCCGGCACTGGAGCGTCGTCGGGTCGAGGAAGGCGCAGGCGTCGAGCCAGCGCGGCTCGTCGGTCCCGATCGGCGCGACGGGCTTCGGCGGCTTCCGGAGGCCGACGACGAAGACGGGGCGACCGTCGGCGGCGGCGAGGTCGACCCCGTCGACCCGGACGCTGTCGTCGCGCTCGGCCGGCTCGAACAGCCGCGGGACGAGGGCGTCGGCCAGCCCGTCGTCGACGAAGCGAGCGACCTCGTCGCGGGTGAGCGGCGCGAGGCCGTACACGTCGTCGAGCGGGGGGCGCGGTCCGGCGCGGTCGCCGTCGGCCGCCGCCGGGTCGAGCGGCCGCCAGTCGACGCAGCAGCCGGCACAGCCCTCACAACGGAGTTCCATACGACCGTGCTAGCGACTTCCACGGTGATAAGTGGTCGGCGGGAGCGCGCGAGCGCGGCCGGCGGCCGAGAGGCGCGACCGACGCGCGCTCAGAGTTCGCCCTTCGTGCTGGGCGTGTCGCTGCGGCGCTCGTCGAGGCGGGTGGCGTCGTCGAGCGCGCGCGCCAGCGCCTTGAACAGCGCCTCGACCTCGTGGTGGGCGTTGTCGCCGCGTTCGACCGCCGCGTGGAGCGTGAGGCCGGCGTTGTGGGCCAGCGACAGGGCGAAGTGGTCGGCCATGACGCTCGTGAACTCCCCGACCGACTCCTGGGAGAACGCGCCGTCGAACTCGTAGTAGGGCCGCCCGGCCACGTCGACGACGACGCTCGCGACCGCCTCGTCGAGGGGGACGCGCCGGTCGGCGTAGCGCCGGATGCCGCGCTTGTCGCCGAGCGCCTCGTCGAACGCCTCGCCGAGGCAGATCGCCACGTCCTCGACCGTGTGGTGGTCGTCGATGTCCAAGTCGCCGTCACAGCGCACGGTCAGGTCGAAGAGGCCGTGCTTCGCGAACGATTCGAGCATGTGGTCGTAGAAGCCGATCCCCGTCGAGACCTCGCTGTCGCCGTCGCCGTCGACCGCGAGCGTGAGTTCGATGGTCGTCTCGCTCGTCTCGCGGGTGACGGCCGCGGTCCGGTCGTGGTCGCTCATACCGGCCCGTCGCGGGGGATTCGTAAGTCGGTTGCGGGTGGTCGACCGCCGAGGTCGTCCGAGCCGACAGCCGACGACGAATATTTGTCGCTACTCTGTGACGTGTTAGCACGAGATGGACGACTCCGAACCACCCGACGCCGATCCGTCGCTCCCTCCGGCGGCCGACGACGGCCCGTCACCGGCCGGTACCGGTCCGTCGCCGGCCGGCGTCGGAGAGCCGGAGGCCGTCAACGCGGCCGTCGACGCCGACACCGGGGAGGGAGAGCTCGAACGCACGATTGGTCTCGTGGGCGGCCTCGCCATCGGCGTCGGAACGATGATCGGCGCTGGGATCTTCGTCTTCCCGGGGTTGGCGGCCGAAAACGCCGGCCCGGCGGCGTCGCTCTCGTTCGCGATCGGGGCGGTCGTCGCGCTCCTCGTCGCGCTGCCGGCGTCGGAGCTCGCCACCGCGATGCCGCGCAGCGGTGGCGGCTACTTTTTCATCTCTCGGGGGCTCGGAACCGGCCCGGGCGCGATCGTCGGGATCGGGCTCTGGCTCGGCCTCGTGTTCGCCGCCGCGTTCTACCTGGTCGGCCTCGGCAGCTACGCCGGACAGGTGTTCCTCGAAGCGGGGATCACGCCTCCAGTCGACCCCGCGGTCCCCCTCGGGGTCGCCTTCGGTATCGGGCTGACCGTCCTCAGCCTCTTCGGGACGGAGAACACGGCGTCGCTACAAAACGGGATCGTCATCACGCTCCTCGTCATCCTCACCCTCTTTTTGAGCTACGGGACCCTCGACGCGCTCGGCGTGTTCGGCGTCGAGAGCGCGCCGGAGCGCTTCTTCCCGCCCGGCGGGGCCCTCCCGGTGCTCCAGACCGCCGCGCTCGTGTTCACCTCCTACCTCGGCTTCGCGCAGGTCGCGACCGTCGCCGGCGACATCAGGGAGCCGTCTCGGAACCTGCCGCTGGCGATGGTGGGCTCCGTGCTCCTCGTCGGCGTCTTCTACGTCGTCACGATCTTCGTCGCGACGAGCGCGTTCGGCAGCGCCCGCCTCGGCGAGTTCGGGGAGACCGCGATGGTCGAGGTCGCGCGGTCGTTCGTCGGACTCCCGGGAGCGCTCGCCATCGTCGTCGCCGGGCTGCTGGCGACGTTCTCCAGCGCGAACGCCTCCATCCTCAGCGCCTCCCGCGCGGTGTACGCCGTGAGCCGGGACGAACTCATCCCCGAGCGCGCGAGCCGGCTCAACCTCGCGTACGGGACTCCCCACGTCGCCCTCGGACTGGCCGGGGGCCCGATCGTCGTCCTGACCGCGACGGGGCAGGTCGCGCTGCTCGCGGAGGTCGCCTCCTTCCTCCACCTCGTGATGTACGGGCTGATCTGCGTCGCGTTGATCCGGCTCCGGCGGGAGCGCCCCGACTGGTACGCGCCCGCCTTCCGCTGTCCGGCCGGCTTCGCGGTCGCCGGCGTCGGCGGGCTCGCGAGCTTCGCGCTCATCGCGTTCATGCGGCCGGCGTCGATCGGCGTCGGCGCCGCGGTCATGGCCGCCGCGTACGGCTGGTATCGCTACTACGCGACCGACGTCGAACTCAGAGGTGACTTCTGAGATGACCGACACACCGACCGAAGACGACGGAGCATCGACCGACTCTGACCCCTCGACCGACTCCGATCCCCCGATTGACTCCGACCCCTCGGCCGGACCCCGAGGCTCGGCGGCGGCCGCGGACCCACCGGAACCCGACGCGTCTCTCGGGCCCGGTCGCCCCACGGTGCTGGTTCCGCTGGCGGTGCTGGAGGGTGAATCGCTGCCCAACGGCACGGCGGAGCTACTCGCGAACGCCCGCGTCGTGCTGCTCGGCTATCACGTCATCCCCGAGCAGACGGCGACCGAGCAGGCGCGCGAGCAGTTCGGCGAGACGGCGATGTCGAAGCTCGACGAGTTCGCGGCCCGGCTCACCGCGGCCGGGGCCGACGTCGAGACGCGGCTCGTGTTCACCCACGACGAGGCGACCACGATCGACCGGCTCATCTACGAGCACGACTGCCTCGCGGTGTTGGTTCCGAACAGCGCGCCGCAGGTGGACTCGGTGCTCGTCGCGCTCCGCGGCACGGTCGGGATCGGGCGGAACACCCGTCTCGTCGCCGGGCTGTTCGCCGACGCGGGCGTCGCGGTGACGCTGTACCACGTGTCCGGCGAGGGCGAGTCCCCCGAGGACGGGGAGTCGTTCCTAGGCGGAGTGCGGTCCGACCTCGTCGAGCGGGGAATCGCGTCCGACCGGATCGAGACGCTCGTCGAGGACTCGGACGCCCCGCTCGACGCCATCGCTGACCGGGCCGAGTCACACGACGCGGTCGTGATGGGCGAGACGGACCCGTCGGTCACGACGTTCGTCTTCGGGATGCCGTCGGAGCAGATCGCCGAGCGCTTCCTCGGCCCGGTGTTGGTCGTCCAGCGGGCTCGCCCCGAGGAGTAGTCGGAGCCGGAGTCGACGGCGACTCGCGGAGACCTCGATTAAACGTCGTCAGCGGCCGCCTGCGCCTCCCGCAGCGTGAACTCGCCCTCGTACAGCGCCGTGCCGACCACGACCGCTGCCGCGCCCGCCGCCTTCAGCGCGACCACGTCGTCGACGCTCGCGACGCCCCCGGAGGCGATCACCGGGACCTCGACCGCGTCGACCACGCTCGCGACCGCCTCGCGGTCGATCCCCTCCAGCTGCCCCTCCACGTCGACGTTCGTGAAGAGGATCGCGCCGGCCCCCAGTTCCTCGTAGCGCGCCGCGGCCTCGGCGGGGTCCAGTCCGGTCCCCTCGGTCCAGCCCGAGACGACGACCTCGCCGTCCTTCGCGTCGAGGCTGACGACGACGCTCCCCGGGTGCGTCTCGTCGATCTCGGCGACGATTTCCGGCGTCTCGACCGCCGCGGTCCCGAGGATGACGCGGTCGAGTCCCAGGTCGAGGAGCTCGCGCGCGCCCTCGGCGGCCCGGATGCCGCCGCCCAGTTGGAGGCCCACACCGTCCTCGTCGTCGCCGCCGACCGCCTCGACGACCGCCTCGATCGCGGCGGCGTTGACGCGCTCGCCCTCGAACGCGCCGTCGAGGTCGACGAGGTGGAGCGTCTCGGCACCCGCGTCGACCCACCGCTCGGCGGCCGCGACGGGGTCGCCGTAGCGTTTGCCCGTCCCGCGCTCGCCGCCGACCAGCTGGACGACCTCGCCGTCCTGGACGTCGACGGCGGGGATCACTTCGAACTCCGAAAAGTGGCTCATACGCCACGAGAGCCGGCGGCGGCGATTAAACCGGTCGGTTCGAGACGGAACGCGCGGAATCGACTCCGGCTACGTCAATGCGATCCCCGCGCCGACGGCGACGCACGTCAGCGCGAGCCCGGCGAGCGCGACGGTCGTCCGGCCGCGACGCCCGGCGTCGCCGTCGGAATCGAACCCGCGGAAGCCGGTCAGCACGCCGAGGCCGACCGCGACCGCGGAGAGGCCGCCGGCGAGCGCCAGCGTCGTCCAGGGTTCGAGTCCGTGCTGTACCGCGTCTCGCGCGGCCGTTCCGGCGAGCAGTACGCCGGTCGCTATCGGGGCCGCGGCCGTCGACGTGTCGGAGGGCACGGTTCGCGGTTGTAGTGTGAACGGCAAAAGCGGTGGGGTCTTCCGAACTCACGCGCTCACACCACCGAGATGAGCAGCTGCGAGACGTCCTCGTCGTAGGCCGCGGGGTCGGCGGCGAGCGTCTCGGCGGTCTCCGCGTCCGCGAGCTCCGTCACCGCGCGCTCGGCGTCGACCGAGTCGGGCAGCGACTCCTCGAAGACCGCGAGGAGCGGTTCGGTCGGGTACGCGCCGCCGGCGACGATCACGTCGGTCCCGTCGTGCCACACGCCGAGCCGGGCCCCGACCTGGAGGGGGCCCCCCACGTCGGCGGTGGAGCCGGTCGGGAGCGAGACCGCGCCGTCGACCGCGTACTCCGCGGTCAACCGCCACACGGTCGCCGTGTGGCCGGAGCGGACGGTGGAGATCCCCTCGTCGGCGATCTCGACGTCCTCGATCCCGGCGCTCCGGAGCTGCCCGTGGAAGGCGTCGGTCGCCGCCGTCTCCACCCGGCTCAGTATCCTGTCCCGGCCGATCTCGGCCGGGAGTTGGTCGACGGCGGGGCGGAGGTCGATCCGCGTCGCGAAGAAGACGACGGGCGACCCGTCGGCGTCGACCGTGGCGGCGAGCGCGTCCGCGACGGGCGCGTACTCGAAGACACGCGTGTGTTCGAGCGCCTGGACGGTGACGGGCCCGTACGACTCCGCGAACACGGCGCGTTCGGACTCGTCGGTCCGCCGCCACTCCTCGATCCGGTCGCTCGTCACCTCGGGGGCCGGCACGGGGCCGTCGCGGCCGCCGAGACAGCCGGCGAGCCCGGCGACGCCGACCGCCGCGCCGCCGGCGAGCAGGCGGCGTCGGGTGGTCCGCGTCGGCCGTGACCCGGTGTTCTCGTCCATGGACCGGGGTGGTCCGCGCGGAGTAAATGGATGTCGGCGGGCGAGCCGGGCGAGGCGGTCGACGCGCCCGCTGGGAGACGGCGCGGCGGACGAGGACGGATCCCTTATGTAACCACCGAGTACAACAACCGAGTGATGACTACCGACGAGAGCGAGACGCGGCGGCGACGCGCCCGACCACACACCCGACGGCGGTTCCTGACGGCGGCCGGGGCGGCGGGGGCTGTCGCGCTCGCCGGCTGTAGCGCGGAGCAGGTCGACGACGGGGGCGACGGCGGCGGCGGATCCGGAGACGGCGGAGACGGGTCCGGCGGCGGCGGAAACGAGACGGACGACGGCGACGACGGCACCGACGAGACCCCGACGCTGACCGTGGCGACGTACTCGAGCTTCATCGACGCGCCCTCCGTGAGCCCCGGCGAGTGGCTCAAAGAGGAGTTCGAGAGCCGGTACGACGCCACGCTGGAGTGGGCGACGCCCGACAACGAGGTGAACTACTACGTCGAGCGCGCGGCCTCCGGGGCCGGCATCGACGCCGACGTCTACGTCGGGCTCACCACCGAGGACCTCGTGCGCGTCGACGAACAGCTCGACGACGACCTCTTCGCCGAGGCGGGCGACGTCGACGGCCGCGACGCCGTCAAGGGGGGACTCCGGTTCGACCCGTTCGACCGGGCGGTCCCGTTCGACACCGGGTACGTGAGCCTCGTGTACGACAGCACGACCGCGGAGGCGCCCGAGACGTTCGACGGGCTCCTCGACGACGAACACGCGGGCGCGCTCATCGCGCAGAATCCCGGCGCCTCCTCCACCGGGCGCGCGTTCCTCCTCCACACGATCAACCGCTTCGGCGACGGCGGCGTCGCGAGCGACGGCGACGGGGAGGCGGTCGCGGGCGAGGACGGCGACCCCGACTACGACTACCTCGACTACTGGGCGGACCTCCAGGAGAACGAGGTGCGCGTGCTGGGGTCGTGGGACGACGCGTACGCGGCCTGGAGCGAGGGCGAGGCCCCGATGGTCGTCTCCTACTCCACCGACCAGGTGTTCGCGAACATGGAGGGCGCGGACCTCGACGAACACCAGATCCGCTTCCTGAACGACCAGGCGTACGCGAACCCCGAGGGGATGGCCGCGTTCGCCGACGCCGACGAGCCGGAGCTCGCCCGGCAGTTCATGTCGTTCATGCTGGAGCCGGACGTCCAGGGCGAGATCGCCCAGCGCAACGTGGCGTTCCCCGCGGTCGACGGCGCGGACCTGCCGAGCGACTACGCCGAGCTGGCCCAGGAGCCGGCCGACCCGGTGACGTTCACCTACGACGAGCTCCAGGGCTCGGTCGACGCGTGGGTCGAGGCCTGGGAGCGGCAGTTCGCCGGGAACTAAGCGCGTGGCAGACGAGGCGTCGAGCGCGTGACGGGAGCCGACGGCGAGCGGGCGACGGACGGTGACCGCGGGAGCCGCGCGGCCCGCCTGCGGGAGCGCGTCGAGTCGAACGCGCTGACCGCGCTCGCGGTCCTCACCAGCGCCGCGCTCGTCGTCGCCTTCTACTACCCGACCGCGACGGTCCTGGTCGAGGCGGTCGTCGTCGACGGCGTCGTCACCCTCGCCGTCTTCGCCGAGGTGCTCACCGACCCGTTCTACTTCGGCGAGCTGGCGCGGCTGCTCTCCGGCGAGTCGCCGGTCGCGGTCGCGCGCGCGCTGCTCTCGCCGGACCGCCGGCTGGGGATCGTCGGCTTCACCGCGTACCAGGCGGTCCTCTCGACGATCGCGAGCGTCGCCCTGGGGCTCCCGGCCGCCTACCTCCTCGCGCGGTTCGAGTTCCCCGGGCGGCGGACGCTGCGCTCGCTCACCATCGTCCCGTTCGTCCTGCCGTCGATCATGGTCGCGGTCGGGTTCGTCGCCACGTTCGGCGACAACGGCACGCTGAACGCCGCGCTGACGGCGCTCGGACTCCCGCCGGTCGACCTGCTGTTCACGCTCGAAGCGGTCGTGATCGCCCACGCGTTCTACAACGCGCCGCTCGTGGCGCGCGTGACGACCGCGGCGTGGGAGTCGGTGGACGCGAGCGCGGTCGAAACGGCTCGGAGCCTCGGGGCGGGCCCGGTCCGCGCGTTCGTCGACGTGGTCGCGCCGCAGGTGTACCCGGCCGTACTGACGGGCGCGGCGCTCACCTTCGTGTTCACCTTCGGCACCTTCCCCATCGTCCTCGCGCTCGGCGGGTTCCAGCTGGCGACCGTCGAGGTGTTCGTCTACCGGCTCGTGCGGGACCTGAGCTACGCCGAGGCGGCCGCGCTGGCGATCGTCGAGCTCGTCGTCTCGCTCGGCGTCCTCCTCGCGTACCTCCGGTACGAGGCCCGGAACAGGACGAGAACCCGCGGCGCGCGACCCCTGCCGCGGCGCTCGCTGGTCCCGCCCGCGCCGACGCTCCGGGAGCTGCTGCCGCGGGCGGGACTGGCGGCCTACGTCCTCGTCGCCGGCGTGATCTTCCTCGCGCCGATCGCGTCGATGATCCTCGCGTCGGCGACCGGCGGCGACGGGGCGCTCACGCTCGAGCACTACCGGTTCCTGATCGAGCGCCAGCAGACGGGGGCGGCGTTCCAGGTGCGGCCGTGGCCCGCGATCCGGAACTCGCTGGCGTTCGCGGCGGCCGCGACGCTGCTCGCGCTCCCGATGGGCGTCGTGGTCGCGGTGCTGACGACGCGACGCTACCGCGGGCGGACGCTGGTCGACGCGGCCGCGATGGCGCCGCTCGCGGTGTCGGGGATCATCGTCGGCCTCGGGCTCCTGCGGGGGCTCGTCTTCGGCGTCGAGGTCGCCGGGTGGCGGATCGCCGCGAGCGGTGCGGTCGCCATCGTGGTCGCGCACGCGGTCTCCGGGTACCCGTTCGTCGTGCGCACCGTCTCGCCCGGGCTCTCCGGGCTGGACCGCTCGCTCGTCGAGTCCGCGCGGGCGCTCGGGGCCTCGCGGGCGCGGGTGATCCGGGACGTGGAGCTCCCCTTGGTCTGGCCCGCGGTCGTCGCGGGCGCGGCGTTCGCGTTCGCCATCTCGATCGGCGAGTTCACCTCGACGGTGGTGCTGGCGACGGGCGCGGACGCGTACACGATGCCCGTCGCGATCGAACGGTTCATCGGCCGGCGGCTCGGACCGGCGACCGCCATGGGCGTCGTCCTGCTGGTCGTCACCGGGCTGAGCTTCGTCGTCATCGAGCGGCTCGGAGGTGAGACGCGTGGGCTCTGAGCGCGGAGCGGAGGTCGCGAGCGACGGCCCGGTCGCGGTCGAACTCGACGGCGTGAGCAAGCGCTACGGCGAGACGACCGCCGTCGACGACGTGAGCCTCCGGGTGCGCGAGGGGGAGTTCTTCACGCTCGTCGGGCCGTCGGGCTGCGGGAAGACGACCACACTCCGGCTGATCGCCGGGTTCGAGGAGCCGACGAGCGGGACCGTCCGGTTCGCCGGCGAGTCGGTCGCGGGCGTGCCCCCGGAGGACCGCGACGTGGGCGTCGTCTTCCAGAGCTACGCGCTGTTCCCGCACATGACCGTCGGCGAGAACGTCGCCTACGGGCTCAACTTCGCCGACCCGCCCGACGGCGTCACGCGCGACGAGCGCGTCGCCGAGCTGCTCGAGTTAGTCGACCTCCCCGACGCCGCCGACCGCGACCCGGAGAGCCTCTCGGGCGGGCAACAGCAGCGGATCGCGATGGCGCGGGCGCTCGCGCCCGGCCCCGACGTGCTCCTCTTGGACGAGCCGATGAGCGCGCTCGACGCGCGGCTCCGCGAGCGGCTCCGCGCGCAGGTGAAGCGGATCCAGTCCGAGCTGGGGATCACCACGATATACGTCACCCACGACCAGGAGGAGGCGCTGGCCGTCTCCGACCGCGTGGCGGTGATGAACGGCGGGACGCCCGAGCAGGTGGCGCCGCCGCGGACGGTGTACCGCGAGCCCGCGACGCGGTTCGTCGCGGAGTTCGTCGGCGACAACAACGTGTTCGCGGGCCGCGTCGCGGAGTCGCTCGGCGGAGGCGAACTCGCGGTCGACGTCGACGGCGGCGACGAGACCCTCCGCGTCGCCACGGACGGCGAGCAGGAAGCCGGCGAGCGGATCGCGTTCTGCGTCCGCCCGGAACACCTGCGCGTCGCGAGCGCCGCGGACGGAACGAGCGCCGGAGACGCTCCGGTCGGCGAGAACGCGCTGCGCGCGACGGTCGCCAGCGCGGAGTTCCTCGGCGAGACGACGCGCGTCACGCTCGACTGGGGCGACCGCGAGCTGCTCGTCCGGACCGTGGACCCCCTCGACGGCGCGGTCGCGGTCGGGTTCGACCCGAGCGACGCGCACGTGATCGAGGTCGAATCGCGGTGAACAGCGACGTTTATTTATAAATAGATGCGGTGGCGCGTGCCTCCGAGTGGCCGCCGAAGGCGGCCGCGAGGAGCACGCGCGAGGGAGTCGCTGGCTCCCGGAGCGAAGCGGAGGGTGCCAGCGACGAGGCTGGGGAGGCGTGAGGCGCCGTGCGGTCGCGGTCGGGCGGGACTCAAAGGGGCAGCCGGCGAGGCGGGCGCAGGCGACATAAGCACCGAACGAGGGAGCAACAGCGACAGAGTGAGGCGCGCAGCGAGCGTGCGCCCGCCTCGCCGGCTGGGGCTTTGGGAGTGTTCGCCATCGATCTGCTGACAGCCGTTTATAAACGAGCGGCTGGTGATTGAGCGGCGTTCACCGCAGAGCAGTCAATCGCGGTTCTCCAAGCAACGACGATACATAATTATCGAGGCGACACGCCTTACCCCGCGGGCCCAGTAAGGCATGTATATGGCCTCCGAGGCGTGCGACGTCTGCGAGCGGTCCGTGCGGATCGCCGGCGGGATCGGCGACCTGTGGAACTTCGCGTTCGAGTCGACGCAGGGGCTGACGCTCGAACTCACCGACGGCTCGGAGTTCTTCCTCTGTTTCGACTGCATGGAGAAACTGCCCGACGACCACGAGCCGACCGCCGAGGACGTCGCCGCCCTCCGGGAGCGCACCGACCCGGTCGAGGACGACGGCAACCACTTCTGGCACTGGGGCTGACGGGGATCGTTCGGACGCCACCCGCTATGTAACAGAAATTCGCCGCGTCAGTCCGCCTTCGACTCGTCGCCCGCGCTCGACCCCTGGTCCGCGCCCTCGTCGATCTCGGGCGTCGACGGCTCCGGTCCGACGCCAACCTCCGCTGGCGTCTCCGTCGCGTCCGTCACGTCGTTCGACCGCGCGCCGCTCCCGAACAGCCGGCCGAGGATGCCGCGCTCGCTGCGGTTCTCCGCGAGCAGCACGGAGCACTCCACCTCGTTGAGCACGTCCAGGACGAGCGAGCCGCTGACCAGCCGCGAGAGTAGCCCCTTCTGGGTCGCGCCGATGATGAGCATCGTCGCGTCGCGGGCGGCGCGCTCGATGCTCGTCTCGACGTCGCCCGTCTCGATCCGTAGCGTCGCGTCGGCGAGGTCGTGGGCGTCGGCCCACTCGGAGAGGAACGCCCGGCCCTCCGCCTCCTCGCCCCGCTCCGCGACGTGGAGCAGCGTGACCTCGCCGTCGAACTCCGTCTGGAGCATCTTCGCGACCGCGCCGGAGAGGTCGGATGCCGGACCGCCGGCGGTCGGGACGAGGATCCGCGAGGCGTCGAAGCCGCGGTCGCGGAACACGAGGAAGTCCGAGGGGAGCGAGTACGCCAGCTCGTCGACGGCGGACTCGGCGCGTCCCGGCGCGCCGTGGGAGTCCT
>UEZE01000061.1_pt1 | contig 24535 bp, 29 predicted proteins | sample 1903661 | NCBI WGS metagenome assembly UEZE01 (sample SAMEA4776352, study PRJEB27445) | saltern metagenome | biome: Hypersaline environment; feature: solar saltern; material: Pellet | place: Spain | collected 2014-08 | depth 0 m | reverse complement strand
AGGACCGCGACCACGGCGATCTGGAGGGCTCTCATCGTCTCGGCGTTCGACCCCCGATACAAAAAATCCACCCACTGCGGTCGGAGGACGCGACCGGAGCGATTCGGGCCCGCGGCTGGGCGGTCCGCGGGGTCGCGCCGGGGACTCGTACAGATTTCCTGTCAAAAAACAGCGTATGGAAAGCGTTTTGCCCGGCGCGCGAGTGGCCCGAGACGTATGCGGAACCCCGCCCTTCGCGCGCTCTTGGTCGCGGCCGTCGCGCTCGCGCTGGTCGCGAGCGCCGGCGGCGCGGTCGACGGCGCGACCACCGTCCCCTCTCCCCTCCACGCGGACGACACCGTGGTACACACCGCGGCCGACGCGCCGGTTCGCGGCTCGGTCAACGACCGCTCGACGGCCGCCCGACCGCAGACCGAGGACGTCGTCACGTCGCCGTCTGCGACGCGGATCCGAGTCGCGTTGAACCCCGACCGCAGCGCCGACTGGACCGTCGCGGTGCGGTACTCGCTCGCGGACGAGAACGAGACGGCGACGTTCAGGACCGTCGGCGACCGCTTCCGCGACGGCGAGGTCGGCCCCGACGCCGAGCTGTTCGAGGGGTTCCGGCGCGAGGCGAACCGGAACGTCGACCGGTCGATGGCCATCGAGGGCGTCGAGCGCGAGGTCGTCGTCCACGAGGACCCGAGCGAGTTCGACGTCGCGACGGACGACGCGGCCGCGGTCGGCGAACTCCGGTTGACGTTCACGTGGACCGCCTTCCTCGCGCAGGACGGCGAGAACCTCGTCCTCGGCGACGCGCTGACGACGCCGGACAACGCGACGTGGCTCCGCAGCCTCGGCGCGGACCAGACGCTGGAGGTGCGGACGCCCGAGGGGTACACCGTCACGGGCACGCCGAGCACCGCGGTGACGCAGCTCTCCGACGGCGACGTGATCATCGAGGGGCCGCAGACGTTCGACGGCGGCGAGCCCGTGGCGATAGTGTACGGCCCCGCCGGGGTGGCCTCGCCGCCGTGGGGGATGTTTCTGGCCGCGATCGTGCTCGCCGCGGCCCTCGTCGCCGGGAGCGTCGTCGGGTACCGCCGGGTCAGCGCCGAGGAGGACGCGCCGGGCGACCCGATCGCGAACGGCGATGGCGACGCGCCGGCCGGCACCGAGCGGCGCTCCGCGGGCGACCCCGACGCGGGCGGGACGGAAGACTCCGGCGCGGCCGACGGGTCCGCCGACGGGGAGGGCGAGGAGCCGGACCTTTCGCTCCTGTCGGACGAGGAGCGCGTCGAGCGGCTCCTCGGCGAGAACGGCGGCCGGATGCGGCAGGCCGACATCGTCGCCGAGACCGGCTGGTCCGACGCGAAGGTGTCGCAGCTGCTCTCGGCGATGGCCGACGAGGAGCGCGTCGAGAAGCTCCGGCTCGGCCGCGAGAACCTCATCTCGCTGCCCGACGACGAGGAGGCCGGCGGCGACGTGGGCGGCGATACCGACGGACGCGACGTCGGGCGCTGACCGGCCGGGGTCGCGGCGACGGCCCGCGATCGAGCGCCGCTCCGGCGCGAGAGGGCCGTCGAACCGGGGGGGCGGAGCGGAAACCGCCGGTCCGTCCTCGCCCGTTCCGAAAACCATTACAGGGCGAGCGACCGAGTAACGATCATGAAGGTTCTGGTGACCGTCAAGGAGGTCGCGGAGGCGGACGACGACTTCGCGATCGAGGGGACCGACATCGCCGAGTCCGACCTCGAGTACGACCTCAACGAGTGGGACGACTACGCCGTCGAGGCCGCCGTCCAACTGGCCGAGGCGGGCATCGCCGACGAGGTCGTGACCGTCACCGTCGGACGGGAGCGCACCGAGGAGACGATCCGGATGGCGCTCGCGAAGGGCGCGGACCGCGCGGTCCGCGTCTGGGACGAGGCGCTCGACGGCGCGTTCGCCGACGTCGCCTCGAAGGTCGACCTCTTCGAGGCGGTCGTCGCGGAGGAGGAGCCGGACCTCGTCCTCGGCGGCGTCCAAGCGGCCGACACCGGGTTCGGCGCGACCGGCGTCGCGCTCGCGGAGCGGATCGGCTTCGAGCACGCCGCGGTCGTCAACGACCTCGACGTGGACGCCGACGCGGGCGTGGCGCACGTCCACCGCGAGCTTGAGGGCGGCGTCGAGGAGCTGACCGAGGTCGACCTCCCGGCGGTGTTGACCGTCCAGACCGGGCTCAACGAGCCGCGGTACGCGAGCCTCCGCGGGATCCGACAGGCCCAGCGCAAGGAGATCACCGCGAAGGACCTGTCCGACCTCGGCCTGACCGCCGACGACGTCGAGAGCTCGCTGACGATCACGTCGATGTACGAGCCCGAGAGCGAGTCCGACGCGGAGATGATCGAGGGCGACGCGGGCGAGTCCGCGGATCGCCTCGCCGAGGTCCTCCGCGAGAAGGGGGTGAGCGCGTGATGAGCGTGCTCGTCGCCGCAGAACACCGTCGCGGAGCGCTCCGGGACGTCTCGTACGAGGCGATCACGGCCGGCCGGGAGCTCGCCGACGCGCGCGGCGCCGACCTCCACGTCGCCGTGATCGGCGGCGACGTCGACGGGTTCGCGGAGGACCTGAACCGCGACGGCGTCGACGCGATCCACACCGTCGCCGACGGCGAGGAGTTCGACCACAACGCCTACCAGGCGGCGCTCTCGCAGCTCGCCGACGGGATCGACGCCGGCGCGGTGGTGCTGCCGAACTCCGTCAACGGGCTCGACTACGCCCCCGCGCTCGCGGAGGCCCTCGGCGTCCCGATCGTGACCGACGCCGTCGGGATGGCGTACGACGACGGGCTCACCGTCACCCGCGAGATGTACGGATCGAAGGTCGAGACGACCGTCGACGTCGCCGGCGACCGGTTCGTCCTCACGGTCCGCGGCGGCGAGTGGCCGCCCGCGGAGGGCGTCGGCGACGCGGCGATCGAGTCGGTCGACGTCGACGTCCCCGAGTCGGGGGCCCGCGTCACCGGCTTCGAGGAGGTCGGCGGCGGCGACGTCGACATCGCGGACGCGGACGTGCTCGTCTCGGTCGGCCGCGGGATCGAGGAGGAGGAGAACATCGAGCTCATCGAGGACCTCGCCGACGCGCTGGGCGCGACGCTGTCCGCCTCCCGGCCGATCGTCGACAACGGCTGGCTACCGAAGAACCGGCAGGTGGGGCAGAGCGGGAAGGTCGTCACGCCCGACGTGTACATCGCGGTCGGCATCTCCGGCGCGGTTCAGCACGTCGCCGGCATGAAGGGGTCGGACACGATCGTCGCGATCAACACCGACCCGAACGCGCCGATCTTCGACATCGCCGACTACGGGATCGTCGGCGACCTCTTCGACGTGGTGCCCGAGCTCATCGACGAGTTCGCGTAGGCGGAACCCGGTCCGCGCGGCGGCGACGCCCGCCGGCCCGCAGCAACGTTCTTTGACCCCGGCGGTGTAGCGGCGCGGCAGGCGCTACGCCGCCGACTCGCGATGATCCCGATCCGCACCGTCGTCCCGACCGCCGCGGAGGCCAGCGCCCTGCTCGGCGGGCTCCGACGGACGGCCGACGCCGACGCGATCGCCGCGGAACTCGCCGGCGACGAGCCCGACGCGGCGCTGCTCGAACTGGTGGAGACCCCGTTCGCGTCCGTCGCCGACGTCGACGAGCGGCTGGCGCGGACCGAGTCGTACCTCCGCGAGCGGGGCGACCGGCGCGCGGTGTTCCTCACGGTGTACGTCCGGATGACGGCGACGGTCCGAGACGCGATCGACGGCGGGGCGTTCGTCGACGCGGAGTGGGCCGCCGCGTACCTCGTCGCCTTCGCGGAGCGCTACCGGCGGGCGCTGGTCGCGTTCGAGCGCCGCGCGTTCGGGTCGCTCCCGCGGCCGTGGCTGCTCGCCTTCGCCGCGGCGGCCCGCGGCGAGACGCTCGTCGCGCAGGACGCTCTGCTCGGGATCAACGCACACATCGCGTACGACCTCACGTACACGCTCGGCGACGTCGGGATCGACTCCGACCGCGGCGTCAAGCGCGAGGACCACGACCGGATAAACGCGATCCTCGCGCGGCTCGTCCAGACGGCGCAGGACGCGCTCGTCGAGGCGTACGACGCGGTCGGGATCGCCGGGATCGACCGGCTGCTCGACCCCTTCGACGACCGGCTGGCGCTGCTGGGGCTGAAGGCGCTCCGGGAGTTCGCCTGGCGGAACGCCGTGTTGCGCGCCGACCTCCCGGCGTGGGCCGGCGAGCCGTACGTCGACTGGCGGACGGAGACCGTCGCGACGGGCGCCGCCGCGGTCCTGCTCGCGCCCGACGTCGACGCCGACGAACACGCTCGCATGCGGGACGCGGAGGTCGACGCGAGCGTGGAGAGGGCCTTCAGCGAGGCGACCCGGCGCCGGACGTAGCGGCGGGACGCGGCGCGCCGGTCGCGTCCCGTTCTCGGTTCGTTTATCACCCCACCGACCCTCGGATCCGACAATGAGCGAGGCCGACGAGCAGGCGGCTGCGACCGCGACCGGGCGGGAGATCTGGATCGAGAAGTACCGGCCGCAGACGCTCGACGACATCCACGGGCAAGAGGCGATCGTCGAGCGCCTCCAGAGCTACATCGCGCAGGACGACGTGCCCCACCTGCTGTTCTCGGGTCCCGCGGGGATCGGCAAGACGACCGCGGCCACCGCCATCGCCCGCGAGATCTACGGCGAGGACAACTGGCGGGGCAACTTCCTCGAGCTCAACGCCTCCGACCAGCGCGGCATCGACGTGGTGCGGGACCGGATCAAGGGGTTCGCGCGCTCGTCGTTCGGCGGCGACTTCCGGATCGTGTTCCTCGACGAGGCGGACTCGCTCACGGACGACGCGCAGTCGGCGCTCCGCCGGACGATGGAGCAGTTCTCCGACAACACGCGCTTCATCCTCTCGTGCAACTACTCGTCGAAGATCATCGACCCGATCCAGTCGCGGTGCGCCGTCTTCCGCTTCTCGCCGCTCTCGGACGAGGCGGTGAGCGGGATGGTCCGCGAGATCGCGGCCGCGGAGGAGATCGAGGTCACCGACGCCGGCGTGACTTCGCCAGGGCCCGGTCGACGCTGGACGTGCTGCTCACTGAGACGGGGATGGCCGGCGGCGACGTGATCGACCAGCTCCACCGCTCCGTGTGGGAGTTCGACCTGAGCGAGCGCGAGGCGGTGCGGCTCATGGAGCGCATCGGCGAGGCCGACTACCGGATCGCCGAGGGCGCGAACGAGCAGGTCCAGTTGGAGTCGCTGCTCGCGGCGCTCTCGCTGGGCGAGTAGCGATAGACCGGGTCCGAGTCTCCGCCCGCTTGTCTACCAGGTACAGACCACCCAGCGACGGCGGACACCTCCGAAGCCCCGGCCGCGAGGACGGCGCGTCGTTGAGTCCGGAGTGACGACGGACACCTCCGAAGCCCCAGCCGCGAGGACGGCGCGACTCGTTGCGCTCCTCGTCACTCGCTGCGCTCGTTCCTGCGGTGCTTAGGTCGTCTGCGCCGTCCTCGCGACTGCCCCTTCGAGTCCCGCCCCGCACAGCAACCGCGCCTCACGCCTCCCCAGCCTCGTCGGTCGCCCTCCGCGCTGCTCCGGGCGACCGACTCCAGCGAGGGACCTTCGGTCCCTCTGGCAGTCGGGCGTAGCCCGACGACCTCGCGCGTGCTCCTCGCGGCCGCCTTCGGCGGCCACTCGGAGGCACGCGCCGCCGCGGCGAGCGCGCTTTTTAACTCACGCCGGCGCGGACTCCCGGTATGCTCGTCGTCGTCTCCGACACGCACGCACGCGAGGAGTCGCGGCTACAGGGGCGGACCGCGGAGGCGGTCCGCGAGGCGGAGTTGGTGATCCACGCCGGCGACTTCTACCGGGAGCCGGTGTTGGACGCCTTTCGGTCGGCCGCCGCCCGATTCCGGGCGGTCTACGGCAACAACGACGACGCGGCGATCCGCGACCGGGTTCCCGAGGTGCGGACCGTCGAGTACGCCGGCGTCCGGTTCGCGGTCACGCACCGACACCGCAGCGGCGACACCGGGCTCGTGATGCTCGGCCGCGGCCGCGACGCGGACGCCGTGATCTGCGGCCACAGCCACCGCCCGCGGTTCGACGACGCCGGCGGGCTCCCGATACTGAACCCGGGCAGCCACGCCCAGCCGCGGGGGAACCGGCCGGCGCACGCGGAACTGACTCCGGTCGAGGGCGAGTCCGGAGGCGGGCTCGACGGGCGACTGGTGACGCCGGACGGGGAGCCGTTCGAGACCTTCCGGATCGAGGGAACGAGCGTCGAGTAACGGTACAACTGGGCGATGCGGAGCCGAGAGAATCGCACGGGCGTCGTCGCCGTCGCGTCGGCGGGGACCGATCGCGACGCCCCGCGAACGGCCGGACCGGCCGACGGTCGGGTGCACGGTGGAGCGCACGAGGCGGTTCGGGCGCGGACGCCGGCGGTCGGTCGCGCTGGTCGGCCGGGGAGGGGGTACCGGGCAGGGGAGGGAGCGGTACGGGTCCGACCGGCCGGCGCGTCGGCCGGCTGTTCCGGGCGCGTGAGGGCCGAAGCGGGGGTCGCGATTACACGTAGGAGGGAGACCGACATATACGTGGCTGAGGCACAAACGCGCGTTTTAGCCACCGGTCCGATCGCCCGAAGAACGGGGGGAGGCGGGCGGGGCGCGCGACCACCCGCTCGAAACTTATAACCGCGTGCCGACGGATTCGCTCGTATGCTTCCGGTCCAACCGCTGTTCGTCCTGATTCTGGTGGGACTTCTCGGGCTGTTCTTCTTCGGGTTCCTCCTCGTCCGCCGCACGGTGAGGGGGTTGAACGAGGGGTACAACGACGGGCGGAACTGATGGTACTCGTCACCGCAGCGACGCTGCTCGTCGCCGCCGCCGCGAGCCTCTTCATGGCGTGGTCGATCGGCGCCGGCTCCTCGGGGTCGACCCCGTTCGCGCCCGCCGTCGGCGCGAACGCCATCTCCGTGATGCGCGCCGGCCTGGTCGTCGGCGTCCTCGGCCTGCTCGGCGCGATACTCCAGGGCGCGAACGTGACGGAGGCGGTCGGGACAGAGCTGATCGGCGGCGTGACGCTCACCGCCGCGGCCGCCATCGTCGCGCTCGTCACGGCGGCGGCCTTAGTCGCGATGGGCGTCTTCGCGGGGTACCCGATCGCGACGGCGTTCACCGTCACCGGGGCCGTCGTCGGGGTCGGGCTCGCGATGGGCGGCAGCCCGGCGTGGCCGAAGTACGGCGAGATCATGACGCTGTGGGTGCTCACGCCGTTCGTCGGCGGCGGCGTCGCCTACGGGGTCGCCCGCCTGCTCATCGGCGACGCGCTCTCGGAGCGGCCGCTCACCGCCGTCCTCGCGGGCGTCGTGGGAGCGATCCTCGCGAACGTAGGCTTCGCGCTGCTCGGCCCCGCCGGCGAGCAGGCGTCGGTCGCGACCGTCCTCGGGTCGGGGCTCAACGTCGGGACCGCGGGGGCGCCCGCGGTGACCCTCGCGATCGCCGCGCTCGTCTCGGTCGCCGTGTACGTCGACCTCGGCCGCGACCGCGCGGGGGCGCAGCGGCGGTTCCTGCTCGCGATGGGCGGGCTCGTCGCGTTCTCGGCGGGCGGGTCGCAGGTCGGGCTTGCGATCGGGCCGCTCGTCCCGATATTCAGCGACGTGGGCGTTCCGCTGTGGGCGCTGCTCGTCGGCGGGGGCGTCGGGCTGTTGGCCGGGTCGTGGACCGGCGCGCCGCGGATGATCAAGGCCATCTCGCAGGACTACGCCTCGATGGGACCGCGACGGTCGATCTCGGCGCTCATCCCCTCGTTCGCGATCGCGCAGACCGCCGTCGCCTTCGGGATCCCCGTCTCGTTCAACGAGATCATCGTCTCCGCGATCGTCGGCGCCGGCTACGCGGCGGGCGACGCGGGCGTAAGCCGACGGAAGATGGGATACACGGTGCTTGCGTGGATCGGGTCGCTCGTGGGCGCGTTCACGCTCGGGTTCGGCCTCTACTCGGTAGTCGACTTCGTCGTGTGAAAACTGTCACCGCTGCGAGCCTCGCGAGCCGCGTCAGGCGCGCAGCTCGGGATACGTCGGCAGCCGGCCGGAGCGGACGCCCCCGTCGACGAACGGGAGGTCGACGGCGGTGGCCGGGCTCTCCGCGCCGTCGACGCGGACGGTGACCGCGCCGAGCTCGGCGTCGAACGCGACGAGCGCCAGCGCGACCGGCACGTCCGTCGCGGGGCCGACCGCGGCCCGCGTCACCTCGCCGATCGCCTCGTCGCCGTCGAAGACGGCCGCGCCGGACGCGGGGAGCGCGGCGTCGATCCCCTGCGGGTCCGCGTCCGGGTCGACGTCGGCGACCGCCTCGGCGACGCCGTCGAGTTCGAGGCCGACGAGCCGGCGGCTCGGGCGACCCTGATTCTCCACGCGCGAGACGACCTCCTGGCCGACGTAACACCCCTTGTCGAAGTCGAGCGCGTTCCGGAGGCCGAGCACGTTCGGGACCGCCCCCGCCAGCTCGTGCTCGAAGAGGGGCGTGCCGGCCTCGGTCGCGAGCGCGTCCCACGTCCGGTAGCCGAAGGGCGCGGCGTTGAGCCCGCGGTTGATCAGGGTGTCGAACACGTCGCCCGCGTCGGCGGCGGCGCAGACGATCTCGTACCCCTCCTCGCCGAGCGGGGAGTCCGTCGCGATGACGGTGACGCCGGCGTCGACCATCGACCCGCGGACGAAGGAGAGCGGGCCCTCCGGCGCGCCGGGGCCGCCGAGGACGGAGGCGACCTTCTCGGTCGACTTCGGCCCGTGGACGCCGAACACGCCGAACTCGTCGGAGACGTCGTCGATCTCGACGTCCTGGATGAACACCTTGCCCGCCCAGTCGTCGGCGACCGCCTCGGTCCGCTCCGGCGGGAGGAAGACGAGCAGTCGCTCGTCGGCGTTGTACACGTACATGTCCGTCTCGATCCCGCCTTGGGGGTCGAGGAGGAGCGCGTACGTCCCCTCGCCGTCCGCGGCGGGGACGCGGTTCGAGACGGCGTTGTCCACGAACTCGACGCGGTCGGCCCCCCTGACGGCGAGGACGCCGTACCCCATCTCGATCACGCCGGCGACGTTGCGGACCGCCTTGCCGACGCGGACGGGCTTCCCGTAGTGGTCGACCACCTCGCGGCCGCCGCGGTCGCGGTACACGGCGCCGTGCGCGTCGTGGGTGCCGGAGACGAGCGTCATGGTCGCACGGAGGCGATCGAGAGGCAAAAGGCCGCCGTCTCCGGCGGCTACAGTCCGAGGCGGTCGCGGATCGCGTCGACGAGGCCCTCAGCGGGCTCGTCGGTCGGCGCGTCCGGGTCCGGGATCACCCGCTCGTGGGCGTACACGCGGACGCGCTCATCGGTCTCCACGGTGATCAACGAGTCCTCCTTGAGCGCCGAGAGCGACTCCTCGACGGCGTCGATGTCGGCGTCGACGGCCGCTCGCAGTTCGAGAACGGTCATCCCCTCGTCGCCGCGGTCGACGAGCGCGTCGAGCAGCGCGACCTCGACGTCCGGCCGGTCGCGATATTCCGGCTTTGCGGCCATACCCGTTCCTTGTGCGGGGCGGACTTTACGTCTACCGGCGGTCGGAGGGGCACAGCGAACGTCTGAAGACGGTGAGTGGACGGGCGCGGCGACCGTCAGAAGGCGGCGGGTGGAGCGTCAGCGAACGAGCCGAGAACAGGTGCCACAGAGGTTCTCCTCTTTCACGTCGACCTCGCGGACGGTCGGGGAGAACGACATCACGCACTTGCTGTTGTCGCAGTGCTCCAGGCCGAGGGTGTGGCCGATCTCGTGGACGACCTCCTTGCGGACGCGGTCGCCGAAGACGTCGATCGCGGGCTTGGTTGAGACGCCGCCGTCGGAGGAGGTGCGGAGCCGGTGCGTGGAGATGACGGAGCCGCTCCCGTTGAGGTACGCGAGGCCGAACACGTAGTTCCGGCGGCGGTAGTAGAGGTCCTCGGGCGTGATCCCGATGTTCTTCTCGCCGCCGCCGACCCGCGTGACCGTCTCGATGAGGTCCTCGGCGCGGTACTGGTCGCGGTCGGCGTCGAAGGCGGTGTCGGGGATCGGTTGGTCGTCGTGGACCGTCACGTCACAGTCGTATACGGAACGCAGCGCACCGGAGGCCTCCCGTTTCACTCGGGGGGTGACCTCCCCGACCGGGACGATGTCCACGAGCATGAAATCGCTTTTGACCGCCGCGGTCATAAAGGCCGCGCCGTGGGACCACCACCGCCATCGGAGCGGGCGCTCGTCGGCGCGCTCGACCCGTACGAGCGCCTGATCGAAGTCGGCGTCGGACGGCGCCCGGCGGTCGCTCGGGCGCTCGCCGACCGGGGCCGCGAGGTCGTCGCGTTCGACGTCGACGTGAGCGAGGCGGCGCGGGACGCCGCGACGGAGGGACGGACCCCGAACGGGGGATCGCTCCGCGTCGTCGCCGCGGACGTGACGGTACTCGCGACCGCCGCAGACGACCGAGCGGTTCGGAACGCCCTCGGGCTCGACGCGGGCGGCGTCGACGCGGTGTACGCGCGGAACCTCCCCGCCGAACTCCAGCGACCGACCGTCGCCCTCGCCGAGGTCCTCAACGCTGCCTGCCTGTTCACCGCGCTCGGCTTCGAGGAGCCGGTCGTCGGCGTGTCCCGCCGCGCGGCCGCGTCGGGGACCGTCGTGTACGCGGCGCGCTGACGGGTCGCCGCCGTCGCCGCGTCGCTCGGACCGGCGACGCCGACCGCGAACCCGAACGTTCATTCCGCCGCCGGGCGGCGTTGCGGTATGCAGGTCGACGCAGTGGTCCTCGACATCGACGGGGTGTTAGTCGACGTGGCTGACTCCTACCGTCGGGCGATCCTCGAATCGGTGGACCGGGTCTGCGGCAAGCCGATCGACCGCGACGCGGTCCAGGCGTTCAAAGACGCCGGCGGGTTCAACAACGACTGGGAGCTGACGGACGCGGCGGCGCTGTTCGTGCTGGCCCGCCGCGAAGGGCTCCGGATGGACGTCGACGAGTTCACCGACCGCGTCGCCGACCTCGGCGGCGGGCTCGACGCCGCCAAGGAGGTCGTCGGCGACCTCCCGCGGGTCGCGCAGGCCCGCGTCCGCGACCAGTGGGACCGAGACGAACTCCGCGAGACGTTTCAGGCGCTGTACCTCGGCGGCGAACTGTACCGCGAGTTGGAGGGCGGCGAGCCGCCGTCGGAGGAGGACGGGTACATCCACGACGAGCCGACGCTCGTCGACCCCGACACGATCGCCGACCTCACCGCGCGATTCGACGTGGGCGTCCTCACCGGCCGGCCGGCCGCGGAGGCCGACATCGCCTTGGAGCGTGTCGGCCTCGACGTGCCCGATGACCGCCGGTTCACGATGGACGACTGGGAGGAGGGGAAACCGCACCCCAGAGCGCTCGTCGAGCTCGCCGAGCGGTTCGACGTCGAGCGCGTCGCGTTCGCGGGCGACACCCTCGACGACGTGCGGACCGCGCGCAACGCCGACGAGGCCGACGAGACGCGGGTCTACTACGGCGTCGGCGTCCTCACCGGCGGGCTCACCGGCGAGGCCGGCCGCGAGAAGTTCGCCGGGAACGGGGCCGACGCGGTCGTCGAGGACGTGAACGAGCTGGTGGAGCTGTTGGAGTAGTCGCCACTGCGACGTGGCCACGGCTTCGTCGACGTAGTTTTGGAAATGGGCCTTGCCGGATTTGAACCGGCGATCACTCCGTTATGAGCGGAGGGCTTTGAGCCAGACTAAGCTAAAGGCCCGGCGATCGCAGGTATACAAGGGATCTTCTTTAGGTTACCGCATTACCCCGACCGGAGCTCGTCGAGAACCGTATCGAGCCGGTACTCCGCGTGCCAGTTGACGTTCGCTCGGTTGTTGTTCGCTGCGGGCTCGTATCGGATCGTCGTCACCGCCGATCCCGCGTCGTCGATCGAGACGAGATACACTTCTTCCGTTCGGACGTTCAGAGCGGCGAAGTAGTCGATCTTTCCGTCGTATCCCTCTCGCTCGTATCCGTCGCTTTTGGTTCGGACGCTCCGAGTCCGGAACTCCACCGCGCCGTCACTCTTCCCGTCGTAGGCCGTCTTGACCTGTAACCGGTAGAATTCGTCGTCGACCCTGATGACGAGATCGTACGGTTCGTTGTCGTACGCCGGCGTGAGTACCGAGACGTCCCGAGCGATCAGTTCAGCGGTGACGATCGCTTCCGTGGCCTGCCCGCGCTTCTGTGGCTCTTCGAGGCGGTCGTACTGTTCGAAACGCGACATACGAGGGGATGAGTCGGTCCCGTACAAAACGAGTGGCCGCGAGCGAAGAGGGACGCCGAAGCCAGGACTCGAACCTGGGACCGCCTCGTGACTGTGACGGCCGGGGGAGGTTCCGCCGAACGTCGTAACAGCGAGGCGCTCTACCAACTGAGCTACTTCGGCTCACTTCCGGGTACTCGCGTCGTTTTGATAGGGCTTTCGTTTCCGCCCGACGGAGAGGGATCCGGGGGATGCGAAACGATACCGAGACAGTCGTCGCTCCGGGGCCGATCCGACCGACACGTTTTCGGCCGGACCGCGAGACCGTTCGGTATGGACGAGTTGGAGGCGGTGCTGTCGCGGGTCCGCGAGCGGGTCCTCCCGGAGCCAGAAGAGCGCGAGCGGCTGCGAGCGGCGGCCGCGACGCTGACCGACCGGACCCGCGAGGCGATCGCCGACCTCCCCGTCGACGCCGACGCGGTCCAGGTCGGGTCGACGGCGCGGGGCACGTGGGTCGCGGGCGACCGCGACATCGATCTCTTCGTCCGGTTCGACGCGGACCTCGACCGCGCCGAACTGGAGGAGTACGGCCTCGACGTCGGCCACGCGGTCCTCCCCGACGGCCACGAGGAGTTCGCCGAGCACCCGTACGTGAAGGGGAGCTACGAGGGGTTCGACGTCGACCTCGTGCCCTGTCACGACGTGGAGACGGCGGGAGACCTGGTCTCCGCGGTCGACCGCACGCCGTTCCACGACGCGTACCTCTCCGCGCGGCTCGACGACGACCTCGCCGCGGACGTGGTGCTGGCGAAGGCGTTTTCGAGGACCCGCTCGTCGAGTCGGCGCGGAGCTGGCACCCGCCGGTGGAGTTCGACCCCGAGGGGCACGCCGAGCGCACGTTCGACGATCCCCTCGTCGTCGTCGACCCGACGGACCCGACGCGGAACGTCGCGGCGGTCCTGTCGGCGACGAACCTCGCGCGCTTCCAGCACTACGCGCGGGAGCTGCTCGCGGCCCCGACCGAGGGGCTCTTCGAACCGGACGAGCCGGAGCCGCTCGACCCCAAGGAGGTCCGCGCGCACCTCGACCGGCGGGGGACGACGCCGGTCGCGGTCGTCTTCGACGCGCCCGACGTGGTCGACGACCAGCTGTGGCCGCAGCTCCGCCGATCGCTGGACGGGATCGTCGGCGGCCTCAACGAGCGGGGGTTCGACGTGCTCCGAGCGCGCGCCATGACCGACGCCGCGGGAGAGACGGACGGCAGCAGGGGAAGTGACGTCGACGGGGCGAGCGGCGACGAGAAGGCGACCGAGCGCGCCGACGCCGACGAGTCGACGCGGGCCGCGCTGTACGCGGAACTAGAGGTGACCGAACGACCGGCGGTCGCGCGTCACGAGGGGCCGCCGGTCGCGGTACGGAAACACGCCGCGAGCTTCTACGAGTCGTACGTGGACGACGTCGACCCGGACACGTACGGGCCGTTCATCGACGGGGACCGGTACGTCGTCGAGCGCGAGCGGGAGTTCGCCACCGTCCGGGAGTACTTGGAGAGCGACGCCGCGGGCGACGTGGCGCTCGGCGCGCGGGTGGAGCCGGCGTTCGACGACCGCGACGTGCTGGTCGGCGAGGCGGTCGCGACGCTCGCGCCCGCGTTCGGCCGACCGTTGCGGGAGTTCTACGAGCCCCGACCGTGAGGCTGCCGAGGAGGACCGCTGGGAAGCAACCAAGAGGGACGGCCACGAAGCGGCCGATAGCGACCGTGACGAGAGGCGGTCAACTGGAGAGTCGGTCGAGGAGCCAGTAGACGACCGCGGCGACGGCGGCGACGACCAGCGCGACCGCCGTGAGGAGGCCGGCGGCGCGGGGGAACGTCAGCCAGAACGCGGCGTAGAAGGCGAGCGCGAAGACGAACAGCCCGACGACGAGCAGTCCCCGCGAGGGGTTCTGGGCGGCGGCGACGAAGCCGCGCTGGAGGATCGAGAGGTCGCCGAAGTCGGGGACGTCCTCGGGGGCCGCATCGTCGGCGGAACCTCCCGAGTCGGCCGGAGCGGTCGACTCGCCGTCGACGGAGCGGTCGGTGTCGGTCACGGCCCCGCGTAGGGACCGGAGGATCCTGTACCTATCGCTTCCCGACCCCCGGCGGAGTAATTCCGGCTGAACGGTCTCGGTCGGCGGGAGCAACCGACGCTTAGCCGAAGACGCGAGCGGCGAGGAGCGACCCGAAGAGAAAGGCGGCCAGCGCCGCGGCGAGCGTCGCGGCCGCGAGTGTCGCCGCGGCGCGTGGCCCGCGCTCGGTCGCTGCGCGGGCCGTTCCCACCGCGAACGATGAGAACGTCGTGAATGCGCCGCAGAAGCCGACGCCGAATAACAGCGCCGCGGTCGAGCCGATCGGGGCGGCGGACACCGCCCCGAGCGCGAAGCTCCCGAGCGCGTTGACGAGGAGGACCGACCGGCGCCCCTCGACGCGGAGGCCGACCGCGTGGCGCGAGACGGCCCCGAGCGCGCCGCCGACGCCGACGAGCGTCGCCGCGAGCAGCGGTGTCGCGGTCATCGCCGCCACCCCCGGCCGACCGCGAGGCCGAGCGCGGCCGCGGCGAACCCGGTCGCGTAGCTGACGCCGACGTACCACGCGCCCGCCGGCGTCCCGAGCGCGACCGCGTCGGCGACGAACGTGCTGTACGTCGTGAACGAGGAGAGCGCGCCCGTTCCGACGAGCAGTCGGATCCGGTCGCTCGACGCGCGGGTCAGGAGGATACCGAGGGCGAACGAGCCGACGACGTTCGCGACCAGCGTCCCGACGCCGGTCGGGACGCCAGCGAGGGGGGCGAGCCGGCTACCGGACGCAGCGGCGAGAACGCCGCCGACCCCCACGTCGACGGCGTGTCTGGCGACCGCGCCGAGGAAGCCCCCGGCCGCGACGAGGAGGAATCCGTACGGCGTTCGTTCCATGCGCCGGGGTGTCGCCGGCGCGACTTGTGGGTTCTGAACCCCGTCACCCCGGCCCGCCGTCCGACAACCGACTCGCCCGCGGGCTCTCGCCCTCGTGAGGCGTCCGTCGCTCGCGGATCCGGACCGTATGGGCCGTCTCCGTGGCGTCGTCGACGACGAGCGCCTCGCCGACGCCGTCGGGGAGCCGCGAGGCGAGGTCGCCGGCGAGGTAGGTCGCCTCCGCCGCCGCCAATCGGTCGACGTCGCGCGCGGCCGTGAGGCGGTGGGAGACGAGCAGGTCGGACTGCGAGACGGCGACGCTCGGCAGCGCGGCCGGCCGCTGGGTCGCACAGACCACTGAGACGCCCGGAGCGCGCCCGCGGGTGAGGAGCGTCCGGAGCGCGGACTCGGCCACACCGTCGAAGAAGGCGTGCGCCTCGTCGACGAGCAGCCACGGGAGCCGCGAGAGATCGCCCGCGATCCGCGCGTCGTAGAGCCCGCGGGCGACCGCGCGAACCACGGCCGCGGCGGCGGCGTCGGGGATTCCGGCGAGGTCGATGACGGCGGGAGCCCGGAGGTGGTTCGCGGCGGCGCGCCGCGTCTCACGCGGGGCGTCGGCCGCGGCGACCGCCTCGCGGAGCGCCGCGATCGACGGCGAGGGGTCCGGCTCGGTTGTAATGTCCGAGTCCCTCGCGGCTCCAGGCTCGTCGTCGACGGCGTCGGCGACGACGCGCCAGACGAGGCTCCCGGGCCCGCTCGCCGGATCGAGCCCGAGCAACGGCGGCCAGGCGGACGGCGGTATCGAGGCGGGCCGGACCGCGGGGTCGACGACGCGGCCGCCGGCGACCTCGAGGCCGCCGAAGACGCCCATCGGATCGACGACGACCGGCGCGACGCCCTCGGCGGCGGCGAGTTCCTCCGCGAGGACGCCGAGCGTGTACGACTTCCCGGTGCCCCGCTTCCCGAAGACGACGCCCGCGTGCGGGCGGTCGAGGTCGACGCCGACCGCCGCGCCGGCGCTCCCGTCGCGGGCGAGGAAGGACCCGATCCGAGCGGTGTGGGGCCGTTGGTCGGCGTCGCGGTCGTTCCCGTCGTCGCAGTTCGTCTCGTCACCGTGTGCGGTCCCGTCGTCGCTCGCGGTCCCGCGGTCGAGGTCGTCGGTCGTTCCGCCGCGACCGAGTACGTACACGCGGTCGGGTGGCCCCGGTATCGGATAAAAACGGTCGGACGACGTTTTATAACCGATGCCGCGGCCAGCGGGCCGTATGTCCGATCGAACACACGACTCGCGCACCGCGAACCGCCGGACGTTCAGCACCGACACCCGCGCGATAGAGGGGCTTCCGGTCCGGCTCGTCATCGCGCTCGTCGTCGGGGTCGCCAGCCTCAGCGTGATGATGGGCATGATCGGCGACATCGACGGCCTCGCCGCGACGGAGCTCGACGCACAGCCGCAGCCGGAGGTGACCACGCCCGGCGACCAGTCGCTGGACGTGGCGGTCGTCGACCCCGACGGCTCCCGCGTCGCGGACGCGACGGTCATCGTCCGCGGCGGCTCGGCGCGGATCGACGGCGTCGCCACCGCGGAGACGAACGCGGAGGGCGTCGCGACCGTGGACGTCGATCCTGAACTCGGTCCGAATCAGGCCGACGGGACGCTCACGATAGACGTCAAGCCGCCGGCTGAGGGCGACTACGTCGACGAACGGGGGAACACGGAGGTGCTCGTCGTCGAGGAGTGAGGCGGCGATTCCGACCGCGGAGCGCCGGGCCTCAGAGGTGGTCGTCCCAGTCGATCCAGTCCTGTTCCCAGCCGTGCCGGCGGCGGCGACCGCGCTCGGCGCGTTCGGCGTCCTCGCGACGGGTGCGGTTTCGCTCCATCCCGGGCTGCTCGCCGTCGACGAGCATCGGTTGGAGCCGCGCCGGCCCGTGCGTCTCGACCGTCTCGAAGCCGGCCGGTGCGGGGTCATCGCCCGCGTCGGCGTCCGGTGCGGCCGACGGCTCGATCGCCGTGACCGTCTGAACGCCCGCGCCGCGCGGGTAGACGATCCGGCCGCCGGGCGCGAGCTGTTCGCGGAGGGCGCGCGGCGGTTCGACGACGGCGGCCTCGAGGAGGATCCGGTCGTACGGCGCGTACGCCGGGAGCCCGTCGGCCCCGTCCGCGCGGTCGACGAGGACCGCTTCGTAGCCCGCGGCGTCGAGGTTCGACCGCGCGGCGGCGACGGCGGCGCGGTCGATGTCGACCGCGTGGACGCGGCGCGCGCCGGCGATCTCGGCGAGCATCGCGACCGAGTAGCCGATCCCCGCGCCGACGACAAGGACCGTGTCGTCCCCCTCGACGTCGAGCGCGGTGACCAGCCTGACCACCGTCGCGAGGGAGAGCGAGTGGGGGTCGTCCTCGTCGACGACGCCGCCGCGGGGCGAGTCGTCGACGAAGGGGTCGCGGGGGACGCGCTGGAGCGCGGTCAGCACGGGCGGCTCGATCGGTTCGCCGATCTGGTGTTCGAGCCCCTCGATCATGTCCGCCCTGAGCGACGCGTCGTCCATGCGCGGTCTGAGGGCTCGGTCCTCTAAAACTGTGTGTTCGGCGGGCCGGCTACCGCATCGGGACGAACCGCACGCCGCCGTGGTCCTCGCGGTCGACGCCGTCCTCTCGGACCGCGAGTCGGACGAGCCGCTGGCGACCGCCGTCCGCGACGGGAGCGACCACGTGACCGCCCGGTCGGACGCGGTCGACGATCGCGTCGGGGACCGCCTCGGGCGCTGCGCAGGTGAGGTACGCGGCGTCGAACGGGGCCTCGTCGGCGAACGCCTCCCGCCCGTCGGCGGCCGCGACGGTCACGTCGTAGCCGAGGCGATCGAGGCGATCGCGGGCGGCGGTCGCCAGGTCGGGGAGGCGCTCGGCCGAGAAGACGTTCCCCGGGCCGACGACCTCGGCGACGACCGCAGCGTGGTAGCCGCAGCCGGTCCCCACCTCGAGGACGCGGTCGCCGCGCTCGACGTCGAGGAGGTCCGTCATCACCGCGACCATGTGCGGCGCGCTGATCGTCTGGTCGTGGCCGATCGGGAGCGGTCGGTCGGCGTACGCCGACTCGCGGTGCGTCTCGGGAACGAACTCGTGGCGGGGGACGGCCCCGATCGCCGACAGCGTCCGCTCGCTCGCGTCGAGGCGCCGTCGGAGCGCGCTCACGAGGTCGCGTCGTTCGGCCGCGCGGTCGCCGTCGTTCATGCGAGTCGGTAGCACGGTGTGCGTGGAGAAAGCATCGGCGGGGGGAAGGGGTCGAGCCGGTCGGGTCAGTTCACGTCGATCCGGTGCCCCTCGTCCGCGTCGACCGCGTCGAGCGGGACCGTCACGGTGAGGACGCCGTGGCGGTACGTCGCGGTCGCGTCGTCGAGGCGGGCGGTCGCCGGGAGGTCGACGGTCCGGGTGACGGACTCGTGACGGCGCTCGCGGCGGAGGTATCGACGGTCCGCGTCCTCGCGCTCCGCGGCGCGCTCGGCCGCGATCGTGAGTCGGTCCTCCAGTGCCCGGACGTCGATCTCGTCGCGGTCGAACCCGGGGAGGTCGGCCATCACGACGTACTCGTCGTCGTACTCGGCGACGTCGATGTCGGCGGTCCGGAGGTCGCGGCCCCAGGCCCGCTCGCCGGCGAAGGGGGTGCGGCCGAGGAGCTGCTCGATCTCGTCGAAGGGATTCGTCGCGTCCATACCGACAGGAAGGGGCCGTGAGGTATTAAATAGCGACTGACGCGTGCTATCTCGCGGCCGCGGCGGCTTCCGGTATCTCGGCCGCGCTCGCGCTCCGCGCCGCGCGCGCCGGCGAGACTAGGGACTCAGCTGACGTCGATCGTGTGCCCGCGGTCGTCGTCGGGCGAGCGCTTGGGGAGCGTGACGGTGAGCACGCCGGCGTCGAACGAGGCCGTCGCCGCGTCGGCCTCGACTGGTCCGGGAATCGGAACCCGGCGGGAGACGGAACTGAACCGGCGCTCGCGGCGGTGATAGCGGACGTCGTCGGAGTCGTCGGCGTCTTCAGAGTCGTCCGCATCTGCCGCGTCGCCCTCATCCTCTGCCGGTTCGTCGGCGTGACCTCCCTCGTCGACGGCGAACTCGGTCGACTCCTCCCGGGAGCCGGTGATCACGAGCGCGTCGTCGCGCAGTTCGACGTCGACGTCGTCGGCGTCGAACCCGGGGAGGTCGGCGAGGACGGTGATCGTCTCGTCGTCCTCGACCACGTCGACGTCGACGTCGCGAGCGCCCGGGAACCGCGGGACCTCGGGGCCGGTCCCCTCGAGCGTCCCACCGAGTTCCTCGAACTCGCGGCCCATCCGTTCGAGCAGGTCTTCGATCTCGTCGAAGGGATCGCGTCGGGTCATACAGGTCAGGATTCGTGACGGAGCGTCTTGAACGTACTGGCGGAGCGGGCGACGCGGGCCGGATTGGAACGCGGCCGACAGACACTATCCGCTGGGGGCCCTGGCGATCGTATGCGCCTGTTTTGGCACCGAGGCGACGCGCGGACGCGGGACAACGCCGGACTCGCCGCCGCGGCGCGGGAGGGCGAGGTCGTGCCGGTGTTCGTGTACGACGCCGACCTGCTCGGAACGGTCGGCGCGCGCCAGCGCGCGTTCTTCCTCCGCCACGTGAAGCGACTGGAGGAGCGGTATCGCGAACTGGGGAGCGACCTGATCGTCCGCGCCGGCGACCCGGCGGAGGTCCTCGTCGACCTCGCCGCGGAGCACGACGCCGAGGCGGTGTTCTACAACGAGCAGTACCGAGCGGCCCGTCGGAACCGACAGCGGGCCGTGGAAGACGCGCTCGCCGGCGCGGGCGTCGACACGGACTCGCGGACCGACCTCGTCATGGTCGACCCCGGGCGGCTGGAAGCGCGCTACCCGAACCACAGTCAGTTCCACGGCGACTGGGAGGCCGTGCCGAAGCGCGGTCCGTACGCCGAGCCGGACGCGGACGCGCTGGCCGACGTGCGCGACGGGAAGACGGTCCCCGAGCCCGACGCCGACATCGACCTCCCCGACGCGGGGTACGAGGCCGCCCGCGAGCGGTTCGACGAGTTCCTCGACTACGGGATCACCTCGTACAACGACACCCGCGACGACCTCCCGAAGGCCGTCGAGGCCCCGACGCACGCCGTCTCGCGGATGTCGCCGTACCTCGCGACCGGGGCGATCGGGATCCGCGAGCTGTGGGCGGGCGCGGGCGACGTGTACGACGCCGTGACCGGCGGCGAGCGCCGCAACGTCGACAAGTACCGGTACGAGCTCTCGTGGCGCGAGCAGATGTACCACCTGCTGTACTACAACCCGGACCTGGCCGTGTCGAACTACAAGTCGTTCCCGAACGAGATCGCGTGGCGCGACGACGACGCGGCCTTCGAGGCGTGGACCCGGGGCGAGACCGGCTACCCGCTCGTCGACGCCGGGATGCGACAGCTGAACGAGGAGGGGTACATCCACAACCGCCCGCGGCAGGTGGTCGCGAGCTTCCTCACGAAGCACCTCCTGATCGACTGGCGGCGCGGCGCGCGCTACTTCACGAAGCAGCTGATCGACCACGACTACGCCTCGAACCACGGCGCGTGGCAGTGGACCGCCTCCACCGGCACCGACTCCGTGGACGTGCGCATCTTCGACCCGGTGAGTCAGATGTCGAAGTACGACGACGGCGCCCGCTTCGTGAAGGCGTACGTCCCGGAGCTCTCGGACGTGCCGGCCGGGAAGGTCGTCGACTGGCCCACCCTCTCGCGGGCGGAGCGCGAGGAGCTCGCGCCCGACTACGCGCACCCGATCGTCGACCGGAACGAGGGGTACGAGCGGGCCCAGCGCGTCTTCGAGGAGGCGCTCGGGAAACGCTGACGCCGCGGAGCGACCGCGGGCGGCGGCTCGACCCGAAACGGTGGGGTGAAACCGCGTTCCGTAACCGAGTCCTTTTCGGGGGCCACCGAGAACGGCTCCGGTATGTCCCCAGTCGCGATCGACGACGTCGAGGCCGCCGCCGAGCGGCTCGCCGGAACCGACATCGTCCAGCGGACGCCCGTCGAGCGGAGTCGGTCGCTGAGCGACCGGTGCGGCGCGGACGTGCGCCTGAAGATGGAACACCTCCAGCGCACCGGCTCGTTCAAGACGCGGGGCGCGTACAACGCGATCTCGCGGGCGGACGACGGCGGCGGCGCGGGACCCGACGAGCCGGCGGTCGAGCGCGTCGTGGCCGCGAGCGCGGGGAACCACGCGCAGGGGGTGGCGCTGGCGGCGGCGGACGCCGGGATCGACGCGACGATCGTGATGCCGGAGTCCGCGCCGGCGGCGAAGATCGAGGCGACCCGCGGCTACGGGGCCGAGGTCGTGCTCCGAGGGAGCGCGTTTCCCGAGGCGATGGCGCACGCCCAGACGCTGGTCGACGACCCGGGCACGCGGTTCGTCCACGCGTTCGACGACCCGGACGTGGTCGCCGGACAGGGGACGCTCGGGCTGGAGGTGCTCGATCAGGTCCCGGCCGTCGACACCGTCCTCGTCCCGGTCGGCGGCGGGGGGCTCGCCGGTGGCGTCGCGACCGCAGTCAAGGCGAGAGCGCCGGAGACGCGGGTCGTCGGCGTTCAGACCGAGGGGGCGTCGACGCTCTCGGAGAGCCTCGCGGCGGGCGAGCTCGTGACGCGCGACGAGCCCGACACCATCGCGGACGGGATCGCGACCGGCGGCCTGAGCGACCTCACGTTCGGGCTCCTCGACGAGCACCTCGACGACGTGGTGGTCGTGAGCGACGACGACGTGGCGAGCGCGATCCTGCTCCTCTTGGAGCGCGCGAAGCAGATGGTCGAGGGCGCGGGCGCGACCGCCGCGGCGGCCCTTTTAAACGACGACGCGGTCGACGGGCTGGACTTGGCTGGCGAAACCGTCGTTCCCCTCCTCTGTGGCGGCAACATCGACGTGACGACGCTGAAGGAGGTGGTGACCCACGCTCTCGTCGACCGCCACCAGCTGATCGAGCTCTCCGTCCGGATCGACGACACGCCCGGGACGATGGGGGAGATCAGCACGCTGATCGGCGCGGAGCGCGCGAACATCCGGACCGTGCGCCACGAGCGCAGCCGGCCGGACCTCCCGGTCGGCGACGCCGACCTCGTGTTTGAGGTGGAGACGAACGGGCCGGCGCACGTGGACCGCGTCCTGACGGCGGTGCGCGAGGCGGGGTACGAGGTGGCGTGGACGACGCAGGAACGGTGAGGCGAGAGGTCACATCTGCTCCTGAAAGTAACTGCGGTGGCGCGTGCCGACGAGCGGCCGGAGGCCGCGAGTCGCACGCGCGAGGGACGCCGCGAACGCCCGCAGGGCGTGAGCGGCGAGGCTGGGGAGGTGTGAGGCTGCGGTGCGGGTGGGATTTCGAAGGGGCAGTCGCGAGGCGGGCGCAGGCGTTCACGAGAGTGAAGCTCTCGTGAGCCAATCAGAACGCTCCGCGTTCTGATGGCGACGTAAGCACCGCAGGAACGAGCGCAGCGAGTGACGAGGAGCGCAACGAGCGTGCGCCCGCCTCGCGACTGGGGGTTTGGCGGTGTCCGTCGCCGATCTGCCAACGGCGTTCATAGCCGATCCGACGACGGCGTCCGCGACCGACCCGCCATCCGCGGCGAGTCGTAATCGAATCAGAGCCGATCCGACTTGATCCGACGATTTGAAGCGCTCACCTCGGCAACCGTCTCGTAATGAGTCTCGTCGTTACCGACACCCTGGAAGACGAGCGCGTCGAGTTCACGGCCGACGGCGACGTCACGCTGTACGTCTGCGGCCTGACGGTGTCGGACGACCCGCACCTCGGGCACGCCCGCCTGTGGTTCCACGCGGACGTGCTCCACCGCTGGCTCGACCACCTCGGCTACGACGTGCGCCACGTCGAGAACGTCACCGACGTCAACGAGAAGATCACGGCCCGCGTCGGCGAGCGCGACGACTGGGCCGCCGAGCGCGACGTGGCCGAGGCGTTCACCGCCACCACCTTCGACGCGATGCGCGGACTGAACCTCAGGCGGGCCGAGGTGTACCCCCGCGTCACCGAGCACGTCCCGGAGATCCGCGACCTCGTCGAGACGCTGATCGAGAAGGGGTACGCCTACGAGTCGAACGGCTCCGTCTACTTCGACGTGACCAGCTTCGACGAGTACGGGAAGCTCTCGAACCAAGAGGTCGACGCGCTCCACCTCGGCGACACCCTCGACATTCACATGGGCGGGCGCGACCTCGTCTTCCCGCACCACGAGAACGAGATCGCGCAGTCGGAGGCGGCCACCGGCGAGGCGTTCGCCCGGCACTGGCTCCACGTCGGCCTGTTGGAGATGGACGGCGAGAAGATGTCCTCCTCGATCGGCAACTTCTGGACCGTGCCGGACGCCTTAGACGAACTCGGCGTCAACGTCGTCCGCACGTTCTACGCCGGCGCGGCCTACCGCTCCGAGCAGGCGCTCACCGAGGAGACGATCGCGGAGGCCGAGGAGCGTTGGGAGCGGCTCTCGCGCACCTACGACCGCGCCGTCGCGGCGCTCGACTCCACGGAGGCCAGCGCGAAGGCCGAGGACAATAACCTCCGCGAGGCGGTCGGGACCGCGCGCGAGGAGTTCGCGACCGCGATGAACGACGACCTCAACCTCCGCGAGGCGACCGCCGCGCTCTTGGATCTCACCGACGCGGTGAACCGGCACGTCGACGCGGTCGACGACGCGGACGCGGGAGCAGACGGCGAGACCGACGGAGCGGCCGCCTACGACTACCGCGGCCTCCGCGAGGCGGTCGAGGCGTTCGAGGCGCTCGGCGGCGACGTGCTCGGCCTCCAGTTCGAATCGACGAGCGACGGCGACGTGGACCTGGCCGGCGAACTGGTCGAACTCGTCTTGGACGTCCGCGAGGCCGAGCGCGAGGCCGGCAACTACGAGCGCGCAGACGACCTCCGGGACGCGCTCCGCGAGGTCGGCGTCGAGATCGAGGACGGCCCGGACGGCGCGACGTACCGGTTCGAGTGAGTCGGGGCGAACCGGAGCGGGGCGGCCGTAGCGTTTTGTCGCTCGCCCGACGAGTATCCAGTGAGATGACGCGGGACGGCGCGCGGCGCGGCCAGGACGTGTACGACCGCTGGGCCGAGTACGGCGTGTTGTACCGCGCGGTCGACCGGGCGACCCGCTCGGTCCGGGCGACGGGGGCAGCGGCGCTCGGCGTCGACGCCGGCGACTCGGTCCTCGACCTCGGCTGTGGCCCCGGCGGTAGCATTCCGCTCCTCGCGGACGCCGTCGGGCCGGAGGGGACGGTGATCGCCGTCGACTACAGCGCCGGGATGGTGCGGACC
>UEZE01000017.1_pt1 | contig 25153 bp, 28 predicted proteins | sample 1903661 | NCBI WGS metagenome assembly UEZE01 (sample SAMEA4776352, study PRJEB27445) | saltern metagenome | biome: Hypersaline environment; feature: solar saltern; material: Pellet | place: Spain | collected 2014-08 | depth 0 m | reverse complement strand
GTAGCGCAGACGTGAGCGAGATGACGATACGGAACCGGTATCCTGAGATTTTGTCCGCAGCAGGTACTGAAGATATGTAGCCACGGTAGATAATTGACCTGCGCTTGAGCAAGTCGAATTCGACACAATCGGTCGAGGATTGTTCGATGCTATCGAATTACAAGGTTGTAACGGAGTTACGATATCAGAGTGGATCGTAAGGTTGCGCTTCGCTGCTGATGGCTTAGGTCGATTCGGCTCTGTTGAAACTCTTCCGGGGTGATGCATTTTGTTCGGCCGTGGTCGATACAGGGGGTCACGAAACGCGGTCCACACGGTCAACTAGTCGACCGCAGCGGTCACCCGCGAAAGAGCTTGACGACTTCGTCGACGACGTCCGACTCGACGGCGAGGATGTACTGCTCCGACGATTCGAGCAGCGTGTCGGGACCGGCGAGCGACTCGCGGTCAGCCGTGGAGATGAGGAGGCTCCCGGCGGGCAGCGCGATCTCGTCGAGCCGGCGTCCCGCGACGGGGGCCGACTCGGCGACCGTCACCTCGATGATGTCGAGGTCGGCGGTGGGGAACACGAGGGTGCGGATCTCCTCGCCGGTGAGCATGTCGGCCGCGTGGTCGCCGCCGAGCGACTGCGGCAGCAGCGTGGCGTCCACGACCTCGCCGTAATCGCCGCCCGTCCGGTCCTCAGACCTGGCCAGAGTCCGGATGGTCGGCGCGAGGTGGTGGGCGGTCAGACAGATCTCCGTGTTCGTCCCCGTCTCGTCGGTCAGCGCAGCGATCGCGTCGGCGTTCTCCAAGTTGGCCTGCCTGAGGATCGACTGCTCGGTGGCGTCGCCGTGGATCACCGGCCCGAGGTACGCGTCGGACAGCTCCTCGACGCGGTCGGCGTCGACCTCGATCAGCAACACCTCGTGACCCTGTTCGGTGAGGTTCTCCGCGGCCTGGAGTCCGACGCGCCCGCCGCCGGCGATGATGAATCGCTTTGTCTGGGTCATCGTGTCGTGTCTCGGGCCCCGACTCCTTTAATCCAGGTTGAAATTCCGTGCGTCTGAAACGGCCGCCCGTGCGCATCCCGCTAGGCGGACGTATGCGGTCGCCCTGCGATTCTGAGACAGCCCAACTCACCCGAGAGATAAAGTGGCAAGAATACGGAACATTGGGCGTACGATGAACGACACGGGATGCGACGTTCCCGACAGATGAGTGGAAGCAAGACCCGCTCCCCCGAGGCCGAACTCGGACTGCTCGACGCGACGATGATCGGCATGGGGGCGATGATCGGCGCCGGCATCTTCGTCCTGACCGGACTCGCCGCGGAGATCGCCGGCCCGGCGGCGATCCTCGTCTTCGCATTGAACGGGGTCGTCACGGCGTTCACCGGGTTGTCGTACGCGGAGCTCGCCAGCTCGATCCCGAAGAGCGGCGGCGGGTACGCGTTCGTCCGTGAGATATTCGACGACCTCTCGTCGTTCATCATGGGCTGGATGCTCTGGTTCGCGTACATGATCGCTGGGGCCCTCTACGCGCTGGGATTCGCCCCGAACTTCCTCGAACTGCTCCACGTCTACGGGGCCGTCGCCCCGCCGGACGAGATCGGGGCCGTCGCCCTCCCGGTCGTCGGCGCGGAGCTCAGCCCGGGCTTCCTGCTGGCGTTCGTCGCCGTCTTCGGGCTGGTGGCGCTCAACGCCGTCTCCACGGCCGCCAGCGGGAAGGCCGAGACGGTGTTCACCATCATCAAGGTGAGCATCCTGGTGGTGTTCGTCATCTTCGGGCTGGCCTCGCCGATGTTCTCGAGCGCGGAGTTCCAGCCGCTGTTCCCGGCCGGCAGCGGGGCGGGAGCGGTCCTGCCGGCGATGGGGCTCACGTTCATCGCCTTCGAGGGGTACGACCTCATCACGACGGTCACTGAGGAGGTGGAGAACCCCCGAGAGAACATCCCGAAGGCGATCTTCGTGAGCCTCGCCGTGACCGTGGTCGTCTACCTGGCCGTGGTCTCCGTCGCCGTCGGCACGCTCGGGGCCCAGGGGCTCGCGGACGCGGGTGAGGCCGGGATCGCCACGGCGGCGACCTCGTTCATGCCGACCGGACTGCCGATCATCCGGAACGGGGGCGCGCTGGTCGTCTTCGGCGCGGTGTTCTCGACGCTGACGGCGCTCAACGCGGTCGTGATCGCCTCCTCGCGGGTCGCGTTCTCGATGGGGCGCGAGGGACAGCTGCTCCCTTCGTTCGGGCAGATCCACCATCGGTACGGGACGCCGTTCGTCGCGATCCTCGCGAGCGCCGTGGTCATGCTGGGCTCCGTTGCGCTGCCGACCCAGAGCGCGGGGAACATGTCGAGCCTCTTCTTCCTGCTCTCGTTCGTCATCGTCAACGTCGCGGCGATCAGGCTGCGCCGCGAGCGACCCAACATGCACCGTCCCTACGAGATGCCGTTCTACCCGGCGCCGCCGCTGATCGGCATCGCGCTCAACCTGGTGTTGACCGGGGTGCTCGTGGACTACCTGCTGCGGACGGACCCGCTGGCGCTGGGGCTCAGCGCGGCGTGGATCCTGCTGGGCGGCGTCGCGTATCTCGCGCTCAACCGACTGCGGGCGGAACCGGACGCGGACTCACCGGCGGCGGAGGCGGCCCCCGCGCCGGGGGCGGAGGACTGAACCCATGACGAGCTCACTCGACATCGTGATCGCTGGCGGCGGGCGTGTCGGCTTCCAAACGGCTGAGATCCTCGCGGAGCGCGGCCACGAGGTGACGATCGTCGAGCGCGACGAACGCGTCGTCTCCGAGATCGCCGACGCGTACGTCGCCACGGTGGTCCGCGGCGACGCGACGAACCCCGACATCATCGAGCAGGCCGGCATCGAGCGGGCTGACGTCGTCGCGGCGCTCACTGGGGAGACCGGGCTGAACCTCGCCGTCTGCCTGGCCGCCAGGGAGCTGGCGCCGGAGGTCCGCACGGTGGCCCGCATCGACCGGGCCGCCGGGAAGGAGTACACGCGGTTCGTCGACGCGGTGCTGTTCCCGGAGCGGGCCGGCGCCCGCGTGGCGGCGAACGAGGTCATCGGCGACGACGTCCAGACGCTGGCGGACGTGACCGGGGACCTCGACATCATGCTCGTCCGCGTCGCGGAGGGGGCGCCGGCCGCCGGGAAATCGCTCACGCAGATCCGGTTCCCGGCCGGTGCGCTCGTCGTCTCCGCCGCGGACGCCGAGCGGGTCGCCCGTTCCGACACGACGCTCACGCCGGGGAAGCGTTACATCGTCGCCGTCGAGCCGGACGTCGCCGACGAGGTCCTGAACCTGCTTCAGGGGTGAGCAGGACCGACGCGTACGGCGGCTCCCAGTGACGCGGTCTCCTCCGGGAACGTTCGGGCGACGCGTGTGTCGCCGCTCGTCCACCTCCCACCGCCGGCCTCCCCCCAGCAATCACTCCGCCGGACCCGCGTCGGCACCGGTCGCGTAACGAGCCGCCGACCGGCTCAGAGGGCCTTTCGCGGTCGATGCGGGCCGATCGCGACCGAGGATTTATTCGTTCGCAATTGGTATGATATACTGTACCATGTGTCACGGACACACTCCGCGAGAGTGGACGCGAGACGAAGAGGAGACGACCGAGGAGGCCGCCGAAGACCCGTCGCTGTCCGAACCCGACGAGGCGACGGACGTCGAGATCCTCACGGACGGCGGCGACGACGAGTAGCCCGGCGGTCGACTCGCCGGTGCCCGTTGCGCCACTGCCTTTTCGAGCCGATGCCAACCCCTCGACCGCCGGCGCCGTGATCCGTGAGGAACGCTTAGGGGCGATCCGGTACATGGATCCCACATGGAGCTACGCCCCGATCTGAGCGGACGGACGGCCCTCGTGACCGGCAGCGCGAAGCGCGTCGGCCGCGAGCTACTGCTTTCGATCGCCGACTGCGGCGCCGACGTCGTGGTGCACTACAACGAGAGCGAAGCGGCGGCGACCGCCACCGCCGAGGAGGTCCGGGAGCGAGGCGGGACCGCCGTCACCGCTCAGGGCGATATCACCGACCCGGACGCCGTCGACGAACTGTTCGACACGGTCGAGGCGGAGCTCGGGTCCGTCGACGTCCTCGTCAACAACGTCGGCGACTTCGACGCTCGCCACTGGAGCGACATCGGGTGGGAGTCGTGGCGGAACGTGGTCGAGACGACGTTCTACGGCACGGTGCTCTGCTCGCGTCGCGCCCTGCCCGCCATGCGCGACCGGGGGTGGGGCCGGATCGTGAACCTCGGGTTCGCCGACAGCGACCGGATGCACGCTCACCCAGTGAACTTCCCCTACTTCGTCGCGAAGACGGGCGTGCTCATGTTCACGCGGATGCTGGCGGCGGACACCAGCGACGACGGGATCACGGTCAACGCCGTCTCGCCGTTCGCCGTCTCGAACACCGAGGCCGGCGTCGAGGACTTCCCCCGCGGCCGCCCGGCGGACTTCGAGGACGTCGCCGCGCCGCTCCGGTTCTTCCTGAGCGACGCGGCCGCGTACGTCAGCGGCGAGAACGTCGCCGTCGACGGCGGGCGGCTACCGGAGTTCGACGCCTGATCGGGAGGATCCCGGCCCGTCACGGTCGCGCCAGCGGGCGACGAGCGGGGCGAACGGGTGGCCGACCTCGACCGGAGCAACCGTTAATATTATCTGACACGTGAGACGCGTATGGCTATTCTCGCTGCCATCAGCGACGACGACCGGTACGAGGCGGTGATCGAGACCGCGGCGCGGCTGGCCGGGGCGACAGGACAGTCGCTGACGGTCGCCCACGTCACCGCCAACGCGACCGCCTCGGGCGCGGAGCGTGGCTTCCGCGACGAGATCGAGTCGTTCCTCGAAGGCGTCGACGTGAAGACGACGGTCACGCTCGAACACCTCGACCGGAGCGGACTTCGGTCCGGAACGGCGGTCGGGAAACAGCTCGTCGATATGTCGGACGACGTCGCCGTCGAGCACATCGTGATCGGCCACCGGTCGAAGGGCCAGTTGGCGTCGCTCCGAGAGGGGAACACCGCGTTCTCCGTCGCCGAGGGGGCATCGGTGCCGGTGACGATCGTCCCCGGCGCTTCGGGCGAGTGAGCGACCGGTGCGGGTCGGCCGCCCGCCCCTCACGGCCCGCGCAGTGACGGGCCGAGCCGACCGGCGGCGATCGGACCGGCGGGGTATCGGCGCCGTCGCTATCGCGTCGACAGCGAGCCCGGCGTCCACTCCGCGCCGTCGAGTTCCCGGTGCGTGAAGGGGAGGGCGTCCTCGCCGCTGTAGCTCGCGACGAGGTGGCCGTCGCCCTCCAGGTAGTACTTGTAGGTGGTGAGTCCCGCCAGCCCGACCGGGCCGCGGGCGTGGATCTTCCCGGTCGAGATGCCGACCTCCGCGCCGAGGCCGTAGCGGTAGCCGTCCGCGAACCGCGTCGACGCGTTGTGGAAGACGCTCGCGGCGTCGACGCCGGTCATGAACGTCTCGGCCGTCTTCGCGTCCTCGGTGAGGATCGACTCGGTGTGTTTCGACCCGTGGTCGTTGACGTGTCCGACCGCGTCGTAGACGTCGCCGACGACCCTGATCGACAGTTCGAGGTCGCCGTACTCGGTGTCCCAGTCGTCGTCGGTCGCGGGGGCGACGTCGACGACCTCGCGGGTCCGCTCGTCGCCGCGCACCTCGACGCCGGCTTCCTCGTACCGCTCGACGAGGTCGGGGAGGAACGCGTCGGCGACGGACTCGTGGACGAGCAGCGTCTCGACGGCGTTACACACCGCCGGGTACTGGACCTTCGCGTCGAAGGCGACGTCTTCGGCCATCTCCAAGTCGGCCGCCTCGTCGACGTAGACGTGGCAGACCCCCTCCGTGTGGCCCAACACGGGTATCTGGGTGTTCTCCTGGATGTACGAGACGAACTCGCTGGAGCCGCGCGGCATCACCAGGTCGACGCGGTCGTCGAGCTCGAGGAGGCGGTCGACCTCCTCGTGCGCCTCGATGTGCGCGGCCCAGCCGTCGGGGAGGTCGGCGGTCGCGTCGACGATCGCCTCGTGGAGGACGCGGTTCGACCCGCTGGCCTCGCTGCCGCCCTTGAGGACGACCGCGTTGCCCGACTTCAGCGCGAGCGCCGCGATCTGGACGAGGGCGTCCGGCCGCGACTCGAACACGGTCGCGACGACGCCGATCGGGACGGCGACGCGGTACAGCTCCAGCCCGTCGTCGAGCTCACGGGCCGCGAGCGTCTCCCCCAGCGGGTCGTCTTGTTCGGCGACCGACTCGACCATCGACGCGATCTCCTCGACCTTCGTCTCGTCGAGCTTCAGGCGATCGACGAGGGCCTGCGTGTACTCGCCGTCCGCGAGCATCGCCTCCGCCTCCTCGACGTCGACCGCGTTCGCCGCCAAGATCTCCGCCTCGCGCTCGCGGATCTCGTCGGCGATGGCCCGGAGCGCCCCGTTCCGGGTGGCCTCGTCGGCGTTCGCGAGCCGAAGCGCGGCGCGTTCAGCCCGCCGGGCCAGGTCGTCGGTGTCGGCTTCAACGTCGGTCTCCGGTTCCGTGTCGGTGTCACTCATCGTCGTCACCAGTCTTCGGCACGAATAGCGTGCCCGTCGGCTTACCCGCTGCGATCCGCTCTAACACGTCGCGCTCGGCCGACCCCGCGATGATCGCGGGGATCCCGTGGCGGCTCACGTCGTGGGCCCCCTCCACCTTCGTCCGGATCCCGCCGAAGGCGGTCTCGGTGCCGTCGCCGACGATCTCCCGCAGGGATCGCGATCGACGCCGACAGCATGTCGTTGTCGCCGATCCGCAGCTCGTCGGTCGCCACCGCGTCGTTCTCGTTGACGACCGGGACGACGCCCCACGAGAGGAGCGTCTCGACGGTGTTCGTGAAGTTGTCGAACCGGTCGGGCGCGTCGAGGTCCGTCCCGGTGACCAGGATCTGCGCGACGTCCTGGTCGAACCGCTCGAAGCTCTGCGTGTAGTGGCGCATCAGTAGCCCCTGTCCGACCGTCGAGAGCGCCTGACTCTCCGCGATCGAGTCGACGCCGTCTCGGGACTCGGGCCCCACGTCGAGCCGCCCGGTCCCCGCGCCGACCGCGCCGGACGACACCAGCACGACCTCGGTCCCGCGCTCGCGGAGGTCCATCACGTCAGCGACGAGCTTGTCGAGCTTCACGCGGTCGAGCCGGGAGTCGTCGTCGGTGAGCGAGTTCGTCCCGGCCTTGACGATCACCCGGTCCGCCGTCGCCGCCTCCCGCCGAGCGGCCTCGACGCGCTCGCCGTCGGTCGCGCCCACCCGCTCGACGCCGGCGTCCTCAGCCATCGTCGAACGCCTCGGCGAGCTCGCGCGACCGACGCTCCGCGGCCGCGACGGCCGCCTCGACCGCCGCGTCGGCGTCGCTGTCCCACAGCACGTCCATCCCCTCGATGGTGGTGCCGTTCGGCGAGCAGACCGCGTCGATCAGCTCGTCGACGCTCCGGTCGTCGCGCAGCACCGTCTCCGCCGCGCCCTTGAACGTCTGCGCGGCCAGCGTCTCCGCCTGCTCGGGGTCGAGTCCGCTCTCGACCCCGCCCCGCTTCATCGCGTCGATCAGGTAGAACGCGAAGGCGGGGCCGCTCCCGTTGACCGCCGTCGAGACGTGCATCAGCGACTCGTCGACCTCGACGAACTCGCCGACGTCGTCGAGCATCGCCCGGACCTCGTCGGTGAGGCCCGCGTTCGTCGCCGCGGCGGCCATGTCGCCCGTCTCGGCCGCGAGGTTCGGCATGATGCGGACGACCGACGCGTCCGTGCGCTCGGCGACGAACTCGCGGGGGAGACCGGCGGCCAGCGTCACGAGCTGCTGGTCGGCTCGGAGGGCGAGCTCGTCGAGCACCGCCGGGGCCACGTCCGGCTTCACCGCGAGGACCGCGATGTCGGCGTCGCGCGCCGCCGCCACGTCCTCGGTCGTCTCGTCGACGACGTCTTCGATCGCGGCGAGCGCCTCGGGGTCGAGGTCGATCGCCGTGAGGTGGTACCCCTCCGCGCGGGCCAACCCCCTGAGCAGGGCCCCACCCATGTTGCCGCAGCCGATAACGCTCACTCGGACCATTTGGCCCTACGAACTCGGTCACCGGACATACCAACTGCGGTTTTCGCAATTTTCCGCGCGCCCGCCGCGAGACGGTCGCAGCGGGGGTCCTACGCCAGTTCCGCGTACAGCGACCGGTACCGGTCGGCGATCGCGTCGAGGGCGAACGCCTCGCTGCGCTCGGCGGCGCTGGGTGCGACCGCCGCCGGTCCGCGTCGCGCAGCTCGTCTATCGCCTCGACGAACCCGGAGACGTTGTCGCCGGGCGCGTCGGCCGCCACGGCGCCCGCGGCCCCGTCTCCGTCGCGCTCGTCGCCCACCTTCAGGCACTCCTCGCCGTCGGCCAGCCACGAGAACGTCTCGATGTCGCGCACGACGAGCGGTTTCCCGGCCGCCATCGCCTCCAGCAGCGCGATCCCCTCGTTCTCCTCGTGGGTCGGGAAACAGAACACGTCGCCCGCGGCGTACGCGCCCCTAATGTCGTCGACGAACCCCGTGAACGTACAGTTCGACGGCGCCTCGTCGATGAGTCGCTTCGTCTCGCGGCCCTTCAGCGACCGGTCGACGTGGCCGAACCACGCGAAGTCGACGTCCGGCATGCGGTGGGCCGTCTCGACGAACGTCTCTAACCCCTTCCGCTTGATCACGTGGCCGACCATGAACACCGTCGGCGGGTCGAGGTCGTAGCGCTCGCGGTACTCCTCCTCCAGCGACTCGAAGCCGTCGAGCTTCCCGCGGTCGACGCCGTTCGAGACGACCGTCGTCGGGACGTCCGCGTACCCCTCGATCAGGTCGCGGTTGTACTCGGAGGGGCAGACCAGCCGGTCGGCGAGCCCGTACGCCCGCCGGAGGTACGGCTCGAGCGGCCGCGCGAGCGCGTTCGTGAACCGAAAGCTGTCGCCGAAGTCCTCAGCGGTGACGTGCGTGTGCGCGACGACGGGCACGCCCGCTTTCCGGGCTCGGCGCGCGTACCAGACCGAGCGCGGCCCCATGAGGTTGAGATGGAGCGCGTCGGCGTCGAGCGTCGGCTCGGTCGTGTACTCGATCCCCGCCAGATCGAACATCTTGCGCTGGTGGTCGACGGAGGCGGCGATGCCGCCGGTGACGTGCTCCTCGAACTCGAAGTAGTGGCTGACCTTCATCGTCGTCAGCGGGAACGGACCCGGACGGGCTTGGTCACTCGACTTCCAGCCACGGGACCTCCATCAGCGCGGGGATGTACGTCTCGATGTGGTGCTCCCAGACGCCCTCCTCGCCGAAGGCCTCGCCGTGGTCGGCGGTGACGACGACGTCGCCGTCGAGTTCCTCGACGAGCTCCGAGACGCTCTCCAAGGCGATCCGGAGGTTCTCCTCGTACATCGACAGCGCCGTCACGCGGGTGCCGTCTTTCACGAGGTCCTTCGGGTCGAGCTCGAGCCACAGCCCCGCCTTCTGGGCGAACTCGCTGTCGTCCAGTCGGCTCTCGATCTTCGGCCGGACGGTGTCGCTGAGCGAGGAGAGGAGCCCGCCGTCGTCGTCTGCGGCGTCGCTCCCCTCCTCTTCCCCCTGCTCTCTGATCCCCTTCTGGATCTGTTTGAGCTTCTGGCCCTTCCCCCGCGAGAGGTAGGGGGCGTGCGGCTGCATGTAGTGGAGGACGGTGCGGTCGGCGCGCTCGACCGCGTCGCGGTTGTTCCGGTACGCGCGGGTGAGCCCCTCCGGCGGGACGGTGCCGAGGTCGTCGTCCCACTGCGTCTTCCAGACGTCGTGGATGTCGCTGATGTGCTCGGAGGCGGTCCACTCGTAGTCGCAGCTCGCGCCCCACTTGAGCTCGTTCAGCGGGATCCCGAGGTCGTTGATGAACGGGTTCCCGGAGAAGTACGCGATGTCGTGATCGCCGGTGAACGTGCGGTAGGCCCACTCCGGCGTCGACGAGCCGACGCTCTCGCGCTTCTCGAGCGTCCCGTCGAGGTACTCGTCGTACACGTCCGCGAACACGTCGTACCGGCACGCGTCGAGCACCAGACAGTAGTCCCACTCCGACTCGAGGAACCGCTGATCTTCCATTGGGTGAGTCGTCGGCCCGCCGGTACGTATGTATTCTCATTCCGGCCCTCGGTCGCGGCGGCCGCCGCGCGACGGACGCGAAGCAGACGTTTCAAGTTCGCTACGGTGTCACCTCGTCCATGGAAGGCCCACAACGGCGCGCGCTGATCCTCGGGGCGGGCGGCGCCGTCCTGCTCCTCGCGGTCCTGTTCGTCGTCGTGGGCGTCGACCCCGTGGTCGGCGCGCTCGCGGCCGCCGACCCGCCCCTCGTCGCCGCGGCGGCCGGGCTGGGCCTCTGCTGGCTCGCCGCGTGGAGCCTCATGCTGCGCGCGGTCTTGGGCGCGCTCGACGTCGAGATGTCCGTTCCGACCGCGTTCCTCGTGTACAGCGGGGCCGCGTTCGCGAACAACGTCACGCCGTTCGGCCAGGCCGGCGGCGAGCCGGTCGCCGCCGCGCTCATCTCGAAGGTGGGCGAGGCGCGCTACGAGACGGGGCTCGTCGGCATCGCGAGCGTCGACGTGCTCAACGTCGTCCCCTCCGTCTCGCTCGTGTTCCTCGGCGTCGGGTCGTACGCGGCCACCACCGCGGTCGGCGACCGCGTCGGGTTCGCCGTCGCGAGCGCGGTCGGCCTGATCGCCGCGATCGTCACGGCGATCGCCTTCATCTGGCGCTACCGCACCGCCGTCGTCGACCGCGTCCCCGGCGCCGTCGGACCGTTCCTCGGGCGGTTCGAGCGCTTCGACGCCGAGACCATCGAGGCGGGGCTCGCCGACCGGCTGGGTAACTTCTTCGCCGACATCGAGCGCGTCGGCACGGACCGCGCCCGGCTCCTCGGCATCGTCGGCTTATCGCTCGTCGGCTGGCTGTTTCAGGCGGCCGCGCTCACGGTCGCGTTCGCCGCGGTCGGCCACCCCATCTCGCCGCTTGTCCCCGTCTTCGTCGTCCCGCTGTCGTACGTCGCGGGCGCGACGCCGCTCCCCGGCGGACTCGGCGGCATCGAGGCCGCGCTCGTCGGCCTGCTCGTCCCCACGACCGGCGTGGCCGCCTCCGCGATCACCGCCGCGGTCTTAGTCTTCCGCGGTGCGGTCTACTGGCTCCCGATGCTGATCGGCGGGGCGTCGGCCTCCGCTCTCGGCGTGAAGGCGTTCGAGTGACGCGGGTCGTCATGGCCGATCCGTCCGTCTGCGCATCGCCGCGCCGGCGAGGAATGCCGCGCTCCCGAGCGTGAGAGCGATCACGAGAGCGACGACCGGGCCGATCCGGACCCCGGTCAGCAGTTCGGCTCGGGGACTCAGAGCGACAATAGACGGACGCGGGACCGCGTAGCCGCCGTCGCCGAGCGTATCGCCGCGGGCGAGCGCAGCGAGTGGCGGGACGACAAAAACCCAGACGGTCGCGAGGAAGACGGCTCCCCAGCCTGCGAGGAGGCCGCCGCGGTGTCGCCCGGCCCACCCGGCTGCGCCGACCGCGACGGCGATGAGGGCCGCCCAGAGGGGATAGCGTCCGGCGGCTCCTATCGGCTCCCACGGGAGGGCGACGAGGATCGAGGCGGCGACGAACGCGGCCGCGACGACGCCGAGGGCGCGTTTCGGAGTCCGATCGGTGCTGAGGAGGAGGGCCCGGGAGACCATATCGGGGTCTCGGAGAGAGCGCACAAAAACGGCGGGTGCGACTTCGCCCGGGTACCCCCGTCTCAGAAGAACAGCCACAACACGAGCAGCACGTACAGCGTCACCAGCGAGATGACCGTCAGCCGGATGAGGATGTTCACGCTGAACACGAGCCCGTTGTAGTCGTTCTTCAGGAGCTTCACGGGGGCCGCGCGTCGGCTCTCGAACCCCACGGTCGCGGGCGAGAGGTCGTCGACGGCGCGGTCGACCGCGCGCTCGATGGCGTCGGTGTCCGACTGCCGCATGTTCGCCAGCTCGTGGATCGACGCGTGCGTGTCCGTCGAGAAGGGGATCACGGCGTCGAACTCGTCGCGGTACGCGTCCGCGGTCGCCCGCACGTCGGGGGTGAGCCCGTTCGTGTCGACCCCGATCCAGAGGACCTCCTGCCCGTCGACGCGCTCGACCATCGCCAGCGCGTCCTGACTGTCCCGCGTCACCGAGAACCCGGCGGCGTAGTCGTCGGCGAGGTCGGCGGCCGCGAGCCGGTCGCGGAAGTCGTCGAAGGCGCGCTTCAGGCGGTCCGCCTCGGCGGAGCCGTACTGGATCTCCACGTCGGGCCCCCGCTGGATGTCGTGTCTGTGTTGGTCGATCAGCAGCACCTCGTCGTGGTCGACGTCGCGCATGAACACGCCGGTGTCGTAGTCGTCGATCCCCTCCCCGTGGAGGACGATCACCTGCCGGTCGCCGATCCGCCGGCCGTGGAACCTGACGTCCGCGTACCCCTCGCGCTCGCCGTACGACTCGGTGACGAGCCGCGACGCGCGGTCGGTCCGGTCCGGGTCGGCGACCGCGTCCAGGATCCGCTCGGAGTCCGCCGGGTTCGAGAGGTCCTCCTTGTGCGTACACGGGACGTGGAAGAAGAACCCGGCGTCGCCCTCCGCGGTACCGGTCCCGCCGTCGGCCGCGACCGCGGCGCGGTCGGCCGCGTCGACCCCGCGGCCCTCGTTCAGCGCGTCGATCAGGCTCCCGCTCAGCTGGCCGCCCCCGAACCCGCCGAGCGGGCCGGGGTGGACCCACGGGGCCGCGACGGTGAGCCGGTCCCCGTTGTCGACCGCGAACGTCTCGACGGCCGGGCGGGCCTCGACGCCCAATTCGAGCGACTCGCGGTCGTTCCGGAGCAGCCCGGAGGTGAGCTCGAACGCGGAGACGTCGGTGTTGCTCCGGATCAGGTAGTCGACGACGAGGAGCACCAAGACGAGGAAGCCGGCCGCGATGAGCAGCGAGGCGAACGCGAACACGTGCCGGTACGTCGAGAAGCCGAGCTCGCTCCCGCCCAGCGCGTAGAAGGCGGCGATGAGCAGGGCCGGCTCGGCGAGCGACGCGAGGAGGATCCGGTCGGAGCGGTCGATCCCCGTCGAGACGACGAGCACCAGGATGTTGATCAGGTACAGGGTGATGAAGCTCAGCCAGATGATGCTCCAGGCGTTCCCGACGTTGTCCGCGCCGGAGAGCACGAGCGCGTAGACGAACAGGACGAGCTGCGAGGTGAGCGCGAGGAAGTAGCTCCACGGCCGCGGGTAGCCGTCGAGGACGCGGGGGAACAGCTCGGCGGCGACCGCGAACGGGACGAAGAAGATGAGGACTGCGACGGGAACGATGCGGGAGGGGTCCGGCACGAACGGGGTGAAGAGCGTGATCGCCGCGACCGTGGCGACGCCGTACACCCCGCTCAGGAGGACGAGCGCGGCCGCCTGAACCCGGAGCCGCGGCACCGAGAACACGAGCCGCTGGAACGCGTCGACGTTGTCCGCGCCCATCTAGCCGGTCACCCCGTAGATCGACTCGAGCTCGTCTATCGTCCGCTCCACGGAGAACTGCTCGACGGCGGCGCGCGTGTCCCTGTCGCCGTCGAGGCAGTCCCGGACGGCGCGTTCCATATCTTCGAGGTCGCCCAGCGCGAACCGCGCGCCGTTCTCGGACTCGATCGTCTCGTCGAACGGGGCCACGTCCGCGGCGGCGACCGGGGTGCCGCAGGCGTTCGCCTCCAGCGTCGAGAGCCCGAGCGTGTCGCAGGTCGACGCGGTGACGAAGACGTCGAGCGCGGCGTAGAACCCGGGGAGGTCCCCGCGCGGGAGGAAGTCGTGGAACCGGACGTTCGGCGGCGCGTCGGCCTCCAGCTCGGCCCGGACCGGCCCCTCCCCGACGAGCTCGAACCGCACCTCCGGGAGCCGCTCCGCGAGCCGGAGGATCTCGTCGACGTTCTTCTTGTGAGCCATCCGGCCGCTGTACCCGACCACCGGCGCGTCGGCCGCCGTCGGGCCGCCGTCGGTCGCGAGCGCGGCAACCCGGTCGCTCTCGCCCGGCCGGAACCGGCCCATCTCGATCCCGACCGGGAGCTTGACCGGATCCACGTCGCGGCGGATCCGGGAGGTCGAGGCCGTGACGCAGTCGAACGCGTTCAGGAACCGGTTCTCGTAGGCGACGTACGCCCGCCCGGCGAGGGCGGCGAGCCGCTCCGACTTGAGCCCCTGGACGAAGTAGTCCTCGACGGGGGTGTGGTGGGTGTACACCGACGTCGCGCCGTACCGCTTCGCGTAGCGGAGGCCCATCAGCCCCGTCGACGCCGGACCGTGGCAGTGGACGACGTCGAGGTCGGGCAGCGTCGAGAGGCGGCGGTACGTCGGGAAGCGGTACTGCCGGTAGAAGGGGTTCGGCAGCGAAGGGACCGGGATCTCGTGGTCGTCGGGCTCGTGGCCGCTCTCCGGATACACGACGTACACCTCGTGGCCGCGGGACTCGAGGCGGTCGCGCCACGCCTGAATGGTGTACGTGACGCCGTCGATCCCGGGGAAGTAGCTGTCGGTGAAAAATCCGATGTTCATGGTGGCGTCTGTCTGTCGAGCGGTCGGCCGCGACCGTCGCGGCGGACGTCGAGGGGAGGGAACGGACCGGGTCCGTCGGGCGCGCGGGGCGCTACCGAGGCGGTCGCGACGACGGAGAGTGCCGATACCACAGTTACCTGCGAGGTTCTCCACCGGACCGCTTCAACATTTTCATTTCCCGAAGCGCGACCCGTTGCGGGGCTCGGAGCGCGTTCGACGCCCGGGAACGGTCGCGCCGACGGGGCCGACCCCGCCCGCTTAATCCCCGGGCGTCCGAACGGCCGACCATGATCACGACCGACCGGATGGCGGCCGTCGACGCGAACGCGGCCGCGCTCGGCGTGCCCCGCAAACAGCTTATGGAGTCGTCCGGGAACGCGGTCGCCCGCGAGGTCCGGGCGGTCGCGCAGCCCGGCGCGGCGGTCGCGCTCGTCTGCGGCCGGGGGAACAACGGCGGCGACGCCCTCGTCGCGGCGCGGTTCCTCGACGAGTACGACGTCGCGGTCCACCTGCTCGGCCGCCCCGAGACGATCCGCACCGACATCGCGCGGGAGAACTGGGCCGCGCTCGCGCACGCCGACGTCCCGACCGAGACGGTGACGGACTCGCGCGACTTCGCTCTCGCGGGCCCCGACGGCGACGCCCCCGACGTCGTCGTCGACGCGATGCTCGGCTCCGGGATCGCCGGGGGGCTCCGCGAGCCGGAGCGGACGGCGGCCGAGGCGATCAACGCGACCGACGCGACCGCGATCGCCGTCGACGTGCCCTCCGGGATCGACGCCGACACCGGCGAGCCGCCGGGCGGGTCGGGGTCGACCGCCGTCGAGGCCGACCGCGTCGTCACGTTCCACGACGAGAAGCCGGGACTGGGGTCGCTCGACGCCGCGGTCACGGTCGCGGACATCGGGATCCCGGCCGCCGCGGAGCGGTACACTGGCCCGGGGGACCTCCTCGGACTCGGGCGCGACCCGGGCTCCCACAAGGGGGACAACGGCGAGGTGCTGGTGGTCGGCGGGGGGCCGTACACCGGCGCGCCGACGCTGTCCGCGCTGGCCGCGCTCCGGGCGGGCGCGGACCTGGTGCGCGTGGCGTGCCCCGAGTCGGTCGCGGGCGCGGTCCAGGGGTTCTCGCCGAACCTCATCGTCCGCCCGCTGCCCGGCGACCGCGTCGGTCCCGCCCACGTCGAGCGGGTCGCGTCGCTCGCGGCGGAGAACGACGTCGTCGTCCTCGGACCTGGGCTCGGGGGCGGCGACGGGACCGAGGCGTTCGTCCGCGAGTTCCTGACGGCGTTCGAGGGGCGCGCGGTCGTCGACGCGGACGCGCTCCGAATCGTCCCCGACGTCGACACCGACGCCGAGCTGGTCTGTACGCCGCATCAGGGCGAACTCGTCGGCATGGGCGGCGAGACGGCGTCGGACCCGGACGAGCGCGCGGAACTGGTCCGCGAGTTCGCCGCGGACCTGGGCCACACCCTACTCGTGAAGGGCGCGGTCGACGTGGTCGCCGACGGCGGCGGCGTGCGGCTCAACCGCACGGGCAACCCCGGGATGACGGTCGGCGGGACCGGAGACGTGTTGGCGGGGACGGTCGGCGCGCTGGCGGCCGCGACCGACCCGTTCCGCGCGGCCGCGGTCGGCGCGTACGTCGTCGGGCGGGCCGGCGACGCGGCCGCGGAGGCGAACGGCGCGGGGCTGGTGGCGACGGACTTACCCGACCGGCTGCCGGAGGCGATGCGTGATGAGTGACGAGGAACCCGCGGCGTCCGCCGCCGGGAGCCCGGACGAGCTGACCCACACCGACGAGTCGGGCGACGTCCAGATGGTCGACGTGGGCGCGAAGCCCGACAGCAGCCGGCGAGCGGTCGCGCGCGGCGAGATCCGACTGACGCCGGAGACGATCGCGGCGGTCGAGGCCGACGCGGTCGAGAAGGGCGACGTGCTCGCGACCGCCCGTATCGGGGCCGTTCAGGCCGTGAAACACACCTGGGAGACGATCCCGATGTGCCACCAGATCCCGATCACGAACGTCGACACCGAGTTCGCGGTCGGCGACGACCGGATCGCGCTGACCGTGACCGTCGAGACCACCGGGAAGACGGGCTGCGAGATGGAGGCGCTAGAGGGCGTCACGACCGGCCTCAACACCGTCTGGGACATGGTGAAGGCGGCCGAGAAGGACGCCGACGGGGGGTACCCGGACACGCGGATCGCGGACGTCGAAGTGGCGGAGAAACGGAAGGAGCGCGTGGACGAATAGGGGCGCTGAGCGACGGCTCGCGGACAGCGACCGCGGTCCGCTCGCCGAGCGCGGCGAGCCCTGGCCGAGCCCGACGGACGTGACCGTCTTCCCCTCGCCCTTCGGCGTCGGCGACATGCCGGTCACGAGGACCGTCGTCCCGTCGGGCTCGTCGACGCCGCCGACGGCGTCGCGGACCGCCGCGTGCGTGAGCTTCGCGATGCCCTCGCCGCGGCGCTCGACGTCGTCGGAGTCGAGACCGCGGCCGCGACGTCCGCTATCGGTCGCGGCTCGCTCGCTCGCGCGACGGCGAGGTCGGACTTCGGGGCCGCGGTCGCGTCGCTCGCGGGGTCGGTCGGCGCCATACGCGGCGCTTCTCCGGCGGGTCGTATGAGCCTTGTTCGGTCCTTGGTGACCCCCCTCAGCGGTCGAGGAACGGCGGGATCACGACCTCGGCGCGCTTCTCGTCGCCGCGCACGACGACGCTCACCTCCGTCCCGGCGTCGGCGTACGACTCGTGGAGGTAGCCGAGCCCGATCGGCTCGTCGAGCGTCGGGCTCATCGTCCCCGAGGTCAGCTTACCGACGCGCGTGAGGTCGCCGTCGGTGACCGCGTAGCCGCCGCGCGGGACCCCGCGCTCGGAGAGTCTAACGCCGACGAACTTCTCGTCGACGCCCGCCTCCTTCTGCGCCTCCAGCGCGTCGCGCCCGACGAACTCCGTGTCGAGTTTCACGACGAAGCCGATCCGCGCCTCGTACGGCGTCCGGGGATCGCTCTCGGGGTCGAAGTCCTGGCCGGAGAGCAGGTACCCCATCTCGGTCCGGAGCGTGTCGCGCGCGCCGAGGCCGCACGGCTGCGCCTCGCGGTCGTCGACGAACGCCGCCCAGACCGACTCGACGGCGTCGGCCGGACACATCACCTCGAAGCCGTCCTCGCCGGTGTAGCCCGTGCGCGCGACCCAGCTCTCGACGCCCGCCACGGCCGCCGTCGTCGCCTCGAACTTCGAGAGGTCGCCGACGCGGTCGCGGGGGGTCGCCTCGTCGAGGGCGTCGGCCGCGTCGGGCCCTTGGACCGCGAGCATCGCCCAGTCGGCCGTGGCGTTCGCGACGGTCGCGTCGAGCCCCCACTCGTCGCGGTGCGCGGTCCAGCGGTCCTCCATCTGCCCGTCGTGGCCCGCGTTCGGCACGAAGAGGTACGCCGGGTCGCCGCCCGGCGCGTCGAGGTCGCCGTCGTGGTCGCGCTCCACGTCGGCGAGCGACGCGGCCCCCTCGCCGGCCGGGGTCCCGTCGGGGAGCCGGTAGACGACCGTGTCGTCGAGCATCACGCCCTCCTCGTCCGTGATCGCGGCGTACTGCGAGTCGCCGGGGTCGAGCGCGCTCACGTCGTTGGTCGTGAGCCGGTCCGTGAGGGCGGTCGCCTCCGGGCCGGCCACCTCGATCTCGCCCATGTGCGAGACGTCGAAGACGCCGACGGACTCGCGGACCGCGGCGTGTTCGGTCCGGATCGAGTCGAACTCGACGGGCATCTGCCAGCCGCCGAAGTCGGTGAACTTGGCACCGCGCGCCTCGTGGGCGCCGTGGAGCGGAGGGTGTCGGTCGGTCATACGCGCACCACTCCGGGACGAGCCTAAGGCTTTGTGACATCGGCGGTCCGCGCGGTCCCGCTCGGCCGACAGTCTCAAGCGGTCGCCGGTCCCCCTATCGGCCGTGAGCAGCCGACGCCCCGCAGGCTCCGGTCCGATCGCCCCCGCGGTCGCGGTCGTCCTGATCGCGGTCCTGCTGGGCGCGCTCGTGGGGACCTGGCCGCCGTTCGTGGCGGTCGAGAGCGGCAGCATGACCCCCGGCGTCGAGCGCGGCGACCTGGTCGTCGTCACCGCGGCGGACCGGGCCCCGTGGGGGGACCTCTCGACCGCCGCCGACGCGGACGCGCCGACGCGGCTGGGCGGTCCCGGCGACGTGGTCGTCTACGCGGTGCCGGGCGTCCGGGGGAGACCGGTGTTCCACCGGCTGGCGTTCCCCGTCGACGCCGGCGAGGACTGGACGGATCGGGGCGACCCCGACCTCCTCGCGGCCGACTGCGCGGAGCTCGCCACCTGTCCGGCCCCGTACGACGGCTACGTCACGCGCGGCGACGCGAACGGGCTGTACGATCAGAGCGCCGGGATCGCGCCAGTCGTCCCCGAGGAGTGGATCGCCGGGAAGGCGCTGTTCGCGGTGCCGAACCTCGGCTGGGTCCGCGTGGGGGTCGACGCGGCGGCGGCGCGGTACGGCGGGGTCGCGACGGGGGTCGTGCTCGTCGGCCTCGCGGGGCTGGTCGGCGGCGTCGGCGCGCTGCTGATCGGGCGGTTCCGACCCGGCGACCGACGGTGAGTCGAGAGGCGGCGCGTCCGTCCGCCTACGACGAGGGGGACTCGGGGGACGCCTCTCCGTCGTCGGGCGCGACCGCCTCGTCGCCGTCGAGCGTCACCGAGCCGTTGGCGGCGTTGCGGAGGGCGTCCGATCGGCCGAACTCGCCGGGCGCGGAGCTTCACGTCGACGTCGCCGCTCGTGACCACGACCTCGAAGCCGCGGGCCTCCGCGGCCTGGATCAGCCCCGGCGTCGCGTGCTCGTCGAGGTAGAGGCGCGTCGCCACCAGCGGCCCCTCGGCCTCGGCCGCCAACCGCACGTCGTCTAGGTCGACGTCGAACTCCTCGCGCAACACGTTGGGGCCGTCGACGAACAGCGCGACTCCGTCCGCGTCCGGGTCCGTCTCGCCGTCCGCGCTGTGGTCCCTCTCGCCGTCCGCGCCGGGGTTCCTCGCACCGTCCGTGCGCGTCTCGGCGTCGCCGCTCGCGACGCCGTCGTCGGTCGTCTCGCTCGCCGGCCCGTCGCCTCGGTCCATGGCCCGCCTTCGCCGTCGCGAGAGATATGTATGGTGATCCGCGGGGCGGGCGGGTGCGACGACGGGCCCGAACCCGCCGGTTCGTTTCGGGACTTCAACACCTTATATCGATATTACGTCTTGCCTGACGACCGTAGTGAATATACGGAGGTTTGAAGTAGGATGTCCAGCAATAACGGGTTAAGATGTCGCAATCAAACGCGTACACCGTCATTTCCGCACAGAACGATCACGAATGTACCACCGTACGTGCCCATCCGCGCAACGAGACGTTCCACATCGTCGACTACGCCGACGAGGACGCCCGGGAGCGCGTCGCGGACCTGCCCGTCGGCTCGGTCGTCCGGATGGAACTGTCTCGCGCGGGGCGTCGCAGCAACGTCTGGTGCGCCGAGTCGGTCAAGCCGGCCCAGACCGACGGCGGCGAGCGCCGGTAACCGGCGTCTACGCCCCGAATCTCTTCCTACGAGGCAGTCGCCGCCCGGGACGCTGCCGCCGGGACGCTGCCGGCCGTTGCGACACCTATTTGCGACCGATGAGAGTAGGCCCGGGTGATGGTCGAGACGCTGCTCGCTATCGGGATCGTGGCCTCGCTGTTCGTCGGGTTCAACATCGGCGGATCCTCAACCGGAATCGCGTGGGGGCCGCCGGTCGGAGCCGGCATCGTGACGAAGACGACCGCCGCGGCCCTGATGACGGTGTTCGTCTTCCTCGGCGGCTGGACGGTCGGTCGGAACGTGATGGACACCCTGAGCGGCGGGATCGTCACGACCGAGCTGCCGCTCTCGGCGGGCGTCGCGATCCTGTTTTTCATCGGCTTCGGGATCCTCATCGCGAACGTCTTCGGCGTCCCGGTGCCGACGTCGATGACGACGGTCGGGGCGATCGCCGGGCTCGGGCTGGCGACCGACACGCTGAACTACGCCACGGTCTCGCGGATCGTCTCCTGGTGGATCGTCACGCCGATCATCGGGTTCTGGATCGGGCTCGTGATCGGGCGGTACGTCTACCCGGCGGTGAACCGGCGGGTAGATATCAAGAAGTCGCCCGGGCCGCTGCTGCGCCTCGACCGCGACGGCGGACTGCCGACCCCCGCGCTCGGACCGAACACGACGGTGACGGAGCTCGTGAGCACGGTCGTCGTCCTCGTGATCGGGTGTTACATGGCGTTCAGCGCCGGCGCGAGTAACGTGCCGAACGCCGCCGCGCCGCTGGTCAGCGGGGTCGGCGGGCTGCCCGACGACACCGCGATCGGGATCGCCACGGTCGCCATCGGGCTCGGCGGCTTCACGATCGCCCGCCGGACGATGGAGTCGGTCGGGGGCGAGCTCAGCGACATCCCCCTGCTCGCCGCCCTCTTCGTGATGGCGACCGCGTCGACGATCACGACGGTCCTCTCGTACCTCGGCATCCCGATCAGCCTCGTCATGGGCACGGTGATGACGATCGTCGGCATCGGTTGGGGGCGCGCGACGCGGCCGGTGACCGTTCAGGAGGCGGTCTCCCGGAAGACGGGCGACAACGAGATCGTCACCGGGGCGATCACCGTCTCGGGGGACGAGGAGGAGCAGTCGGCGCCGATCGGCGAGGCCGAGCCGGAGGCGGTGCTGAGCGCGGGGGACCTGTTCAACCCCCGGGCGGTGCTCAAATACGTCTCGATGTGGATCATCGGCCCGTCGGTGTCGACCCTGCTGGCCTACGCGTTCTTCGTCCTCGTCCCGGGCGTCGCCTGACGCGAGCAGTTAGGTGGGTCCGTGATCACGGGGACGACATGGTCGAACGAATCCTCGTGCCGATGGACGACTCGGAACAGGCCGAACGGGCGCTCGCGTACGCGCTGGACAGCTTTCCTGACGCCAGCGTCACCGTCGTCCACGTCGTCGGGACGCCGTCGGCGATGATGGGAGAGGCGGCGTCGCTCGCGCTCGCCGACGACTTCGAGGCGGCCGCGGAGGAACGCGCGGCGACCGTCTTCGAGCGCGCTCGACAGCTGACGGCCGACCGCGACCGCGAAATCGAGACGGTCGTCGGCGTGGGACACCCCGCTCGCAACATCATCGACCGCGCGGAGGGGTACGACACGGTCGTGATCGGCGCGCACGGGGCCGACCGCGGTCGCGCGACGCGCCGCTTCCTCGTCGGCAACGTGGCCGAGACGGTCTCGAAGCGCGCGCCCGTCCCGGTGGTGCTCGTCCGCTGAGGTACCGGAGCCGAGTCGCTGCGCCCGAGCCGGACGCCTCGCCAGTGCCGGCCGTTAGTCCCGCGTGAGCCGCGGGTTCGTCACCGCGCCCTCGGCGGCCGAGGCGAAGTCCCGGCCGTACTTCGCGAGGATGCCGCCCTCGTAGGGCGGTTCGGGGGCCTCCCACGACTCGCGGCGCTCGGCGAGCTCCGCCTCGGAGAGGTCCACCGTCAGGTCGCGCTCGGGGATGTCGACGGTGACGTGGTCGCCGTCCTCGATGAGGCCGATCGGGCCGCCGACCGCGGACTCGGGCGCGACGTGGCCGATCATCGGGCCGCGCGTCCCGCCCGAGAAGCGGCCGTCGGTGAGCAGCGCCACGTCGTCCTCGTGGCCCGCGCCGACGACCGCGGCGGTGACGCCGAGCATCTCGCGCATCCCGGGGCCGCCGCGGGGCCCCTCGTTGCGGATGACGATCACGTCGCCGGACTCGATCCCGCCGGACTGGACGTACTCCATCGCGTCCTCCTCGTTCTCGAACACGCGGGCGGGGCCCTCGTGGTAGAACTCGTCGTCGCCGGTCACCTTCAGCACCGAGCCGTCCGGCGCGAGGTTCCGTCATCGCGTCGCCGTGGAGCAGGTCGGCCTCCAGCAGCCGGCGGAGCACGACCGGCACGCCGCCGACCTCGTGGAGGTCGTTCATGACGCGGCTCCCGCCGGGCTGGAGGTTCGCGATCTTCGGGGTGCGCCGCGATATCTCGTCGAAGTCCTCGATCGAGAGGTCGACGTCGGCCTCGGCCGCCAGCGCGAGCAGGTGGAGGACGGCGTTCGTCGACCCGCCCATCGCGGTCTGGGCCGCGATCGCGTTCTCGAACGACTCCCGCGAGAGGATGTCGGAGGGGCGGCGGTCGTTCTCGATACAGTCCATCGCTAGCTCGCCGGCGCGCTCCGCGACCGCGTAGCGCTCCTCGTCTTCGGCGGGCGGCGAGGCCGACCCGAGCGGCGCGAGCCCGAGCGCCTCCGACAGCGACGCCATCGTGTTCGCGGTGAACATGCCGCCGCAGGAGCCCGCGCCGGGGCAGGCGTGCCGCTCCAGGTCGTCGAGCTCGTCGGCGTCCATGTCGCCCTGCGCGTACGTGCCGACGCCCTCGAACACTCGACGGAGTCCGCGATGACCTCCCGCGAGATCAGGCTCGCCTTCATCCCCTCCGTCCCCATCGAGATGGCGTCGCTAATGGTGATCGTGCCGAACTCGATGGGCATCCCGCCGGCGGCGTCGATGCCGTCGAGCGCGGCGTCCGCCACGTCGTCGAGGTGGACGTTACACGGCGTGATGTCGGCCGCCGGGTTCGGCACGCCGACGATGGGCGAGGAGAGGTCCTCGTCGTCGAACCCCATCGCGCGGAACATCGCGCGGTGCGGCGCCTTGTCCGGTCCCTCGGTGACCTCGCGGCTCGGCAGATCTTCGTCTTTCGTCCCGGCGAATCGGTCCGCGTCCTCCCGGCGACGACGGCGCTCGTCGTCGGATCGCGACTGCTGTTCGCTCATACTCGCCCCTGTCGCTCGGGGGTATTAAACCGCCGCGTCGGGGCGATGGTTGCTCGGCGGGGCGAACGGGTTCGGTTGCGGCCCGCACTGACCGCGGTCGCGTCGCGGCTCACACCCGCGCCTTCAGCTCCACCCGGTAGCCGAACGGGTCCCGGACGTACACCGCGCCCGCCTCGCCGGTCGCGCCGAGCGGCGAATCGAGCGTCTTCTCGATCTCGACGCCTGCTCCCGTCAGTTCGGCCTCGATTTCCTCGACCGGTTCCTCGACGACCACCGCGACGTGATCGTAGTTCGTCTTCGTCGGCCGCTCGAACTCGTCGGTCGGCCACAGGTGGATCACTGCGGTCCCCGAGAGGCGCACGTCGAAGAACGGCTTCTCCCCGGCCGCCCACAGCGCGTCCTCGATGCCGAAGCCGAGCGCCCCGCCGTAGAACTCGCGGGCGTCCCCGGCGCCGTCCTCGGGAATGCGGAGGTTGACGTGGTCGATGTGGCGTGCCTTCACGGGTGGGGATTCGGCGGCCGGCCGCAAAAGTCGTTGGGCGGGACGCCGCCGGTCCGCGTCCGACCGGCGACGCGGCGACCGGCGACCGCGTCGCAGTCCTGCGAACTGCGAACGCGCACGGTACACTTATGCGTAGACGTGTAACCGTCGCACATGTCTGTACTCGAACTCTCCGCGGCGATACCGCTCGCGGGCGGGATGGGCGGAATGGGCGGCGCGATGGGCCTCGTTCCGCTCGTCGCTGTCCTCGCTCTCACGGCACTGGTCGTCGCGGGCGCCGTGGGCATCTGGAGGGTGGCCGGCGATTCCGACGAGAGATCGAGGTCGACGGAACCGACCGAGACCGCCGTCGAGCGCCTCCAGCGTCGGTACGCGGAGGGCGAACTCACGGAGGCGGAGTTCGAGCGGGCGCTGGAGCGCGAACTGGCGAGCGACGGGACGACCGAAGCCGGCACGGTGGCGGTCGGCGAGCCGAATCCGGCGACGGAGACGGAGCGGGCGCGGTAGGACCGGGAAGTCGGTCAGGCGAACGCTTCGAGGATCCCCGCGCCGTCGGTGCTGCGTCCGAGGTCCGGGAGCGTGGCGCGCTCGGGATGGGGCATCAGCACCGCGACCGTCTCGCGCTCGCCGAGGACGCCCGCGATGTTGTCGGTGGACCCGTTCGGGTTCGCGGCATCGGTGACGTTCCCGTCGGCGTCGCAGTAGCGGAAGAGGACGCGGTCGTCGGCGACGAGGTCGGCGTGGGCGTCGTCGTCGATCTCGAAGCGCCCCTCGCCGTGCGCGATGGGGACCTCGATCACGTCGCCCGCGTCGTAGGCGGCGGTCCACGGCGTGTCCGCGCGCTCGACGCGCAGGCGGACCGGCTCACACTGGAAGCGCGCGGAGGCGTTCGTGGTGAACGCCCCGGGCGTCAGCCCGGACTCCGAGCCGATCTGCGCGCCGTTACAGACCCCGATCACGGGGACGCCCTCGTCGGCCGCGGCGCGGACCTCGTTCAGGATCGGGTCGCGCGCGGCCATCGCACCGGCGCGGAGGTAGTCGCCGTAGGAGAACCCGCCGGGGAGGACGATCCCCTCGGTGTCGGCCGGGAGACCGTCCGCGTGCCAGACGCGCTCGGCGTCGACGCCGAGGTGATCGAGCGCGCGGACCGCGTCGCGGTCGCAGTTCGAGCCGCCGAACTGGATCACAGAGACCGTCATCGCTCCGCGACCGCCACGTCGTAGTCGTGGATCGTGGGGTTCGCGAGCAG
>UEZE01000031.1_pt1 | contig 26562 bp, 29 predicted proteins | sample 1903661 | NCBI WGS metagenome assembly UEZE01 (sample SAMEA4776352, study PRJEB27445) | saltern metagenome | biome: Hypersaline environment; feature: solar saltern; material: Pellet | place: Spain | collected 2014-08 | depth 0 m | reverse complement strand
AGCTCTCGTGAGCCAATCAGAACGCTCCGCGTTCTGATGACGACGTAAGCACCGCAGGAACGAGCGGAGCGAGTGACGAGGAGCACAGCGAGCGTGCGCCCGCCTCGCGACTGGGGCTTCGGAGCGGTTCGTGTCGATCGGTAAGTTACAAGCGACCACGTCCGGCCGAGCCGGAAGAGCCCCGGAGCCGCTGGTGCCGTCCTCGGCGCGGACACGACCGGAGACCGTCCGGCCGATTGCCGCGTCTCGGGACGACCCGCAAGCCCCTAAGCCGCGCGGCCCGAACCCGGCGTATGGTCGAGGCTCCACAGACCGCCGAAGGGTGGTTCTCGCTGCACGACTTCCGCTCGATCGACTGGGACGCGTGGCGCGAGGCGCCCGAGTCCGAGCGGCGGCGCGCGATCGAGGAGGGCGAGGCCTTCCTGCAACACCGCGAACTGGTCGCCGACGCCGACGACGGCGAGTCGGCGCTGTTCTCCGTGCTGGGACACAAGGCCGACCTCCTGTTCCTCCACTTCCGACCGTCGCTCGACGACCTGTCCGCGATCGAGCGCCGCTTTGAGGACACCGCGCTCGCGAAGTTCACCGAGCGCGAGACCTCCTACGTCTCCGTCACAGAGGTCTCGGGGTACGTCTCCGACGACTACTTCGAGGCGGGCGCCGACGCGGTTGACGAGGGACTCAAGCGGTACATCGAAGGGAAGCTGAAGCCCGAGATCCCCGACGAGGAGTACGTCAGCTTCTACCCGATGAGCAAGCGCCGCGGCGAGGAGCACAACTGGTACGACCTCGAGTTCGAGGAGCGCGCCGACCTGATGGCCGGTCGACGACCACGAGTGGGGCGTCACGCTGTTCGGCGCGGACCCGACCGACATCAAGGACATCGTCTACGAGATGCGGTTCGACCCGGCCTCCTCGCGCTACGGCGAGTTCGGCGACTTCTACGTCGGCCGCCGGTTCCCGCCGCGCGACCTCGACGCCTTCCTCGCGGGCGAGACGGTCCCGACCGGCCGCGTCACGGAGCGGGACAGCGCCGGGCACCCCCACGGGGAGGAGAGCGGCCACGGTGAGGGCGGTCACCACGGCGACGACGGCCACGGCCGCGACGAGGGCCACGAGCGCTCGGGCGCTGGCGGCGGCTCCGCCCACGGCGACCACCCCCACGGCGAGGACGGCGGCAGCGAGGGCGACCACCCCCACGGCGACGAAGAGGCCGGCGACGGGGCCTCGGACGAGGAGATCCGCGGCGAGCTCGCCGACCTCGACATCTACGCCGGGAAGCCCCACGGCGAGGACGTGTACGCCACGGTGCTGTACAGCGAGGCCGACGTGGGCGAGCTGTTCGACGAGGTCGAGGGGCTCCGCGGCAACTTCGACCACTACGGCACCCACGTCAAGACCGCCGTGTACGAGGGGCGCCACACCGACCGCGCCGCAGTCGTCTCCATCTGGGACACGGCGTCGGCGGCCGAGACCGCGGGCGGCTTCCTCTCGGAGCTGCCGGACATCGTCGCCCGCGCCGGCGAGGAGTCCGGCTTCGGCACGATGGGCATGTTCTACACCGTCAAGCCAGACTACCAGACGGAGTTCGTCGAGACCTTCGACGACGTCGGCGACCTGCTCGCCGAGATGGACGGCCACGTCGAGACGGACCTGATGGTGAACACCGAAGACGAGAACGACATGTTCATCGCCAGCCAGTGGAACGCGAAGGAGGACGCGATGGGCTTTTTCCGCTCCGACGAGTTCTCCGAGACCGACCATCGTGGTCGCGACCGACGGCTCCGACAGCGTTCAGCGGGCCGTCTCGGTCGCGGTCGACGTGGCGGCGCGGTTCGACGCCGAGGTCCACGCGGTGTACGTCGTCGACGCCGGCGAGGTGGAGTCGTCGCCCGACACGGTCCGCGACGACCTCCGCGACGCCCTCGACGACGAGGGACGCGACGCCCTCGACCGCGTGTCCGGCGCGGCGCACGACCGCGACGACGACCTCGACGTGACGATCGAGGTCCGCGAGGGGCGGCCGGCCTCGGAGATCGACGCCTACGCGCGGTCGGTCGACGCCGACCTCGTCGCGATGGGCACCCGCGGCCGCCACGGCGAGAACCGCTTCCTCATCGGCTCCGTCGCGGAGCGCGTCGTCCGGACCTGCCCGGTCCCGGTGTTGACGGTGCGGCAGCTGACCGAGGAGGACCCGCGGCGGACGACGATCTGAGCGCCCGCGAGAGCGGCGGAGTTTTCCGGCTGCCGCCCGGCACGACGGTATGGACGACGACCTCATCGAGACGGGGGACGCCCCCCGATCGCGGTACACGAAGCTGCCGGGGAAGGGATTCTTCTACCCGGACTCGCTGGACGACGAGCGCGCGGAGCGGCGAGCGCGGGAGACGATCGAGGGGAGCGAGGCGGTCGTGATCGCCGACGGCGACGCCGACGGCCTCGCCTGCGCCGCGATGATCCGCGAGGCGTACGACGCCGCCCTCGACGTCGCGCCCTTCGAGGACGCCATCGCGGCCCGGCTGGATGACGAGCGCGAGGGGGACGAGGCGGCCGAGACCGCGGGCGACGTGGCGGACGACGAGGATCCGCTCGAGGACGCCCACGCGCAGTCCTCGGTCGGGCTGCTCTCCGCGGGCCCGTACTCGATCGACACCGCGCTCGAACGCGTCGCCGCGCACGCCGACGACGGCATCGACCTGTTCGTCTGCGACCTCTGTCCCGACGACTACGAGTGGATCGCGGAGCCGCTCGAAGAGCTGGCGGACTCGACCGACGCGATCCGCTGGTTCGACCACCACCAGTGGGACGACGAGACCGCGAGCGCGGTCCGCGAGGCCGGCGTCGACCTCGTCGTCGGCGAGTCGGACGAGGAGTGCACCGCCGACGTGACGCTCCGCTCGCTGGGTCGTGAGTTCGACGACCGCTGGGCCGAGCTCGCCGCGGTCACGCGCGACCACGACCTCTGGCTCAAGGAGGACCCCCGCTCGGACGACCTCGCCGACTACTCCTACTGGGCGGGCGCCGAGGAGTACGCCGCCGTCGTCGGCGCGTACGGCGTCGACCTCCCCGAGGCGGTTCGGTCGTTCGTCTCGGAGCGACGGGTCGAGAAGGAGGCGCGCATCGACCTCGCGGTCGACCGCGCGGTCACCCACGAGGTCGGCGACTGGCGCGTCGCGGTCACCTACGGCCGCTGCTCGCAGAACGAGGTCGCGGAGCGGCTCCGCGAGGCGGGCGCGGACGCCGCCGTGATCGTCAAGCCAGCGGGGTCGGCCTCGATCCGCGGCTCCGACGACTTCCGGCACGCCCACGAGGTCGCCGGGCGCGTGAACGGCGGCGGGCACCCGCAGGCGGCGGGCTGTAAGCCCGACATCTACGACGACATGCTGGACTACGCCCACCACTGGAGCACCGAGGGACAGGCGTGTCAGCGCGTCATCCTCGCGGCGTTCGAGGCCGTCGCCGAGGAGGTCGCGGCCGAGGAGCGCGACGCCGACGAGGCCGAAGCGGCCGAGTAGGCCGATGGCCGACGTCCTCGTGGCCGGCGAGACGCTCGTCGACTTCGTGCCCGCCCCCGGCGAGACGCCGGGCGAGGTGGACGGGTACGCTCACCGCCCCGGCGGCGCGCCCGCCAACGTCGCGGTCGGGCTCGCCCGGCTCGGCTCGCCGCCCGCGTTCTGGACGCGCCTCGGCGACGACGCGTTCGGCGCGTTCCTCGCCGAGACGCTCGCGGACGAGGGGATTCCAGAGACCCACGTCGAGCGCGTCGCGGGGAAGACGACGCTCGCGGTGGTGTCGCCGCCCGGCGAAGACGGGCCGCGGTTCGCCTTCTACGGCCCCCGCGAGGCGACGTTCGGGTTCGACCCGGAGGCGGTGCCGACCGAGGCGCTGCGGGGCGCCGACGACGCGGCGTCACCGGCGGGGACGGGCGCGCCGCCGTGGGTCCACCTCGGCGGCGTGGCGCTGACGCACCCGCGGGGGCGGGCGGCCACCCGCGAGCTCCTCGCGGCGGCGGCCGCCGCCGGCTGCCCGGTCTCGTTCGACGTGAACTACCGGCCCGACCTCGTCCCGGACGACGCGACGGAGGCGGCGTCGGCCGCGGTCCGCGAGGCGGTCGCCGAGAGCGACGTCGTGCTGTGTAGCGACGAAGACGTCGCGGCGGCCGGGCTGTCGACGAACGAGGGGGAAGAGCTGGCGCACGACCTGCTCGCGCTCGGCCCACACACCGCCGTGGTCACGCTGGGGAGCGACGGCGCGCTCGCGGTCGGGACCGACGACGCGCCGTGGGGGCCCGCGACGGTCCGGCACGGCGGGTTCTCGGTGGCGGCCGTCGACGCGACCGGGGCGGGCGACGCGTTCACGGCGGGGCTGCTCTCGCGGCTCGCCGAGGGATCCGGAGCCGACCGCGAGGGGGAGCCGCTCCGCGACGCGGTCGCGTTCGGCAACGCGACCGCCGCGCTGTCGGTCCGGTCGGTGGGCGGCATGGGGTCGCTGCCGTCGCGCGACGAGGCGGCGGCGTTCCTCGCGGAGCGGGAGTGAGAGAGGCAGGAGTGGTCGAGGGGCGCCGCGTCGCCTACGAGGCGGACGGCGACATCTCGATGTTGAGGCTCTTCTGGACGAGCTGGGTGAACGCCATCGAGCAGAGGAAGTACCAGAGGATCCACATCTGGATCGGGCCGACGATCCCCGTGTCCCACGTGACGGTGCCCGCGAGCGGAACGACGAGCTCCTGGGCGGCGACGGCCGGATACGCGGCGTCCGAGCCGCGGTAGCCGATCACCCAGAACATCCAGAGGAACGCCGGGATGGTGAGGAACATGATCCACACCATCGGGCGGAACTGCTCTTTGAACATGCCGAGCTGGTCGCCCATCGCCTCCATCTGCTCCTCCTGGATCTCGTCGAGCGCCTCGTCGTCGTCGCGCTCCTCCGCCGCCTTCCGGCGCTCCTGGATGTCCTTCATCCGCTCCTGGTACGCGCCCATCTTCTCCATGTCCATGAGCCCGGCGCGCAGGAGCGTCGAGTACAGCCCCGTGCCGAGCGCGATGACCATGATCACCACGTAGAAGGGGACGACGTTCAGGAGGGGGCCGAGGACGACGTCGATCCCGCCGGCGATGGCGTTCCGGACCGGGCTGACCGCGTAGCCGACGAACGCGCCGAGCGTCGCCACGCCGGCGAGCTTGTCCCACTTCGACCAGGTGGTCGTCTCCGGCGTCTCCACGTCGCTGCCGCCCGAGTCGTCCTCCATCCCGGCCTCGATCTCGTCGCGGTCGGCCAGCGCGAACCCCTCGTCGCCGTCGACGAGGACCTCCTTCTCGATGAGCCGGCCCCACTGCCCGCTGGTGATCTGGTCGCGGACGTCGACCCAGCGCACCTCGCCGCCGCTGGCGTTGTCGAGGACCACTTGGATGGCGTCCCGCATCTCGCCGTCCTCCCGGACGAGCGAGCGGACTCGCCGTTCGACTTTACTCATTAGCGGTCGGTTAGCGGTCGACGGTTAAGAACCTTGTAGGATCGTCGCTCGGCGACGGCGCGGATCGATCCGCGGCGGCGACGCCGATCAGTTCGCGGCGACGGCGCGGATCAGTTCTCGACGACGTCGCGGATCCGGTCGAAGACCTCGTCCGGGGTCGCCTCGCCGTCTACCTCGACGAGCACGCCCTCGTCGCGGAAGTGGTCGACCACGGGCTCGGTGTTCTCGTAGAACACCTCGAGGCGCTCGCGGGCCGTCTCCTCGGTGTCGTCCTCCCGCTGGACCAGTTCGCCGCCGCACTCGTCGCAGACCCCGGGCTCTTCGGGCGGCTGGAAGTCGACGTGGAAGTTCGCGCCGCAGTCGTCGCAGACCCGGCGGCCGGTGAGCCGGTCGACGAGCACCTCCTCGTCGACGTCGAGGAGGATCACGGCGTCGAGGTCCGTAATCGAAGAGAGGAACTCCGCCTGCTCGAGGTTGCGCGGGTAGCCGTCCAGCACGAACCCGTCGGCGTCGTCGAGCGCGGCCTCGACGATCTCGTTGACGACCGGGTCGGGGACCAGTTCGCCGGCGTCCATGAACGACTTCGGCGTCCCGAACTCCGTCTCCATCTCCTTGTTCGCGCGGAGCGCGTCGCCCGTCGTGACGTGCTCGACGCCGTACTCGTCGGCCAGCTTCGCGCTCTGCGTGCCCTTCCCGGCTCCGGGGGCCCCCAACAGCAGAATTCGGTGACTCATACCGAAGCGGTCGCGGGCCGTCCGTAAAGGCTTGAAGATTCCGGCCAACCCTACTCGTCGCCGTCGGCCGCGGCGGACTCCTCCGTCGCCCCGTCGTCGGCGCGAAGTCGGAGCCCCATCTCCAGTTCGAAGCTCTCCGCGTCGGAGGTCTCGAAGCCGATCTTCTTGTACAGGGAGACGGCGGCGCGGTTCCACCGCTCGACGGTGAGCCACACCTTCCGGACTCCGTTCGCCTGCCCGTGGCCGAGCAGGCCGCGGATGAGGTGCGTCCCGACCCCGGCGCGCTGGTACTCCTGGTGGACGAAGATCGCCAGCTCGTAGGCGTCGCCGTCGGGGACGAGCGTCGCGTGGCCGGCCGCGTCGCCGCCGCACCAGGCGATCACGTTGTAGCAGTCGTCGGCGAGGATCGCGTCGAGCCACTCGCGGATGCGCTTCTCGCCGCCGGGCGGGATACCCTGCGCGCGGTCGGCCGGGTCGAAGGTGTCGTACATCTCCACGAGCGTCTCGTGGTCGGCCTCCGTCCCCTCATACGGGCGGATCTCGATCTCGCGGTCCTCGCGGTCGGTGAACGCGGTCGGCGGCGGCGGGAACTCGTCCGCCACCGCGTCAGGGTAGCGTCGGTCGCTCATCTGACCAGCGTGACCGACGTCTTCGCGTTCAACAGGACGAACTCCGCGATCGGCCCGATCGTGATCTTCCCCATCGGGCTCGTGTGTCCGCCGCCGAGGACGATCTCCTCGAACGCCTCCGTCTCGGCGATCTCCACCAGTCGGCTGCCGGGGTCGCCCTCGACGCGTCGTACCTCGGCGTCGATCCCCGCGTCGTCGACGGCCGCCTCGGCGCGGTCGGCGACCGCGTCCGGGGCGACCGACGAGTCGTCGTTGTCCACGACGGCGATCGTCAGGTCGTCGTTCGCGACCGCCGCCCGCTCGACCGTTCGGTCGAGCGCGCGGAACGAGTCGTCGCTGCCGCCGATCCCGCAGAGCACCTTCATGTGCCACCCCTCCACGCGACGATACAAAAGTGGATCTCCGAGCGGGCGGCCACCGACAAGCCTTTTGTTCGCCCGTGGAGTTTCAGACGTATGAGCGATCAGACCGATCCGCCGGCCGACTCGCCCGGCGGATCGGACGACCCCGCCGGGGACCGAACGCCGCCCGAGGAGGGCGGACCGGACGGGGACGAACCGGCTGACGCCCCCCGGAGTGACGAAGCGACCGAGGAGCCGTCGACCGCGGATCCGGACGCGAGCGACGCGGACCGGTCTGTGACCGATCCAGACCAGACCGCGACCGACGAGGAGGACCGGTCCGCGACCGACGAAGGCGTCCCCCGGGACGTCCGAAAGTACGAGCGGTTCCAGAAGATGGACGGGGCGCGCTACGAGCGCGTCAACGAGTTCCTCCGCGACCGGACGTACATCACGGCCCGCGAGTGGGCGATCGCGCGGCTCTGCGCCGACTTCCGCACCGAGACCGGCGTCGAGATGACGAAGATCGGCGAGAACCTCCCCGAGCTCGTCCCCTTCATGACGGACACGTACACGCCGCAGGCGGTCAACCAAGCGCGCTACTCCTTCGAGGAGAAGGTGACGAAGGCGGGGGCGACGTTCCTCTACGGCGCAATGTCCGGGTTCTTCACCGCCGAGGACTTGGACGAGATGATGTACGAGGTGACGGAGGTCGCGAAGTTCCTCCTGGAGGTCGAGGGCGTGGACCTCGCGGTCGCCGACGAGCTGGAGGCCGAAGACAAGATCAGCGAGGTGATGCGCGACGTGCGGGCCTCCTCCGCGGACCTCCGCGGCGAGGAGGTCCGGTGCCCCGAGTGCGGTCACGTCCACGAGCCGACGGAGGAGTGATCATGAACCGCTTCCCGGGGGCGATCGACGCGACGCCGGACCCGACGCTGGTCGTCGACGGCGACGGCGTCGTCCACGCCGGGACCCCGAGCGTCGAGTCGGTGTTCGGCCTCGACCCGGCGGAGCTCGCGGGCCGGCCGATCGACGAGGTGTTCGAAGACCCGACCGAGCTGGACTGGGGGAACGCCCCGTCGATGGCGCCCTTCGAGGGCGGCGAGAACGGAGAGAACGGCGGCGGTGAGGGCGACGACGGCGAGGGCAGGGACGACGAGGAAGTCGACCGAACCGACGAACCGGGGAACGCGGGGGAGTCCGAGCTCCGACACGACGTCGCGGCACTGATCGAGACGACGCGGGCCGGCGAGGCGCGGTCGCTGGCGGACGGGTTCGAGCTGGCCGTGCGCCGCGGCGACGACGTCCTCGTGCCGGTCCGGGTCAGCGTCGGGCCGTTCGAGCTCGACGGCGAGCCGTACGCGGTCGTCACGGCGATAGACGTCTCGAACGAGCGGACGCGGCGGCTGGCGCTCCAGCGCCGCACGGAGACGCTCGAATCCCTCCACGAGGCGACCCGGGAGCTGCTGAAGACGACCGACAAACGGGCGGCCGCCGAGGCGGCGGTGTCGTACGTCGAGGACGTGTTGGGCCACCCGATCGCCGGGATCTGGCTCCACGACGAGGACGGCGACGCCCTGGAACCGGTCGTCTGGACCGACAGCGCCGATGCGGTCGTCGGGGACCACCCGACGTTCGCGGCCGACGAGCCGAGCATCACCTGGGACGTCTTCGAGAGCGGCGAGCCGACGTACGTGGCGGACGTCCGCGACGACCCCGACCGGTACAGCGACGGCGCCGCGATCCGGAGCGAACTCGTCGTCCCGCTCGGCCGCTACGGGGTGTTGAACGTCGGCGCCACGACCGCCGAGGCCTTCGACGACTCCGACCTGGCGATCGCGCGCATCTGGGCGGCGACGGTGACGATGGTGCTCGTCCGGATCGAGCGGGAGCGCCAGCTCAAGCGCCGCGAGGCGGAGGTGTCCCGCGAGCGCGACCGGTTGGAGGAGTTCGCCAGCCTCGTCTCCCACGACCTGCGCAGTCCGCTCAACGTCGCCGCCGGGAACCTCGAGATCGTCACCGACCGGCTCGCCGAGGAGTCGATAGACGCCGCGGAGCTGGGGGCGGTGAAGCGCTCGCTCGACCGGATGGACGCGCTCATCGAGGACCTGCTCGCGCTGGCGCGGCAGGGCGCGGGCATCGACGAGACCGAGCCCGTGGCCCTGTCCGACCTCGCCGCCGAGTGCTGGACCACCGTCGACACCGAGTCGGCGACGCTGTCGGTCGAGACGGAGACCGCCGTCGCCGCGGACCGCAGCCGCCTCCGGCAGGCGCTGGAGAACCTCTTCGGCAACGCGGTCGAGCACGTGGGCCCCGACGTCGCGGTCGCGATCGGCGCGCTCGACGGCGGCGACGGGTTCTACGTCGCGGACGACGGCCCGGGGATCGACCCGGATCGCCGCGACGAGGTGTTCGAGGCGGGGATGACGACCGACCCGGAGGGGACCGGGTTCGGGCTGAAGATCGTCGCCGAGGTCGCGGAGGCGCACGGGTGGACGGTCGCGCTCGTCGAGAGCGAGGGCGGCGGCGCGCGGTTCGAGTTCCGCGGCGTCGACCTCGACCCGGGCGACGCGAGCGGCGAGTAGGCGGGCGAGAGGCGACCGCGCGCCGAGCGCGCCCGTCAGTCGTCGGCGGTCGCCGCGCTCGCCGGGTCGAGCCCATCGCCGTGGCCGGGCACCGTGCCGTCGTCGTTCCAGCCGCGGAGCGCGTAGTACTCCGACAGCGCCGCGTCGAACCCCTCGATCGCGTCGGCGTACGGGAGAGTGTCGTCGCGCCGGTCGAAGCCGCGGGCGTTGTTGAACGCGCGCTCCAACTCGACGACCCGGGCGCCGAGCGCCTGGAGGTCGTCGTAGTCGGCGTCGAGGAGGGCGGCGAGCCGGTCGTCGGTCACCGTGCCCCGCGAGAACTTACAGACGACCGCGGAGTCGAGGACCGCGTTGCGGTTCTCCTTCGCGACGAGCTTCGGCGGCTTCCCGTCGAGCCCCTGCGGGTCGAACGCCTCGTCGGGGTCGACGAGCGGGTACTCGTACGGGTAGAACTCACCGTACATGTGGTCCGCGCCGCGGTTCGCGGTCGCGAACGCGAGCCCCTGGCCGTTCAGCGCGCGGCCGTCGTGACCGGAGAACGCCATCCCCTTCACCGTCCAGTCGTCCGCGCCGAACTCCTCGTGGGCGCGGTGGACGCCCTCCGCGAGCTTGTCGCCGACCCCCTCGCGGTAGGCGATCTGCTCCACGAGCGACCGGACGAGGTCGGCGTTGCCGAACTCGTCTTCGCTCTCTAAGAACATCGAGACGACGTCGCCACAGGAGATGGTGTCCATCCCGAGCTCGTCGCACAGCTCGTTGGCGCGCATCACGTCGACCACGTCGTCGACGCCCGCGTTCGAGCCGAACGCCATCACCGTCTCAAACTCCGGCCCCTCCGTCTCGACGCCGGTCGCCTCGTCGCGGGTGGGGAGCTTACAGGCGAACGCGCACTGCGAGCAGGTGGCTTTCTTGTACTTCTTCTCCTCGACGCGGTCGCCGGAGATCCCCTCGACGCCCTCGAAGGAGGTCTCCGCGAAGTAGTACGACGGGAGCGCGTCGACCTCGTTCGCGAGCTCCGTCACGCTCGTCGTCCCTTGCCGCTTCATGATCGAGTCGGAGGTGGCCGCCTCCCGATGGACCTCCCCCGCCTCGTCCGGCCAGTCGAGGTCGATCTCGGGGGCCACGTCGCCGGCGAACGTGAGCGCCTTCACTCCCTTCGAGCCGAGCACCGCGCCGAGCCCGCCGCGCCCGAACGCCCGCGTGTCGGAGGTCATGATCGAGGCGAACCGGACCTCGTTCTCGCCCGCGGGCCCGACGCAGGCGACGTGCTCGGGCTCCAGCTCGTGCGTCTCGGCGAACCGATCGGAGACCGCAGACACCTCGGTCTCCGCCAGGTCGTCGACCGCCTCGAAGGTCACGTCCGGCTCGCCGTCCGGGCCGATCTCGCGGACGTGGACCGCGAGCAGCTCGTCGCTCGCCCCCACGAGCTCGACGGCGGCGTACCCCGCGCCGGTGAAGTTTCGCGAGAGGAACCCTCCCGCGTTCGACGAGCAGAGCCCGTTCGTGAGCGGCGAGAGGCCCGTGGCGGCCATCCGCCCGGTGTAGGAGGTCGTCGAGTACTGCATCGGCCCCGTCGAGAGGAAGAGCCGGTTCTCCGGGCCGAGCGGGTCGGCGTCGAACGGGATCCGGTCGTACGCGAGCGACGTGTTGAGCCCGCGGCCGCCGACGAACGACGCCAGCCGGTCGTCGATACGGGTCGTCGACGCGGTCCGCTCCGTCAGGTCGATCGTGAGGAGCGGCCCCTGTGCGTGTCTCATGGGCGTACGGAGCGAGCGGGCGGCGATAAAACTCGGGGTAGAATCGCGGTTTGAACTTCCGTTAGCTTCGGTGCGATCGGTTATAAAAACGTGCGGTCGGCGCGTGCCGGTGAGCGCCGCACCGCGGCGCGAACCGCACGCGCGAGGGACGCCGCGAACGCCCGTAGGGCGTGAGCGACGAGGCTGGGGAGGCGTGAGGTGTGTGGGGCTTCGAGGGGTGTTTGTTGTAGATGTACTGCCGATCCTTGTAACTGAGCAGTTGGGTCTTCGGAAGGGTTCATCGCGTCGTCGGTAGTGTATCAATGACCATCGAGAGAATCCCAGATACGCTGATAAATCTACCACGTCGATCTGCGTTCTCTCTACCACTCGGCCCCGAACTCGGCCTCCGGCTTCGATCAGTCATCTGTTTTTCCGTATTTTAGATGCCGCAGCAGATGGGACGTGATACTGCCGTCAAGTTCGCATTCGGCCGTCGAGGACGTGGTGCGTCACGGCCTCGACGCCGGACGCCGCCGTGTCGAGCGTCGCGACATGGAACGCGTCGTCCGCGCCGTCGACCGGAATCGGGAGCCCGCCGGGGTTCACGCGGACGGTCCCGCCGCGCGCCTCGACGCCGTGCGCGTGGGTGTGCCCGTGGAGCACGTAGTCGTAGTCGCCGCAGTCGACGAGCGCGTCGACGAGGACTTCGCTCGTGCCGTGGGTGACCGCGACGTCGACGGCGTCGCTCGCCCCGTCGCCGTCGCCGAACGAGAGCGCGGCGGCCTCGCCGTGGTATTCGCCGAACTCCTCGACGGTCGACTCGACCGCCCACTCGCCGTCGTTGTTCCCGCGGACCGCGTGGAACGCGAAGTCGGCGTCGAACGGTGTCGCGGAGAAGGGGGCGACGAAGTCGCCGCAGTGGACGACCGCGTCGACCCCCTCGCGCTCGAACAGCGAGACGGCCGCTTCGACCGCGGTCAGGTCGTCGTGCGTGTCGGAGACGATGCCGATCAGCATACCGGCCGGTCGCCGCGGCGCCACTTCAACCCCCGCCTACTCGCCCGTCAGCGCATCGCTCGCGGGCGCGAGGTCGATGGTCTGCCCGCGGCCCGCCTCGCTCGCGCGCTCGTAGAGCATGTGCGCGGCGGCGACCGTCTCGACGCCGGTGCCGCCCGAGTCGAAGACGGTCACCTCGTCGTCGCTCGTCCGGCCCGGATGGTCGCCCGCGACGACCGCGCCGAGGTCGGCCGCGATCCCTTCGCCCTCTTCGATCAGGCCGGCCTCAACCGCGGCGAGGTACGAGCCGGCGTCCTGCGCCGCGCGCGCTCGGAGGTCGGGGACGTAGGTGGCGCGCGCGACGAGCTCGGGCGGGAGCTCGTTCTTCGCCGGGTCGTACTGCCCCATCGCCGTGACGTGCGTCCCCGGCTCCACGTCGCCGTCGGCGATCACGGGCTCGCTCGCGGTCGTCGCGGTGATGACGACGTCCGCCCCGTCGAGCGCGGCGCTCGCGCTCTCGACCGCGGCGACGTCGGCGGCGAGTCGCTCGTCGAAGTCGGCGGCGAACGCCTCGCGGTTCTCCGGGGTCGGCGAGAAGACGCGGACCGCCTCGAACTCGCGGACCGTGGCGGTCGTCGCGACCTGCCCGCGCGCCTGCGCGCCGCTGCCGATCACGGCGAGTTCGGTCGCGTCCTCGCGGGCGAGCGCGTCGACCGCGACCGCGCCCGCGGCGCCGGTCTTGAACGGGTTCATCGACGCGCCGTCGAGGAGCGCGAGCGGCGCGCCCGACTCGGCGTCGAACAGCGGCGTCATGAACCACGCGTCGCCCGCGCCGAAGCCGGCGGAGTAGGCGTAGCCGCCCATGGCTCCCGTCTCCGGGAGGACGGCGGCGTAGGTGGTGAACATCCCCGGCGGCTCGCGGTTGAACAGCTTCGTCCGCGGCTCCGCGGGCGCTCCCTCGCCGACCTGCCGGTACGCGTCGCGCACGGCGGCGACGTAGTCGGCCGGCGCCGCGAGGTCGTCGACCGCGGAACTCGAGAGGAACAGGGCGTCGGTCATGCCCGGTCACTCGGGGCGCGGGGACTAAACGGTACAGGACGCGGCGACCCGTCGGGGATCAGACGGACGACCGACCGCCACGCCCGCCCTCGCCGCGGCCGGAACGAGTCGCGTCCGCCCGCGCGTCGCCGTCGCCGACTGGGGCCCTGACGAACATCGCGTGGGCCATCACGGTGGCGGCGGCCACCGCGCCCGCGGGCAACGCCGACGTCACGGACAGTCCGACCAGGGTGAGGAGGGCGGTCACACCGATCAACGCTGCCGGGATGAGCCCGAGGACGTAGTCGTAGTATCCAGTCATGCTCCCGTTGAATACTAGTCGAAAATCGATATTAAATCTTTCCCGTGGTTCGGAGGTAGTTCGTAGGTGAACACTGCGAAGTAACTCGTAACTTATGAGCGGTTCGAGACCGCACCGGCGCGAGTCGAGGTCGCGGTGAGGAGGAAGCGGGAGCGGTCCGCGTCGGAAACTGCGGGGCGAGGAGCGGGTCTACCGGAGCCGGAAGTAGAGGGCGCGCCAGCCGCCGAGGGCGACGGAACCCAACACGAGCATGACGGCGGCGAAGGTGAGTTCGGCCCCGCCGCGGAAGACGAACGCGCGCAGCGCGAGTCCGACGACCGCGGCCGGGATCCACGACCGGACCACGAGCGGCACCGAGGACTTCGCGGTCTCGACCGCGCCGGCGGAGTAGGCCCCCACGAGCGGGGCGATTGCGACCCAGCCGATCAGGAAGGGCGCGTACACGCCCGGGAGGTACAGTGGGTTCGCCGTGAGGAACTCGACGGTGGTGTGGTTGAGCGTCCCGACGGTCAGTAACAGGATCAACGCGATCAGGTCCCCGACGGCGAACGGTACGGCGCCGCGGTCGAGGCGAGCGGCGAGAAACGGCGGAGCGTCCATACCGACTCCTGCGAGCCGCCCCCACTTTTACGCACGGATTCGTCCGCGCCGGCGCGGTCCCGCGACGGCGCGGTCGGTTACTCGTACAGCGGGTGCGCCTCGCAGAGCTCGACGACCCGCTCGCCGACCTCGTAGATGACGTCGTCGCTGTCGACGTCGTCGACGACCCGGTAGATCAGCTCGCCGACCTCCTCGATCGCGTCGGCGTCGAAGCCGCGGGTGGTGAGCCCGGCGGTGCCGGCGCGGATCCCCGAGGGGTCGAACGGCGAGCGCGTCTCGCCGGGGACCGTGTTGCCGTTGAGGACGATGTTCGCGGCGGCGAGCGCGTCCTCGGCGTCCCCGCCCGAGAGGTCGGGGTGCGAGTCGCGCAGGTCGGCCAGCACGAGGTGGTTGTCGGTCCCGCCGGAGACCAGGGAGAGGCCGTGCTCCTGGAGCGTCTCCGCGAGCACCTCGGCGTTGTCGACGACCCGCTGGGCGTACTCCTCGAACGAGGGGTCGAGCGCCTCCTTGAAGCCGACCGCCTTGCCGGCGACGTTGTGCATCAGCGGGCCGCCCTGTCCGCCGGGGAAGACGGCGGAGTCGATGTCGTCCGCGAACTCCGCGTCGCACATCACGATCCCGCCGCGGCCGGCGCGGATCGTCTTGTGGGTCGAGCCGGTGACGAAGTCGGCGACGCCGACCGGCGAGGGGTGGACGCCGGCCGCGACGAGCCCGGTGATGTGGGCGATGTCCGCGAGGTGGTAGGCGTCGACCGCGTCGGCCGCCGCCTGGATCCGCTCCCACTCGACGGCCCGCGGGTACGCGGAGTAGCCCGAGACGACGATGTCGGGGTCGAACTCCTCGGCGACCTCGCGGAGCCCCTCGTAGTCGATGTACCCCGTCTCGGGGTCGACCTCGTACTGCTCGACGTCGTACAGCTGCCCCGTGAAGTTCGCGGGGTGGCCGTGCGAGAGGTGGCCGCCGTCGTTGAGCTTCAGCGAGAGGATCTTGTCGCCCGGTTCGAGGACGGAGTAGTACACCGCCTGGTTCGCCTGCGTGCCGGAGTGCGGCTGGACGTTGACGTGGTCGGCGCCCCACAGCTCCTTCGCGCGCTCGATCGCCAGCTCCTCGACCTCGTCGGCGTACTCGCAGCCGGCGTAGTAGCGCGAGCCGGGATAGCCCTCGGCGTACTTGTTGGTGAGGACGCTCCCCTGCGCCTCCAGTACCGCCTCGCTCACGTGGTTCTCGCTCGCGATCATCGCGAGCGTCTGCTCCTGTCTGTCGCGCTCGCCCGCCAGCGCGTCGGCGACCGCCGGGTCGACCTCCCGGACGTGCTCGTTGTCCATGTAGAAACGGGGGCACGACCGCGCATTAATCCTTCTGTCGCCGTCGGGAAGTGCCGCTGCCGCGCCCGCCGGCGCCCCTCCGCGCCGACGGCCACGGGCCGCGATCCGGGGGCGGAACCGTCGATCTGTCGACCGGATCGCTGACGGGGCTCATCCCTCGTTTTCGGCGGTTTGAAGCCCTCTACGCGTGTTGTTCGAGCCGAGAACCCCGTTAATATTAAATACGCAACCGACTTTTATACCGAGAGACAAATGGTATCGAATTTACTCGCGGCTGACGTCGAGGCGGCGCTCGACGCGGCGTTCGCCGGGGACGACGAAGAGCTGCTCGTCGTGGACCCCTCCGCGGAGACGATCGTATCGCTTATCGAGACGGCCGTCGGGCGGGACGACCTCCCGGGGCTGTCCGTGCTCGCGGACGAGCGAACCCTCAAGGACGTGCTGGACGACTTCGTCGTCGCGTCCCGGGCCGCGGACCTCGTCGCGGACGGGGCCTTGGACCTCCGGGTGCTGGACGGGGCGGTCGACAACGCGCTGTTCGTCTCGCCGTCCCGGGTGGTCGCGCTCGTCACGGCGGGCGACGGCGTGGCCGCGCTCTCGACGGACGACGGCGAGTTCGTCGGCGAGGTCTACGAGACGCACCGCGGCGCGTTCGAGGACGCGGAGCCGTACACGCTCCGCACGCCGGCGATCAGCCGCGTCCGCGAGACACTGGAGTCCGAAATCGGCACCGCGGCCCGCGCCGACTTCGACGCCGTCCTCGCCGCCACCGAGCGCGACGACGGGGCGGACCTCGACGAGGTGACCGTCTCGCTGCTCGTCGCGGCGAAGAACGACGTGCTCCTCTACGACATCTCGAAGTGGGGCGAGGACGTCGGCATCGCGTCGAAGGCGACGTTCTCCCGGACGAAGACGCGGCTCGAGGACCTCGGGATCATCGACACGGAGAAGGTCCCGATCGACGTCGGGCGACCGCGGCTCCGCCTGAAGCTCGGCGACGAGCGGCTCCGCGGCATCGACCCCGAGGCGCTCGCCGCCGAGGCGGCCGAGATGATGGCCGCGACGCCCGCCTGACCGCCCGCGCTCGCCGTCTCCGTCTCTCCGCGGCCGCTCCGCCTCCCTTCTCTCTCCGCGACTCGTCCGTCTCGCCGCTCGCGTCTCACTTCTCTGTCCGTCGCTCCCCGCCCGCCGCGGACCCGCGGCTTTTTTTCGCCCCCTCGCGTCGACCGGGTATGGATATCGGAGTTGTCGGCGACGGTCCCGCGGTCGAGGCCGTCGAGGCCGCGCTCGCCGACGTCGACGTGAACGCGATGCCCGTCGAGGCGGACCTGCTCGACGGGTTCGACGCCGCGGTCGTCGTCGACACCGCCGGCTCGTCGACGTTCGCGGCCGCGAACGAACTGCTCGACCGGTGGGTCGCCGTCGAGGTGGGCGGGCTCGGCGGCGTCCCCCTCGCCGACCTCGACGCCGCCGTGACGGTCTTCGACGACGCCTGCTACGACTGCCTGCGCGCCCGCGTCGAGAGCGGCGGGCCGGAGCCGGCCGACGCGCCGACCGGCCGCCGGTCCGCCGTGCGCTACGCCGGCGCGGTGGCCGGGCGCCGGATCATCCGACTGCTCGCCGGCGACCCGGTGGCGGACACCGTCGTCGAGGTGCCCGGCAGTGAGCGGTACCTCCTGCCCGTGCCCGGCTGCGGCTGCGGCGTCGACCCCGGCGACGCGCTGCCGCGCGAGCACGTCGACCGCGGCCTCGACGAGACGCTCGACCGGGCGGAGCGCGCCGTCGACCCCCGGATCGGCGCGCTGCGCGAGGTGGGCGAGCAGGAGTCGTTCCCCGTGCCGTACTACGTCGCGCGGGTCGCCGACACGACGCCGTTCTCCGACGCGGACGCGGCCGACTTCGGCGGCGGCGCGGCCGCCGACTGGGACGCCGCGTTCATGAAGGCGCTCGGCGAGGGGCTAGAGCGGTACGCGGCGGGGATCTACCGCGAGGCGTCGTTCACGCGCGCGCCGGCCGCGAACGTCCCGAACCCGGTCACGCCGGACGCGTTCGTCCGGCCCGCGGCGGTACCGCCCGCCGATCACGACCGGGCTCGGCCTCGGGAGCTCGGGGCCGGACGCCGCGCTCTCCGGGTTGTACGAGACGATCGAACGCGACGCGACGATGACCGGCTGGTACTCCACGACGGAGCCGCTCGGGCTCGACGTCGACGACCCCGCGTTCGCCGAGCTGGAGAAGCGGGCGCGGGCGGAGTCGCTGTCGGTGACGCCGCTGCTCGTCACGACCGACGTGGACGTGCCCGTCGTCGCGGTCGGCGTCAGCCGCGAGGGCGACTGGCCGCGGTTCGCCGCGGGGTCGGGGGCCGACCTCGACCCGACCGCGGCGGCGCGGAGCGCGCTCGCGGAGGCGCTCCAGAACTGGACCGAGCTCCGCTCGATGGGCCGGGAGGCGGCCGACGAGCAGGGGGCCGCGATCGGCCACCACGCCGACCTGCCCGCGGAGACGGCGGCGTTCTTCGACCCGGACGCGACCGTCTCGGCCGAGGGGCTCGGGGAGCCGGCGCTTTCGGGGGCCGAGGAGCTGGCGGCCGTCGTCGACCGCGTCGAGGGCGTCGGGCTCGACCCGTACGTCGCCCGGGTGACGACCCGCGACCTCGCGGCGCTGGGGTTCGAGGCCGTGCGGGTGCTCGTCCCGGGCGCGCAGCCGCTGTTCACCGGCGACCCGTTCTTCGGCGAGCGCGCGAGCGCGGTGCCGCGCTCGATGGGGTTCGAGCCCGCGCTCGACCGCCCGTACCACCCGTTCCCGTGACGACGCGCGCCCGGTGACGCGGGCGGTGGACCCAAGCCCCGGCGTCGGCTGCCCGTGCACGCGGATTTAGGTGGCTCGGGGTCGCGGAGGTCCGTATGGACGTCGTACCCGACGCGGACGTGGAGGCGGTCGAGGCGGTCGACGGCGTGTTCCTCACGCAGGGCGCCGTCGGCGAGGACGTGAGCATCCAGCGGTTCGAGATCGAACCGGGAGAGACGGTGCCCGAACACGACCACCCGCACGAGCAGATCGGGCTGGTGACGGCCGGGAGCCTGACGTTCCTCGTCGACGGCGAGGAGCGCGTCGTCGCGGCCGGCGACACGTACGTGATCCCGGGCGACGAGCCGCACGCGGCCGAAAACCGCGGCGACGAGCGCGTCGTCGGCTACGACATCTTCTCGCCGCCGCGGGCGAACCCGGACTGGGAGGAGTAGGCGGCCGCGGGAGTCGTCGGTTGGGGGCGAATCCGAGGGGACCGAGGCGGCCCGGAGCCCGCGTCGCCGCGGGGCGGATCGGGGTCGTACCCCGCCGCGGACCGGCCGATTCCCCGCGTCCGCGATACCCGCAAGACGTACCGGACCGAAGGTGTGTTAGTGCTCGGGGCCCGACAACAGGTAATGGGAGTTCACGAACAGTACCCGTTCGACGTGGAGGCGCTCCGCGCCGACTTCCCGATCCTCGATCGACGGGTCGGCGGCGACCCGGAGACGGCGGGACAGGGCGAGGCCGACGACACCCCGCTCGTCTACCTCGACAACGCGGCCACCTCGCACACGCCCGACCCGGTCGTCGACGCCATCTCCGACTACTACCGGAGCTACAACGCGAACGTCCACCGGGGGATCCATCAGCTGAGCCAGGAGGCCTCGGTCGCGTACGAGGAGGCCCACGACGCCGTCGCCGAGTTCATCGGCGCGGCGGGCCGCGAGGAGATCGTCTTCACGAAGAACACGACGGAGGCGATGAACCTCGTCGCGTACGCCTGGGGGCTCGAGGAGCTCGGCCCTACATGTTCGCCGACGCCGCGCAGTCGGTGCCGACGCGCCCGGTCGACGTCGAGGAGTTGGGCGCCGACTTCCTCGCCTTCTCCGGCCACAAGATGTGCGGCCCGACCGGGATCGGCGTCCTCTACGGCCGCGAGGAGATCCTCGAGGACATGCAGCCGTACCTCTACGGCGGCGACATGATCCGCCGGGTCTCCTTCGAGGACTCCACCTGGGAGGACCTGCCGTGGAAGTTCGAGGCCGGAACGCCCTCCATCGCGCAGGGGGTCGGCCTCGCGGCCGCGATCGAGTACCTCGAGGAGCTCGGCATGGACCGGGTCAAGGCCCACGAGGATCTACTGGCCGAGTACGCGTACGACGAGCTCGAGTCGCTCGGCGGCGTCGAGATCTACGGCCCGCCGGGCGACGACCGCGGGGGGCTCGTCGCGTTCAACGTCGAGGGCGTCCACGCCCACGACCTCTCCAGCATCCTCAACGACTACGGCGTCGCGATCCGCGCCGGCGACCACTGTACGCAGCCGCTCCACGACGAGATGGGCGTCGCCGCCTCCGCGCGCGCCTCCTTCTACTTCTACAACACCGTCGAGGAGGTCGACGCGCTCGTCGACGCGGTCCGCGAGGCCCGCGACCTGTTCGCCTGAGGCCCCTCGGGCGGCGGCGTTCGACCGGCCCCGCCGGTGGCGTTCGACGCCGCTCGCCCGAGACCACGCGCTGCTCGCAGCGGTCGCGCACCGATCCGAGATCGATTCGCCGTACGACGGAGTATTTTCGTCGAATACTACCGGATAATCACGTTTGAGGGCGTGACAACGGTGATCGCGGAATTATTATCCCCTTCCCGCCGCAACCATTGTTCGAAGAAGAATTACCACTGTCGTAGTAAGTTGTCCCCCGTCGAGTCGTCGCCCGCCCTACAACGCATGACCGACCACACACCACCGCCAGCCGACACGCGCGCAGACGCGACCGCAGCCGCCGATCGAACCGAGACGAGCCCGGACGGAACCGAGAAACCCCGCGAGGCTCCGATCGTCGTCCTCCAGGTCGAGCCGGACGCGCGCTCCGCCGAGCTCATGGAGGCGTTCGCGTCGCGACACACCGACCGCGTCCGCGTCCGCTCCGTCGAGAGCCTGGCGGCCGCGCTCGACGCGCTCGAAGCGGGCGTCGAGGTCGGTGGCGAGCGGGTCGCGGTCGACTGCGTCGTGACCGAGCAGCTGCTCCCGGACGGCGACGGGCTCGACCTCACCGAGCGGCTGCGCGGGGCGGGCAGCGGGCTCCCGGTCGTCTTCCACACGACGTGTCCGGGGGACGAGCGCGAGGCGGCGGCGTTCGGCGCCGGCGCGGACGCGTACTTCGAGAAGGGGGCCGACCGCGGTCGGTACGACGCGATCCTCGATCGGATCCGCGCGCTCGTCGACGAGCGCCGGGGCCGCGCGGGCGACGCGAAGGGAGCGGCCGTTGCGACGCCGCGGACGCCGGACCCGACGCTGGCGTCGCTGCGTTCGGAGGAGTGACGTCGGCGTCGGAGGCGGCGTGGGCGCGGTATGGCCCGACGCGCTGAGCGTCGACTGCGGTCCGTTACCGTTTCAGATCGACCGTGAGGTCGGTCGCGATCCACGCGTCGGTGTTGCCCTGTTCGGCGAAGACGGTCCGCTCCTGCGAGCAGCGGGTCGCGGCGACGGTCGGTCGGTCGTCGGCCGCCGGCTCGGCGTCCCGCTCGATCCGGTCTCCCGTTGTCATTACACCCCGCTCAGGGGGCGGTGGTGTTATAGATTTCGGTCGGCCTAAACCATCGGCGGCGATCCGCGCGGGGGATCGGAGGGCCTTACGTGGCGGCGGTCGTTCGCCGACCCGTGACCGACACGCTGTTCACACCGCTCACGCTCCGCGACACCGAGATCCGAAACCGGGTGATGCTGTCGCCGATGTGCCAGTACTCCGCCGAGGGCGGGCTGGCGACCGACTGGCACCGAGTCCACCTCGGCTCGCGCGCCGCCGGGGGAGCCGGGGTCGTGATGACGGAGGCGACCGCGGTCGAGCCCCGCGGGCGGATCACGCCGGACTGCCTCGGGATCTGGTCCGACGAGCACGCCGAGGCGATCGAACCGATCGTCGAGTTCGTCCGGTCGCAGGGCGCGACGCCGGGGATCCAGCTGGCCCACGCCGGGCGGAAGGCGTCCCACCGACCGCCCGCCGAGGGGAGCGCTCCCATCTCCGCGGACGAGCCGGACGGGTGGGAGACCGTCTCCGCGACCGACGAGCCGTATCCGAGCGGCGACCGGGGCGACGGCGAGGGCGGCGAGCCGGCGACCACTCGACGGCTCGACGCCGACGGGATCGCGGAGGTGGTCGACGCGTTCGCGGCCGCCGCGGAGCGCTCGCGCGACGTCGGTTTCGAGGTCGCGGAGGTCCACGCGGCCCACGGCTACCTCCTCCACCAGTTCTGCTCGCCCGTCACCAACGACCGCGACGACGAGTACGGCGGGAGCTTCGAGGACCGCACGCGGCTCCTGCGCGAGGTCGTCGCCGCCGTCCGCGACGTCTGGCCCGACGGGAAGCCCGTGTTCGTCCGCATCTCGGCGACCGACTGGCTCCCGGACCGCGACTCGTGGGACGTGGACGACTCGGTGCGGCTGGCCCCGCTCCTCGCCGACGCCGGGGCGGACCTGATCGACGTCTCCGGCGGCGGTATCCACCCGGACCAGGAGCTCCCGGGCGCGGGTCCCGGGTACCAGGTGCCGTACGCCGAGGCGATCCGGGATGGGACCGACGTGCCCGTCGCCGCGGTCGGCGGGATCACGGAGCCGACCCACGCCGACGCGCTCGTGCGGAACGGGCGGGCCGACCTCGTGGCGCTCGGCCGCGAGCTGCTCCGGCACCCCCACTGGCCGCTGGAGGCCGCCCACGAGCTCGGCGCGGACGTCGAGTGGCCGGTGCAGTACCGCCGCGGCCGCTTCGACTGAGCGGCCCGCGCGGTCCATCGCGGCCGGCGGTGGCGTGCGAACCACACGCAGGGGCCGGGAACACTTATCCGGCTCCCGGCTGCCCTCGGCGTATGGGCGACCTCGACTACCGACCCTTCCCGGAGGAGCGCGAGGACGAGTTCAGCGCCTTCATGCGGTACGCCTTCTCCCCCGAGCGGGGGCCGTACGACCCCGAGGCCGACGACGACGACCGCGAACACCTCGCCGAGTACCGCGGGCTGTTCGACGGCGAGGAGGCGGTCGCGGTGTGCGGCCACCACGACTTCACGCTCCGGATCCGCGGGCGGGACCGCGACGCGGCCGGCCTCTCCGCCGTCGCGTCCCCGCCGGAACACCGACGCCAGGGACACATCGAGCGGCTCCTCCGCGAGTCGCTGACCGAGTACCGGGGTGACGACGTTCGATACTCGGTGCTGTGGCCCTTCGAACACGCGTTTTACCGTCGCTACGGCTGGGCGACGGTGAACCGGTATCGGTGGGTGAAGACGCCGCCCGAACAGCTGGCGTTCGCGGCCGACGCGACCGACGGCGGCGACGAGACGGGCGAGTTCCGGCGGCTGGACGCGGACGACCACGGGCGGGCCGCCGACCTCCTCGCCGCGACCGCGGACCGGTACGACTTCACGATGGCGCGGACGGCGGCGTGGTGGCGCGAGCACACTCTCCGCGGGTGGCAGACCGACCCCTTCGTCTACGGCCTCGAACGTGACGGCGACCTCCGCGCGCTGCTGTCGTACACGTTCACCGAGCGCGACGACGGTGACGGGAAGGCGATGGTCGTCTCCGACGCCGCCGTCGCCGACCCCGCCGACTGGGACCGCGTCTTCCGCTTCTGTCGGGACCACGACTCGCAGGTCGAGCGCGTCCGGCTCCGCCTCCCCGCGGACGTGAGCCTCCTCGACCGCGTCGACGACCCGCGAGCGGTGACCGAGGAGGTCCGCCCCGGGCCGATGTTCCGGCTCGTCGACGTCCCCGCGGCGCTGCGGGGCCTCGCTCCCGACCCGGCCCTCGACGCCGCGTTCACCCTCGCGGTCGACGACCCGCTCGTCGACTGGCACGACCGCCCGATCCGGGTGACGGTCGCGGACGGCGAGGTCGACGCCGAGCGAGTGGACGCCGCCGAGGCCGGAGAGAGCGACACCGACGACTCGGACGTGACCGCGGGGATCGGCGCGCTCTCGCAGCTGTACGCCGGGTACCGCGACGTCGACGACCTTCGGGCGCACGCCGCGCTGGACGTCGGCGACGGTCCCGGCGAGAGCCTCGCGGCCGACCTCGCCGCGCTCTTCCCGCCGCGGCGGACGTTCCTGCGCGAGGGCTTCTGACCGGCTGCGGTGCGGCCGGACGGGGCCGGGCGCGCCCGCTGCCGGGCTTTTTATCCGCGCGCGCCGTAGCGGGCGGTATGAGTTCCCGCGACCGACGCGACGACGACCTCGAGGAGCGGCTCGACGAGCTCGAGGACGTGCTGGGCGAGCTCCGGGCCGACCTCCGGGAGAGCGAGCGCGACCGCCGCGGTCCCCCGCGGCCGCCGCGGCTCTCGGAGCTCGTGCGGTTCACCGAGCAGTACACCATTCCGACTGTCATCGCGCTGCTGGAGACGACGATCAAGTCGCTCGAGCTGCTCCGGGGGACGCTCCGGCTCGCGGACCCCGGCCGGAGCGTCGCCGAGGGTGCGGAGGGGACGGGCGACCGCCTCGCGGACGTGCGCGACGGCGCGACCGCCGGGCTCTCGCGGTCGCTCTCGGAGCTCCGCACCGCGCTCTCGGAGGCCGACCTGCCCGAGGACGCCGCCTCCCGGTCTATCATCGGCGACGCGCGCGACCTCACCGCGGAGATCGAGTCCCGGATCGACGAGGGACGCCGGGAGGCGGACGCGGCGCGCGACCGGCGCGTGGGCGGCGACCGCGACGGCGGTCGGGACGCGCGGAGTCCGGACGACGCCGAGAGCCGGTCCGACGGCGACGGCGGCGCGAGTCCCGTCCAGATCGACGTGACGGAGCCGGGCGAGGACGACGCGGACGGGAGAGACGATACGGGCGACGACGCGGCCGACGAGGCCCCGGAGGTCGACGTCGAATCCGAGCTGGAGTCGATAAAGCGACAGATCGACAGCGACGAGGTCGACGCCGGCGACGACGCGCCCGGAGCGGACGGCGCGGACGACGCGCACGGAGCGAACGGCGGCGACGCAGACGGCGGCGACGCGGGCGACGAGGACGCGGACGACCGGTCGGCCTGAACGCGAACCGTCGGCCGGCTCGAACGCGATTTTAAAATTCGACGCCGAGCCCGTCGGCGACGCGCTCGGCCGAGTCGAGGAGCAACGCCTCGTCGTCGGTGAACACCTCTAGGGCGACCGTCCCGTCGAAGCCGTCGAGTTCGGACGCCACGAGCTCGTAGTCGACCTCGCCGGCCCCGACCGGGAGGTGGGTGTCCCCGCGGCGGCGCACGTCGTGGCAGTGGAGGTGCGAGACCCGGTCGCCGTGGCTCCGGAGGAACCGCCGTATCGCCTTGTGCGCAGCTGGGCGGCGGCCGTCTCCCGGAAGTCCACGTCGTCGCGGTCGGCGGAGGTGGCGTGGAGGACCGCCTTCGCCGCGCCGAGGTCGCCCGCGGCGTCGAGGAGCCGGCGCTGGTAGTCGACGATGGCGTCGTTCACCTCCGGGACGTAGCTGGCCAGCCGTTGGCTGTACGGGAGGTGGACGACCAGGTCGCGCCCGGCGAGCGCGTCGGTCAGGCGGCCGGGGTCGATTTCGCCGGGGACGAGCGTCGGCTCGCCGACGCCGAGCTCGCAGAAGTCGAACCGCGCGGGCGACGCCGCGAGGCGGTCGAGGTCGTCGCCGACGGTCACGCCGAGGTCCATGTCGGCGGTGGGGGCGGCGGGCTTGTATAAATGGTGCCGTCGACGCCCGACGGTTCGATCGGGACCGGCCGCGACCTCTACGCCGACGCAGAGCGTTCGAGCGGCCGGGATTCGCGCCTCGCTGCGCGTCCGACGGACAAAAAGATACTGGGTCTGGTACTACAACTATATTTATGCTTCCACGGAGCGTTACGGACATGTGAATACCGATACCTCGGCCGAAAACGGGCTCTCGCGGCGAAACGTGCTGGTGCGAGGCGCCGTCCTCTCGACGTGCCTCGGGCTGGGGTTGGCGACTTCGACCGGCGGAGCGGCGGCGATGAACAAGGCGGAACTGATCGAGGCGATGGCGAGCGAGGCCGGACTGTCGGACGGGGACGCGCAGGCGGCCGTCGACGGAATCGTCCGCGCGGCGACGGCGGCGCTCGCGGGCGGTGAGAGCGTCGAAGTAGCCGGCTTCGGCACCCTCAGCGTCCCGAAGCGCGTGAGTCGGGGCCGAGTGAACGGCTTCGACAGGAAGGGCAACGACGTCGTCGAGCGGTCGCCGGTCGACTTCGACGCGTGCCCGGAGTTCGCCGCGGCGCTCGGGATCGTTCGCGGTGAGGGGCGTCGCGCGGGGGCCGGCTCTCGATGCCGCAAGGCGGACGTCGTGATCGACGCGGAGCGGCTCGCCAGGGAGACGCGGACCGACCGACGCGAAGGGCTGTCGACGGCCGACGCGAAGAAGGCGCTCGAGGGGTTCAGCGTCGCGGCGACGAAGGCACTGAAGAAGGGCGACCGGATCTCGCTCGTCGCCTTCGGCTCGTTCAGCATCTCGAAGCGCTCCGCGCGGACGGGGCGCAACCCGCAGACCGGCAAGGAGAGCGCGAGCAACGCCAAGCGCGTCGTGAAATTCAAAGCCGGCGCCGAGCTGTCCAAAGCGGTCAACTGACCGCGCTCGGGCCGGGCGGCGCGGCGGTGACGACCCGCGGACCGAGCCCCGGCGTGCTAGCTCGGGTTCAGTCGTCCGCGAGCGGGTTCTCGAGGTCGATCTCGCCGGAGTCGATCTCCGCTTCGACCTCTCGGACCGCGGTCACCATGTTCTCGGTCTTGCCGTACGCGATGTCGCGGGGGAGGAGCTTCAG
>UEZE01000005.1_pt1 | contig 35179 bp, 37 predicted proteins | sample 1903661 | NCBI WGS metagenome assembly UEZE01 (sample SAMEA4776352, study PRJEB27445) | saltern metagenome | biome: Hypersaline environment; feature: solar saltern; material: Pellet | place: Spain | collected 2014-08 | depth 0 m | reverse complement strand
GGAGGAGCCGCCCCGCGCCGGCGGCCCCCAGTGGATGGACGACGAGGAGGAGGAGATCCCCTCCGAGCTGGTCGAGTTCGCCTGCTTCAAGGGCGACCGCGAGACCGTCCTCCAGAACTCCGCGCTCCAGTACCCCATGTTCCGGGTGCTCCGTAAGATCGCGACGCTCTCCGAGAAGGGGACGCTGACCGCGATCACCGAGGAGGACGGCGAACTGGAGGCGACGCGGATCGTCGAGGGCGAGCCGCGACCCGCCAGCATCGAGGTCGTCGAGAGCCCGCAGGGGGCCGGCGAGGGGGAGGGCGGCGTCAACTGGCGCGACAACGAGTTCATCTCGGACTGAGGCGACGCGCCCGCCGCGGCCGGTCCCGCGCGCGGCGTTCGGCCCGGTCCCCGCCGCCGTCCGACCGCCGACCATTTATCCGCGCGACCCCCTCTCCAGGTCATGAGCAACTGGGTGAGCCTCTTCTCCGGCGGCAAGGACTCGTCGTGGGCCCTGTACCGCGCCTTAGCGGAGGGGCTCGACGTCTCGCGACTGTTGACCGTCCACCCGGCCGGCGACTCGTACATGTACCACACGCCGGCGACGGAGCTGGCCCCGCTCGCCGCCGAGAGCGTCGGGATCGACCTCGTCGAGGTGTCGCCGGACGACTTCGGCGCCGGCGACGTGGACGACGCCGGCGCGCAGGGCGACGCCGAACTGGAGCCGATGGAGGCGGCGCTCCGCGAGATCGCCGCCGCGGACGACGTCGACCTCGCGGGCGTCACGGCCGGCGCGGTCGAGAGCGAGTTCCAGACGAGCCGGATCCAGGCGATGTGCGACCGGCTCGAGATCGACCTGTTCGCGCCGCTGTGGCAGCGGGACCCGGTCGAACTCGCGGAAGCGATGTTCGACGCCGGCTTCGAGATCCGGATCGTCCAAGTGGCGGCGTACGGGCTCGACGAGTCGTGGCTCGGGCGGCGGTACGACGCGGCCGCGCTCGACGACCTGCTCGCGCTCCGCGAGGAGTACGGCGTCCACCCGCTCGGCGAGGGCGGGGAGTTCGAGACGTACGTCGTCGACGGCCCCCACATGGACCGTCGCATCGACCTCACCTACGACGCGGTGTGGGAGGGCGACCGGGGGCACGTCGAGATCCGGGACGCGACGCTGGAGTGAGCGATCTCGATTTTCGAATCGACAGAACCGCAGGTGGCACGGCCGGCTGCGGCGAGCTACGGCCAGCTGCCGGCCTGATCGTAGGCGTCCACGATCCGGCCGATGCCGACGACGTACGCCGCGGTCCGGAGGTTGTGGACCTCGTTCGACTCGTAGGTGTCGACGAGCGTGTCGAACGCCTCCGTGATCACGCGTTCGAGCTCCTCGTTGACGCGCTCCTCGGTCCAGCCGAACCGCTGGCGGTTCTGGACCCACTCGAAGTAGGAGACGGTGACGCCGCCGGCGTTCGCGAGGATGTCGGGGACGACGTGGACGTCGCGCTCGGCGAGGACGTCGTCCGCGCCGGGCGTGAGCGGCCCGTTCGCGGCCTCGACGATCAGGTCCGCCTCGACGTCCGTCGCGAGGTCCCCGTCGACCGCGTTCTCCAGCGCGGCCGGCACGAGGCAGTCGACGTCGAGGGTGAGCAGCTCCTCGTTGGTTATACGCTCGCTCCCCGAGTAGCCGATCACCGAGCCGGTCTCGGCCTTGTGTGACTTCACGTCCCGGGGGTCGAGCCCCTCGGGGTCGCGGATGCCGCCGGAGGAGTCGGACACCGCCACCACGTCGGCCCCGAGGTCGTCGAGGAGCCTGGCCGCGATCGACCCGGCGTTGCCGTACCCCTGGACGGCGACCGTCGCGCCGGCCAGCTCGCGGCCGAGCCAGTCGAACGCCTCGCGGGCCGACAGCGCGACGGAGCGACCGGTCGCCTCGACGCGCCCCTCGCTGCCGCCGGAGTCGAGCGCCTTCCCGGTGATGACGCCGGGCGCGGTCGTGTTCTCTAGGGTCTCGTAAGTGTCTTTGATCCAGTTCATCTCCCGCTGGCCGGTGTTGACGTCCGGCGCGGGGATGTCGCGGTCCTCGCCGATCAGCGGCCGCAGTTCGGTCGCGAACGCGCGGGTGATCCGCTCCAGTTCGGCCTCGGAGTAGTCGGCCGGGTCGATCGCGATGCCGCCCTTCCCGCCCCCGTACGGGACGTCGACGACGGCGCACTTGTACGCCATCCAGCCCGACAGCGCCTTCACCTCGTCGCGGGTGACGCCCGGGTGATAGCGGATCCCCCCCTTGTAGGGGCCGCGGTCGCCGTTGAACTGCGAGCGGTACGCGCGCACCGTCTCCAGCGAGCCGTCGTCGCGCTCGAACGTCAGGTTCGTCTCTAACACCCGTTCGGGGTTCTTCAGGCGCTCGATGACGCCCGGATCGGCGTCGACGACCGCCGCGGCGTCGTCGACCTGCTCTCGCAGACTCTCGAACGGGTTCGCCTCGGAAGACATACCCGAACGTGCTCCCGGACTGCGGTTAATTGTGACGGACGGACCGGAGCGCAGCCACCTCGGCCGGTGGTCTCACCGACCGCTCTCCGGCGCGCGGTCGAGGATCCGCTCCGCCTGCGCGATCAGCGGCGCGTCGATCATCTCGCCGTCCACCTGGAAGACGGCACGTCCCTCCCGCTCCGCCTCGTCGCGGGCGTCGAGGACGGACTCGGCCCACTCGACGTCCTCCGGGTCCGGCGTGAACGCCTCCGTGATCGGCCCCACCTGCGCCGGGTGGATCGCGAGCTTCCCGTCGTAGCCGAGCCGGCGCGCGAACGCCGCGTCCTCGCGGAGTCCCGCCTCGTCGGAGAAGTCCGTGTACACCGTGTCGATCGCGTCGACGCCGGCCGCGCTCGCCGCGAGGACGACGTGCTCGCGGGCGTACAGCACCTCCGTCCCCTCGTCGGTGCGGGTCGCGCCCACGTCGGCGGCGAGGTCCTCCGCGCCGAACGCGAGCGCGTCGGTCGCGTCCGCGGCCGCGATCGCCTCGGCCGCGAGGACCCCCGCCGCGGTCTCGACGAGCGCGAACACCGCCGGGTCGCGCCCGCGCTCGGCGCACAGGTCGGCGACGTCGCCGACGCGGTCCGCGTCTTCCACCTTCGGAAGCATCACCGCGTCGAGGCGGACGGCGGCTCCCTCACTCGCCGGCTCCCCCTCGGGTTCGGCGTCGCTCCCTAACACGCCGTCGAGGTCGGCCGCGGGCGACTCGGCGGTCAGCCGGACGCAGACCTCCGCGTCGGGGTCGAACGCGGGGTCCGCGAGCACCTCGCGGACCGCCGCCCGCGCCTCGTCCTTCCGCGCCGGGGCGACGGCGTCCTCGAGGTCGAAGCAGATCACGTCGGCGCCGGACCGCGGGGCCTTCCGCATGAGGTCGGGGCTGTCGCCGGGCGAGAACAGCAGGCTTCGGCGTGGCATGTCTCGGGGTCCGCGGTCGCGCGGCTAAAATCCGCCGGCCGCGAGAGCGGTACCGATTTCACGCCGCCGGGCGACCGACGGGCCATGCCCGGACGCTACTACGAGGAGTTCGAGGTCGGCGAGACGATCGACCACGCGACGCGACGGACCATAAGCGAGGCAGACAACCAGCGCTTCTGCGACATGACGATGAACCAGCAGCCGCTCCACCTCGACGCCGACTTCGCCGCCGAGACGCAGTTCGGCGACCGGCTGGTGAACGGGCTGTACACCATGTCGCTCGCGGTCGGGGTCTCGATCCCGGAGACGACCGACGGGACCATCGTCGCGAACCTCTCGTACGACGACGTCGAACACCCGAACCCGGTGTTCCACGGCGACACGATCCGCGCGCGCTCGACCGTCACCGACAAACGGGAGACGAGCGACGGCGAGCGCGGCGTCGTCACCATGCGCGTGGAGGCGTTCAAGATCGTCGACGGCGACGACGACGTCCTCGTCTGCGAGTTCGAGCGGACGGTCCTCTCTCAGAAGCGGCCGGAGGGAGACGGCGACGCGGCGTAGCTCCCGCCGTCAGTCGTCCTCGGCCGCCAACAGCAGCCCGAGGTATGAGGTCCGCACCTGGTCGGCGGCGTCGAGGCCGAGCCGGTCGAGCGCCTCGACCGCCGCCTCGCGCGCCGCGTCGACCTCGCTCTCGGCCTCGACGGCGCGCTCGATCTCGACGTACTCGTCGAGCCCGGCGACGGCGTCGAGCGTCACGGTGAACCCGTCGTACGCCCAGAACTCGCGGCGCTTCTCCACCGTCGCGGCCGGCTCGAAGCCGAGCCCGTCGAGGACCGCCGCGAGCGCCTCGCCGTCGTCGACGCCCGTCTCGTGCTCGGCGCGCGTCTTCGAGGCCGCCTCGAGGAGCGGTCCCTTGTAGGTGACCGTCGCCGCCGGGTCGGCGCCCCCTTCCGCCGATCCGTCGCCGTCCCCCTCTACCGACCCGTCGCCGTCCGACAGCGGCGTCTCGCGTCGGATCCGGAGCGCCTCGTCGGTCTCGGCGAACTCGCGGTGCGGCGCGTCGTAGTAGGTGTCGCGCTGCCGCTTGGCGGCGACGCGCTCGGCCCCGGCTTCGCGGAGTCGCTCGCGCGTCGCGTCCAGGTCGGCCGGGACCTTGATCTCGACCTCGTACATGCCCGGCGATGCGACCGGGACGGGCATAAGCGGCGCGGGACACCGCCGGTCTCGCGTCGCGCCGCCGCGGGCCGTGCGCCGGCGCGTCGGCCGCCGAACCGCCGCTGTCGCCCGCTCGCCGGCGGGCTTCGGGCCGAACCGTGCTTCTTAAGGGTGTAACAGGAGACCTTCAGGTATGAGCGATCAGGAGCAAGCGGACGCGGCCGAGGAGGCCGAGGAGACCGAGACCGAGACTGACGCCGACGGACTCGAGGACGGCGACTTCGTCCGCGTCGCGTACACGATCCGAACGGCCGACGACGACCGCGTCATCGACACCACGGACAAGGAGACGGCCGAGGAGGCCGAGATCGACACCGACGAGTACGACTTCGAGCCCCGCATCATCGCGCTCGGCGCCGGTCACGTGTTCCCCTCCGTCGAGGAGGCGTTCGTCGGCGGCGCCGTCGGCGACGAGGGCACGGTCGACGTCCCCGCCGACGACGCCTTCGGCGAGTACGACCCCGACGAGGTCGAGACGGTCAAGGCCGACAAGATCCCCGAGGACAGCCGCTACCCCGGCGCGCAGGTCCAGATCGACAACCAGCAGGGCCACCTCGAGACGATCATCGGCGGCCGCGCCCGCGTCGACTTCAACCACCCCCTCGCCGGCGAGGACCTCGAGTACGAGTACGAGATCATCGAAGCCATCGACGACCGCGAGGAGCAGGCGTCGGGCATGCTCGGGATGTACCTCCAGGAGGCCCCCGAGGTCCGCATCGAGACGGAGACCGAGGAGGAGGAGACCGTCACCGAGGACGACGACGGCGAGGAGACCGTCGAGACCGAGGAAGTCGAGAAGGACGTCCTCTACGTCACCGCGACGCAGGCGATGCAGATGAACCAGCAGTGGATGTTCCAGAAACAGCAGATCGCGCAGGACCTCATGGACCGCCTCGATCTCGACCGCGTCGTGATCGAGGAGGTCATCGAGGGCGGCGGGATGGGCGGCCTCGGCGGCATGATGGGCGGCATGGGCGGCGCCGGCGCGGGCGACGTCGACATCGAGGAGGCGCTCGAGGACGTCGACGTCGACGCCGACGAGATCGTCGACGAGATCGACGAGGAGTAACGGACCCCGTCTCTGCCGATTTCCTTTTTCGAGACGCTGTCCCCTGAGCGGCCGCGCTATGCCGCTACCCGCGCCGGTAGCTCAGGCCGCAGCGTCAGGTCGACCGGCGAACGGATCGCTTTTGCCCGACGCCGCGCCCACACCGGTATGGAGATCGAACGGGCACGCGAGGACGCGCTCGTCGCCGGGGTCGCGGGCGCCGCGACCGTCGCGATCGCGTTGCTGTCGAGTTTCACCGGCGTCGTCTCGGTGGCGACGCTCCCGACGCTGGCGCCGCTCGCCGTGTACTCGCTGTACCTCTTCTCGCGGAAGGGCGGGCCGTACGGCGCGTTCGACACCGCGCGCAACTGGGCGGTCGCGGCGGCGGCGACGGGCGCGATCGTGGTCCTCGCGGCCGTCGCGGTGTAAACGACGGCGAAAAACCGACCGATTCAGGCGATGTCGCGGCTCGTGTCGACGGCCACCGCGTCGGTGAGCTTCAGCTTCAGCGGCTCCTCTAGGGCCGCGCCGCCGCGGAACTTCGGTACGATCAGCCGGTTCGCGATCTCGGTGCCGGTGACGGTGGTTCGGAGGTCGAACACGACGTCCGCGACCTGTTCCGTGACCCGGCGGGTCGCCGGGTCCTCGCCGCCGCGAAGCGCGTGGAGCAGCGCGACGCCGTCGGCGCCGTCGATCCGGGAGCGGACGCCGTCGAGGAACTCCGCGTACGCCGCGGGCGACGCGCGCTCCTCCAGCGGCTCCACCGAGTCGACGATCAGCGTCCCGCCGTCGGGGGGGTCCTCGGTCAGCGACGCCGCCTCGTCGAGGTCCCCGCCGTCGCCGACGGCCTCGACGGTCGTCTCCTCGTCCCCGTCGCCGCCGAGCGCCGCCTCCACCGCCGCGGCCGACCGGACGGTCGTCAGGTAGCGGCACTCCCTGACTCGGGCGAACCGGTTCAGGATGAGCTCGGACTGGCTGTCGGGGTCGGCCTCCAACACGACGACGCTACCGCTCGGGAGCCCTCCGCCGAACTGCCGGTCCAGCGCCGAGATCCCAGTCGGGAGCGTCTCCATACGATCGCTGCCGCCCGTGGAGGTTTGGGTCTGTCGATGGCGGCCTTCTCGACCGGTCGAGCCACCGCCCGCCGTCGTCTCCGCGCGGGTTCGCCGCCCGATCCTCACGCGACCTGCCACCCCGTCGCCGCCGCGGTCTCGCCGAGCCGCCGGGCGAGGTCGTCGTACGCGCTCCGGACGGCGGGATCTGCCAGCGGGGCGGCCCCGCCGTCCGGGACCGCGCCGAGGACCGGACAGCCGAGGAGCGTCCCCACTCGGTCCGGCACGCTCGTCTCCCCGATCACAACGACGCCGACCGGCGGACAGTCGAGCCGGCGGGCGATCGCCGCCGTCTTCGCGGCGTCGCGGAGCGCGGCCCGCCTGAGCGGCGTCGCGATCAGCGCGCCGTCCGCCGCTCGCAGGGGCGCGGCCACGTCCGGCGACGCTCCGGCCGGGCTGTCGAGCAACACGGGCGCGCCGTCCGGAGTTGCCCCCGCGAGCGCGCCGAACGTCGCGCCGGGGTCGACCGACCGCGGATCGTCCGGCGCGGCGAGAACGGTCGGCGCCGCGCGGCCGGCAACGATCCGATCGGTCCCTCGAACGGCGTCGAGGACGGTGTTCGCCTCGCTCCCGCCGGCCTTCACGCCGCGACGGGCTTTCCGGCCGCCGTCGGCGTCCGTCTCGGCGGCCAGCCGAGCGAGGTTCGGGAGGTCCCAGTCGGCGTCGGCCGCGACGACCGGCGCGCCGCGCCGCGAGAGCGCGCGGGCGAGCCCGAGGGTGGTCGTGGTCTTTCCGCTTCCGCCCTTGCCGCCGGCAACGGCTATCACGGCGGGCGTGGGTCGGTATCGCCGAAAAAGGATCGTCCGGTGTCACCGCGCGGCGCGGTCTCGGGTCGCGTTCGGGTCCAGTCCGGCTCGCGGCGGTCGGTCGCGAGTCAGTCCTGACAGCAGCCGCCGGCCTCGCCGCCGAAGTCGACGGCGAGCGGCTCCGAGATGGCCTCGTTGATCGCTTCGAGGGTCTCTTCGAGCTCGTCTTGCGCGTCGAGGTACTCGCTCATCACCGGCATCGAGTGGAGCTCGTCTTGCGCCTCCTGGACGCGCTGGAGCTCCGCGTTCGTCGCCTGTCCGGTCTGGCGGGCCTGCATGAACTCCGCGCGGAGCTGCTCGAACTCGTCGATCTGCTCTTGGACCGCCTCGTCGCGCTGGACCGCGGCTCTCGCCTCCTCGAAGCGCTCGTACTCCGGGGTTTCGGCGATCCGCTCGCCGAGCTCTCGGCCGAGGTCCTCGATGGAGACCTGTTCGACGCTCATGCTCGCACATCGGCGTCGATCGGTTTGAACCTGCCGAAGCCGGGGCTCGGCGGCGACTTCCGCCGTCCGCTACGCCGTTCGGGACGCGACGAAATCGACGACGGCGTCGAGCTCCTGCGGACCGATGCCGTGCCCGCCCGGGAAGCTCCCGCTCGTGACGTCCGCGTCGAGGGCCTCGAGTCGGTCGATCGCCGCCTCCGTCCGCGACTGGGGGATCACGCGGTCGCCGGCTCCGGCGCCGACGAACACCGGCTTGCCCTCGATCCCGTCCGGGTCGAGGTCGGCGTGCGACTCCGCGAGGTACCCGTGGAGCGCGACGACCCACGCGTAGCGGTCGGGGTCCTCCAAGAGGAGCGAGAGGCTCGTGATCGCCCCCTGGCTGAACCCGAGCAGGCCGATCCGGCCGGCGTCGAGCCCGTGCGCGTCGACCGCGGCCTCGACGCTCTCGACGATCAGGTCGAGGCTCCGGCGGAAGTCGTCCGCGTCCGGCTGGCTCGACTCCAGCCCGCCGGCCGAGAGGTCCAGCTCGTACCACGTGTACCCGCCCTGGAGTCGGTCGGGCGCGCGGAGGCTGATCACGTGGTGGTCGTCCGGGAGCTCGGCGGCGACCGGCAACAGGTCCTCTTCGTCGGCGCCGCGACCGTGGAGGACGAAGACGGCGGGCGCGGGGTCGTCCCCTACCCCGTCGTCGGGGGCGACGTGAACGTGGTCGAGCGGGATCTCGGTCATCTGCTCGCGATTGGCGGCGGCGGCTGTTAGCTTCGTCGGCCGCGGCAGCGAGCCGTGCCGACGCCTCCCACGCGGCCCGTGGGTTCTAGTGGGCCCACGTCGACGCTCCGGACATGGGTCCTCGCAGCCTCCCCGCAGTGGTAGCGCTCCTCCTCCTCGCGACCGCGGCGTTCGCCGCGGCCCCGGTCGACGCCCGAGCGCCGCCGACCCCCGTGTGCGGCGTCTGCGACCTCGACCGGACGACGCCGAGCGGCGAGCGCGTGACCGCCGGCGAGAGCTCGCTTACGATCACCGTCCACGCGAACGGCTCGACGACGTGGCGGGCGCGCGCCAGACTCGCGGCCGGCGCGGACGCGCTCGCGACGAACGACAGCTTCCGACGCGCGGTCGCGGAGGAGGCCGCCGGAGACGGCGTCGCGTCCCCGGGAGACGTCGACTCCCGGATCGACGGCGAGACGCTCGTGGTCGAGTACCGCGACCCGGACGCCGCGGAGCGGTCGGTCGGAACCGTCGTCTTCACGCCGCTGACGCCGGCCTCGCCGAACAGGCCGATGGTCTCGGGCGGCCAGGGTCCCCGCTACCTCGCCGCCGACCGACTGACCGTGCGGACGGGTCCGGGCCTCGACGTCTACGGCCCCGCCCCTGCGAGTCCGTCCGCCGACCGGCTGGTCTGGACCCCGAACGCGACCGACGACGCGACTCGCCCGTCGCTCGGCGTCGAGACGGACCCCGTCGCGGTCCCCCAGGGTGCGATGGCTCCCGGCGTCCGCGCTTGGCTCGCTCGGCTGCTCGTCGGGAACGCGCTCTGAGACTCACGGACGCGACGAGCGGACCTATCGGACGCGTCGCGCCGCTGCCAGAGCGGCCCGTGGTCGAACGCGCCGTTTAACCGTCCTGCCGCACAAACCGGGCCATATGAGCGGCTCCACGGAGGGCGACCTGACGAAGACGGGGATGGCCCTCAAGCACGACCGCGAGTGGGACTACGAACTCGACCGGATCCTCGAGGCCATCGAGGAGCGCGACGCCACGAAGGTCGGCTTACAGTTCCCCGAGGGACTCAAGCGCCGCGGCCCGAAGGTCGCCGACGACCTCCGCGAGGTCGCCCCCGACGACGTCACGTTCATGCTCTCCGGGCAGCCCTGCTACGGGGCCTGCGACCTCGACACGTACCTGATGCGCCGGACGGACGTGTTCGTCCACTTCGGCCACACGCCGATGAAGGAGTCCGACAGCATCGTCTACGTGCCGCTGTTCTCGAACGTCGACCCGTTCCCGATCATGGAGGACGCGCTGGCCGAGGAGCTCGCGCCGCCCGAGGAGGACGCCGACGTGGGACTGGTCACGACGGCCCAGCACATGAACCGGTTCGAGGAGATGACCGACTGGCTGGAGGAGCGCGGCTACGAGGTCCACACCCGCCGGGGCGACGACCGCCTCACGAAGGAGGGGCAGGTGCTCGGTTGCAACTACGCCTCCGCGGACATCGACGCCGAACAGGTGCTGTACGTCGGCGGCGGGAAGTTCCACCCGGTCGGTCTCGCGATGGAGCACCCGGACAAGCGCGTCGTCATCGCCGACCCCGTCAACAACGCCGTCTCGGTCGCCGAGCACGACCAGTTCCTCAAGCAGCGCTACGCCGCGGTCCACAAGGCGATGGACGCCGAGAAGTGGGGCGTCATCTTCTGTACGAAGATCGGGCAGGGCCGCTGGGAGACGGCCCAAGAGATCGTCGACAACAACGACAACGCCTACCTGATCACCATGGACGAGGTGACGCCGGACCGCCTGCGTAACTTCGACATGGACGCGTTCGTCAACACCGGCTGTCCCCGGATCACGACCGACGACGGCCCCCGGTTCCATAAGCCGATGCTGACTCCCGGCGAGTACGAGGCCGCGATCGGCGAGAAGCCGCTCGACTCCATCGAGTTCGACACGTTCCACGACACCTGGTAGAACGGGACGCGGAGAGCTCCCCTTCGTCGACTACTGTTTCTAGAGCAGGACCATCGTCACGCCTCGCCCGGCGGATGCCAGAACAGGCCGTCGACGACGAGGACGCCGGCCGCGAGCGACGCGCCGGCGACGGGGAGCGCGTATCCGCCCGTCAGAAGCGATCCGACCGCGTACACGACACAGAACAGGAGCGGGATGGCGAGTAAGACGAGGTCGGCACGGTCGACTCCCTCGACGACTGCCGCCTCCCGTCCGCGGTGGCTCCCACTCATTCCATGTACCCGAGGTCCCGGAGCTTCTGTGCGATCTGTTTCGCCTCGGCCTCGGAGACCCCGTCGTCGGACTCCATCTCTTGGACGACGACGTGTTTGACGAACTCCTTGACCGACCCGAACGGCTCGTCTTCGATGTACGCCTCCACGTCCGCGACGAACTCCTTACGCAGCGAGATCGTGGTGTACTCGCTCATTGCGAGATCCGTCTCGCTCCGCGCTAATAAGTCTTAATTACATCTAATTATGGATTCTCGCGGCCCAAGACGAGCGATGGGGCGGTAATCGTCGGGAGAGCGGAGTCGCGAGCGATCGGCCCGCCCGAGCCGTCCGCGCACGATTCGGGGCCCGAGAGCAGCGTCTCCTCCGAACGCACCCCAGCAACGTTTATGAACTGAGCGGCCGGAGATCGAGAAGAGGGTCCTCCGTGATGTCCACTCGCAAGAGTTCGATCGCCGTCGTCCTCGTCGCGGGAACGCTTAACCGAGCGGGGCAGCTGAAGGACTCGCTGGAGCGCGCCGACGACCGCCTCGCCGTCGAACCGGTCGCGGAGGCCGACGCCGCCTCGGAGGTTCTGCGCGACTCGCCCGTCGACTGTTTCGTCGCGGTCGGGGGCTCCGGAGACCCGACCGGACTCCCCGCCGTCTCGACGGCCCGGGAGCGGCACCCGACGCTCCCGATCGTGTTCTGTCCCGACGAGCCGCTCGACGCGCCCGCCGTGTCGGCGGCGTTCGACGCGGGCGCGACCGACGTCGCGCGGGCGTGTCCCGACTCGGACCGGACCCCCGTCCTCGTTCGCCGGATATCGAACGCCGTCGCGTCCGCGCGCGCTGTGGCGGAGGCGGAGCGACAGCGCGACCGGTTCGAGGAGTTCGTTCAGGGCGTCTCCCACGACCTGCGGAGCCCGCTCAACGTCGCACAGGGGCGACTCGCGATGGCGCAGGCCGACGGCGGCGTCGAACACGTCGACGACGCGGCGTCCGCGGTCGACCGGACGCTGGAGCTGCTCTCCGACCTGCTGACGCTCGCGGAACAGGGCGAGACGCCGGAGGAGGTCGCCCCGATCGAACTGGCGGCGCTCGCCGAGGAGTGCTGGACGAACGTCGCGACCGGCGACGCGACGCTCGTCGTCGACTCGGACGAGCGGATCCTCGCGGACGGCGGGCGGCTGAAGCGCCTGTTGGAGAACCTGTTCCGGAACGCGGTCGAGCACGGCGGGGACGACGTGACCGTCGTCGTCGGCGACATCTCACCGATGTACACGACGACGCGCGCCGGCGCGGTCCTGCCGTCCGGGTTCTTCGTGGCGGACGACGGGCCGGGGATCCCGCCCGAAGAGCGCGACCGCGTGTTCGAGGTGGGGTACACGACGGACCCGGACGGGACCGGCTTCGGGCTGAACATCGTGAGCGAGGTCGCCAGGGCGCACGGATGGGAGGTCGCCGTCTCCGAGGGGTCCCGCGGCGGCGCTCGGTTCGACGTGACCGGCGTCGAGACGGCCGGGGAGCGGGGTTAGTCGGGTCGGACGGCTCGCTCCACGTACTCGACCGCCGCCGCGGGCGAGTCGACGGCCGCCACGCCCTCGACGTCGTGCGTGTCGAGCCCGGCCACCGGACGGCCCTGCGCCAGCGCGAGCCCGATCTCGGACAGCGTGCCGCCCGCCCCGTCGACCGCCACCGCGGCGTCGCCGTTCATCACGACGAGGGCGTTCCGGGCGTGGCCGAGCCCCGTCGCGATCGGAACCGTGACGTGGGGGTTCGCGTCGCGTCGGTCGTCCGTCGGGAGGATCCCGATCGTCTCGCCGTCGCGCGATCGGGCGCCGCGACATACCGCCTCCATGACGCCGCCGAGACCCCCGCAGACCACGACGTGGCCCCGCTCGGCGAGCCGCTCGCCGAGGGCCTCCGCGACCGCCGCCGTCTCCCCGTCGATCGAACTCCCGCCGATGACGCTGACGCGCATGGCTCGTCACTGGACGCGAGCGCGGGTAAAACCGGTCGGTCGCGGCCGCGAACCGACCGAAGACGCCGTCTCGGCCGATTCTCGTCGTCGAGACGCCCACTGAAACGCTTATCCCTGCCGGCCGTGAATGAGGGCTATGACGTACGATACCGTCGTGTTCGACAACGACGGTGTCCTCGTGGGCCGCACGCGTTTCGACGTGCTCCGGGATGCGACCCGGGACGCGTTCGAGGAGTGCGGCGTCGAGGAGCCCGATCCGGACGACGTAGAGCAGATGACCATCGGTGCGACCCCCGGCAGCGTCGGCACCGTCTGCCAGACGTACGACCTCGATCCGGGGTCGTTCTGGCGGACGCGCGACGACGTGGTGTCGCGGGCCCAACAGCAGGAGGCCCGTCAGGGACGCAAGACCCCGTACGACGACCTCGACGAGCTCCAGGACCTCGACGTCCAGATGGGGATCGTCTCGTCGAACCAGCAGGCGACCGTCGATTTCCTCGTCGACCACTTCGACGGGTTCGATCGCATGGGCGCCGCGTACGGTCGCGAGCCGACGATCCACTCGCTTCAGCTCCGCAAGCCGAACCCCCACTACATCGAGCAGGCGCTCGGCGACCTCGACGCGAACAACGCCCTGTTCGTCGGCGACAACGAGTCGGACGTCCGCGCGGCCGAGAACGCCGGTATCGACTCCGCGTTCATTCGGCGTCCCCACCGCCGCGACTGGGACCTGAACGTCTGGCCGACCTGGGAGATCGACCGGCTCTCCGACCTCCACGACATCGTGGAGTGAGGCCGTCCCGTCCCCGTCCGCGAGGCCCTCGCCAGCGACGCGTCGACCCGATCGGCGGCCGCCCGCGGTCGGCGATGAAGCGTTTAAATTACATGGGGCGTAACTCGCTCTCGTGACCGACTCGCCCCCGTGGGCCGACCTCTTCGGCCATCCCGAACCCTACCCCGAGCAGGCCGACGGCATCGACGCCGCCGTCGACGCCGCCGCGGACGGCGGCTTCCTCGCGCTCGAGGGCGCCTGCGGGACGGGAAAGACGATGCTCGCGCTCACCGCCGGCCTCGACCGCGTCCGCGACCCGGAGTCGGACTTCGAGCGCGTCTTCGTCCTCACCAGCGTCAAACAGCAACTGCGCCAGTTCGAGACGGACCTCCGGACGGTGAACGAGAACCTCCCGAGCGACTACGACCCCGTCTCGGGTCTCACCCTCGTCGGGAAGGCCGACGTCTGTCCGTACGCCCGCGAGAACCGCGGCGGGATCGACCGCGAGAACGTCTACGAGCGCTGCGAGGGGCTCCGCGAGCGGACCCGGAACCTCGTCGGCGACGGCGGGGCGACGACGACGTCGAACCTCGTGAGCGAGGCGCGGAGCCAGCAGGTGGGACTCATGGACTCCGGCGCCGCCGCGGGGGACGCGCCCGGCGCGGAGAACGCGCCCGACGCCGACTACCTCTCGGTCGACGGCGAGCCGACGCCGTACCGCCCGGACACGGAGGAGTACGACGACGTCGAGTTCTGCCCGTTCTACGCCGGCTTCCTCGACGACCTGCCGGAGGACGGGGAGCCCGCCGAGGCGGTCCCGTTCGACGTGACGGAGCTCGGCCACGTCGACGCCGACGAGCTCGTCCGGCTCGCGGCCGGCCACGGCTCGTGTCCGCACTCGATCATGGGCGCGCTCGTGCCGGAGGTCGAGGTCGTCATCGGGAACTACTACCACGCGTTCGACCCCGTGACGACGGGGACGTTCACCGGCGCCCTCCTCGACGACTCGACGTTCGTCGTCTGCGACGAGGCGCACATGCTCGAGCCGCGCGTGCGGGACCTCGTCAGCGACGCGGTCGCGGACGCCAGCCTCCGCGACGCGGAGAACGAGCTCACCCGCGTCGTCCAGCCGCTCTCGTTCGAGTCCGCGGGCGCGGAGTCCGACGACGCCGCCCTGGTCCGCGGCGAGCTGGAGGACGCGGACGTGACCGTCGAGGAGATCGAGGCGGTCCGGGAGTTCTACGCCGACCTCCGCGGCGAGCTCGACCGCCGCGTGACCGCGTACCTGGACCGCGAGCGCCCTGACTGGCGCGCGTCGATGCGCGAGCTCGACGACGACGAGATCCCCCTTCGGGACCCCGAGGAGCCGGGCGAGGACGCGATCACCGAGTGGGCCGACGCCGAGGGGTACGGCGAGCGCGTCTGGGCGCGCGCCGAGCAGGTCGGCGCGGTCGTCAAGCGCGTCCTCGACACGCTGGAGGAGGAGGACAAGCAGCGCGCGGCCCCGGGCGTCGGCCGCACGCTGAACGCCTGGTACCGCGAGGGGCACACCGACTTCTTCCGCGCGATCGAGCTCGAACGCACGTTCGACGAGGCGGAGCCGCCGGACTCGTGGCGGCGCGCGTACAACGGTGGCCTCGCGCTCCACAACTGCCTCCCGAGCGAACCGATCGGCGACCGGCTCGCCGAGTTCGGCGGCGGCGTCCTTATGAGCGCGACGCTGGAGCCGATGGACCTGTTCCGCGAGGTGACCGGGCTCGACCACCTGGCCGAGCGGGGCCGCCCGGTCGTCGAGCGGACGTACGGCCTCTCCTTCCCCGCGGAGAACCGCGCGAGCCTCGCGGTCGACGCGCCCAAGTTCACCCACCAGAACCGCGGCGCGCCGGGCGAGGAGAACCCGACGCGGCTCGCGCACCTCGACGCGACGGCCGCGGTCGCGCGCCGCGACGGGAACGTCCTCGTCGGCACCCCGAGCTACGCGGAGGCGACGTGGATGGCCGAGTCGCTCTCGGAGCGACTCGACAAGCCGGTCCTCTTGGACGAGTCCTCCGGCGACCGCGAGACGGAGTCGCTGAAGGACGACTTCTTCGCCGGCGACGGGAAGGTGCTGGTGACGAGCCTCCGCGGCACCCTCACGGAGGGCGTCGACTACCGCGGCGACCGCCTCTCGGCGGCCGTCGTCTGCGGCGTCCCGATCATCAACACGGCGCGACCGCAGACGCGGGCGGTAATCACCGCCTACGACCGCCGGTTCGAGTCCGGCTTCGAGACGGCGCTCACCGTCCCGGCGGTCCGGAAGGCGCGGCAGGCCGTCGGCCGCGTCATCCGCGGGCCCGACGAGCGCGGCGTCCGCGTCCTCCTCGACGCCCGCTACGCCCGCGATTCGTGGAACGCGGTCCGAGAGTACCTGCCGGAACACGAGCGGGAGGAGTATCAACCGGTGAGCCCGGACATGCTGGAAGTCGCGCTCGACCGGTTCGAGTCGCGGCGGTCGACGTCGCGGTGACGCGACCGCGTCGCGCGCGTGGTAGCGTCATGCTGCTAGGGTGGTATGTTGCTCGTAACTATGACCCGGGGGGAAGTACGGTGAGTATGAACACCACCCACCGCACCGAGCGATACCACCTCGTCTGTCGCGAGTGCTCGCTCGAACGACTGTACGACGCCGCACCCGACGCGGACGCGCTCAGCCGCGACCACGTCGCCGCCACCGGCCACCGGGTCGTCGTCGACCGGATCGCGTAGCCGGGCGGACGGCCGGCCTCAGACGACGTTGGAGTCGATGTCGCGCGGGAAGTTAGTGAGCCGCTCTGTCCCCGACTCGGTGATCGCCACCGTGTCGGAGTGCCGGTAACCGTACTCGTCGGTGTACAGCCCGGGTTCGATCGTGTACACGTGTCCGGGCCGCATCACGGCGTCGTCGCCGTCGTAGCGCTCGTCCCAGCCGCGGTCGATGTACGGCGGCTCGTGCGCGCCGAGCCCGATGTTGTGGCCGACGTGGTGTTGCGCCAGGTCGGTCACGCCCTGTTCCTCGAGGTAGTCCCAGACGACCCGATCGACCTCGGCCACCGGGACGCCCGGGCCGAGTGCGTCGATGGCGAGCGTCTGCGCCTCCAGCATGAGCTCGAAGTAGTGTTCCTGCTCGTCGGAGTAGTCGCCGACGAACATCGTCCGTTCGAGCTCGGAGCGGTAGCCGTCGACGTTCGCGGTCGCGCCCGTGACGAGCACGTCGCCCTCGGAGAGCCGCTCGTTCGGAGTGTGGCCGTGCGGGAGCGCGGTCTCCTCGCCGGAGATGTAGCCGGCGTGGACCGGGCCGTCGCCCCGGACGCGGACGCTGTAGTTGTCCCCGAGCGCGTCGAGCATGGCGCGTGACGCCTCCGTGGACGCCCGCTGCGAGACCGTCGCCGGGTGGGCGCCCGGCTCGGAGAAGTCGGCGAGGTAGCGGTGGCCGAGGTTCGCCCACTTCGCCGACTCGCGGATCAGGTCGACCTCCGCGTCCGACTTCGCCCAGCGCATCCGGTCGACCCACGACTGGGTGTCGACGTCGAGGTACTCGGAGAACGCGGGCCCCTCGTACCCCATCACGCCCGGCGGGCCGTCCGCGTCGGCGGCGATCGCGCCGACGCCGAGGCCGTCTAACATCTCGACGGCGACCGAGACGGGCTCGCCGCCCGGGTAGTCGAAGTAGTCGTGGACGGCGTCGATCCGCGGGTTCGGGGAGACGCGCTCGACCTCGAGCCGCGGGACGGTGATCTCGACGCGGTCGTCGGTCACCGCCAGGACGACCGGCCGCTCCGTCTGGATGTGGTGGAAGCCGGTGAGGTACTCGATCGACGTCGCGCCGACCCACGTCGCGGCGTCGGCGTCGGTCTCGGCGAGCCGGTCTCTGACGGCGGCGAGTCGGTCCTCGAAGGCCGACTCGGGGAGTCGCGTGGCCATGGCTCAGAGATGTGCGAACGCGCGCATAAAAAGTCGGGTAGCGGAACGGCGAGCCCGGGCCTCCGCGGCGCCGGCTCAGCTCTCGCGGCGGGCGAACGCGAGGTTGCCGGAGACGTTCTTGATGTAGGCGGTCACGGTCTCGCCCTCCTGCGCGCCGGGGACGAAGATGGTGTACTCGCCGCGCTCGGCGACGCCGTCGCCCTTGCGACCGGTGCCGACAATCTCGAGCTCGTACGTGTTGCCCGACTCGACGGCGTCCTCCTGCCGCTGGGTGTTGGAGGTGTTCTGCTTCGCCACCGGCCGGAAGGCCCCGCAGGCCTCACAGCGGAGCATCGGCGTCCGGTTCTCGGTCTCCAGTCGGGTGTCGGGGAGGCCGCACTCCGAGCAGGTGACGAACGACTCGATGTACGAGTCGATCGCGGCCTGGAAGTCGCGCTCGCGGAAGTTCCCGCTGTAGCGCGCGCGGCCGTCCTCGTACTGGCCCGCGGTGCCGAGCTCCTGCTGGATCTTCGAGTGGACGTGTTCGGGGTCGCGACTCAGCGCGTCCGCGATCGCGGAGAGGTTCGTCAGACGGGTGAACGCCCCGTCCTTCTGCGCTTCGGGGTCGGGGACCGACAGCCGCTCGTCGGAACCGCCGAGGTCCGGTACCTCCTCCATCGCGCGGTCGAGGCTCGATTCGTAATCCATACGCGAGAAAACGACAGCGCGACGGAAATCGCTTCCGGGTTCGGCGGCCGCGGCTTCGGAGGACGGAGACGCTGCTGGGAAGGTAGCAGTCGGCCAGAAGTAGCGGGAGGTAAATTTGAACCACGGTCACGCCGCTTCGCTCCGTTCCCTGGTTCAAATCTACTCCGGGGCTATCCCGACGACGACGACGCCGATCACGCCTCGGAGTTCACGGCCGTCGAAAGAAAGTAGCGCGGAATCTCCTGGCTATCCCATCCCGCTATCGTAGCACAATCGCGTGTGACTGTTAAGGGTTCTGATCCCGCCGCCGGTGTGCGATTCGTCCACGCGTCGACGGCGCGGAGCCGCCCCCGCGCCGCCGCCCGAATCGACCGTCTACGCGGCCGGGTTACGCTTCCCTCGCCGTTCTCCGAGGGCGCTGCGACGGTCCCGATCCCCATCCGCAGCGCGGGGACAGCCGCGACGGCGAAGCCGAACGCCACCACCCCCGATCGGAACCGCGTCCCCCGCAGACCGCCGGCCCGGCGGACCCGTCGCCCGGTCCGGGTGATTTCGCGGGCGACTGACAAAAGGGTCCCGCGACCACCCCTCCCTTGCGCCGGCCGCAAAGGATATTACACATCATCGATAGTGACAGACGATGTATAAGCCGCTGTTGACGACCGACTTTCTGGACCGGGCGCGGCGACACTACGCCGACGAGGAGGCGGTTCTCGCCGTCGACGGGACGCGGTACACCTACGCCGAACTCGGCGAGCGCGCCGACCGCTTCTCCGCCGCGCTCCAGGCGCGCGGCATCGAGAAGGGCGACCGGGTCGCGGTGTTGGACCCGAACACGCACTACCACCTGGAGGCCGCCTACGGCGCGATGCAGGTCGGCGCGATCCACGCGCCGCTGAACTACCGGCTCACGCCGAGCGACTTCTCGTACATGCTCTCCGACGCGGGCGTCGACGCCATCTACGCCGACGCCGAGTACGCGGCGAACGTCGAGGCGATCCGCGACGAGGTGCCGACCGAGACGTTCCTCACGAACGACGTCGACGCGGTCGAGGGCGACTGGGAGTCGTTCGACGCCGCGCTCGACGACGCGGACCCGGACGCCTACGAGCGCCCGGAGATGGACGAGGACGAGGTGATCACGATCAACTACACCTCGGGGACCACCGGCGACCCGAAGGGCGTCTGCCGCACTCACCGCGCCGAGACGCTCCACGCCTACCTCATCTCGATCCATCAGGAGATCACCGACGAGGACGTCTACCTCTGGACGCTGCCGATGTTCCACGTCAACGGGTGGGGACACATCTACGCGATCACGGGGGCCGGCGCCCGCCACGTCTGTACCCGCGGGGTCGACGTCGCCGAGGCGTTCGACCGGATCCGCGGGGAGGACGTGTCGTACTTCTGTGCGGCCCCGACCGTCCTCAACATGCTCGGCGACCACTACGCCGAGCACGGCGGCGCGACGACCGGCGACAACGACGTGCGGGTCGCCACCGCGGGCGCGGCGCCGCCGGAGGCGACGATCCGCACCGTCGAGGAGGAGTTCGGCTGGGACCTCAAACACGTGTACGGCGCGACCGAGACGGGCCCGCTCATCACCACCTCGGACGCCAAGCGCCACTTCGAAGCGGGTTCGGACGACCGCTTCGCGGTGAAGAAGACGCAGGGGATCGGCTACCTCGGCACCGACGTGCGCGTCGTCGACGAGAACGGTGAGGACGTGGCCGCCGACGGCGAGACGATCGGCGAGATCGTCGTGCGCGGCAACCAGGTGATGGACCGCTACTGGAACAAGCCGGAGGCCACCGAGCAGGCGTTCTCCGATCGCTTGGAGGGCTACTACCACATGGGCGACCTGGCCGTCGTCGACGAAGACGGGTTCATCTCGATCCAGGACCGGAAGAAGGACATCATCATCTCCGGCGGGGAGAACATCTCCTCGATCGAGTTGGAGGACACCCTCTTCGAGCACGACGTCGTCTCCGACGTGGCCGTCATCCCCGCGCCGGACGAGCGCTGGGGCGAGACGCCGAAGGCGTTCGTCGTCCCCGAGAGCGGCGATCCGGACGACGCGGGCGCGACCCCCGAGGAGCTGAAGGCGTTCGTCCGCGAGCGCGTCGCCGACTACAAGACGCCCGGCGAGGTGGAGTTCGTCGCCGAACTCCCGACGACCGCGACCGGGAAGATACAGAAGTACGAGCTGCGCGAGCGCGAGTGGGACGAGGAGGACCGGATGGTCGGGGAGGGGTAGTCGACGCGCCGCTCAGTCCCGGTCGGCGTCTGTCTCGTCCGGCTCGTCCGCGTCGGCGCGCTCGGTGTCGCCGCCGTCGACCGAACCGCCTCCGTCTCGAGCGTCGCTCCCGTCGTCGGGTCCGCCACCGTCGCGGGAGTCGCCGAGCCGGTCGGTGTCGATGCTCACGCCCGGCGGCGTGACGACGAGGAAGCCGCGGAAGTGCATCAGCTCGCCGTCCATGTCCTTCACGTCGCGGGCGAAACCGGCTGCGAGCTCGTTGAGGTCCCCCTCGATCGACAGCACCAGCGTGTTCCCGTAGTCGACGCTGCGGACCCACTCCTCCGGATCGGTCGTGCCGTCCAAGACGCCGAGGACGACGTCGCCGGCCGCCGCGAACGCCTCATCCATCTTCGCCTCGGCGTCCCGCAGGTCGAGGTCCCAGTCGCTCATACGTGGGCGTCGACAGGGGACGGCAAAAGGGTTCGGGAGCGAGGCCGCTCCCCGCCCTGACGCCCGCCGCGTCGCGGAGTCGTTAAGTGCGCTCCGACCCCAGCGGACGCTATGGAACGGACGCGACGGTCCCTGCTCGCGAGTGCGGCGTCGGTCGGCGTCGTCGGCGCGGCGGGGTGTCTCGGCGGCGGCGGCACTTCCCTCGACCTCAGCGGCGTCGAACTCGACACGGGCGAGTACGACTGCGAGTTGGAGGAGTCGTCGGACCCGGACCTCGACTACCGACCGACGCTCGGGAACCCCGAGTCGGACGTGGTCGTCCAGGTGTTCGAGGACTTCACCTGTGGCCACTGCGCGAGCTACACGCTCGACCACTTCCCGGCGATCCGCGAGGAGTACGTCGAACCCGGCGAGATCCGGTACGAACACTGGGACTGGCCGATTCCGGTGAACGAGACGTGGGCAGTCCCCGTCGCGAGCGCGGCCCGCGGCGTCGGCGCGCGCCACGGCGACGAGGCGTTCTTCGAGTTCGCCTCGGCAGCCTACGAGTCGCAGGGGAGCTACAGCGGGGAGGCGATCGGCGCCGCCGCCGAGGCCGCGGGCGCGGACCCCTGCGCGGCGATGTCGGACGCGCGCTACGCGACCTACGGAGAGGCGTCGGCGGACGACAGATCCGAGGGCGCGTCGATGGGCGTCGAGGGGACGCCGACCATCTTCGTGAACGGGAGCCCGGTCGAGGAGGGGTACGCCGCGGAGTCGATCGCCGCGGCGATAGACGCCGAGCTCTGAGGCCCGCGGCGGGGACGTCCCGCTTCCCGTGCCGTCTCTCGGAGCGTCGATCTTTTGCCCGTCCGCCCCGATTTATAAGCAATGAGCGAGGCCGACGGACTCGTCGCTCCCGCCGCCGACACCGACGGTCCTAGCGGCGGCGACGCCGGCGACCGGCGTCGGCTCGGCGCGGTCGTCCTCGCGGTGCTGATCTCGCAGGTCCTCCTCTACCCCGGCGTGCCGGCCCTCGTCGTCGCGCTCGGCGCACCGGCCGGTATCGACGCCGGCATGTGGTTCCTCGTCGCGGAGTTCGGCGCGTTCGTGACGTTCGCCGTCGTCTGGGGCGCGCTCTCGGACGCGCTCGGGAGGCGGACCCCGCTGATCGTGGTCGGCGCGCTCGGCGGCGCGGCCTCGTACGTCGCGCTCGCGTCGCTGCCGGGACTCGGGCTCGGCTTCGAGGCCGCGCTCCTCGTCAGGGCCGTCGGGGGCGCGCTCACCATCGGCGCGTTCTCCCTCTCGATCACGCTCTTGATGGACCTCCGCGGCGGCAACGGCCGCAACATGGGGACCGCAGGGCTCGCCATCGGGCTCGGCGCGGCCGTCGGCTCGGTCGTCGGCGGCTCGCTCGCGGACCTCGGCGCGCTCTACCCGGTGTACGCCGGCGCGGTCGTGTTGGCCGCCGCGGGGCTGCTCGCCGCGACCGTCGACGACCGGGCGGGCACAACGAGTACGAGCGGCTCGGCAACCGAGTCCGCCGACGCCGGCTTCCGCGACGTGCTCGCCCGCGCCCGGACGACCCCCGGGCTCCTCGTGCCGCTCGCGTTCGGCTTCGTCGACCGGCTGACGGCCGGCTTCTTCGCGCTCGTCGGCGTGTACTACTTCCAGGACCCGGCGACGTTCGGGCTGTCGGCGGCCGGCGCGGGCGCGACGCTCGCGCTCTTCTTCGTCCCCTTCGCGCTGCTCCAGTCGCCGTTCGGCGCGCTCTCGGACCGGATCGGTCGCTTCCTCCCCGTGGTGGCCGGGTCGCTGGCGTACGGCGTCGTCACGGTCGGCGTCGGCGTCGCGCCCGTATATCCGCTCGCGGCGGGTCTGATGGTGTGCGTCGGCGTCTGCGGCGCGCTGATGGCCCCCGCGACGATGGCGCTCGTCACCGACCTCGTCGAGCCGGAGGTCCGCGGCGCGGCGATGGGGCTGTTCAACGTGTTCGGCTCGCTCGGCTTCCTCACCGGCTTCCTCATCGGCGGGAGCGCCACGGAGACGTTCGGCTACACGCCCGCGTTCCTCGCCGTCGGCGGGCTGGAGCTGGCCATCGCGCTCGCGCTGCTGCCGGCGGTCCGGTCGATCTCGCCCGGGGCCGGCGTGGTGGGACGGATCGGCGCGGAGGGGTGAGAGGCCGGTCCCGCGCTCTCCGTCAGAGCCGCCGCCGCGTGCGAGCGACCGCCCGCTCCGAGGCGAGTCCTTTTACCGGGCGCGGGACCTGCGTTCGCGTAACCGATGGACCTCCTCGTGGTCGGCGCCGGCGAGATCGGACGCTGGGTCGCCGACACCGTCGCGGCCGACGACGCGCCGGTCGACGCGAGCGTCGCGTTCGCCGACCGCGAACCCGCCGTCGCGGGCGACGCCGCCGCGGACCGCGACGCGCGGACGGTCGACGCCGACGGCGACTCCACCCACGACGCCGTCTGTCTCGCGGTGCCGATGTCGGCGGTCCCCGCGGCGGTCGAGGCGTACGCGCCCCGCGCCGAGGAGGCGATCGTCGACGTCTCGGGCGAGATGACCGACGCGCTCGCGGCGATGCGCGAGCACGCCGCCGACCTCGAGCGCGCGAGCTACCACCCGCTGTTCGCCCCGCCGCGCGTCCCGGGGAACGTCGCGGTCGTCGTCGACGAGGGCGGCCCGACGGTCGACGGGCTCACCGCCTCGGTCGAGGCGGGCGGCAACGACGTGTTCGAGACGACCGCGGACGAACACGACGCGGCGATGGAGACGGTCCAGGCGGGCGCGCACGCCGCGGTGCTCGCGTGGCGGCTCGCCGCGGACCCGGTCCGCGAGGAGTTCCACACGCCGGTGTCGGCCGCGCTTCCAGCGCGCCTTCGACGGCGCGGACGACGTGGCCGACGCCGCGGCGGAGATCGCCGCGGCCGACGACGAGGCGTTCGCCGCCCTCTACGAGCGCGCTCGCGGCGACCGCGAGGGGCGAGACCGGCTGGAGTGAGACGACGCGAAGCAGACGAGAAACCCATGATCGACAGAACCGCGGTCCGGAACAACGCGAACTACCTGCGCAACGTCAGACCGATCGACCCCGAGGAGATCGCCGAGTACATCGAGGGGACGCCGCACCCGGCGGTCGTCCGCGAGACGCTCCGCGAGGAGGCGTTCGACCTCCGGCTCCGCGAGCGCGACGACGGGGCGTTCGTCCCCGTCCCGGAGGCCCCGGTCGACCCGCCGGGCTGGGACCCCGAGGCGCTGCCGGAGGCGTACTCGTTCGCGCTGGAGGACCTGCTGGTCCGCGAGTACGGGGCGAACTGGCACCGCGGGGAGTCCGGCGACGAGCTCCGCGAGCGGGTCCGCCGGCTGAAGAGCGACTACCTCTACGAGAACGAGGTCGAGTACGACCGCGTCGCGGCGCTCGGCTACGCGATCTACCACCTCCCCGCGTACTACGCGACGGTCGGCCACGTCCTCGACGACCTGACCCAGAACGGCCTGCTCGACCGGACGCTCCGCGTGCTCGACGTGGGCGCGGGCGTTGGCGGCCCCGCCCTCGGCCTCCACGACTACCTCCCCGGCGACGCGGTCGTCGAGTACCACGCCGTCGAGCCGAGCGCCGCCACCGGCGTCCTCGAACGGCTGTTAGAGGAGACCGGCCGCAACTTCCGGACGACGGTCCACGAGACGACGGCCGAGGCGTTCCTCGGGACCGACGGGGACGGCGAGGGAACCGCCCCCGACGCCGCCGACCCCGCGACCGACGACCCCTTCGACCTCGTGCTGTTCGGCAACGTGCTCTCGGAGCTGGCCGATCCCGTCGCGGTCGCCGACGCCGCGCTCGACGCGCTCGCGTCCGACGGGAGCCTCGTGGCGTTCGCGCCCGCCGACCGGAACACCGCGATCGGGCTCCGGCGGGTCGAGCGGTCGCTCGTCGCGGGCGAGGAGGACGACGTCGGACCGGGACGCGACGCCGAGATCTACTCGCCGGCGCTCCGGCTGTGGCCCGACGCGGTCCCGACGGACCCCGGCTGGTCGTTCGACGTCGCGCCCGACCTCGCGGTCCCGCCGTTCCAGCGCCGGCTCGACGGGGCGGCGACCCGCGGCGAGACCGACGAGCCCGGCGAGTTCGTCAACGTCGACGTCCAGTTCGCCTACTCGATCCTCCGCCCCGACGGGCGGCGGCGCGTCGACATCGAGGCGAGCGCGGAGCGCTGCGCGCGCATGGCCGAGTCCGAGCGCCACGTCACCGACCGGGTGAACCTGCTCGCGGTGAAGCTGAGCCACGACCTGAGCGAGGGGGGCAACGCGCTCTACCGCGTCGGCGACGGCTCGCAGGCGACCGACCACTACCTCGTCTGTACCCGCGAGACGGCGCTGAACCGCGACCTCCGCGAGGCGGGCTACGGGGCGGTGGTCTTCGTCGAGAACGGGCTCGTCCTCTGGAACGAGGACGAGGGCGCGTACAACGTCGTCGTCGACGACGAGACGGTCGTCGACCTCGTCGCGCCCTGAGCGGTCGCGGGCGCTGGCGCGACGGTCCCGAGCGCCGCGACTCAGTCGCCGGTGACGGGCTCGATCAGGTCGGGCGCGTCGACGCTCGGCGAGTTCACCCGCGTCGACACCGGGTGCGCGGTGAGGTCGTCGCTCGGGTACGGGTCGAGCAGCGCGGCGGCCTCGTCGGCGTCCCCCTCGAGCCACGTCTCCTCCTCGCCCGCGTCGGGGTCGAGTATCACCGCCATCCGGTGGTGGAGGTCCGCCACGAGGTCGTTCGGCTCGGTGGTGACGATCGAGAACGTCTCGACCGCGTCCGGGTCGTCGCCCGTCTCGCCGTCCTCGGTCCCGCCGCCGAACGCGCCGAGCCCCGTCTGGGTCGTCTCCGGCGTCGGCGGCTCCCACCGCTCGTAGATCCCGGCCATCGCGAACGGCCGGTCGTCGTCGAACGCGACGCGGTACGGCGTCTTCCCGCTCTCGCCGTCGCCGCCGACCCACTCGTAGAAACCGTCGGCGGGGACGAGACAGCGCCGGCGCTCGAAGGCGTCGGCGAAGCTCCGCTTCTCGCGGACCGTCTCCGCGCGGGCGTTGATCAGGTCGAACGACTCCTCCGCCCACGACGGGGTCAGCCCCCACTCCATCCGGGTCGCTTCGCCGGGGTCCCGGTCCGGGATCACCGGCAGCGACTGTCCCGGGGCGCAGTTGTAGCTCGGTTCGCGGTCGCCGAAGTCCGCGTCGAACCGGGCCTCGAGGTCGGCGGTCGGCGTGAAGAGGGTGTAGCGGCCGCACATACCGCAGGGTTGTGACGGGAGGTACTTAGTCCCGCGACGATCGCTCCGGGAGCAGGTCCCACCGGTCGGCGATGACCCCGTCGACCCCGGCCGCGAGGAGCCGCCCCGCGTCGTCCCGGTCGGCCGCGGTCCACGCGTTCACCGCGAGCCCGGCCTCGTGCGCCGTCGCCACGAACCCCGGCTCGGTCGCGAGGTCGATCGGTGGGTGGAGCGCGACGCAGCCGAGGTCGGTCGCCGCGTCGACCGCGCGCTCGGCGTTCCCGTCCGCGACGAGCAGCGCGCGCGCCGCCTCGGGGTCGCGGTCCCGCAGCGTATCCAGCGCCTCGGGGTGGAACGACGAGAACAGCACGTCGTTCGCCGCCCGTCGGGCCGCGTCGAGCGCGTCGCCCGCGACGGCCGACTCCTTGACCTCGACGTTGACGACGAGGTCGTCGGGCGCGGCGTCGAGGGCCTCGTCGAGCCGCGGGATCGGCTCTCCGGACCCGAGGACGGTCAGGTCGCGGAGTTCGTCGTAGTCGGCGTCCGCGACCGAGCCGGACGCGCCGGTCAGTCGCCCGAGGTCCGCGTCGTGGACGACGACGACCTCGCCGCTCCCGCACCGCCGCACGTCGATCTCGACGGCGTCGACGTGCGGCGCCGCGCGCTCGATCGCTCCGACCGTGTTCTCCGGGTACTGGGCCGCGCAGCCGCGGTGCCCGATCAGCGTGACGTCGTCGGGATCGGTCCGGGTCATCGCCGCGCTCGCGCCTCGCCCTCCCGTCGGTTCGCTCGCTCGCTCACGCACGGCCCTCGGGCCCGGACCGTGTTAGCTCTTCGTCGGTCGCGGCCGCGCGGTCGCTCCCGTCGGCTTTTTAGCTACGCGTCGCGCCGGAACGGACATGCGCATCGAGAACAGCTTCATCCCCGTCGAGGGGGTGGGCGAGACGACCGAACGACGCCTCTGGGGGCGGGGCGTCACCACGTGGGAGGAGTTCGACCCCGGGGTCGACGTCGCGGGCGTCGGGGCGACCACCGCGGACCGGATCGAGTCGTTCATCGCGGAGGCGCTGACGCGGCTCGACGACGGCGATTCCGCCTACTTCGACCGCGAGTTCCCCTCCGGCGAGCGCTGGCGGCTCTACGAGAACTTCCGCGAGGAGACCTGCTTCTTCGACATCGAGACCACGGGGCTCGACGAGCGGCGCGACCGCGTGACGACGGTCAGCTTCCACCAGGGCGGCGAGACGACGACGCTCGTCGCCGGCGATGACCTCACCGCGCGCCGGCTCCGCGAGCAGTTCGCGGACGCGAGCCTGCTCGCGACGTTCAACGGCGCCCGCTTCGACGTCCCCTTCCTCGAGACCTCCTTCGACGTCGACATCGACACGCCGCACCTCGACCTGATGTACCCGGCGAAGCGGATCGGGCTCTCGGGCGGGCTGAAACCGATCGAGAAGCAGCTGGGGATCGACCGCGACCGCCCGGACATCTCCGGCCGCGACGCGGTGCGTCTCTGGCGCGAGTACGAACGCGGGGACGAGGCGGCCCCGCCGCTGCCGACGACGTAGCCGGCCTCGCCGGCGGTCTCGACGTCGACGAGGTCGGCGTCGCCGAGGGCGTCGGGCGTCCAGTTCGCGCCGTCGTACGTCAGGAGCGTTCCGTTACCGCCGGAGACGGCGACGTCGTCGGGGGCGTCGCTGTCGAGGCCGTAGAACGTCACGTTCGCGTCCTCGATGCCGATCGCGTTCCACGTGACGCCGTCGCCGGTGGCGAACACGCGCCCGTTCGTGTCGATCGCGTGCCCGCTCCGGGGGCCGTGGAAGTCGATCGCGGGGAGCGCCGAGCCGCTCCCCGGCGTGACGTAGTCCCACGTCCCCGTCGCGCCGTTCTCGAAGCTGTAGTAGATCTTCCCCGAGTCGCCGGCGACGTACACGTTCGCCTCGCCGGCGGAGCCGGTGACCGCGACGGCGTTGTAGTTGTTCGTGTTGTCCATCGGCGCGGAGCGGTCGACGAGCGTGTCCGTCGCGGGGACGTACTCGCCGATCGCGCCGCTGGCACCGACGAACCAGACGCGCTCGCCGTCGTCGGTGACCGACGCGCCGTAGAGGTCGTTCCCGTTCCCGGTCGGGCCGCCGTCGCGGAGCGTCAGCCACCCCTCGTCGGCGGGCGCGGTGAGCACGCCGCCGCCGCCGACCGCGAAGCGACCGGCGTCCGCCGACACCACGTCGTGAAGCGTGCCGTCCGTCTCGGTCTTCTCGACCGTCCAGTCGCTCTCCGCGGCCGCGGCCACGCTTGTCACGCTTCCCGATGCGACGATCGCGCCCAGCCCCGCCAGCGTCGCGCGGCGGGTCGCCGTCAGTGATCGGCTCATGTCGCACCCGCCAGTTGCGGTGCGCCTCGTAAGTGACTTGTGTCAGTTAAACCTGCGTCTGAAATTAATTTGGCTAAATCCGATTTAAACATCAATACGTCGACGTGTCGCGCGCGGCTCCGACCCCCGATGCGGAGTTTGAACGGGCTCACCGAATCGCGGACGCGCCGCCGATCGGTCTCTGACTCTCGGGTCGTCGGAAACTTCGGAGAAAGCTCGAGACCGGCGCGCTCAGGGCTCCTCGTCCGAGACCGACGCCTCCGTCGTCGACGCCGTCTCGGCCGTCACCGTCGCGGACTCCTCGGCGGCCTCCTCTCCGGTAACCCCATCGTCGGCGTCTTCCGCTTCGTCGCCGTCGATGTCGTCCGTATCGGCCTCCGCCGCGTCGTCGGTGTCGGTCTCCGCGCCTTCGTCGCCGCCGGTCCCCGCTTCCTCGTCGTCGCCCCCGTCGTCTCCGTCGTCATCCGTCTGCTCCGTCTCCCGGACCAGCTTCATCTCGCCGCGCGCTCTGAGGGTCCCCTGGATCTCCGCGCCGTCGTACACCACGAGGTCGCCCGCGGAGACGTCTCCGAGCACGCGCGCGCCGCTCTCGACGGTCACGGTCCCGCCGCGGGTCGTCACGTCGCCGTGGATCACCGTGTCCGCGCCCACGGTGACGTCCTCGCGGGCGCGCAGCGAGCCGAACACCTCGTTGCGCTCGCCGACGCGGATCGTCGCCGCGCGGAGGTTGCCGTGGAGCCGGCAGTCGTCGCCAACCGTGGCCGGTGTCGACACACGCCACGCGTCGTCGGAGATCTCGGCGCTCCGCGGTACCAACAGGGGGTCCCGGACGTCGTCGCCGTCGGCGAGCGCCTCCGCCAGCTCGTCGGCCGCGTCGGTCTCGCCGACGCGCAGCAGTTGCGAGAGGACGATGAAGTAGAAGACGATCGTCGGGACCGGGTTGCGGATGACGATCCAGCCGTTGGCCTCGAACCCCTCCTCGATCGTCACGTCGTCGCCGATGTCCAGGTCGCCGGACACCATCAGGCGGCCGGTGACGGTGACTCGCTCGCCGAGGTACGCGTCCTCGCCGACGAGCACGTTGCCGTCGACGGAACACCAAGTGTCGAGCCGGCAGTCGCCCTCGGCCTCGATGTCGTTGGCGACGCGCACGCGCTCGCCGATCGCGACGTTGCGGCCGCGGACGCCGAGCTCGACGCTCGACTGGCCCCCCACGAGCACGTCGCCGTCGACGACGACGTCGTGCTCCTCGACGGTCGTTCCCGAGGGGATAGCGAGCTCCTCTATCGGGCCGTCTCCTCGCAGCGACACACCGGGAGCAGTCGCCCCGACCGTATAAACGGTACGGGGCGTCGGACGCGCGTCGGACGCGAACGCGGGAACCCGCCGCGCGATCCGGACGCCCTCGGGCCCGAGAGAGAATCGCACCCGCGACGAACTCGCTGTCGCGGTGCTTTTCAGTGCGCCGCCGAACGGACACGCATGGGATTCGGATCGTACGACGAGAGCGAACAGAAGGACCAGGACGTCGACACCGACGAGGACGACGCGGTGAACGTCCACGAGAACGACCACGACGGCGAGGTGTCTATCGAGGGCGACGCCGACACCGACGACCTCGTCGGTCGCCTCTCCGAGATGCGCGACGAGGACGACGACTGATCCGCCACTCTCCTGCGACGCGACTCGCCGCCGACCCGTCTCGGCCGGTGTGCGTATCGATCGCACACCCGATTCGGATTTATCCGTTTCCGCGGCCTGTGGTAATTTATGCCACGGAGGCACAAACTATCGAACCGATCTGGCCGTTCGACGCGGAGTAGCCGTCGGAAACGGACGCGCGGTCTCGGTCGGCTCGCCGCCGCCGACTCGGAAGACAGCGACGCCGAGGACGCGAACGCCGACTCCGCTTCGGCCGCGACGGTCGCGCTCGCTCGCCGCCTCTGCGCGAACGGGAACGAACAGGCCTGCGAGACGCTCGAACGACTCTGCGAGTCCGGTCACGACACCGCCTGTAACGCGATCTGACCGACACCAGCGGTCGACTCGCCGCGGACAGTTTCGATGATGGGTCTCGGGCCCGCCGTCTCCCAGCGTTCGTGCCGCTTATCCCCTCACGTCGAGTATCCGAGCGCATGAGCACGGAGCTGACGTTCACCGACCGCGGGGTCGACGTCGTCTACGAGGGGACCGAGTTCGAACTGGAGAAGACGCTGATCGAGGAGGCGACCGGGAAGTCGTACCGTGACGTCACCGACCACGAGGTCCTGACCATCGTCGCGGAGGACCCCGAACTGGACGGCGAGCCGGTCCGGATCGGCGACGTGTTGTAACCGTCGGTCGCCCGGTCCGCCGCTAGCCAGCATAATCGTAGTTTACCCTTCTCCAGATGCTCCGCCGCCGCCGTTCGAGACGCTCCGGCACGGAGCGACCGCGGTCGTGAGTCGGAGTAAAAAATATATGACGTTAGATCGAACTAACATCTAGAGGTGACGACCCAATGCGACCTCGAACCCGATACCGCGCCGGACGCGGTGTCCACATGCTCGCGACGGTACTGACCGTGAACCTCGGCTTGGCGCGCGAGTCCGCGCCGATCATCGCCGTCGGGGCGGTGCTGCTCGCGACGTTCGTCCCGTTCAGCCGGCTGCTCGCCGACCGCGTCGGCCACACGCCGGTCGACGAGCGCACCCGCGAGATCACGCGCACGGCCGCCAGCCGCGCCGCGATGCTGCTGTTCGGCGCGTCGCTGGCCGTTTTCCTCCTCGGGTCCCTCCTCGAGGCGACCGGCGGGCTCGCCGGCCTCGCGGCGACCGCTCACGCGCAGGCCCGCGTCGTCGTCGTGTGGGCCGCCGTCGCGATCTGCGCCTCCTCCGTCGCCCACGGCACGCGCGCCTGGGTCCGGCGGCGGGGCGTGGAGGCCTGACCGTGGAGTTCGACACCCGGATCCGCGAGCTCCGCGAGGAGGCGGGCCTGACGCAGGCCGAGCTCGCCGACCGCGTCGACGTGACGCGACAGACCATCCTCTACGTCGAGAAGGGCGAGTACAACCCCTCGCTGGAGCTCGCGTGGCGGATCGCGCGCGAGTTCGACGCCGGAATCGAGGACGTGTTCGAGCTCCCCGAGCGCGCGCGGTCCTGACCCGTCCGTCCGCCTCTCGGCGGCGGTTCCCTTACTCCGCCGAGACCAGCTTGTAGCCGCCGCCGTCGGTCTCGCCGTCGTCGGGGTCCGGCGCGCGCTCCGCGTAGTAGACGTCGCCGTCGACGACGCGCGGCGCGCTCGTCACCCACCCGTCGTGGTCGACCCGCCACACCTCCTCGCCGGAGCCGGCCTCCAGCGCGTAGAGGGTGCTGTCCTTCGACCCCGTCAGCACGCGGTCGCCGACGACCGTCGCGCAGCCGGTCAACGGGGCTCCGGTCCGGAAGCGCCACTCCACCTCGCCCGTCGACGCGTCGAGCGCGTACAGGTGGTAGTCGTGGCTCCCCATGTACACCACGTCGCGCTCGGGGTCGATCGCGGGCCCCGTCATCGAGAGGTTGCCCGTCTCGAAGTGCCAGTCCTCCTCGCCGGTCTCGAGGTCGACCCGATACGCGTTGAATTCCCACGAGCCGAAGAAGGCGGCGCCGTCGTACGCCGCGATCGGCCCCTTGATCTCGCCGTTGTTCTCGCTCGGGGGATGGTCGGTGGGGCGGTGCTTCGGCTCCCCCCAGGTCACGTCGCCGGTCTCCGCGTCGACCGCGAACATCCGCCCCTCCGGGTCGTAGAACTCGACGGAGCCGTACAGCTCGCCGCCGTAGTACAGCGGGCTCGACCCGATCGCGTCGCCGAGGTCCGTCGACCACTCCAGCTCCCCGGAGTCGAGCGCGAACGCGTAGAGGACGCCGTCGTACGCGCCGATGTACGCGCGACCGTCCGCGACCGCCGGCGTCCCGTGGATCCCGCGGCCGTCCGCGTCGGTCTCCCCGCGCCACCGCACGTCGCCGTCGGCCGTTATCGACAGCAGGTCGCCGGTGTCGCCCGGCAGGAGGACGCCCCCGTCGGGGTGCGGCACCGCGTTGGCCTTCGCCGCGCGGTGTTCCCCGGTGTTGACCTCGGGGATCCGCCGCGCCTCCTCGACCGCGTCGGGCACCGTCTCGTCGGGGTAGTAGCCCCCCGCTCCAGCGAGCCGCGGAACTGCGCGACCCCCGGCGGGAACGTCTGTGCGGTCGAGCCGCCGCTTCCGGAGTCGGGCCCGCCGCGGTCGACGTCCGCGTCCACGGGCGGGGCGCTCCGGGAAGCACAGCCGGCGGCCGCGCCGGTCGTCGTCGCGCCGACCGCCGCGAGCCACTCGCGTCGAGGGAAACCGTCGGTTATCGAGGTAGCCGTCGGACCGGGGTCGCTTTAGTGTGACGACCGCGCCGATCCCGGGCGCGGTCGTGCGTCCCGACCGGACGACTTTTTCCCACGGTGGCCGAAGTCGTGGGTCGTGCTGGCCGGTCGGATCGTCTCGCGACGCTGATCTGCCCGACGAAGCCGTCGCTCGCGGTGTTGCTCGCGATAGCAGAGAGTGGGGCCGGAGGGATTCTGGAACCCCCGCCGTCGTGCTATTTCAAGGCACTCCGGGGCCCATCTACCTCGCTCCCGACAGGTCGCTCACACCCGCGCCTCTCTCCCCCAACGGTGGTCGGATTCAACCGTGAACCACAACGAACCCGACGACCCGTCCGAAGTAACGAGTCCGAGACAAGCGAGAAGGCGATTCATCGCCAGCAAACGCGGAACGGTCAAAGACTCCACCACGCGAGCCTACAAATACCCGACTAAGAGTTTCGTACAGTTCTGCGAGGACCGTGGCGTCGAAACGACCGGCGAGATCGGGGGCCACGTCATCGGCTCGTGGAAGCGGGAGCGCCAAAGAGAGGTCGCACCCGTTACTCTCCAAAATAACGTCAAACACCTTCTCGTCTTCGTCAGATGGTGCGAGTCGATGGAACTGATCGACTACGGGACCGCCGACCGAGTGAAAGTCCCCGACATTAGCAAGAAGCAACAGGTGAGCGACGAAACAGTCCGAGTCGGACAAGCGGAGAACGTCCTCCATTACCTCGACACCTACGAGTACGCGAGTCGGGAACACGCGCTGTTCAAACTCATGTGGGACACTGGATGCCGAATCGGTGGGGCTCTCGCTCTCGACCTTGACGACTTCGATCACAAACATCCCCGACAACCGAGGCTCTACTTTCGGGACCGTCGAGACGAAGGGACCGGCCTGAAGAACGGCGAGTCCGGCGAGCGGGACGTGATGATCAGCGATCAACTCGTCGCCGTCCTCATCGACTACATCTCCGCGAAACGCGATGAAGTGACTGACGAGTACGGCCGTCATCCGCTGTTTACGACGCCGAACGGCCGACTCTACCGACAGAAGGCGTACAACAATTTAGTTCCCCGAACCCGGCCGTGCGTCACAACCGGAATGTGTCCTCACGACCGAAAAGAAGCCGAGTGTGACGCCGCCCAATCGGTCGAGAAGGCACCTTCCTGTCCGTCGAGTAAGTCCCTCCACCCCATCCGGCGGGGATCGATCACGAACCAGATCAATCTCGGGTGGGATAAGTCGAAGTTGTCCGAACGAGTTGACGTTTCGGTCCCTGTTCTCGACAAGCATTACGACGACCGAAAGTTGGAGGAGGAAGCCCGAGGTCGAGAGGAGTTTACAGACCTTCTCTGATTCAGAAGCCCTTCTCTAATTTTATTACTCGTGTCTCTGTGGAAGTTCTATCTTTAGAGATATTCTTGACTGTAACAACTGGTCGCTGACGCTTGCGAATCAGTCACGTCGTAATTTCTTAATTTCTAGGCCTAGAACGGCGGATTGTGTATGGTTCCCGTTGGCACTCGAACCCTCCTACTGGGTGAGGATCGAAAACGAGCGAGACAGTGGAGTATCGGTGCTGGAATACTCTTCGTTGCGTCGCTCCTCTACTTCGCGGTGGTAAGAATAGCGGACTTTCGCCTGCTTGATACGGTGCTGTGGTGGCAAGGGTACGCTGTTCTACTCACGGGTTTCGTTGCGGTCCAAGCGTACTCCAACGGTGGGATCGGAGTGAGTTGGTTGCTCGTGTTCGCTGCGGTTGCTGGAGTTATCCTGAACTTCGGTGGTATCGCACTAACTGGGGCCAAGCCGGGAGTATTGCTGCTCATCGGATACGCATTTGTCGGAAGCGCAGTTGTTGCGGCGATCATAGGGACGCTCGGCTTTGGCATCGGAACTGTAGTCCGACGAATTACTAGATAGGCTCCCTGTATTGACCACGGCCGACTCAACCGAGAGGATCTGTAACGTGCGAGAAGGTGGCGCGTTTGAACATTTGACATATTCGCACCCGATCTGTGCGAGTGATTGACTGTTGAGGAATCACGGTTATATATGCCGCGACCGTGAATCCAAGCGACCACCTAACGATGGCGGGGATGAACCGGTAGCCGGTTCAAATCCAGTTGTCGAATCTTCCAACCAAAAT
>UEZE01000006.1_pt1 | contig 38299 bp, 30 predicted proteins | sample 1903661 | NCBI WGS metagenome assembly UEZE01 (sample SAMEA4776352, study PRJEB27445) | saltern metagenome | biome: Hypersaline environment; feature: solar saltern; material: Pellet | place: Spain | collected 2014-08 | depth 0 m | reverse complement strand
TCCTTGTCGTCGAAGCCGTACATGTCGACGTGCGTCTGGTCGACGTAGACGTACTCGTCACCGTCGAGGATCGCGACGCCGTCTACCGCCTCGTCGATTGCCTGCTGGAACGATTCCAGCTGTTGTTGTCGGTTCTTTCGAGCAGTGATGTCCCTGAGTACGCCGGCCGTACCGCGGAACTCGTCGTCACCGACCAGCCCAAGTCGGTTCTCGACGATCTTCCGGTGACTATCGGCCGTTTCGAGTTCGAACTCGGCGGTCGTCGACCGCCTGTCCGTGGTCCTCAGCTCCTTGATCTGCCCCCGGATCTGTTTCACGTCAGACTCGTTCATACCGATCGACGGGCGCTTGCCGATGATCTCCGTTCCATACCCGAACTCCCGTTTTGCGGCCTCGTTGACGTACGTGAAACGCCCCTCGGTGTCCAGCGCGTACACCGGGTCATCGACGGCCTCGAGTATCGTCTCATACCGCTCCAGCTCCTCGAACCGACGGCGACGTCGGATCTCGGTCCCGATCCACTTCGCGACGAGTTGTACGAACTCCGTCTCTTCCGGGCGAAACGCTTCCGCACGCGCCCTCCGCATCGAGAAGTTCACCGTCCCGTAGGCCCTGCCGTCGACGATCACAGGTGCTCCGATGTACGCGACGGCGCTTTCGGACGCCGGGTGGTTCTCATGATCGCTTTCCTCGATGTCGGCAAACGCGAGCGGTTCGGTCACGTCGCCGGCGAGCGTCGCATCGCACATCGTGCCCCCGAGATCGTACACCGCGCCCGCCTCGTGTGTCCCGGTCGCGTCAACCACGGTGTCGATCTCGTAGTCGTCTCCGTCGACGTGTGAGAGGATGCCCGTGTCGAGATCGAAGTATTCGCACCCGAGTGACAGCAGGCGCTCGATAGCCTCGTCGAACTTCTCGAAATCGACCGCGAGTTCGCTCAGCCGACGGAGCGCACTGATGTCAGCTTCTATCGGTTCCCCGTGTCCTCCCAAATCGGACTCCGCACCCGGCGATGTGTCGTGCGCCACAGTGCGGACGTAGCTCGCCCCGTCGACGTCGAATGGTTGACTCGTGAGGGTAACCGTGAGATCCGGTTGCTGTACACGCTCAAGCGACGCCGTGGACGGTTCCGACGCTCCGGTGATGGCGTCGTCGAGGTGTTCCCGGATCGCCGCCGCGGTGTCCCCGGTGATATCGGCGAGCCCGCTCCGCAGAAGCGTTTTGCGATCGCTCCCCGTTAATTCGACCGCAGCACGGTTAACGGCCACGAGAGCCCCGTCGGTATCGCTGACGAATGTGGCCCTGTCCGACTGGTCGAACAGCGCACGAGCGATATCGCAGTCCGTGGTCGACGACTGTCGGTTACCGATCCGAGACAACGTCGTTTCGAGTTTGGCCGCAATCGCTTCGATGATGGGAATTTCTTCGTCATCGAACCGCTCCCGTTCCGTGCCGACGCGTAGCACTCGGTCGCGCCCGACGGGGGCGAGCGCCTCGATCTGTACCGGGTCAGACGGGTCGTCGCCGACCGTCGCTTCGGGCATATTCTCAACCGTGCGGTCGCCCTCACGATCACCTACCTGCCTGACGATCGAGTCCGGTATCTGGTCCGGAACGCGATCGTCTGCGGCCGAAGAGGGGACAGCGGATCCGAGGGCGGTGACCGTCTCCGTCGATGGGTCATCCGTACAGACGCTCGCTACCGCGTGGTCAAAGGCGGCTTCCACGAACTCAACCGTACGGTCGACCGCCCCCTCAACCGTTTCCGCTCTGTCGAGCTCCGCCGAAAGGGCGAGATACCGCTCGGGGGCGGTCAGAGGCGATTGAGTGCCGGTCATGCGATCGTAAATCCTTCCATGAATATAAATTGTTGAGTTACTGATTATTCCGCGCTGGAGGCCGTCGTTCCGGGGTCGCCGCGGCATTCTGGGCGGTCCTTCCCGCTGGGGCGGATCCGGTCGGTCCCTGGGCTTCGGTCTGGGTGGAGCGTTCAAGCGTTGACGCGTCGGTGCCGACTGCTTCCCGGACACACGTCCACGCGAAGACCGAGGGTACCGGGGCAAATCTGACACCCACAGCGTCGGTCGTTCTCCGATATAACGTCGCGCCGGACGCGTCCCCTTCGTCCGCAGAGACGACGCTCAAGAGACCGACTGCCACCAGTTCACTGACACGGCGATAGCAGGTCGCGATTGGGATGTCCAGCGAATTACTGAGCTGAGTTGCCGAGGCCGGCTCTCCGGCCGCTCCGAGAATTTCCATACTGTACTCCCGGCCGAGTGCTCGTACGGGTTTCATGAATTGTTATCCTCGGTAAACCGAATATTATCACGAGTGAAAGACTAACTTCCAATCAGTATCGGTTGCCCCGTTCGTACACCGATGCTCATCGGTATCCGAACTCTCGACCACGCGACGACGCCGAGCAGTTCGGGGCTCATACGTCGTTTCCACGCGAACTCCCGTTGGAACTACTGTTTTCAGCCCGCCTCGGATTCGGACGCTTCACGCCTCGGAGGTCGATTCGTTGGACAGGCGAACTCGAACCGGCAGCGTCCATCCGGTTGTCACGTCCCTCAGCGCGACCGAGACATCCCAGCAAGTCGAGGACTCGCTTTGGTAGACGTCGCGACCCGACGCCGATCTCCGGCCGGACGAGCCGCCTCCTGAACCGTTTAGTACCGTGCCGGCGAACTCCATTCCATGTACGCGCTCGTCGGCGGGACCGTCCACACGGCAACGGAGCGGGGAACGATCGACGCGACCGTCGTCATCGACGACGGCGAGATCGTCTCCCTCGACGACGGTGAGCCGCCCGAGGAGGCGACGGTGATCGACGTCTCGGGCCACCACGTCACGCCGGGGCTCGTCGACGCGCACAGCCACGCCGGCATGGCCGAGTGGGGCGAACCGGAGGACGGCGACGTCAACGAGGGGACCTCGGCGGTCACGCCGCACGTCAACGCGCTCGACGGGTTCCACCCGCGCGACGAGGAGCTGAAACACGCGTTCCAGAACGGCGTCACCGCCGTCTCGGCGCGGATGGGGTCCGGCAACGTGATCGGCGGGATCATCTGCTCGATGAAGACCCACGGGCTCACCGCCGACGACATGCTGATCCGCGAGGACGGGATGAAGGCCGCGATGGGCGAGAACCCGAAGCGCTTCCACGGCGAGGAGCAGGGCCGCCAGCCCTCGACGCGTCCCGGCGTCGCCGCCACCCTCCGGTCGGCGCTGATGGAGGCCGAGGACTACGTCGACCGGCGCGAGCAGGCCCGCAACGAGGGCGATCCGTTCGAGCGCGACCTCGGCATGGAGAACCTCGCCCGCGTCCTCACCGAGGGGCTCCCGCTCCGCGTCCACGCCCACCGCACCGACGACATCATGACCGTCTTCCGGATCGCCGAGGAGTTCGGCATCGAGTCGCTCTCGATCGAACACGCGACCGAGGGCCACCTGATCGCCGAGGAGTTCGCGGAGCGGGACGTGCCCGCGATCGTCGGCCCCTCGCTGTACTCGGGCGCGAAGTACGAACTCCGGAACATCACCTTCGAGACGCCGGCGATCCTCCGCGAGGCGGGCGTGAAGGTCGCGATCCAGACGGACGCGCCCGTGCTCCCCCAACAGCACCTCGACGTCTGCGTCGGGCTCGCGGTCCGCGAGGGCTTCCCCGCGGACGAGGCGCTGGAGGCGGTGACGCGCTATCCGGCCGAGATCCTCGGCATCGACGACAGCGTCGGCACGCTGGAGGTCGGCACGGACGCCGACGTGGCGGTCTGGGACGGCGTCTTCTACGAGAACGACAGCCGGACGCGACACGTGTTCGTCGACGGCGAACACGTGTTCGACCGCGAGCGCGACGCGGTCGACCCCCGCGACGAGTACGACTGGTAGCCGGCGCGTCGGCGACGACGGCCCTCGCCCCGAGCCGACCGTGGCCCGCCCCGCTATCTTTTAGTCGCCCGTCCGTCTCTCGCGTAGTCGTGCCCATCCGCCGCGCGACCCCCGTCGACGCTCTCTACGCGGAACTCCGCGACTACGACCTCGTCGTGACCCCCGACGCCCCGCTCGCGAGCGCGATCAACCGTCGCCTCGACCGCCCGCACTTCGGGACGTTCGCGACCACGCCGCGGCGCCTCGCGGCGGGTCGACGCGAACGGGCGGAGGACCGCATCGCCTTTCTCGAAGCGATCGAGCGGACGGACCACGACTGGAAGGCGGTCGCGTACGCCGTCGGGAACGTGCTTCAGTGTTGGGAGCACCGCGGCCGCCTCGACGCGGTCCTCGACTACGACGCGTACGTCGACGACGCGACTCGCGACGTCGTCGAGGTCATGCGCTCCCTCCGGACGACGTCGAAGCGGCTCACTGAGTACACGGTCGACGACGGTCGCTCGGTGGCCGTCGTCGGTGCCGAGCAGCTGACCGCCCTGGAACGCAGCGTCCTCCCGGAGACCTGCGACCGGGTCGACCTCTTCGCGGACGAGGCGTTCGACCACCCCCCGTTCCACGTGTTCGAGTCGGCGACGGACATCGTCGGCGCGCTGCTCGACGCGGTCACGGCGGAGAACGCCGAGCACGTCGCCGTCGTCCTCGACGGCGGGAGCCGGTACTCCTCGCTCGTCGAGTCCGCGTTCGAGGCGGCCGGAATCCCCTTCTACGGCGGTCCCGGGTTCGCCGACGACCCGCACCACCGTGCGTTCGTCCGGCTCCTCCGGCTCGGATTTCGCGGCACGGAGGCGACCGTCGGCGACGCCGCGCCGGTGCTCGCGCAGATGGGCGTCGACGTACCGCTCGCCGATCGGGAGCGGCGGCTGGACGCCGTCGACCGACCGGAGCTGGCGTGGCTCCGACGGTTCCGCGCCGGGATCGATGAGCGGACGTTCGGGGAGGCGCTCGACGCCTACGCCGCCGAAGCCGGCGTCGAACTGCCGCGCTTCGACGAGGAACTCCAGCGGTTGGGGCTCGCCGACGCCCCCGTGACGAGCGCGGCGGTCGACCGGCTGGCGTACTACCTCCAGACATACGAGGTCCCGGTCGACAGGGAGAACGAGGGCGTCCTCCTCGCCGACGCGAAGTCCTCCGCGTACGTGGACCGCCCCGTCGTCTTCCACCTCGGCATGGACGAGGCGTGGACGCACTCGGCCCCCCAGCGCCCGTGGGTCGACACCGAGGCCCAGTTCGAGCGGTACGTCGGTGGCTTTCAGCGACTCCTCCAGAGCGGCGACCGGCAGTACTACCTCGTCCGCGACGCGGCCGGCGGGGAGCCGGTCACGCCCTGCCTGTACTTCGGCGACCTCCTCGACGAGGAGTACGAGCGGTTCAGCGACCTCGACTCGGTCGAACACCGGCGGCGACCCCGCTCCGCGGGGACCGGATTCGACTACGATCCCCTCGATGTCGAGCCCCGATCGGACGACACGATCAGCCAGTCAGCCCTCAACGGCTACGTCAACAGCCCGCGCGACTACCTCTTCGGGCGGCTCCTCGATCGGCCCGATCAGGAGCGGTTCGTCGAGGGGAACCTCTTTCACGACTTCGCGGAGTTCGCCGCGTGCCACCCCGACCTCGTCTCGGAGACGCCGACCGCGGAGCTCGTCGACGCCGTGCTCGCCGAGACCGAGGCGTTCGTCGCGCCCGCGGACGAGCCGCTCCGCCGCCGGAAGTACCGGATCGGGCTGGAGCTGATCGCGGAGTACCTGGCCGAGAACGGACCGGCGTCGGACGAGTTCCTCACGCCGGCCTCGGGGTGGGGGACCAACTTCTTCGCGGACTACTTCGACGAGCCGGTCGACTCCCCGCTCACCGAGCGCTGGTTCGAGGACGAGGCCCTCGGCGTGAAGGGGAAGATCGACCTCGTGCGCTCGCCGACCGCGCTGCTCGACTACAAGAGCGGCTCGCGGAAGCGGGCGTCGCAGGTCGTCGGGGGCGCGGCGGTCGACCCGCCGGCGGACGCGCCAGACTTCCAGGCGGCGCTGTACCTGACCTACTACCGGACGCTCCGCCCGGACGAGCGGCTGGAGTTCACCTTCTTCCACTTCCTCGAACCGATGGACGACGTGATCGCCGGCGACGCCGACCTCGACGACGCGCTCACGACGGTCACCTACCACCCGGTCGCGTTCGACGAGTACGTCGGCTCGCGAGAGGCCTACGAGCGGCTGCTGGACGGGTACACCGACTGCCGAGAGACGTTCGACGACCTCGGCTACCAGGCGTACGAGGCGGTCGTGGCGCCGCTGTCGTTCCCCGAGACGACGGACAAGGGGGAGCTGCGCGCCTCGGAGTTCGCCGAGCGGTTCACCGACGCGGTCGACGCTCGCACGTCGTCGGACGTCGACGCCGAGAAGGGGGCGGACCAGGCGGTCCGCGAGCTCAACGGCGTCCGCAGGCGGGCGTTCTTCCGCGAGGACTTGGACGCGTTCGAGTCGTTCGTCGACGAGCGGCTGGCGGAGCTCGCCGAGCGGCGCGCCGGCGAGGAGCGGTTCCCGGTGGACGGGCTCTCGGGCGGTCCGAACTACCGGCGCGTGGACAACCGCGACCTGCTGTTGGAGGGCGACCGATGACGGACCCGACGCCGAACGAGGCGCAGCGGCGGCTCATCGAGAGCACCGAGGGGACGTACCTCGTCGACGCCGGCCCGGGCACCGGGAAGACGTTCGCGATCGCCCGCCGCTACGGGCGGATCGTCGACCGACCCGGCGTCGACCCGGACGACGTGCTGCTGGCGACGTTCACGCGGAGCGCCGCGACGGAGATGAAAGAGCGCGTCGTCGACCACAGCGCGTACGGGGTGCGCGAGCTGGCCGACGCCCCGATCCGGACGTTCCACTCGCACTGTCACGAACTCCTCCGCGAGCACGGGTACGCCGCCCCGACGCACCTCGGTCTCGACGGGCGGATCACGGGGTCGACGCGGATCGTCGACGACGACCTCGTCGAGGCCGAGCGCTTCCGCGAGTTCTTCGGCGGGTTCCGCGACGAGCACCCGGAACACGCCGCGTTCTACCGGGCGCTCCCGGCGCCGGGCGAACTGCTCGACCTGATCGACGAGCTCGCGTCGAAGGGGATCTTCCCCACGACCGACGGCTGGTACCGGGACGGGGAGTCGCACCTCGACGGCGACCTCGCGGCGTTCGCGGAGCGCTTCGACGCCGCGAATCGACCGCGGAACGACGGGCGGAAGCAGTCCCCGCTGCGGGAGGACCTGAGCCGCTTCGGCCGCGGGAAGACGTACCTCCCGGACGCGCCCTCGAAGTCGGAGCTCCGCGGCGGCCGCGGGACGAAGCGGCTCGACGACGACGTGGCGCGAGACGTCTTTCGCGAGGACCGCGAGGACCTCAAGACGTTCGTCCACGACGTCTACGTCGAGTACCTCCGGTTCGCCCTCCGGCGCAACTACCTCTCCTTCAGCTTCCTCCAGCTGTTCGCGTTCGTCCTCCTCTGCGAGGACGAGCGCGCCCGCGAGGCGGCGCAGGTCGAGTACGTGATGGTCGACGAGTTCCAAGACACGAGCGAGATCCAGTTCAAGCTCGCGCTGCTTCTGTCGGCGGGGACCAACCTCTGCGTCGTCGGCGACTGGAAGCAGAGCATCTACTCGTTCCAGTACGCGGACGTGCGCAACATCCTGGAGTTCGAGGACCGGCTCGAGCGGTTCGCCGCGGACCTCAACGCCGACGCCGACCGCACCGCCGTCGACGCCGCCGACCCGACGCGGATCGAACTGCGCGAGAACTACCGGTCGACGGCGTCGGTCATCGACCTCTCCGAGCGGGCGATCGCGACGCCGGCGACGGGCGGCGAGACCGTCGACGCCCCCCTCGACGACGTCGTCGAACTCTCCTCGAACGCCGCCTTCGACAACACGGTCGTCGAGGGCATTGCGCACGAGGACGAACACGAGGCGGTCCTCGCGGAGATTCGGGAGATCGTCGGCAACGACGAGTACGCCGTGGAGGACGCGGACGGCGAGCCGCGCCCGCCGGAGCACGGTGATATTGCGGTGTTCACGCGGACGCGGGAGTGGGGCCGCGACCTCTTGGCCGTCGCGGACGAGTACGACTTCCCGATGGCCTACGACGGCGGGGTCGAACTGTTCCGGACCGACCCGGCGAAGCTCCTGCTCGCGTGGCTCCGCGTCCTCGAGTCGGACGCCGACCGCGGGTGGGCGGTGATCCTCGAGGAGATCGGCTACGCGTTCGACGAGATCGACCGCGTGCTTGAGACGGGGTCGTACCCGGCCGACGCGGCCGCGTTCCGCGACGAACTCCGCGACCTGGCGTCGGTCGGCGCGGTCGCGCGCCGCGTCCTCGACCGGTACGGGTTCTCCGGCGACACGGCCGACGCCCTCCTCCACGCGGTCCAGTCGGTCCACGACGCCACGACTGCGACGCGGGGGGACCTGATCCGGCTCATCGAGCGTGGCATCGAGACCGGCACCACCGTCGACGTCAGCGCGACCGCGGGCGACGACGCGGTGACCGTCCAGACGATCCACGCGGCGAAGGGGCTGGAGTATCCGATCGTCGTGCTGGCGAACATGAACGAGGGGCGCTTCCCGCCGCGGGCGGGCGGGTCGAGCGTCTTCGAGTATCGGGACCCGGTCGGCCTCCGACAGCGGAAGCTGTACTCGGAGGCGGGGACCCACCCGCACGTCTACGACAACTGGCGGCACGACGTGATCCGGCGGTGTCTGCCCCGCGAGTACGACGAGGAGCGCCGGCTGCTCTACGTCGCGATCACGCGCGCCGAGAGCCACGTCGTGTTCGCCGCCGGCGAGGACCCGAACGCCTTCCTCGAGGGGCTCCCGGTCGCCGTCGAGGCGGTCGACCCGGACGTCGAGCCGTTCGACCGCGACGAGCCGGCCGACGCCGAGCGGCCGTTCGCGGTGACGGCCCCGGACGGACCGGTCGGCCACACCCCGCACTCGCTGATGGACCAGACGGTGTTCGAGGAGACCGGCGAGCGGCGGGAGGCCGGTCCCGAGGTCGGAGCCGCCGCCGAGAGCGAGACCGAGACCGGGGGGATGGCGTTCGGCTCCCGCGTCCACGACTTCGCGGAGGCGTACGCTCTCGGCGACGACGTGACGCCGTCGAACGGCCACGAGCGGCGGGTCGTCGAGTTCCTCGACGGGCTTTCGGGCGATTTCCACGTCGAGGAGCCGGTCACGCTCCCGATCGAGGTCGACGGCCGCCGCGTCACCGTCTCGGGGATCGCGGACCTCGTCTGCGTGACCGACGACCGAGTCGACGTCGTCGACTACAAGACGGACGCCACGCGGCGCGCGCAGCCCGAGTACCGGAAACAGCTCAGCGTCTACTACCACGTCCTCGACGACTGGTTCGGCGACAGGGAGGTCGAGACGAGCCTGTTCTACACGAGCGACGGGACGCGCGAAGCGATCGAGCCGCTCGGCCTCGACGCGCTGCGATCGCTCGTCCGCGCGGCCGACGCGGCGTCCGACTGACGCACTCGGGCGGTCCGGTCGCCGCCGGAATCGCTGGCCTCCACTCGGCGCGACGCGAAGCGAGCCGGGCCCCGCGTCCCGTACCCCGGCCCGGGCGACGGGGTTGGATTTTTGCCGACGCGAACCGGACGACGCGTATGGCGCTCCTCGCCAGAGGTCCGACCCGCGCCGGCGCCGACGACCGCGACCGGTCCGGACCGCGGGGGTCGAGCCCGTGAGCGCCGACGCCGCCGACGCGGAGTCGTCCGGCCCGCTCGACGCGTTCCGCCGGTTCTTCGCGCTGGAGCGCGACGTGCTCGTGTTATCGGTCGCGATGTTCGCGTTCAGCCTCGGGTTCCAGATGACGAACCGGTTCCTCCCCGAGTACATGGTCGCGCTCGGCGCGTCCGGGTTCGCGGTCGGCCTGTTCGGCACGTTCGGCAACGTCATCTCGGCGGTCTACCCGTACCCCGGCGGCGCCGTCTCGGACCGCCTCGGCTCGCGGTACGCGCTGACGCTCTTCGGCCTGCTGTCGACGCTCGGCTTCGTCGTCTGGCTCGTCGCGCCGAGCCTCGGCGCGGTCGACGTCGCCGGGGTCGTCGTCGAGCCGTGGGTGTGGATCTTCGTCGGACTGGTCCTCGCGCAGGCGTGGAAGTCGTTCGGCCTCGGCGCGACGTTCGCGGTCGTGAAGCAGGCGACAGACCCCTCGCGGCTGGCCGCCGGCTTCGCCAGCACGGAGACGTTCCGGCGGACCGCGTTCCTCGTCGGCCCGGTGCTGGCCGCGGTCCTCATCGGGCTCCGCGCGGAGTTCACCGCGAGCTTCCGGCTCGTCCTCGCGGTCGGGGTCGCCGTCGGCGCCCTCGGCACGCTCGTCCAGCACGTCCTCTACGACGCGAGCGGCGACTCCTTCGGCGACTCGTTCGCGGGCGTCGAGCGGATCCGACGCGACCTCCGGGAGATGCCGGCCCCGCTCCGGCCGCTGCTCGTGGGAGACACGCTCGTGCGGTTCGCGAACGGGATGGTGTACGTGTTCTTCGTGCTGGTCGTTACCCAGTTCTTCCAGGTCGGACTGGACACCACCGTCGCGCTCGGCGGGTTCTCGTACGACGTGAGCCTCTCGCCGCAGGCGTTCTTCGGCTACCTCCTCGGCGTCGAGATGCTCGTCGCGCTGCTGATCATGGTCCCCGCCTCGAAGCTGGCCGAGCGCGTGGGGCTCAAGCCGGTGGTCGCCGTCGGGTTCGCGGTGTACGCCGTCTTCCCGGTCGTGCTGATCTACGCGCCGGCGCTCGCGGGGTCGGTCCTGCCGCTCTCCGCGGTGATGGTCGCCGTCTTCGCGTTCTCGGGGCTGCGGTTCGCCGGACTCCCGTCGCACAAGGCGCTGATCGTCGGCCCGGCTGAGAGCGGATCCGGCGGCCGCGTCACGGGCACGTACTACCTGCTCCGGAACACCGTCGTCATCCCGAGCGCGGCGGTCGGGGGGTACCTGTGGGACTTCGTCAGCCCCGAAGTTGCGTTCACCGTCGCGGCCGTCATCGGGCTCGTCGGTACCGGCTACTTCCTCGCGTTCGGCGAGGAGTTCGAGGCGTACGCGTGAGGCGAGACGCCCCGGAGCGGGGACCGGACGCGGGCGACCACCGGCCCGTGCGCCGGACCCCGATCGGTGGCTCGGGTGGGCGGCTCGCGTAGGTTTAATTGAGCGGCGACGCTCATCGATCCCATGCCGACACCGTACGGCGAGTGGCCGTCGCCGGTCGCCCCGGAGGACGTCGCCGCCGACGTCAGGTCGTTCGCGTCCGTCGAGACCGACGGAGACCACGTCTACTGGCTCGAACGCCGCCCGTCCGAGGGCGGTCGAGGCGTCGTCTGCCGCGCCCCGGTCGACGACCCCGGCGCCGGTCCGACAGCGGTGACGCCGGAGGAACTCGACGTGCGCACGCTCGTCCACCAGTACGGCGGCGGCGACGTACTCGTCGCGGACGGGACAGTGCTCGCGGCGAGCATGGACGACCAGCGGCTCTACCGACTGCCCGCGGACGGGAGCGCGGCCGAAGGAGACGCGGAACCGACCCCGGTCACGCCGGAGCCGCCGAAGCAGATGGCCCACCGCTACGCCGACATGCGGCTCGCTCCGGACGGGGAGACCGTCTACGCCGTCCGCGAGCGTCACGTCGGGCCGGAAACCGACGAGGAGCCCCGGAACGAGCTGGTCCGCTTCCCGCTGTCCCCCGACCCGGCTCCGGAGACCGGTGTCTCGGACCCGGTCGTCGTCGCGGCGGGGCACGACTTCTACGCCGCGCCGCGGCCGGCGCCCGACGGCGACCGGATCGCGTACCTGCGGTGGAACCACCCGAACATGCCGTGGGACGGGACCGAACTCGTCGTCGCCGCGGTCGACGAGGCGGGCGACGTCCGCGACGAGCGCGTCGTCGCGGGCGGCCCCGACGAGTCGGTCGTCTCGCCGAAGTGGTCGCCCGACGGCGTCCTCCACGCGGCCGCCGACCCCACCGGCTGGTGGAACCTCTACCGGTTCCGGGCCGACTCCGGCGGCGACGCGGCGGGCGGGCGCGACGGCGACGCCGCACTCCCGACGGCCGGGGACGCCGAGGCCCTCCGCGAGACCTCGGCCGCGTTCGGCGTGCCGATGTGGACTCTCGGCGTGTCGACGTTCGCGTTCCTCGGCGACGGGCGGATCGCCACGCTGGTCACCGAGGGGGGTGACCCGAGCCTGCGCCTGCTCGACCCGGAGACGGGCGACCTCGCCGACCCGGGCCTCCCGTACAGTTCCTTCCGGCCGGCGTCGATCCGCTCCGACGGCGATCGCGTCGCCTTCGTCGGCCACCGGACCGACGCGCCGAGCGCCGTCGTCGCGTGGCGGCCGGAGGCGGACGACGGGGGACCGCGCCGGCTCCGCGAGTCGACCGACGACGCGCTGGACCCCGCGTACCCACGGCGGACCGACGAGCCGGTCCGAGGCGTCGCTGTCGTCGACGGTCCAGTTCTGGACGACCCGCGGCGTCGGGGTGCTCGCGGTGAACTACCGGGGGTCGACGGGGTACGGTCGCGCCTTCCGCGAGGCGCTGAAGGGGGAGTGGGGCGTCCGCGACGTGCTCGACTGCGTCAACGCCGCCCGGTACGCCGCCGACGAGGGGTTCGCCGACCCGGACCGGCTGGCGATATCGGGCGGGAGCGCGGGCGGGTTCGCGGTGCTCGCCGCGCTCGCGTTCCACGATACGTTCGACGCGGGCGCGAGCTACTACGGTGTCGCCGACCTCCGCGCGCTGGCGGCGGAGACCCACAAGTTCGAGTCGCGCTACCTCGACGGGCTCGTCGGCCCGCTCCCCGAGGCCGCCGACGTCTACGAGGCGCGGTCGCCGGTCGCGCACGCCGAGGGGGTCACCGCGCCGCTGCTGCTGTTACAGGGCGGCGAGGACGAGGTGGTCCCGCCCGCGCAGGCCGAGGCGATGATCGACGCCCTCGTCGCGAACGAGACGCCGTACGCGTACGTGGAGTTTCCGGAGGAGCGCCACGGGTTCCGTGACGCCGACAACGTCGCCCGGGCGCACGCCGCCGAACTCGCGTTCTACGGCGCGGCGTTCGACTTCGACCCGGCCGGCAGCGTCGCCGACCTCGAGCTCCTCGTCGGCGAACGGCCTGAGTGAGTCGCCGGCGACGCCGGGATCAGTCGGCGGTTCCGGACTGCCCCCCGTCGTTCCCTCGCTGGCGCTCCGGCAGCTCCCCGTCGTAGCCGTCCGGCACGTACGGACACAGCGGGTCGCTGCCGGTGGGGTCGCCGGTGACGGCGTACGCCCGCGAGCGGCTCCCCCCGCAGACGTGGCGGAACTCGCAGGCCCCGCACTTGCCCGAGAAGCCGTCCGGATCGCGGAGCGACTCGAACAGGTCGGCGTTCCGGTAGACGTCGACGACGGACCTGTCGCGGACGTTCCCCGCCGACTCGGGCAGGAAGCCGGACGGGTACACCTCGCCGGTGTGGCTGACGAACGCGAACCCGCGGCCGGCCGTGATCCCGCCCCGTCTGTCGGCCCCCGCGTCGGTGCCGCCGTCCTCGGCGCGCTGGATGCCGACGCGGCGGTAAAAGGGGGCCTCGGTGGTCTTGACGCCGAAGCGCTCCTCATTCGCCACCTCGTGGAGCCACGCCATCGCCGCCTCCGCGCGCTCGGGGGAGACGGGGTCGAGGACGCGACCCCGGCCCACCGGGACGAGGAAGAAGACGCTCCAGAGGACCGCGCCGAGGTCCCGGACGCGGTCGCGGATCGCGGGGAGGTCGTCGACGGTGTCGGCGCAGACGGTGGTGTTGATCTGGAGCGGGATCCCGGCGTCGCGAGCGGCGCGCGCGGCCGCGACGGTGTCCGCGTAGCTCTCCTCGCCGCGGAACGCGTCGTGGCGCTCGCGGGTCGGGCCGTCGAGGCTCAGCGCCATCCGCGCGATTCCCGCGTCGCCGAGGTCGCGGACGCGCTCCGGCGTGAGCGACCGCGTGCCGCTCGGGGTGATCGTCATCCGGAGGCCGAGGTCGTCGCCGTGCGCGACCAGCTCGGTGAGGTCGTCGCGCGCGAGCGGGTCGCCCCCGGAGAGGACGACGAGCTGGCCGTCGCCGAACGCCGCGGCCTCCTCGAGCAGTCGCTTCCCCTCCGCGGTCGTCAGCTCGTCGGGGTGCCGCTGCGGCCGCGCGTCGGCCCGACAGTGCCGACACGCGAGCCCGCAGGCCTGCGTGACCTCCCAGACGAGGACCAGCGGCCGCCGGTCCGTGTCGAGGTCGTCGAACATCGCTTACGACCGGCTACGGTCCCGACCCGCTTGGGGTCGTCCCCGAACGTGTTCCCCCGCCCGCTCGGGACGAATATTCCGCCGATCGAGAGCCCCCACGCCGCGGTCGCGTCGGCGTCGTCGGCAGCGCCCTCGACCGATCGGTCGCCCCCGCCGGATCGCCAGATCGCCGTGACGACCGCGTCGGTCCGCTCGGCCACCGCCCGTTCGACCGCCGTCGGATCGCCGGTGTCGGATCCCATGTCCGCCGCTTCGGCCGCGCGCCCCGCGTGGTTTGTGACGAACGTGTTCCGGCGACAGCGCAGCCGAAGGTACTTCCACCCCGGCGGCGAATCCGCGGGCATGGCACAGGCACGCCTCCGCGTGACGATCCCGGACGGCCCGTGGGTCGGCGACGTCTCGCGGGAGTTCCCGGACGCCCGGTTCCAGGTGCTGACCGCGACGCCCGACGACGGCGCGGGGTTCGCGCTGGTCCGGATCACGGCCGACGACACGGAGCCGATCCTCGACGCCGTCGAGGCGCACGACGTCGTCACCCACTGTTCGGTGATGGCCGGGGACGACGGGATGGTCACCGTCCAGGTCGAGGCGCTCGTCCCGCTCTTACAGATGGTCGCGCGCCGGGCCGGCGTCCCGATCGAGATGCCGGTCGAGATCCGCGACGGCGTCGCGCGCATCGACCTCACCGGCGACCACGAGCGCGTCGCGAAGTTCGGCGACGCCCTGCGCGACGTCGGCGCGGAGTTCGACGTCGAGTACGTCCAACAGCGCGTCAACCCCGGCGGGTCGCTCACGGAGCGCCAGCGCGAGGTCCTCTTCGAGGCGGTCGACCGCGGCTACTACGACGTCCCCCGGGAGTGTACGCTCACGGAGGTCGCCGACCACGTGGGGATCGCCAAGTCGACCTGTAGCGAGGTGCTCCAGCGCGTCGAGCGCACCGTCGTCCGCGAGTTCGTCGACGACCTCCCGCGCCGCCCGGCCGGGCTCGAAGCGCCCGAGGACGACGGCATCGAGCGGATCCAGTGACTGGCTGAGAACGGGTCGAGGAGACGCGGCGGCGTCCGGGGTGTCAGCGAGCGCGGGATCGGTTCGGTGCCGCGCCCGAGAGTCGATGTCGGTCTCGGGGACCCCGGGACGAGGCCGTCGCCCGCTCAAGCGAGCCACAGCAGGCGCACGTTGCTCGCGGTGAGGTACGTCCCGGTGATCGTGAGCAGCACCGGCGGGAAGTAGTAGAGGAGTCCGTCGCCCTCGCGCGCCCCCTCGACGCTGATCCAGAGCATCACGAGGTAGACGGCGATCTTCAGCGCGACGAGCCCGGAGAGGCCGAACGACTCCAGCGCGAACCGCACGACCGGGTTCGCCTCGTCGATCGTCGGGACGTATCGGAGGAAGGCGACGGTCGACACGATGTCGCCGACGCCGTACGTCGCGGTCGCCGCGATCCAGAGCCAGTAGAACTCGTTCGGCCGGCGGCGGTACGCCGGGCGACGCCGGGACCGGTCGCGGGTGCGGGACACGACCCGAACTGTCGGGCGGCGGACGTGAAACTGCCGGTTCCGCGCGGGCGACGGCCGCGGCCGGTCCCCGCGCCGGCGTTCGGACCGCCATCCAGCCGACTTAAGAGGGATCGAACCGTTTCGCCGGCCGTGACGGAGCCGTCGACCCGCGACGAGAAGCTGGAACTCGGCGTCGAGCTGCTGGCCCACGTCGAACGCGAGGCGCTCGACCTCGCCGCGGCGGTCGACCGGATCGAGACGATCACGACGAGCCCGGCGCTCACGCGCGACATCCTCGACGCCGCCGAGAAGCGCGGCGTCATCGACCGCGACGGCGCTCGGCTCCGCGTCAACACCGGGGGTACCTACGTCGAGTACGAGAGCCAGGTCGTCGAGCGCGAGGGCGACTTCGACTGCCGGCGCTGCGGGACCTCGATCTCGACGGGCCACTTCGTCCGGCTGGACGCGGGCGAACTCGGACCGTTCGGCTCCTCGTGCGTCCGGAAGGTGACCGGCCGCGAGTCGGCGTCGGAGCCGGAGTGAGGGCGGCTTCGGGCGCGCTCGCGGGCCGGCCGGGCGTGGGACCGCCGACCGTCGACCGAACCCGCCGGAGTATTTACGTCGGCGGCCGAAGCGACGGCAATGACCGCGCCGAACCGGAACGTCCTGTGGGCGAACGCGCTCGTCGACGAGCTCGTCGCCGCGGGCGTCGACGCCGTCGTCGCCTCGCCGGGCAGTCGCTCGACGCCGCTGACCGTCGCCGCCGCGAGCCACGAGGAACTCACGGTGTTCTCCCAGTTGGACGAGCGCTCAGCCGCGTACTTCGCGCTCGGCCGTGCTCGCCGGACCGGCCGCGTGACGCCGCTGATCTGTACCTCGGGCACCGCCGCCGCCAACTACCACCCCGCCGTGATGGAGGCGAGCGAGGCCCGCGTCCCGCTGCTCGCGCTCACCGCCGACCGGCCGCCCGAACTGCGCGACTCGGGGGCGAACCAGACCGCGGACCAAGAGAAGCTGTACGGCGACGCGGTCCGGTTCTACAAGGACCTCCCCGAGCCGGCCGCGAACGACCGAGCGCTCGCCGACCCGCTCTCCGGGCTCCGGTACGGCGGTCACACCCGCGTCGCGCCCGTGATCGGGCGCTACGACGCGTACCTCTCGGCCGACCTCGCGGACGAGGAGGAGGAGTCGTGGACCGATCCGGACGTCGTGCTCCGGCTCGGTGCCTCGCCGACCTCAAAGCGGCTCCGGAAGTACCTCGCCGCCACCGGTGCCGATCAGTACCAGGTCGACCCCGCCGGGCGGTGGCGCGAGGCCGAGTTCGCCGCGACCGACCTCGTCGTCGCCGAGCCGAGCCGGCTCTGCGCCCGCCTCTCGCGGCTCGTCGGGGGCGGCAGCGGTGACGCGGACTGGCGCGCGCAGTGGGAGGAGGCGGACCGGGTCGCGGAAGCGGTCCACGCCCGCGAGTGGGACGGGATCGACGCCGAGGTCGCGGTCGGCGACGAGGGCACAACCGACGACGAGACCGCGATTGAGGACGTCGACGCCGGGTTCCACGAGGGGGACGCGCTCCGCGCGGTCGCCGAGGCGCTCCCCGACCCGGCGACGCTGTTCGTCTCGAACTCGATGCCCGTCCGCGACCTCGACCGGTTCGTCGGGCCGACGACCGCGAGCGTCACCGCCCTCGGCAACCGCGGCGTCTCCGGCATCGACGGCATCGTCTCCAGCGCGCTCGGCGCGCGCGCCGGGACGACCGACGACCTCACGCTCGTCCTCGGGGACCTCGCGCTGTACCACGACTCGAACGGGCTCCTCGCGGTCGAGCGCTGCGACGCCGACGCCACGGTCGTGACGGTCAACAACGACGGGGGCGGCATCTTCCACAAGCTGCCGATCGAGTCGTTCGAGCCCCCGTTCACCGAGTCGTTCAGGACCCCGCACGGGCTCGACTTCGAGCCGCTCGCGGCGCTCCACGGCCTCGAGTACGAGCGGATCGACGCGCGCCCCGACGCGCTCGCCGACCGGGGCGAGAGCCCGGCGGAGCGCGCGGACGCGGTCGCCGAGGAGGTCGCCGCCGCGGTCTCCCGGAGTCACGAGGAGCCGGGGTCGCACCTGATCGACGTCGAGACGGACGCCGAGGCCAGCCACCGCACGCGCGAGCGGCTGGCGGCCGCGGTCGACGACGCGGTCCACGGCGACGCGGGCGGCGAGTAGGTCAGGAGCGGGTCGGACCCGGGTCCCCGCGCCGGCTCCCGCCGAGCGTGACGCCCGCGTACGCGACGACGGCGAACTGGACCCCGATCCCGAGGCTCGCGCCGAGCGCGAGGGCGGCGGTGAGGATCGGACCCCGGTCTGGGCCGAGGAACCAGAGGGCGGCGGCCGACCCGACGAGGAACGCCGCGGTCGCGCTCGCGCCCGTCGCCAGCGCAGTCGACGTGGCGGAGACGTCCGCGTCGCGCAGTCCGGCGAGGAGCGCGACGCCGAACAGCAGGCCGTAGATCAGCAGGAACGCGGCGAATCGACCGCTCGCGACGTACACGGAGAGCGTCTCGGCCGACGGGAGCGATACCGACGACTCGAGCAGTATCGGCGCGAGCCGTCTGATCCCGCTGACCGCGAGCGCGACGACCGCGGCGACCGCCGGGGGGAGGGCTGCCGTGCGCATACCGGCGAACCGACGCGGGATTCACTTATAAAATCCGATCCGAGTGGCCGGCGTCACGCCACGTCGACGACCGATTCGGCCCGCGCGTCGCGCTCCGTCGCCGTCACCTCGCCGACGACGCGGTGGGTGCCGGACGGGGGATCGGGCCACGTCGCCTCGTACTCGACCGCCCCGCCGGGCGCGAGCGTCTCGCTGCCGAGCGCCTGCGTGAACATCCGCCCCGCGCCGTAGCGCCAGACCGTTTCCGCCCGCGATCCGTCGGACTCAGCCACGTCTCCCTCCGCGGGGTACGCGGTGAACTCCGCGCGCTGGCCCGTCCGGAAGTCGAGCGTCACCCGTTCCTGCCCGGCGTTCTCGATCCGCAGGGAGAGCGCCACGCCGTCGTCGGTCCGGGTCGCCGCGAGCGCCGCGTCGAGCATGCCTCCGTCTGCGACGCCCGCGGATAAAATACCTCGGCGGGCGGGGACGATACCCCGGGCGAGACGACCGCCTCGCGGCGCGGCGAATGCGCGCCCCGACGACGGCTATAAAACTCGGCTCCCCCTACCGTTCGGCGTGCAGGTCGTCGGCTACGAGACGGACGCCGCGAGCGACTCGCCGGAGTCCGACGGCGGTCGGGTCACCGAGTCCGCCGGACCGGTCGGCGGCGGGCTCTACGTCGCGAGCGACGGGAACGTCGACTTCGTGGCCGCCGACCCGGGGACCGAGCTCGCCTTCGGGCTCGGCGAGCGGCGCTGCGCGGGGACTGTCAACGAGGGGGACCACGTCGCCTGCGACGCCGCGGACGCGCCCTACTGCGACGAGCACTCGGGCGTCTGGGTGTGCGCCCGGTGTACCGGGACGTGTCTGAAAGACGAGATGGACTGCCACGAGAGCCACGCGATGTACCTCGCTGCGTTCGCGCCCGACGTGCTGAAGGTCGGCGTCACCCGCGAGTGGCGGCTCGGGACCCGCCTCCGCGAGCAGGGGGCCGACCGCGCGGCACTCGTCCGGACGTTCCCGGACGGACGGATCGCCCGCGAGGTCGAGGCGGAGCTGGCCGCCGGGGACGACCTCGTCGACCGCGTCCGGGTTCCGACGAAGCTCGACGGGTTCGGGCGTGCGGTCGACGAGGCGGCGTGGGAGGAACTCCTCGACCGGTTCGACCCGATCGAGCGGTTCGCGTTCGACTACGGGCTCGACCTCGGCGACCGGCCCGTGGCCGAGACGATGGCCGCGGGGACCGTCCGCGGGTGGAAGGGGCGAGTGCTGGTGCTCGACCGCGGCGGCTCGACGTACGCGGTCGACGCGCGCGACCTCGTCGGCTACGAGCTGACAGACGCCGTCCCGGAGCGCGAGCTCCAGGCTCGTCGCGTTCGCGCTGGTCGGCGCGAGCAAGGCGGTCCGCGAGGAGTTCGACCTCTTCGGCGTCGCCGTCGTCGGGCTGGCGATGGCGTTCGCCGGGGGCGTCACCCGCGACCTCCTCGTCTCGCGCGTCCCGCTCGCGCTGCGCTCGCCGGTCGAGGTCCTCCTCGGGCTGGTCGGGGTCGCGCTCGCGGTCAGCCTGAGCGCGTGGCTCGCCTCGCCCGACGAACACCCCGTGACGGTCGTCGCGGACGCGGTCGGCCTCGCCGCGTTCGCCACCACCGGGGCCATCGTCGCGACGGAGGCGGGCGTCTCGGCGTTCGGGGTTGTGACCGTCGCGACGATCAACGCCGTCGGCGGCGGCGCGCTCGCCGACGTCCTGCTCGACCGGGCGCCGTTCATCCTCTTCGAGGACTTCTACGCGAGTTGCGCGGTGCTGGGCGGCGTCGCGTACTGGGCGGTCGGCGCTGTCGGCGCGCCCCCCGGACTGGCCGCCGCGGCCTGCGCGGCGGTGACGGTCGGCCTCCGGCTCGTCGCCGTCGCCCGCGGCTGGCGGCTCCCGACCGCGAAGCGGATCGGCGACCGGTTCGTCGACTGACCCGGCTCGCCGACCGAACCGCACTCGATCCCTCAGCGACCCAGTCCCTCGGCGGCGACGACGCGACGGACGCCGAGGTACGCGGCCCCGGCGATCACGGCGTAGGCGACCACGAGGACGCCCGTCGCCGCGTCGGCGCTGTCGATCGCGAGCCGCGCCACCGCGTTCGCGGGCCCGCCGGCCATCGCCGTCGCGCCGCCGAACAGCACGAGGACCGCGACCGAGTAGAGCAGTTGGGCCGCCCGCCGGTCGGGCGCGACCGCCGAGATACCGACCGCGACGGCGACGACCAGCGTCGTCAGCGCTGTCATCAGCGCGAGGATCGGGCCGACGTTCGCGACCGACGTGCCGTTCGCCTCCAGGAGGAGGAGCCAGATCAGCGCCTGCCCGGGGGCGATCCCGATCGCCGCGGCAGCCTTGCCGTCGACGATCTCGGCCAGCGTGACCGGCGCGACGCGGAGCAGCTCCATGGTCCCCTGATCGATCTCCTCGGTGATCGAGTCGACGACGAGCGACCCGGAGATGAACACCGGGAGGAAGACGAGGAGCGGGATCAACACGGTGTAGGTGAACGTGAAGTACGGGCTGGTGTCGCTCCGCTCCGGCAGCGGCAGCGGCGAATCTTCGAGGAACGGGGCGCGCGCGTCCCGCTCGTTCAGCTCGTAGGTCCGCAGGAGTTCGCGCAGCTGTACGACGATCACCGTCGTCTCCACGGTGGCGTCGGGGGCGGTGACGACCGCCGACACCCGGCCCGACTCCCGGCGAGTCGTGACCACCACCGCGTCGGCCGCGTTCCGCTCGAAGGCGCCCCGGGCCGCGTCCGCGTCGGGGTACGCTGTGACCGACGCGCCCGGGACCTCGCTGGCGGCGCGCTCCAAGTCGTCGACCGCGTCGCCCGCGGCCGCGACCTCGACCTGCGCGCCGTCGAGTGCGCCGGGGTCGTACATCGAGACGAGCCCGACGACGAGGAACGACGAGAACATCGCGATGAACAGCTGGATCCCGATCGCCAGCAGGATCGTCTTCTCGGCGCGCAGCCCGGCGAGCTCCCGCCCGGCGATCGTCAGGCGGCTATCCAAGGCTCACCACCCCCGCGTTGTAGGCGGCGTGCCCGAGCGTCGCCAGCGTCAGGGCCAGCGCGTAGGCGGTCCGCCCGCGACTCGCGCCGACGCTCGCGAGGCCGGTGGTGACCGCGTGGAGGGCCAGCGGCGCGAAGAACAGCGCGGCCAGCGCGAGCGGCGGCAGCCCGGAGAGGCCGGCCACGTCGCCGAAGGCGGCCCGGCCGAGGAAGAGGTCGGTGAGCCCGACCGCCTGGACGACCGCGGTGGCCTTCTCCGCGAGGAAGAACCCCGTCCCCGAGGCGAGCCCGACCGCGAGTGCGACGCGGAGGGTCCCGTCGCCGTCGCCGGCCGCGACGCCGTCGAGCCGTTCGAAGACGCCGCGCTCGAAGCCGGCGTAGAGGCCGACGCTCTTGGCGACCTCCTCGATGAAGGCGATGGTGACGAGCAGCACCGGGATCGACACGGTCACCGGCAGCGCGAACAGCACCGCGACGGCGAGCAGCTCCGCGACGAACACGAACGGGATCGTACAGGCGGTGAGGAACGCCACGCCTCCGAGCGCGCGGAGCCGCCGGCGGTCGAGGGGCGCGCCGCCGGTCGGGACCGGGGAGAGGCGGACCGCGAGCGCGTCGAGGAACTTCCGCGTCACCGGCTTCTGCGAGAACATGTCCTCCTCGCGGTAGACGCCGAGCCCGAGGCCGAACAGCAGCGCCGCGCCGACCGCCATCGGCGCGGTCGAGAAGAGCACCTCGCCGGCCGAGACGGCCTCGCCCTGGAGGTCGAAGACGACGAGCGTCAGCGGCGAGACGAGCGCGACCGGCGTCACGTTCGTGAAGATGGCCGGCACGAACGCGTACGTCGTCAGCAGGACGCTCACCCCGACCGTGACGAAGGTGAGCTCCTTGAACGACCGCGCGAACATCGCGCCGACGAACGTCGCGCCGAGGAAGGTCGCGGCGACCGGTGCCACCGCTATCACCGACAGCGCCCCGCCCCCGACCGCGAGCGCGATGAGCGTCGTGACGACCGCCGCGGCCGCGGCGTACGGCAGCGTCTTGCCGGCGACGATCTCCGCCGGCGACAGCGGCGTGACGAGTAGCGGCTCCCCCCGGCGGTTCGTCCGTTCGTCGAGGATCGAGGAGCCGTACGCCTGGATCAGGAAGTTCATCGGCACGAGGAAGACGAAGGCGAGGAGCAGCGAGGTGAACGGGAACGGCGGCGTGATCGAGCCCGGCGATCCGACCGTGTCGGCGCCGAACGCCGCGCCGCCGATGGAGGGCACCGCGAAGCCGCCGTCGCCGTCCGACCCATCGCTGCCGCCCACGGAGCCGACTCCGTCCGTCGTGCTGCCGTCACCGTCGCTTCCGCCCTCCCCGTCGCTTCCGCCGTCGCCGCCGTCGGACCCGCCGCCAGTCGACCCGTCGGAGTCGCTCGTCTGGTCGCCGTCGCCGCCGAGCGTCGTCCCCTCGTCGAACCCGGTCGTCCGACCGACGTACCGGAGCGTGACGGTGACCGGGAACGCGGCCGTCCGGTTCGGTTCGGCGCGCATCAGGCGCTCGTTGTGCGCCTCGACCGCCTCGCGGACCGACGCGGCCGCGGCCTCGCCCTTCTGGGTGTCGGTCGCGCGGACGACGACCGACTCGACGTCCCCGGGATCGATCGCGCCCCCGTCTTCGGATCCGGGTCGCACCACCGTCACCACGACCGCGTCTGCGGTGTCGCCGAGCGACGCCCGGCCGGCCGAGACCGCGCGCAGCGACGGCTCCGCCTCGATCGCGTCCGCGTACGGCGAGCCGGGGTCGACGCCGACGCGGTAGACGTCGCGGTCGACGTCGAGGCCGGCGACGCCGGTCGCCACGCCGACGCCGACGACCCCCCCGGCGACGAGGAGCAGGGCGACCCCCGCGGCGAGGGTCTTCCGGTCGACGCCGCCGGACGCCCGGGCGGACTCCCACTTCGCGACGCGGAGCACTCGACGGGCGGCGACGGCGATCCGGCGACCGAGGCGGCGCAGCCGATCGGTCACTCGGTCGCCTCCGTCGCCGTCGCGGCCGCGGCCTCCGCCCCCTCGTCGCCGTCTCCGCCGCCGTCGCTTTCCCGGTCCGCTCCGTCGTCCTCGTCTCCGTCGGCGTCGTCACCGATGTCGCCGGTGAATCTCCCTGGCATCGGTCGCCCGACGATGTCGAGGAACACGTCTTCGAGGCTCGGCTCGCGGCTCCGGATGTCGACGACCTCCCCGCCGGCGGCCGCGACCGCCTCGCGGACCGCCGCGACCGCGTCCATGTCCGGGACGGTCGTCCGGTAGCGGTCGCCGACCTCCGCCGTCGCCGCGTCGAGGTCGGCGAGCGCGGGCGTCGCGGTCGGTTCGACGTCCGTGAACACGCGGTAGGTCGTCTCGCCGTGTCGCTCGCGGATCCCGTCGACACTGCCGCGGGCGACGATCCGGCCCTCGTTCATCACCACGACGCGGTCGCAGACCGACTCCACGTGGTAGAGGTTATGCGCGGAGAAGACGACCGTCTTCCCGGTCTCGCGGAGCTCGCGGGTGAACGCCAGCACGGAGTTGGTCGTCACCGGGTCGAGCCCGGACGCGGGCTCGTCGTACACCAGCACGTCCGGGTCGTTGACCAGCGAGCGCGCGATGGCGACCTTGCGTTTCATGCCCTTCGAGACGTCGCCGAGGCGGCGCTCGCGATGGTCGAGTTCGAGCCGGTCGAGCGCGGCCTCGATCCGCTCGTCGGCCACCTCCCGGGGCACGTCGTAGAGGTCGGCGAAGAAGCGGAGGTACGACAGCGCGGTCATCTCCTCGTACAGCGGCGACTCCTCCGGCAGGAACCCGAGGTGCCGGCGCATCTCGGGGTCCGAGGCGTCGAACCCGGCGACGGTCACCTCGCCGTCGGTCGGCTCGACGAGGCCGGCGATCACCTTGAGCGTCGTCGTCTTTCCGGCCCCGTTCGGACCGACGATCCCAAACACCTCGCCGTCGTCGACGGCGAAGTCGCTGTCGACCACGGCCGCGAAGTCGCCGTAGGTCTTCCGCAGCCCCGACACCTCGATCATGCCTGCGCTTCCGCCGGCTCGCGGGTTAAACCCACGCCCGCGGTTATCGGCCCCGAGAACGCGGCGAGGGCGGGGGACTGCGAGCCGCACGAGCGACCGAGAGAACGCCGCGGGCGACGATCGCCTGGATGTCCGTCCCCGTCGGAAGACTCGTCACTCCGTGTACGGCTTCTCGATGCTCCCGTCGCCGCTGATGTACGCGTTCATCCGGCGCGTCACCCCGTCGAACAGCGTGATGAGCGGCGAGAGGACGCGTTCGACGAGCCGGACCGGCGACGCGACGCGCAGCGACCACGTCTCCGCGTTGCCGAGGCCGAACGCCTTCGGGACGATCTCGCCGAAGACGAGGACGAGGACGCTCGTACAGAGGGTCGTTACCACGATCGCGGGCCCGGCGGGGAGGTAGCTCGCGATCAGGACGGTCACGACGCTCGAGATGGCGATGTTGACGACGTTGTTCCCGACGAGCAGGGTCACGAGGAGGCGGTGCGGGTCGTCGTGGAGCCCTTTCAGGACGGCTCCCCGCGGGTCGCCCGCGTCGGCCTGCCGCTCGAACCACTCGGCGGGCAGCGAGAAGATCGCGGTCTCGGAGCTGGAGAAGAACGCGCTGAACCCCAGTAATACGATCACCGCCGCCACGCCGACCGCGCCGAGTGCGACTCCGACCATGTCGCGTGTCGAGAGAGAACCCCAAAGAGGGTGTCGGAGGGGTCCGGCAGGTGCGGCGCATCTGCGCCGCTCACCGGTCGGCGGCGAGCGGTGCCGGGGAGTCGCCCGGCGAGAGAAGACGGTCGGCCCGCGTTACTCCTCTTCTTCCTCCTCCTCGACCGATCCTCGTCCTCGTTCCCAGACGGCGTCGGCGGAGGTGTCGTTCGGTGCGGTGTGCGAGACGTCTTTCATGGTATCGCGATCGCTTGCCATATTGACAGCTGGTAGCCCGGACCCCCGTATTAACCCTTCGTGGAAAGAGATAATGAGACCTGATACCATATAAGGTATTAATATTCTCTCGCGAGGGGCCTCCTCGGTCGATGGACGAACTGCCAATTAGGCGGGCTCGGACCGCATCGAACCGCACGAACGTGCGGAGATTCTCGCGGACCGCAGCGATGAGGGTCGCCGGCGTCGGACGACGCTGCGTGGACACCACAGCCGAGCGCGACGCCCGAACCGCGGTGGTCCGCGAGGGGGCGACGCTCGCGGTCGGTCGCGACGTCGACGCCCCGGCGGAGCGGACGGCGACGGCGCTCCGCGACACGCAGCGGTGGCCGGAGTGGAGCCCGTCCGTTCGGGGCGTCGAGAGCACCGACCGGTACGTCGAGACCGGGACGACGGGGCGCGTCCGGGTCGCGTGCCGCTGGGTCCCCTTCCGCGTGACGGCCGCGACGCGGCTCCGCTGGGACTGGCGAGTCGCCGGGGTGCCCGCGACGGGCCATCGCATCGACCGCTACCCGGGAGAGTCGGGTCGGTGTCGAGCGGCTATCGAGGTCCCGCTGGTCGCGGCCCCGTACGTCCCCGTCTGTCGGCGGGCGCTCGACCGATTCGCGGCGCTCGTCGAAGGAGCCGAGTGAGTCGGGCGACGGGGCCGGCTGAGCACGCCGAGCGCGCGCAGTCGTCCCACCCAGCCCGTCGAGCGCGCGTCGTCGCCCGCCCGTCTCACTCCTCGTGACCGCCCTCGAACGGGTCGATGACCGCGCTGCCCGGCTCCGCCTCGTCGCGGGTGAACCCCGGCCCCCGCGTCGCGAGCTCGAAGACGAGCCCGTCGGGGTCCGAGAAGTAGACGCTCTTGAAGTAGGTCCGATCTTTCACCTCGGAGACCCGGACGTCGTGGCCCTCGAGGTGCTCCTTCCACTCGCGGAGCGTCGCCTCGTCCTCGACGCCGAACGCGAAATGGTGGCTCGCGCCGGGGCCGGGCGTCCCCTGCGAGCGGGGGTACTCGAAGTAGGTGACCGTGGTCCCGGGCTCGCCCTCCGGGGTCGACGAGAAGTAGTAGTGCGGCGTCCCGGGGTCGTCGTAGTTCTGCGTCCGCTTGACCGTGTGCCAGCCGAGCACGTCCTCGTAGAACGACTGGGTCTCGTCCATGTCGGTACAGATGTTCGTGACGTGGTGGAGCCCCGTCGTCGGCGGCGCGTCGGTCATGGTGCGTGTGATCGGTCGTCGGGAGGGCAGTTAGTCGTACTGGCGACTCCGGGGCCGTCGTGTCGGTGGCCGGGAACAAGGCGCGGCGGTCGCGGAACGGGTCGTTCGGGCGGTTCGGTCGTTCGATACGGTCAATCGGCTCGGCCGAGGATCGGGACGGTCAGCAGCTTCGGCCGCGGCTCAGAACAGGCCCAGCCCGACCGCGTACGGCCACGCGGTGCCGCCGACCGCGAGCAGCGCGAGCGCGGCGCCGGCGCCGTAGACGTTCTTCAGGAAGCTCGTCATCTCGTTCTGCTTCTCCTCTGGGTCGTCCATCGACCAGAAGTCGTGCATCGTCACGGCCGAGACGATGAGGAAGAAGGCGAGCGAGCCCGCGGCGAGGACCGGGAACGCGCCCGCGGCGACGGCGAGGCCGCCGAGGGCGAGGACGGCCCCGGAGGCGATCACCGAGAACTTCGGCGCGGGGAGGCCCTTGAACTCGGCGTAGCCGGCCATCGTCTCGAGGTCGGTGAAGTGGTTGAGGCCCATGAACGCGAGCGTCGCGCCGAACAGGATCCGGCCGAGCAGGAAGAGTTCGCCCGCGAGTGGGGTGTCGAACTGGAGCGGTAGCGTCGCGAATTCAGCTAACATCGTGTAACCTGCTATACGGGCGTAACCCATTTATCGCTTCCCGGACAATATAGTTAGTAGGTAACACCGATGTCATCACAGGACCTTTCCGCGGCGGAGTCGGCGGAGACGGCGGATTCGGGGGCTGAAGCGGCTGGCGAGGCGACGGAGACGGACGCGACGGCGGCGGCGACGACGCTCGACACGCCCTGCCCGGTCGTCGACTCGATCGAGCAGATCGGGTCGCAGTGGCGGCTCGTCGTCCTCCACGAGCTGTTGAACGGCGAGTCGCGGTTCAACGAACTTAAACGCGAGACCGACGCGAACGCCCGCACGCTCTCGCGCGTCCTCGACGACCTCCAAGAGACCGGGTTCGTCGACCGGCGACTGGAGGAGGACTCGCCGGTGGCGACGTACTACAGCCTGACCGCCAAGGGCGAGTCGCTCGCCCCCGTCTTCGAGGAGATCGACTCGTGGGCCCACGAGTGGCTCGCCGAGTGCGACGCGTAAGCGTGTGTTAGCAGGATTGGATTTCGTTTATAAATAGACATCCGTTCCCGGGCTGTTTGTTTATAAACTACTAACAGCGAATCGTCGATGTAGGCATCTAAAGCCCCAGTCGCGAGGGCGGCGCACGCTCGCTGCGCTCCTCGGTCGCTCGCGCTGCTCGCTCCCTGCGGTGCTTACGTCGCCTGCGCCGCCCTCGCGACCGCCCCTTTGAGTCCCGCCCCGTACGGCACCGCAGCCTCACACCTCCCCAGCCTCGTCGGCCGGCCTCCGCTTCGCTCCGGCCCGCCGACTCCCTCGCGCGTGCTCCTCGCGTCCGTTGGACGCTCGGAGGCACGCGCCACCGCCTCACAAATCGATGAGCGGCGCTGGCAGGCTCATCGGTTTGTAAATCGTGCCGCCGCGTCGCGCAGCCGCTGCGTCGCTCTCACACGTACTTTCGCGCGAACGCGTACAGGTCCGGGATAACGTACGCCGCCCCGCCCACGGCGAGAGCGATCACGAGCGGGATCCCCCACGGGCTGTACCCGTCGAGCCGTATCGACCATCGCAACAGCCCGGCGGCCTCGACGGCCGGCTGTACGAGGTACACGCACCCACCGACCGCGGCGGCCGCGGGCGCGTGGACCGCCGAGACCCGATAGCCGTAGGCGCTGCCGGCGATGAGGGCGAGGCCGAGAGCGGTCACGAAGGCGGCATAGATGAGCGCGCCGAACCCGCCGAGCGGGCCCGGTCCGTAGAGCGTGAACTCGTAGACGCGCTCGTCCGCGAACACGTAGTACAGGCCCCCCTCCTCGGGAGCCTCCTCGATGTCGATCCCGGTGTCTCCCGGAGCGACGTCCAGCCCCGAGGGAACCGGCTTCGAGATCGAGACGCCGCCGTCGTCGGAGTCCGCCGCCACCGTGAAGAAGCGCTGTCCCCGTTCGGAGAGGTCCTCGTATTCGAAGGCGAACCCCTCGCAGTCGACGAACGCGACGCTGACGTCTCCGGAGTCGGCGTCGTCCGTCGGGAAGAAACACGCCAGTTCGCCGTCGTCCCTGACGAAGTTCCAAGCCCCCGACCGGAACTCGGACGGGAGGTCGTCGACGGCGACCTCGTCGCGATCGCCGGCAGCCTTGACGGAGGCTTCACCGCGATCAGAGCCGGCGTCGACGACGTCCCGCGCCGCCCCGGAGAGGTCCGCGTAGCGGTGGACTTCGCTGTCCGTTCGATCCACCGAGTACGTAACCGGGGCCGGGTCCGTCGCGCCCGCGACGGCGCCGGCGACGACCCCGACTCCGACGACGAACAGACAGAGGGCCGCGAGGAGTTCGGGTGACGGGCGATTCATCACCTCTTCCGACCCTCCGACGGCGTATGTGTTTTGTGTGACCTCGATTCGGCGACGGCGCTCCCGGCGCGGGCGAAAGGTGCTTGCCCGCCGAAACGCACACCCTTCTCCGGCGCGTACGGAGCGCTGTGTACGCCGGACTGAAGAACACCCCCTGTTGCCTGTGCGGCCGGGACGACACCCACACCCGGATCGCAGTGCCGCCGCGGGCGCTCCGGCTCATGGAGAACGGCGGGCCCATCGCGTGGCGCGACGTCGTCGGCACGGTCACGCTCCGCTTCTGCGCCGACGACTGGGACCTCGTGAGCGACCTCGCCATCGAGATGGACGCGCACCCGCTCTCGCGGTGTAACGCGGCGCACGTCTCCCTAGACCTCCGCGAGGACCATGAGGCGCTGCTGTCGGCGACGAAGGCCGAGACGGACCAGACGGAACTGGAGGCGCGCCTGGCGGACGAGGCCGAGGCGACCCTCGACGCGGTCGACGACCCCTACACCGAGGAGCGCGACGTCGTGGAGGCGATCGTGGTGTTGCGTGCGCTAGAGGAGCTCGGCGTGCGGGAACGCCCCGGCGACGCCGCCGCGCTGACGGGCGACGACTGAGACGACCGGGGCGGGCGCTCGCTCACCACCTCACCTCGAACCCGTCCTCGCCCTCCGGTTCTCCGTACTCGGCGTCGACGTCGTCGACCTCGGCGGCCCGGCTTCCGGTCTCGCACCACTCGACCATGTCGCGGACGTCTCCCTCTGGGCCCTCGAAGACGGCCTCGACCCGGCCGTCGTCGAGGTTCCGTACCCAGCCGTCGACGCCCGTCTCGCGGGCCGTGTCGCGGGTCGTCGCCCGGTAGTAGACGCCCTGAACGCGGCCCGAGACGAACACGTGCGCGCGAACGCGGTCGGTCATCGGTCGGTGGTGCGACGCGCTCCCTGTTAAACGGCCCGCCCGCAACCGACGCCTACTAACTCCCGCGCGCCGACGTGGGCGACATGGACCTGTTCGGAACCGCCGGCATCCGCGGCGGCGTCGAGGACCGCGTCACGCCGTCGCTCGCGCTCGCCGTCGGGCGAGCCGTCGGCGCGGCGATCCGGGACCGAGCCGACGAGTCGACCCCCGACCCCACCGTCGTGCTCGCCCGCGACGGGCGAGTGACCGGCCCGGCGCTCGCGGCCGCGATGGAGGCCGGCCTCTCCGCCGGCGGCGTCGCCGTCCGACGCGCGGGACCGCTCCCGACGCCGGCGCTGGCGCACGCCTCGCGCGGCCGTCACGGCGTGATGCTGACGGCCTCGCACAACCCCCCGACCGACAACGGGATCAAGCTGTTCCGCGACGGCGTCGAGTTCGACCGCGACTTGGAGCGCGCCGTCGAGTCGCGGGTCGCCGACGAGGCGCCGGTGGCCCCGTGGGACGAGTGGACCGCGGCGACCCGGGTCGACCCGCTCGGCGACTACCTCGAACACGTGCGCGAGTACGCCGCCGGCTTCGGCGCGGACCTCGACGGGCTCCGCGTCGCCGTCGACTGCGGCAACGGGATGAGCGCGCCCGCGACGCCGACCGTCCTCCGCGAGCTCGGCGCGGACGTCGTCACGCTCAACGGCAACGTCGACGGCCACTTCCCGGGCCGCGGGAGCAAGCCCACGCCGGAGACGCTCGCCGATCTGCGCGCGTTCGTCGCGGACGCCAACGAGGGCGTCGAGAGTCCCGGGCGCCCGGCAGACGGGGGGAGCGGAGCGGGAGCGGACGGCGACGCGGACGAGACCGAGGGGTTCGCCTTCGGGATCGGTCACGACGGGGACGCCGACCGGATTGTGATCGTCGACGCCGACGGCGAGGTCGTCCACGAGGACACGGTCCTCGCGGTCCTCGCGGAGCGGTACACTCGCGCGAGCGACGCCGGGGACCCGGTCGTCGTGACGACGCCGAACGCCTCCGGGCGGATCGACGAGCGCGTCCGCGACGCCGGGGGCCGCGTCGAGCGCGTGCGGCTCGGCGCGCTCCACGAGGGGATCGCCGCGGTGCGCGCGGAGGGCGCCGCCGACACCCGCGTCGTCTTCGCGGCCGAGCCGTGGAAGCACATCCACGTCGCCTCCGGCGGGTGGATCGACGGCGTCGCCTCCGCCGCGGTGATCGCCCGCCTCGTCGCCGACGAGGGGCTGGCGGCGCTCCGCGCCCCGGTCACGGAGCGCCCCTACCGGAAGGTGAGCGTCGGCTGCCCGGACGACGCGAAGGAGTCGGTGATGGACCGGCTGGAGACGGCGCTGCCGCAGGCGTTCCCCGCGGCCGCGGTCGACACCGACCACGGCGTCAGGCTGGAGTTCGACGACGCCTCGTGGACGCTCGTGCGCCCGTCGGGCACGGAGCCGTACGTCCGGGTGTACGCCGAGAGCGACGACGTAGACGAGCTCGTCGCCGACGTCGAGGACGTGGTCGAGACCGCGGTCGCGGCGGCGTAGGCGGAGAGAACGTGTGGGCGGCGAGGGCGTGTCGGCGGCGAAGGCGTCATGGGCAACGTCGACGGAAGACGGCCCGGGCGCTGCGCGCGTCGGTGGCCTCGCGTTCTGTCCCCGTTTACGACCGTGAATGATACGGGTCCGTGGATCGGAACACCGATCGAGGCCCGCTTTTACCCGGTATTCTGCCGTCTCGTTTCACGAACGTGCCTCCCTCTCGGCGCGGGAACGACGAATTTATGCCGCGTTCCGACGGGGTTACGAGTGAGATGGCATCCGACTTCGATCGGCGGCGGTTCATCAAAGCGGCAAGCGCAGCGGGCCTCGTCGGCCTCGCGGGGTGCGGTGGCGGGCCGAGCGACGGCGAGAACGAGTCCGACGGCTCGGACGGCACGGACGGCTCCGACGGCTCCGACGGGTCTGACGGCTCCGACGGCGGGGACGGGTCCGACTCGCCGCCGGCGACGGTCGGTATCGTCTACTCCGACGGCGGACTGGGCGACAACTCGTTCAACGACGCGGCCCAGCAGGGCATCCTCCAGGCCGAAGAGGAGTTCGGCATCGAGTACAACGAGGCGGAGCCGGAGGGCGCCGGCGAGTTCTCGCAGTTCCAGCAGCGGTACGCGAGTTCGACCGACCCGAACTACGACCTCGTCTCCACCATCGGGTTCAACCAGGGCGACGCGCTCTCCGAGACCGCGCCGCAGTACCCCGACCAGGACTTCATGATCGTCGACACCGTGGTCGAGGAGCCGAACGTCGCGAACTACCTCTTCCGCGAGGAGGAGGGGTCGTTCCTGATGGGCGTCCTCGCCGGGGAGCTGTCCACGACCGACTTCTCCGCCGGCGCGGGATCGACCGACCCCGACTCGACGAACGTCGGGTTCGTCGGCGGCGTCGACAGTCCCGTCATCCGCCGGTTCCAGGCCGGCTTCGAGGCCGGGGTCGACTACGCGACCGACGACGTCGACGTCATCACGAGCTACGTCGGCAGCTACGCCGACCCCTCGGGCGGCCAGGAGGCGGCGCTGTCGATGTACCAGAGCGGCGCCGACATCGTCTACCACGCGGCCGGCGCGACTGGCGTCGGCGTCTTCCAGGCCGCGCAGGACGAGGGCCGGTTCGCCTTCGGCGTCGACCAGGACCAGTCGGTCTCCGAGGAGTCGTTCGCCGACGTGATCGTGGCGTCGATGGTGAAGCGCGTCGACACCGCGGTGTACGAGTCGATCTCGAACGTCATCGACGACAACCACCAGGGCGGTAGCACGACGGCGCTCGGGCTGGAGTCCAACGGCGTCGAGTGCGTCTACGGACAGGAGATCGGCGACGACGTCCCCGACGACATCGTGTCTTCGGTCTCCGACGCCCGCGACGGCGTCATCGCCGGCGACATCGACGTCCCGGACACCACGAGCAACTGAGCCGAGGGCGGCGAGCGCTCGGTCCGAGTCCGACGCGGCGAGCGTTCCGGACCGGGTCCGACGCGGCGGCCGAACTTCCACTTTTTCGCGGTACGGTTCGCCGAGTGACAGCTCTCGCGTCCCTCGGCCGCGAATCCGCGCGTTTTTAGGGACTGCCACGGAGTTACGGGTGAATGAACCCGGCGGTCCACTTGGACGGCATCACGAAGCGATTCCCCGGGGTCGTCGCGAACGACGACGTTGATCTCGCGGTGGAGCGCGGGAGCGTCCACGCCCTGCTGGGCGAGAACGGGGCCGGAAAGACCACGCTGATGAACGTGCTGTACGGACTCTACGAGCCGACCGAGGGGACCGTCCGCCTCGACGGCGAGCCGCAGTCGTTCGACTCTCCGCGGGACGCGATCGACGCCGGTATCGGTATGATCCACCAGCACTTCATGCTGGTCGACCCGATGACGGTGTGGGAGAACGTCGTCCTCGGCAACGAGCCGACGACGTGGGGCGGGCTGCGCGTCGACAAGGAGGCGGCCCGCGAGGCGGTCGTCGAACTGAGCGAGCGCTACGGCTTCGACGTGGACCCCGACGCGGCGATCGCGGACGTCTCCGTCGGCGAACAGCAGCGCGTCGAGATCCTGAAGGCGCTGTACCGCGGGGCGGACGTGCTCATCATGGACGAGCCGACGGCGGTCCTCACCCCGCAAGAGGTCGAGGAGCTGTACGGCGTCTTCGAAGAGCTCACGGAGCAGGGGAAGACGATCATCTTCATCTCCCACAAGCTCGGCGAGGCGCTGTCGGCGGCCGACGACATCACCGTCCTCCGCGACGGCGTCAACGTCGGGACCGTCGCCGCGGAAGACGTGACCCGGGAGGACCTCGCGGAGATGATGGTCGGTCGGGAGGTGCTGATGGAGCCCGCGACGACGCCGCAGGAGGCCGGCGACCGCGTGCTGAGCGTCAGCGGGCTGGACGTCGACGACGACCGCGGCGTGCGGGCCGTCTCGGACCTCTCGTTCGAGCTCCGGGCCGGCGAGGTGTTCGGCATCGCCGGCGTCGACGGGAACGGGCAGTCCCAGCTCGTCGAGGCGATCACCGGGCTGCGGGAGCTGGCCGACGGCGAGATTCACTACCTCGGCGAGTCGCTTTCGGGGACGACGCGCCGCGACCGGATCGACCGCGGGATGGCGTTCATCCCGGAGGACAGACAGGAGCGCGGACTGGTGATGTCGTACGACCTCACCGAGAACGCCATCCTCGGGAGCCAACACGACCAGCCGTTCGCTCGGGGCGGGCGACTGGACTGGAGCGCGTCACGCGACCACGCCGAGTCCGTCATCGAGCAGTACGACGTCCGGCCGCCCGACGCCGCGGCGGAGGCGGAGGCGCTCTCCGGAGGGAACCAGCAGAAGTTCATCGTCGGCCGCGAGTTCGAGCGCGACCCGGACCTCGTCGTCGCGATGCACCCGACCCGCGGCGTCGACATCGGCTCGACGGAGTTCCTCCACGACCGGCTGCTCGAACTGCGCGCGGAGGGGAAGGCGGTCCTGCTCGTGTCCTCGAAGCTCGACGAGGTCCAGGGCCTCTCGGACCGGCTCGCCGTGATCCACGAGGGTGAGTTCAGCGGCGTCGTGGACCCGGCGACCGTCACCGAGGAGGAGATCGGGCTGCTGATGGCGGGCGAGACGCCCGACGACGACTCGGTCGAGGCCGCCTCCCTCCACGAGGAGGCGACCGACCAGATCGCGGGCGACCCGACGGCCGACGGCGACGAGGTGGACGCGTGAGCGACGCCGGACCGGACGCGGGCGGGACCCCCTCCGTCGTCTCCCGACTGATCGCGCCGTTCGTCGACCGGAGCGTCGCGGAGCGGCTGGTGATAAGCGTCGCCGCGATCCTCCTCTCGATCGCCGTCGGCTTCGTCATCGTGCTGATCTCGGGCAGGATCGCCCAGTGTTCGACGGCCGCGTGGACGATGCCGCTCACCGGGATCGGCTTCTGTTACGACCCGATACAGGTGTACGTCGTGCTGTTCAACGGCGCGTTCGGCAACCCGATCGCCGTCGGCGAACCCGGGCTGTTCAACCCGAACTGGACGCCGTTCAACCTCTCGCTCGGGCTGACGCTCTCGGAGACGACGCTGCTCATCTTCACCGGGCTGTCGGTCGCCGTCGCGTTCCGGGCCGGCCTGTTCAACATCGGCACGCAGGGCCAGCTGGTCGTCGGGGCGCTCGCGACCGCGCTGACCGTCATCGCGGCCGCGCCGCTGCTGCCCGAGGGTCCCGTCGGCGGTGCGGTCCTGATCGTGCTCGGCACCGCGGCCGGCGCGGTCGGCGGCGGGTTCTGGGGCGCCATCCCGGGCGCGCTCAAGGCGTACGCCGACGCCAACGAGGTGATCACGACTATCATGCTGAACTTCGTCGCGGCGAACGTCGCGTACGTGCTCGTGCTGGAGGTGTTCCGCGCCGAGGGGTCGTCCGTGGTCGCCACGCAGTACGTCCCGGAGTACGCCCAGTTCCTGCCGTGGTTCTTCCCGCAGTCGGCCGACTTCGCGGTCGTGGCGCTCCTCGTCGGGATCGCGTTCATCGGGGCGCTCTACTACCTCATCGAGCACACGTCGTTCGGCTACGACGTCCGAACGAGCGGCGTCCAAGCGGCCGCCGCGGAGTACGGCGGCGTGAACGCGAAGCTCACGACCGTCCGCGCGATGACGCTGTCCGGCGCGCTCGGCGGCATCGGCGGCTCGGTGTGGGTGCTCATGTCCGAGGGCCGGTGGATGGCCTCGATCCCGAGCCTCGGCTTCGACGGGATCACCGTCTCGATACTCGCCGGGAACAACCCCATCGGAGTGTTGCCGGCCGCCTTCCTCTTCGGCATTCTGAAGGGCGGCGCCTTGGAGATCGGGTTCCGGACGGACGTCCCGACCGAGCTCGTGGGCGTGCTGCGCGGGCTCATCATCCTGTTCGTCGCGATGCCGGAGTTCTTCCGGATGATCGGCAAGTACGCGGGCATCGGCGCCGGGGGTCCCGGCGGCGGGGTCCGGACCGACCCCGACGAGACGGACGGGGCCGTCGGGACCGACGGAGGTGAGGCCGATGCGTAACCCGATCGCCGACCTCTCGATCCCGATCCTCGACGACCTGATCGAGTCCGACTACACGCGGTCGCTCGTCGTCGGCGTCGTCGTCGTGTTCGGACTGCTCGGTATCGTCGGCGCGGCGTTCCCCGACTCCGTCGCCGGCGACCTCGCGGGCATCGCGTTCTCGACAAGCACCGCCACGTCGACGGCGCGGCTCGCGGCGCCCATCGTGCTCGCCGGGCTCGGGGGGATCTTCGCGGAGAAGTCCGGCGTCATCAACATCGGCCTGGAGGGGCTGCTCATCATCTCGGCGTTCGTCTCGATCTACGCGGCGTCCGTCGTCGGGATCGGGAACAGCGTGCTGGGTATCCCCGCCCTCGCGGTCGCGTTCCTCGCCGGCATCGCCGCGTCGACGGCGCTGTCCGCGGTGTTCGCCGTCGTCTGTATCGAGTTCAAGGCGGACCAGATCATCGCCGGGCTGGCGGTCTGGCTCATCGCGCTCGGGCTCGCGCCGTTCCTGTCGCGGGTGCTCTTCGGCGGCGTCAACACGCCGAACCTCGGGGCCAGCGTCGGCTGGCGGTACTTCGCGGCGCTCGTCGTGATCGCGACGCTGGGCTCGTGGTGGCTCCTGAACCGGACCACCTTCGGCAAGCACCTCCGCGCCTCGGGGGAGAACCCGAAGGCGCTCGACACCGTCGGCGTCTCGGTCTCTCGGGTCCGGTACGCCGGCGTGCTCCTCTCCGGCGTGCTGTCCGGCGTCGGCGGCTCGGCGCTCGCGCTGTCGATCGGGCAGTTCGTCGGCTCCGGCGAGACGATGGTTCAGGGCAAGGGCTTCATCGCCATCGTCGCGTACCTGTTCGGCAACTACAATCCGCTCGGTACGCTCGGGGCCGGCGTGCTGTTCGCCGGGCTCGACGCGACACAGATCCGGCTCCAGCAGCTCGGGTACGCGATCCCCGACACGCTCGTCCAGACGATCCCGTACGTCGTCGTGATCGTCGTGCTCACGCTGGTCGGACGGACGCAGATCCCCGAGGCAGCGGGCGAGCACTACGAGACCGAAGAGTAGGTCGCGCTCCCGGGCGGCCATCGCCGCGGCCGGAGCGTCAGTCCGACGCCCCCGCCCCCTCGGTCGGGGACGGCAGCCGCAGATCGGCGAACGCCTCGGTGTCGCCGATCCCCGTGACGATCTTGACCTCGTCGGTGATCGGGACTCCCACGCACGAGAGCCGGGCGTTCGCCTCTCGGATCTGCTCGTCGGAGAGGATCGACTGCCCCGGCATCGCCACGTCGCCCTCGACGACGACGACAGCGCAGTTCGAGCAGGCCCCGCCGCGGCAGGCGTACGGCCACGAGCGGCCGCCCCGCTCCGCCGCCTCCAGGATCGACTCGCCGGGCTCGACGAGGAAGCGCCCGTACTCCGGGAGGTCGAGGTCCGCGTCGGCCGCCTTCTCGAAGAGGTCGTCGTCGGACAGCGACCACCCCCGCTCCGTCAGCGCGTCGCGGTCGAGGTGGTAGACGGTCGAGGGCGATCCGGTCCGGACCGGCTCGACCGACCCCTCCGCGTACCGCCGGACGACGTCGGCCGCCTCGTCGACCGGCTCGTCGGCGAGCGCGTCGAACCAGTCGCGGACCGTCGCCGGGGCGAGGTTCGACTCCGCGGCGACGGCCTCCAGGTTCACCCCCTCGAGCCGGGCGACGGTGGAGACGAACCGCGACGAGTCGAGCGCCGCGACCGTCTCCTCGATCCACTCCTCGGAGCGGTCGTACCACGAGGCGAGCTCCGCCGTGCCGATCCCCCTGTCGTACGCGACGGCGATCATCAGCGCCGCGGTCGCGTCCGCCGAGCGGACCTCCGGGAGCCACGCCCGGACCAGGTCCGCGTCGGTCTGATCGAGCTGACCCATACCCGATCGTCCGTCTCGGAGCCGTTAAACGGTGAGCCTGAACAGTTAGGCTCGGCCGCCGGCATCGCCGGGCGGCGTCGGGGCCGGCCGGCGGTCGAAATCCGTCCCATCGAACCCGACCGAAACGGGAGCAAAGAGTTTTGGCGGGCGCACGACACGGTCCGGTAATGGATATCGACGAGTACGACGTCGTCGTGGCGGGGGCCGGGACCGCCGGCTGTTACGCCGCCGCGACGATCGCGAACGAGGGGCTCGACGTCGTCATCGTGGAGCGGAAGGACGCCGAGGAGGCCGGCCACATCGCCTGCGGTGACGCACTGAAGGGGGCCGACGCTTTCCCGGAGGCGATCCCGAAGGACCGACTCGAGCCCGCGTTCACGAACACCGGCGTCGACCACGGTCGCTTCGAGATCCC
>UEZE01000002.1_pt1 | contig 39439 bp, 31 predicted proteins | sample 1903661 | NCBI WGS metagenome assembly UEZE01 (sample SAMEA4776352, study PRJEB27445) | saltern metagenome | biome: Hypersaline environment; feature: solar saltern; material: Pellet | place: Spain | collected 2014-08 | depth 0 m | reverse complement strand
GCGGGGGTCGGCTGTCCGAACCCGGACTGCGACCGCGGCGTCTTCCAGACGCTGTTCGTCAGCGACCACGGCTGGCAGCAGATCGGCGCGACCCGCGACGGGATCGACCTCTGTCTGGTCAACACGGAGTCGAAGCGGCTCGTCTTCATCCACGACGAGTGAGCGTCGCGGCCCGGAGCCGGCGACGTCGACGGCGATCGTAGCGTCGCGGCCGTCAGTCGTCGTCCGCGGCGGAGTCCGCGTCCGGGCCGGCGGCGCAGCGGTTCGGGCCGAGTTCGAGTTCGATCGCCGCGGTCTCGTCCGGGGGCGACTCCACGCCGCGGTTGGCCGCGATCACCGACTCGTAGTTCGGCGGCTTCTCCGGCAGCGTACGGGTGATTCGCTCGACGAACTCGTCGGCGTCGAGGCCGAGGACCCCGATCTCGCGGCGCGCGGTCCCGACCGTCGTGGCGACCGGCGCTCCGGGCTCGACCTCGCCGGTCGTGCCGTCGTTCGCGACCGCGAAGTGGCCGGGGCAGACGACGGCGTCGTCGGGCTGTGCGAGCAGCGTCCCGTGGAGCGAGTCGTACAGCCGCTCGGCCGCGCTAGCCGCGCCCGCGCCGGCGGCGTCACCGGCTTCGTCGCCGTCTTCGCCGGCCGAGAACTGGAGCTCCGTCCGGCCCACGCTGTCGGTGAACAGCGTGTCGCCCGTGAGCACCGCGGCGTCGCCGACGAGGTAGCTCGCGCCGTCGTCGGTGTGGCCCGGCGTCGCGAGCGCCTTCAGGTCGACGCCGCCGACGTCGAGCGTCTCGTTGCGCCCGATCGGGTCGAAGTCGGACGCCACGTCGCGGGCGGCGGCCGCCGCGGGCAGGTAGTACGGGACGCCGAGGTCGTCCGCGAGCGCCCGGCCGCCGGAGAGGTGGTCGGCGTGGACGTGCGTGTCGAGGACGGCCGCGATCGACGCGCCGCGGTCGGCGGCCGCCTCGACCCACTCGTCGCCGTGTCTGGAGACGTCGACGGCGACGGCGACGCGGTCTGAGCCGTCGGAATCGGCGACGGCGACGCGGTCTGTGCCGTCGGAATCGGCGACGGCGACGCGGTCGTCGTCTGAGCCGGCAGCGGGGACGTGATCCGCGTCGCCCGGCTCGCGACCGCCGACCACGAGGTAGCCCAGGCACCCCTTCGCGCGGCGCTGGACCTGGACGACGTCGAGCGGCGGGGCCGCGTCGGGGCGGTCGGGGAGCGGGACCTCGGCGCGGTCGTACACCGCGGACCAGCCGCGCATCCCGTCGCCGACGACGGTCACGTCCTCGTACCCCGCGGCGTCGAGCTCGGCGGCGAAGTCGTCGGAGGCCTTCCCCTTCGCGCAGAGCGTGACCACGCTGTCGTCCGGCGAGAGCCCGGTCTCCCGCTCGAAGTCGTCGACGTCGAACTCGTGGAACGGCTTGTAGAAGTAGTGGATCGCGTCCGCCACGCGCCAGCCCGCGAAGCTCTCCTCGGGTCGCGTGTCGACCACGGCGAACGAGCGCTCGCCGCGCCGACGCGCGTCGATCCTGTCGCGGAACTCGGCGGCGGATATCGTCTCGGCCATAGTCGGGTCTCGGTCCGCGTGATCAAAAACGCTCGGTGGATGAGGGTGGCAGCCCGTGAGACGGGTCCGCGGGGAGGAGGCGACCGCGATGAAGAGGATTTATTCGGACCGCCCGGCGAGCGGGGATATGGTCGAGGCGTTCGCGGTCGCCAGCGGCAAGGGCGGCACGGGGAAGACGACGAGCACGCTCGCGCTCGGGATGGCGCTCGCGGCCGACCACGACGTGACGGTCGTGGACGCCGACACGGGGATGGCGAACCTCCTCTTCCACGCCGGGCTCGACGACGCGGCGGTCACCCTCCACGACCTGCTCGTCGAGGGGACCGCGACGGGCGTCGACGAGGCGACCTACGAGCGGTTCGGACTCTCGGTCGTCCCCTGCGGCACCTCGCTGGCGGGCTTCGAGGCCGCGGAGCCGGAGCGCCTCCGCGACGTGGTGGCGGAGCTGGCGCGCGACACCGACCTGCTCCTGCTCGACTCGCCGGCCGCGCTGGGGTCGAAGTCGGCCGTGCTGCCGGTCGTGCTCGCGGACCGCGTCGTGGTCGTCGTCGAGCCGACGATCCCCGCGCTCTCGGACGGGCTGAAGGTCCAGGAGTACGCGCGCTCGTACGGCACGGAGACGGCCGGCGTCCTGTTCAACAAGGTCCGGAGCGAGGCGGACGACGTCGCGGCCGCCTCGACGTGCGCGACGGCGACGGCGACGCGGTCGCCGACCGGTTCCGCAGCGCGGTCGTCCCCGACACGCCATGAGCGGGAGTCAGAGGGGCGACGAGACCGGGGAGCCGCCGACCCTCACCATCCCGCGGGGGACGCTCCTGCGTTCGCGGGTGGTCTCGGACGTCGGGACGACGCTGTCGCGCGCGCTCGACCGCGGGCTCACCGGCTACGCGACGCTCGTCCCGCAGGAGACGCTGCTGCTCTCGGGCGAGGCCCGCGGCGTCCTCACCTTCGAGGACGGCGTGCCCGTGCTCGCGTACAACACCGTGACGGACAGCGGCGGGCCGGACGCGCTCGCGGAGCTCGCGGTCCCCGGCCCCTACCGCGTCGAGCTGTACGCCGTCGACGCCGACGGACTGGCCGCGGCCCACAGGGAGGACGCCCTGCGCGTCGCGCCCGACGCGGCCGCGACCGAACTGGCCGACGACGCCGCGCTCGCGGACCGGACCCGCGAGGCGGCCCCGGCGGACCGGCTGCGGGACGACGCCGACGAGGACGACGCCGTCGCCGCCTTCCTCGCGGACGACGAGCGGATCGAGGCGATCCGCGAGCAGGCCCGGTCCGAGGCCCGCGACCGCGCCGCCGAGTGGGGGCTCGACGACGCGCTCGACGGCCCGAGCGAACCGGCCGGCGGCGAGGGGGAGACCGCCGAGCGCGCGACGGACGATGCGGACGGCGACGACCGCCACCGAGAGTCCGAGGGCCCCACCCCGCCGCTCGACCGGGGCTCGGGCGGGTGAGACGGCGACCGATCGAATTCGCCGGACGTTCGAAACGTCGGGGTCGCCGGTAATTTTTTTACCGCACACCATGTGAAGATATTACATGTCATCCGGTGGGAACGTCGAGGCGGAGAAACGGGCGGCGAGGGAGCGCGAGGAGCCGTCCGCCCGCGCGGGTTCCTCTGCGGGCGCGGCGGCCGACGACGCGGCGGGAGATAGCGGCCCGGCGAACGACGACCGGGTCGACGCGAACGAGCTCCTGGAGCTGCTCGGAAACCGCCGGCGGCGATTGCTGTGGCGGCACCTCCGGGCGGAGAGTGCGGAGTCGGCGCTCTCCGACGCGTCGCGGCGGATCGCGGCGTGGGAGAACGACGTCGAGCCCGCGGACGTCGACTACGACCAGCGGAAGAGCGTCTACACGTCGCTGCGGCAGTTCCACTGCCCGAAGATGGCCGACGCCGGGCTCATCGAGTTCGACGACCGCGACGGGACGGTGCGGCTGACCTCCGACCTCCCGGAGGAGCTCGTCTTGGAGATCGAACCGGACACGGAGAACGTCGGGCGGACCGCCGTCGGGGCCCTCGCACTGGCGACCGGCGTCGTCCTCGGCTCGTGGGCCGCCGGGCTCCCGGTGTTCGGCCCGCTCTCGTTCGGCGGCGTCGCGTTCGCCGTCGCCTCCGCCGCCGTCGCCGCGGGCGTGGTGTACGCCGCCGCCGCGCGCTCGGAGCACGGCGTCTCGCTCGGCGACGCGCTGGCGCGCGTCGACCGCTGACCGAACGGTTATTCCGGCCCGGTCCCTCCGATCGGTATCACGGTCCTCCGACTGCTGCGGCTGACGACGACCGCCGACTTCGCGAGCTGGTACGCCGCCGGCCGCGCGTACACGACCGACGTCGCCGAGGGCATGGGCTTCGCCGGCGTCGACTCCCTCGACGGCGACCGCGTCGAGCGCCGCCTCCGGACGGCCCCCGAGGAACTGACGCCGGAGGAGGCCCGCTCGGTCGCGGCGACCCTGTTGGCCGACGGCGCGTTCTCTGAGCCCTACTGCGAGTGGCTGCCGACCTGGTACGAACTCGCGCTGATCGCGCCGGTGCGGTACTGCGACTGGCGGCTGCGACGGGTCGCCGGCGCGGTCGCCGACCGCGCGTCCGTGACCGCGACCGCGCCGCGGTTCTCGCGACCGACCGACGTCCGGATCGACGGCGCGCCGGCGCTGTCGCGGGTTTCGGGCTTCCGCGAGCGGTTCCTCCTCGCCGACTCGCTGCTCCACCTGGAGTGGTTCGACCACGTCGCCGCGGCCGACGGCATCGAGGTGCCGGACGGCCTCGTGACACGGACGCGGGAGGAGTCGCTGTCGTACTACGGGGGCGGCCGCGACCGCCTCTCCCCCGACGTGCGGCGGTTCCAGCGCCACCTCTTCGCCGACGACCGCTGGGTCCGCCGCGTCGACGAGGCGTACGACCTCGACAGCGCGCTGTTCGGCGTGTGGGAGCGGCTGCTGCGCGACGAACGGCGGCGGCTCGGCGAGGAGTGAGCCTCGCTTTGTACGAGGATGTTACAGATCCTGTAACGAGTTACCGGATCTGATCGCAGAACGGCAGGTAAGTATAGACGGGGGTGAACTGTATAGAGGTACACGAACCACGGTTCGGTTCGCTGTCCCCCACCTTTGGCCCTCGTTTCGCCCGCAGCCGCGGCGTGTTCACCGCGGCCGGTCTCCGTCGCGTCTCTCCTGACTACCGGCCGGTTCCGCTCACGGCTCTCCTGGTAACTGGTCGGTTCGTCAGAGCCGGCGACCCCGTCGCGTTCGGCGGGCCGCTCGCGCCGCTCGGCGACTGTAAAATAAGAGAGAGGCCGCGTCGAGACGGGCGAGCCCCCGTCAGGCGGCGGGGGCCGCGACCGGAGTGACGTCCGGTTGACCGCCCGCTTCCTCGTCTTCCTCCGCGGCGGAGTCACCGCTCGAGGACGCCGCCATGCTCGCGGCCTCCTCGACGGAGTTCGCGAATAGGGTCAGCCCCTCCTCGGTGAAGTCGGCCGGGTCGTCGTGGAAGAAGTCCATCGCGATCGCCGTGTTCAGGACCTCGTTCCGGTCCTCGTCGATCGCGACGCCCGGCCCCTCGAACTCCCCGTCGTCGCTCGGGCTGAAGTCCGAGTGGCCGAGGACCTGGCCGTCGTAGCCGGTGAACCACGCGCCCCACGTGGTGCCGGAGTCGACGACCGGGACCGACTCGCCTTCCTCGCCGACGCCGTCGAAGATCGGGTGGTCGGACTCGATGTCGACCTCGACGGGCTCGCCGTCGGCGTCGAGCGAGACGGAGTTCCGCTCGGCCGGGTCCCCGCGGGTCTCGGTGAGCCGGAGGACGCCGTCGGCGTACGCCTCGGCCGTCGCGCCCTGGTAGGAGTCGAGGTAGACGACGGCCTGGTCGTCGCCGAGCGCGTCCGCGAAGTCGGCCGCCAGCGAGTCGCTGCCGAACCGCTGGACGACGAACACGTCGTAGCCGTCCATCTCGTCGAGCAGCTCGTCCGCCGTGAGCGTGTCGACAGTGGTGTAGACGTCGTCGTCGAGCTCCGCGGAGAGCGCGCTCGCGATCGCGCCCTCGTGGTAGTCGTTCTCGTCGACGACCGCGACGGAGACGTCCTCGGGTTCGCTCGGACCGTCGCCCGGCCCCTCGCCCGGCGGCTGGGGCGCGGTCGGCGTCTCGGGGTCCAACAGCGCGCGGTAGTCGTCGATAGTCGGGTCCTGCTCCATGTCGGAGAAGAGGGTGTAGCCGTCGCCCTCCGCGCCGATACCGACCCAGTACCCGCCGAACGGGTTGACCGCCGAGTCGGGGACCTCGCCCTGGCCGACGTGGCCGTCGGCGTGCGACTCGGCGACCATCCACGTGCTCGGCGTGTAGTAGTCGCCGTCGCCCTTGTTCGTGCCGTCGGTCCAGAAGGCGTACTCCTCGTCGTGGTACGCCGACGGACTCACCAGGTTCCACCCGTCGTGGAGGTCGACCTGTCCCGGGCTGGCCGGCCCGTCGCCGGACTGGAACTCGAGCGTGGCGTGGGTGTCCTCCTCGGTGACGACGAGGACCGCTGAGAGCGCGCTGAGGCTGTCGTTCGCCGTCAGCATCTGCCAGTCGCCGATCTCGGCGTCGTAGCCGTAGATGGCTCCCTCGAACCCGTCCTCGAAGGCCTCGCCGACCGTCTGGTCGGTGGCCGCCGGGAGGCCGACGGTGTAGGTCTCGTTGGCCTCCATCGTCAGGTCCGCGGCGAGCCGGGTCGTGTTCGCGTCGACCTCGTCGAGGTCGGCGGTGAGGTACGGCGAGTAGCCGACGTCGCCCGCGACGCCGTTGTTTACCTGCGGGCCGCCCTCGCCGAACCAGTTGAGCGGCGCGTCGAAGGAGCCGCTCTCCGCCTCCATCGCCGTCTCGGTCTCCGCGAGGTCGTTGAAGTGGACGGTGAGGTCGTCGCCCGCGTCGGACGCCAGCACGCCGGTCGCGGCGTCGACGTCGTTCAGCGCGAACTCGCCGCTCGTCGCGCCGCCCGAGAACGCGAGGCCGGCGGTGGCGTTCGCGATCTCGTTGTGCGCGGCGTACGAGACGGCGGCGCCGCCCTCCGCGGCGATGCCGTACTCGCTGTCGACGACGGAGGCGTCGGTCAGGTTATTGACCGCGCCGCCGTCGACGTGGATTCCGTAGGCGGCGTCGGTCACCGACGCGTCGGTGAGGTCGACGCCGCTGGAACTCATCGACGCGATGCCCGCCTCGCCGGCGTCCTCGACGGACGCGCCGGTCACCGAGACGTCGGTCGCGCCGTCGAGCATGACGCCGTAGGAGACGTTCATCGCGCTCGGGGCGTCGACCGTGACGCCCGCGCTGTCGGCGATCCGGACGCCGGTGCCGGCGTCGGTCGCCTCGGCGTCGTGGACGGCGACGGAGTCGCTGCCCGCGACGTGGACGCCGTTCGCCGCGGCGCCCGTGGCGCTCACGTTCGTGACGGTGACGTCGCTGCTTCCGACGACTTGGACGGCGTCGGACGCACCGGTCACCGAGACGTCGGCGACGGTGACGTTGCTCGTCTCCGAGGCGCCGACGCCCGCGAGTCCCTCGGGGGTTTCGAGGTCGAAGCCCTCGAAGTGAGTCCCGCTGGCCTGGATGTCGACGTGCGCGTGGCCGTCGTCCGCACCGGAGTCGGGCGCGACGATCGTGGCGTTCTCACCGGTGATCGTCAGGTTCTGCGTCTCGTCGATCGAGACGGTCTCGGGGTAGGTCCCCTCGGTGACCGCGATCTCGGCGCCGTCTGGCGCGAGGTCGACGGCCTCCTGGATCGTCTCGACGTCCGCGCCGTCGCCGACCGTCAACGGCGCGTCGTACACCGCGGTCGGGCCGGTGGTGATCGTTATCTCGTGGGAGTCTTCCTCGGAGATGTTCCCGCCGTCACCCACCGCGTCCGGGTTGTTGGCGAAGGTGAACGTCGTCTCCAGGATCACCGATCCCACGGTGTCCTCCTCGGACTCGACTTCGACCATGTAGTCGTCGTCGGTCAGCGGCGGCGAGTAGGCGCGCCACTCGCCCCACGCGTTGATCGTGTCGCCAACGTAGAGGTCGAGCTCGGACTGGTTCGCGGTGCTGTCCTCGTGGAGCGACACCTTCACCTTCTCCAGCTGGTTGACGCCGTACTCGGCGCCGAACCGGTCGCCGGGCGCGTCCTGCGCGGGCTGGCCCCCGTTCAGGACGACCGGCGGCGTCGTCGCGGCCCACTCGGCCGCGTTCGCCAGCACGGCGTCGGCGTCGCTGCTGTAGTCGCCGGAGCTAACGAAGGCGCTCGAACCGAACGTCGACAGGAGCACCTCGCGCTCCTGCGCCAGCGTCGCGGCGGCGGGACCGTCCGTCACGCCGCCGGCCTGGACGTAGCCGACCGTCTGGAAGTCGGTGTCCTCGAACCAAGCGTGGTCGGCGAAGTCCGCGGAGTGGATACCGAACGTGTCGCCGACCTCGCCGACGCCCTCGAAGAGGGGGCTATCGGAGACGATCTCCATCTCCGGGTTCGGCGACGCGAAGCTGTCGGCCGTCGTCGCCGGGTCGCCGAGCGCGTCCGACCGCGCGGGGACGCCGTTGCTCCCGCTGCCCCACTGGTCGAGCCACACGACGCCCGTCGAGGCGCCCGCGGTGTTCGCCTTCAGGTCCGCGACGTGCGTCTCGTCGATCGCCTGGACCACGTACGCCTCGTACTCGTCGTTCGCCGCGGCGTCGACCGCCTCGCTGCCGGTGAGCAGCGAGACCTGGTACGAGCCGGGGAGCTGTGCGAGGAGCCGGTCGACGACGTCCTCGCCGTAGGAGCCGTCGTCGACGACGGCGATCGAGGTGTACTCGGCGAACACGTTCGTCGGGCCGGTCGTCACGGTGACCGTGTCGCCCGCGCCGGAGAACGTGTGGTCGAGCTCGAACGTGCCGTCCGTGTCCGCCTCGGTGGTGACGGTGAGCGTGGCGAGGCCGGTGAGGCCGCCGACGTCGACGTCCTCGCCCTCCTCGATCTCGGCGCCGTTGAGCTCGAACGTCAGGCTGCCGTTGTAGTCGCCCGCCCGCTCGACCGAGTAGGTCTCGAGGTTGGCGACGTTCACCTGTACCTCGAACTGCTGGCCGCCCTCGATCGCCTCGGGCTGGCCGGAGACCGGCTCGACGCCGAGCGCGTCGGCCAGCGTGAGGTTTTGTTCGACGAACGTCTCGTTGTCCGGGACGGAGACGTTCGCGCTGGTCTCCTCGTACCCGAAGCCGCTCGCGGTCACCGTGTAGTTGCCGGGCGGCGAGAGGACCGTGTACTCGCCGTCGGGGCCGGTCTCCGCCTCGAAGCCGGTCTCCTCGACCGCGACGGTCGCGCCCTCGACGGCGTCGCCGGCGCTGTCGGTGACGGTGCCGGTGACGCCGCTGTCGAGGGCGACCTGGTCGGCGGCCGCCTTGGCGTCGACGATGCCGACGCCGTACCGCGTGTCCGGCGTGCCCGGCGGCTCGGGCGCGTCGTCCGGCTTCCACGCGGTGTCCTCGATCGCCTCGATCGCCGTCTGGCGGTCGAGGCCGCCGCCGGCCGCGGAGAGGACCAGCGCGAACACGCCCGTCTTGTGGGGCGCGGACATCGAGGTCCCGGAGTACGTGCCGTCGTAGCCGCCGCCCGGGACGGAGCTCAGCACGTCCACGCCGGGCGCCGCCGCGTTCGGCACGACGTACTCGTCGGGCCAGTCGTCGGGCGCGTCGCTGCCCCACGCCGACGAGGTGTCGACGGTCTCCCCGCCGGAGAAGCCGGCGACGTCAGCGTTCTCGTCGACCGCGCCGCTCGCGAAGTTCGGGTAGACGTTCCCGGGAGACCCGGACGTCCCCGCCCCGCCGTTGCCGGCGGACGCGACGAGGATGACGCCCGCGTCGCGCGCGTTCTCGGACGGCTCGATCATCTCGGTGTAGTAGCCGCCGGCGCCGAGGCTCATCGAGATGATGTCGACGCCCGCGGTGTCGACCGCCCACTCCATCCCGGCCGCGACCTGCGTGAAGGAGCCGCCGCCCCCGGGGATGACCTGGCCGTGGTACAGCTCGACGTCCGGCGCGACGCCGAACGTCGGCACGTCGCCGGCGGGGCTCTCCGCGCCGGCGACCGTCCCGGAGACGTGCGTCCCGTGGCCGCTGGAGTCGGACGGCTCGGAGTCGATCGGGTTGCCGTCGCTGTCCCACGCCTGCCAGTGCTCGTCGTCGAGCTCCGGCAGGTCCGGGTGCGAGTCGTCCATGCCGGTGTCGAGCACGGCGACCTCGACGCCCTCGCCCTGGGTGTTGTACGCGTCCCAGACCTCCGTGGCGTTGACCATGTCGAGGCCGTACGTCGTCGAGTAGTTCTCCGCCCGCATCGACGACGGCGCGATCGGCTCGGTGTCGGCCGCCGGGGTCGTCCCCTCGGCGGAGTCGTCGGCCGCCGTCTCGTTCGTCGCGGCCGTCTCGTTCGTCGCGGCCGTCTCGTTCGTCGACGACCCGGCGGCGGAGCCGTTCCCGCCGCTCGCCTGCGCGGTCGTCACTTCGAAGTTGACGTGGAGGCGCTCGACGCCCTCGGCGGACGCGATCTCCTCTAACGTGATCCGGTCGGGGTCGACCTCGAGGAGCACGGCGTTCGTGATCCAGAACTGCCGTTCGAGGTCGACGTGCTCCGACATCTGCGCGAAGCGGACGACGTTCCGCTGCGTCTCGGAAGCGTGGCTCTTCAGCGCGTCGACCGTCGCCTCCCGCCCCTGGACGCCGCTCGCGTCGGCGGGCGAGAGCCTGACGACGACGTCGACGGTGTCGCCCTCGGCCTCGGCGTCGCCCTCGAACTTGCGTTCGAGCGCCGGGTCGATCTCGACCTCGTCCGCGTCCTGTTGCGCGAACTCGCCGTCGCTTGCCTGTGCGTACGATACGTCGTCGGAGACCGCCGGGACGTCCCCGGCGCCCTCCATCGTGGGTGTGGCGTCGCCGGCGTCCGCGGCCACCGAGGCCCCGGCGACCGGAGCCATCATGGACACGACCATGAGGACCGCGAACAGCGCAGCGAGCGCCTTCGAGAACTTGGTAGTGCGTATCATTTCTTGTCGCGTCGTGGCACCTCCCCTGCGGGAGGATACCCGACCCACGGCGCGGTTCGGCCGTAGTTATTAACGCAATATGCGAACGCAACCCACGGTTGCGCCGTCGCAATCGGCGGTGTCGCGGCGGCGGGTCCCGCCGGTCGCCCCCGTAATGACTCGTGACGGCGGAACGTGTCACGGATCGGACCGACGCGTTTCGCCGGTGATCCGGCGTAACCGCTCGTTACGGCGGGGAGGGCGAACCGGTTCGGGAGACGGTAATGAAGCGATCCGTCCATCGATCGCCGAAGTCGATCGTTCGCCGACGGCCGGGCCGTCGGCTAGCCGGTAACGCGATCTTACGCCCGACGCCGCGACAGCGACCTCCGATCGCTTCCGGGGCGCGCCGGACGTGCCAACGAGCCAAAATGTTTTATACATTAAAGATAAGTGAAACGTATCGATGTCCCTCCGACGGTTTGACCTGAATAACGCGGGCGACGGCGGTCCGGACGAAACGGGCGCGGGCGGTCGCGACGATCGGGCGCGATGCGACGGGGGCGGGCCCGCGAACGACGACCCACGGGGAGCGTCGGGCGGCGGCGGCTCGGCGGACGGCTCGACCGGGGACGTCGCCGCCGACGACCTCCTCGAACTGCTGAGCAACCGTCGGCGGCGCTACCTCTGGCGCGCGCTGCGTCGCGGCGACGCCGAACTGGGGCTCTCGGAGGCCTCCCGCCGGATCGCGGCGTGGGAGAACGGCGTCGACGTCGACGCCGTCGAGTACGACGAGCGGAAGAGCGTGTACAACTCGCTTCACCAGTTCCACTGTCCGAAGATGGCCGACGCCGGGCTCATCGAGTTCGACAAGCGGGGGTCGACGGTCCGCCTCGCGTCGGAGCTCCCGGCGCAGCTCACCGTGACGGTGGAGCCGGACACCGACGACGTCCGCGATACGGCGTGCGGCGCGCTCGCCGTCGCGGCGGGCGTGGTCCTCGGCGCGTGGGCGCTGGGACTGCCGGTCTTCGGGAGCCTCTCGCTGGCCGCGGTCGGCCTCTCGCTCGGCATCGGCGCGAGCGCGGCGCTCCTCGTCTACTCGCTGTTCGTCCGGACGGAGTACGGCCTCTCGCTCGCGGACGCGCTCAGCCGCGTCGACGGCTGAGCGCCTCCCCTCTCAGCCACGCCGCCGAGCGAGCAGCGCGGCGCCGACCGCCGCGATCACCGCCGCGAGGGGGCCGAATCCAGGCGTCTGTTCTTCGAGGACCGGAGTCCCGCTGTCGGTGGAGTCGGCGTCTCCGCCATCACTTCCGTCTTCGCCGTCTCCAACACTACTTCCGTCTCCACCGTCGTCGCCATCACTTCCGTCGCTACCGTCGCCGCCATCACTTCCGTCTCCGCCGTCGCTACCATCGCTTCCGTCGCTACCGTCGCTACCATCGCTTCCGTCGCTACCGTCGCTACCATCGCTTCCGTCGCTACCGTCGCTACCATCGCTTCCGTCGCTACCGTCGCTACCATCACTTCCGTCTCCGCCGTCGCTACCGTCGCTACCATCACTTCCGTCGCTACCGTCACTTCCGTCGCTACCATCACTTCCGTCGCTACCGTCGCTACCATCGCTTCCGTCGCTACCGTCGCTACCATCACTTCCGTCTCCGCCGTCGCCGCCATCACTTCCGTCTCCACCGTCACCGCCGTCACCGCCATCACTTCCGTCATCGCCGTCGTCGCCCCCATCACTTCCGTCATCGCCGTCGTCGCCGCCATCACCGCCGTCTCCACCGTCGTCTCCGTCATCTCCGCCGTCTCCACCGTCACCGTCGTCTCCGCCATCTCCGCCGAGGGTGACGCCGTTCCGGACGAGGTCGGTGACGTCTTCGGGTTCGCTCGTCGCCACGAGCGAGTCCGCGGCGACGAACGAGACGTCCGTCGGCGCGTCGGGCGTCTCGAAGACGACCGTCGCCATCGTCGGCGCGTCGACGCCGCTGTCGGGTGCGCTCGCGGCGAGGCCGTTGAACTGGACGGTCCCGTTCTCGTTGTCGATGTTCGTCACGGGGTCGCCGTCGAACTCCCCCTCGCCGCCGGAGACGTTCACCACGGCGGTCGCGTCCGGGTCGAAGGTGAGGTGCGCCTGGTACCCCGCGACGTCCTCAACGGTCGTCGACAGCGTCACGGTCACCGTGTCGTTCGTCTCGCTGGTCGCGTTCAGGGTCAGTTCGCCGGCCGGGTCCGCCTGTTCGACCGCCGTCGATTGGTCGACGCGGTCGGTGTTCGCGTCAGCGGTCGCACCGGCCGCGGCCGCCCCGCCGGCGAGCGGAGCGAGCGCGACGGTCGCGACGACGAGGCAGACGAGCAGGCGGTTGGATGGAGTGTGTGTCGTCATTCGTGGGATGGGTCGCGTCGTGGGTCGTGTGGTTCGCCCGGGGAGAAGCCCGGTCGAGCGTCGGGTACCCGGGTCGGAGCCCGGGCCGGTCCGCGGCGTCGGAAAGCCGGTTCGGCTACCACCGTATGAAAATCGCCGCCCGCGCGGCGATGGGTGCGTGGTAGCGCGCGGCGCGTCCGGCCGCTCGTCGCGGTTACGCCGCCGCGCCGGGCGCGCTCACCTCCTCGTTGGCGTCCTGCGGGGTGTCCGCCGAATCGCCGTCGGCGGCGACCTCGTCGAGGACTTCGATCACGTCGCTGATCGTCACCGTTCCGGAGCCGTCGGCGTCGGCAAGCGCCGCGTTGAAGTCGTCCGCGGGCTCCTGCCCGGCGATGTACTGCTGGATCAGGATCGCGTCGTCGACGCCGACGTCGCCGTCGAGGTTGACGTCGCCGAGCTGACCGCTCACGGCGGTGGCGCCCTCGTAGTCGACGTCCAGCGACTCGGTGTCCGCGTCGAACAGCTCCGAGCTCTCGGCGTCGAACGCGAGGTCTGTCGTGGTCTCCTCGTCGCCCTCGTAGGTGACTTCGAGGGTGAAGAGGACGGGCTGCGCGGCCCCGTTCGCCTGCGCCTGCGCGACGGTGACCGTCCCGTTCTCGTTGTCGCGGTTGACCGAGATCGGACTGGAGAGGTTCCCGGCCGAGGCGCTCTCGACCGTGATCGCCTCCGGATCGAACTCGATCTGCGCTTCGTAGCCCGCGACGTCCTCGGCGGTCGTCTCGACGGTCAGCGTGCGCGTCTCGTCGGGACCGAAGGCGTACTCCTCCTGTCCGAACTGGACCGTGCCGTCACCCTCGGGGGTGGCGTACTGGACCGAGTTCGCGAGTATCGCGTCCGCCTCTGCGGTGAAGTCCTGCGTGGAGACGAACGTGGAGTACCCGAGCGTCGAGGCGTACACCGTGTTGTTCGCGTCGTCGACGGCGAGGGCGTCGCCGGCGACGACGGCGCCGCCGTCGGCCGCGACGGAGGCAAGCACGTCGGCGTCGGTGCCGTTGAACCACGTGTGGTCACCGAACGTACCCGTGTGGATCGGGACGGAGTCGCCCGGCTCGGCCACGCCGTCGAAGATCGGGTGGGCCGACTCGACGTTGTAGGTGATCGGCGTCGGGACGCCGTCGCCCTCGAACGTCTGGGCGGGGTCGTCCGCGTTGGCCGACCGGACCGGGACGCCGTTGCTGTCGCCGCCCCAGTTGTCGAGCCAGACGGTACCGACGGCGCTGCTCTGCGCGAAGTCGACGAGCGCCGGGCCGTTCACCGGATCGACCTGCTGGACGACGAGGACGTCGGCGTCGACGTCGCCGTCGGTCACGGCGTCGGACGTCGCGGTCGTGACGTCGTAGTTCGGCGGCAGTTCGGCGTCGAGCGTGCCGACGACGTCACCGCCAAACTCGCCGGTGTCGTCGACGACGGCGACGGTCGGCGTCGGCACGTCGCCGACGACGATCTGCGCGAACTGGCCGTCGTACTCGGTTGTGATCCCGTGTTCGAAGACCGCGTCGGCGTCCGGCAGCGGAACGTCCTCGAACGTGACCGTCCGGGTCTCGCCCGAGTCGATCGAGACGTTCTGGCTGGCGGCGACGGACCCGTCGAAGACGAAGTCGACGGACTGCTCGCCCGCATCCGAGCCGACGTTCGTCACGTTCGCGCTCACGTCGATCTCGGCCCCGGCGTCGGCCGACGACGGTGCCGAGAGGCCGCTGACCTCGAAGGCCGTGCCGTTCGCGACCACGGTGAACGGCGCGGTGGCCTCGTCACTGACGTTGGGTTCGGGCGCGACGGTCGGGTCGAGGTTCGACCCCACCTGCTGGACGGCCTCCAGCTCGTCGCCGGGACCGAAGTCGGTGCCGAGTATCGCGTTGATCCCGGCGATGGAGCCGAAGTTCGTCTCGAACGTCTGCGTCTCCCCGGGCGCGAGGTTGGAGACGTCGCTCGGCGGGAAGAAGATGAAGTTCTCCTCGCCGCCGGTGGCCGCGTCCTGGATCGCGGTGAGCGTCTGCGTCGATCCGGTCTGGTCGCCGACGTTCTCGACCGTCGCCGTGATGAGGATCGACTCGCTCGGCGTGACGTCCTCTTGGACGTCGATGCTGGTCACCTCGAACTCCGGCCCCTGGAGTTCGTCGACGGTCTCCGTGGGCCCGGTCTCGACGACGAGCTCGTCGCCCTCGCCGACGAAGGTGTGTTCGAGTGCGAACGTCGCGCCCGTGGGCGCGTCGTCCGCGATGTCGACGGTGACCGGGACGGCGTCGGCCGAGAGGCCGCCGAGCGCCGTCTCGTTGCCGAGCGCGATCTCGTCGCCCGCGACCGAGACCGTCAGGTCCGAGGCGTCGAGCTCGGAGTCGTCGGTCAGGTCGATCGTCAGCGAGTCGAGGTTGCGAACGTCGAGGACGAGCGTGACGTTCCCGCCGGTCGCCGCGAACGCCGGCTGTCCCTCGATCAGGTCGACGGCGAGTTGCGGTTCGAGCGCGAAGTCGGTCGTCGCGCCCCCGCTCACCTCGGCCGTCTGCTCGACGTAGCCGAACTGGTCGACCGTGACCGTCGCCGGGTCCTCGGTCGTTTCGAGGACGTACGAGCCGTTCGAGTCGGTCGTCGTCAGCGCGCCGGCGTCGGTGCCGACGGTGGCGCCGACGACCGCGTCACCGGTTGCGTTGTCGGTGACGGTGCCCTCGATCGTCTGCGTCTCGTTCAGCGCCTGCGCGGCCGCGTGAACGTCGATGATCCCGGTGCCGTACCGGATGTCGCGTCCGTCCGCGCTCGGGAACTCGTTCGACGGTTTCTCCGCGGTCTCCGCGAGCGCCGCCTTGATCAGCCCGGGCGAGAGGTCCTCGTCCGTGGCCGACTGGAGCAGCGCGACGGCGCCCGCGTAGTGCGGAGCGGCCATCGACGTGCCGCTGGAGAGGGAGTACGTCGCGTTCGGGTCCTCGACGGCCGTGCCGAGGGGCCCGGCGCTCAGCACGTCGACCCCGGGCGCGGCCACGTCGGGCTTGACGTACGAGTGCGGGAACGTGTCGGGGAGGTCCCCCTCGCCGATGGTCTCGATGCGGTCGTCGGTGACGACGGCGCCGCTGGAGAAGGGGGCGATCGACTCGCTCGGGTTGGACGCGCCCACCGTCGCCGAGCGGAAGTTGGTCGCCGGGGAGGTGACCGGTCCGCCGCCGTTGCCGCTACCGGAGTTGCCGGCGGAGACGACAGCGACGGTGCCGGCCGCGTTCACGTCCTCGATCGTCTCGACGTACGCCGGCTGGAACGTCGACAGGCCGGTCGAGGACGGGAAGCCGAGGCTGAAGCTCGCCGCGTCGGCGTCGTTCTCCGCGGCCCACTCCATCGAGGCGATGATGTCCTCGGTGAACGCGCCGCCCGCGAACACGTCGGCCATCAGCAGGTCCGCATCGGGGGCGACGCCGTACCGCGGCACGTCGCCGGCCGGATCCGCCGCGCCGGTCGCGGTGCCGGCCGTGTGCTCGCCGTGTGCGCCCTCGGCCCCGCCGACGAGCGTCCCCTCGTCGACGGTGCCGTTCTGGACGATCGCCTCCTTCGCGAACTCGAGGTCGGGGTGGCCCGCCTCGGGGTTCGAGATGCCGTCGTCGCCGATCATGACGGTGGCGCCCTCGCCCTGTACGCCGAACTCGTCCTCGAACTCGGGGACGTTGATCTGCTGGAGTCCGTAGGTGTACTCGGTGTCGTTGTCCAGCGGTGCCGCGCCCGCGTCGCTCGTCGTCGGCGGGTCGGGACGCTCGTAGCGCACGTTCGGCGAGACGGCTTTCACGCCGTCGATGTCCGTCAGGCGCCGAGCGTCGGTCATGTCGAAGTCGACCTCGGCGGTGATGATGTTCCCCGCCCAGAACTGGTTCCGGACGTCGGCGCCGAGGTCGTTCAGCTCGTCAACGACCGGAGCCTGCGTCGCTTCCGTGTCGGACTTGATCTGAGCGAGCGCCTCGTCCTCGTCCGTCGGGAGCGTCCGCGGATCGAGGTTCCGAGCGACGGAGATGACGACCACCGTCTCGCCGCTCGCCGACCGGAGCGCCGGGTGGATTCCGGTCCGGTCGGCGCCGGGCGCGAGGCGCGTCCCGCGGTCGAGCGCCTCCGCCTTCCGCTCGGCGCGCTCGCTCTGGTTCGTCGTCGGTGTCGTTTCGGTCTGTGGCTGTACGTCTGCGTCGACGTCGGCCGCTCCGGCGTCGATCGCGTCGCCGCCGGTCGCGTCCATGGCCGCCGCCGCACCCGCGGTCGGCGCGATCATGGACGCGACCATCACGGCCGCGAATACCGTCGCAAAGAGTGTCTTCGGTGATACCATCGATAGTTCGCCTCCACCGTGCGGAGGTGACTGGACGCAACGGGGGACGGGCCGTGGTTATTCGGAATATACACCGTTCCCACGGCGTGAAAATCCGACAACGAGCCGTTTCTTCCGGCGATTTTCGTCCCCACTTCGGTCTGTCGGTGAGCGATCGCTGGCGGCCGGCCGAGGCGGTGGCTAACCCGGCAGCGGCGGTCGCACGGCGCAGGGCGAGACCGGTGCTATCGGAGCCGACGCAACACCTCGTCGAAGTCGACCGCGCGCGCCGAGCGGACGACGCTGTAGTAGAGGGCGCACGCGACGACCGCGGCGATACCGAGCGAGACGGCGAGCGCTTCGAGGCTCAACGCGCCGAAGACGGGGAGCCCGAGCCGCCACGCCGCGCCCGTGACCAGCGTCGAGAGCCCGACCGCCGCGAGGACGGTCGCCCGCACCCGCCCCCGGTCCGGCTCCAGCTCGACGACCAGGTCGGACCCCTCGCAGGGAGCGACCCGACCGGCGCGCCGGTCGAACTCGACGAGCCCGGCGTCGGCCATCTTCGGGCAGTGGAACTGCCGCAGCGAGGTGTAGACGCTCTTCCGCTCGTCGTAGGTCACCGCCGACGGCGGCTTGTCCAGCTCCCGCCCCGCGATGACCTCGGAAACCTCCTGAAGGGAGACCTCGCGTTCCTCGCGCCGGAGGTACTCCCAGAGGTACCGGCGGCGCGCGTTGGCGAGGAGCTCGATCAGCGCCTCGGAGCGGTCGCGGTCGGGGGCGTCGCCGTCCGGCGACAGGTCCGATCGTTCGTCGTCGTCGACCGCCGACGGCCCTGCGTCGGAAGAAGTGGTGGACGATGCGATCTGCTGTGCCACTGTGTACAACACGTAGCAGTTTTTATTTAAGAAAATTATGTATATAGCGCTGTTCTCGGCACAGCAGCTGTAACATCTTCTCGCCGAGCCGCCGGAAGCGATCGACGCGGACCCGGACAGCGAGCGGTCGCGAGGGGGCGCGTCGGGCGAAAAGAACTCGGCGGCGAGTAATCTTTTATTCAGTGGTTCGCCCGCCGGAACCTTCATAGGTCGCCTCGCGGATCCTCCGAGTACACGAATGGCAGTACTCTTGCTGGAGGACGTCGACGCCGACGACGTCGGGACCGTCGGCGGAAAGGCCGCGTCGCTCGGCGAACTCATCGGTGCGGGACTCCCCGTCCCGCCGGGGTTCGCCGTCACCGCGGGCACGTACCGTACCTTCATCGAGGAGGCCGGGATCGACGCCGAGCTGTTCGAGGCGGTCGACGTCGACCCCGAGGACTCCGCGGCGCTCCGCGAGGCGGAAGAGCGCGCGGCGGAGCTCATTCTGGAGACGCCGCTCCCCGACTCGGTCCGCGAGGAGATCCTCTCGGAGTACCGGGCGATGGGCGAGGACGGCGAGGAGGCGTTCGTCGCGGTCCGCTCGTCCGCGACCGCCGAGGACCTGCCAGACTCCTCGTTCGCCGGCCAGCAGGAGACGTTCCTCAACGTGCGCGAGGACGACCTCCTGCGGCGCGTCAAGGAGTGCTGGGCCTCGCTTTTCACCCAGCGGGCGATCTACTACCGCCAGCAGCGGGGGTTCCCGCACGAGGACGTCGACATCGCGGTCGTCGTCCAGCGGATGGTCGACGCCGAGAAGTCCGGCGTGATGTTCACCAGTCACCCGTCGACTGGCGCGCCGCAGGTCACCATCGAGGCCGCGTGGGGGCTCGGCGAGGCGGTCGTCTCGGGCACCGTCTCCCCGGACAACTACGTGTACGACCGCGGGCGGGCCGAGGTCGACGAGGTCACCGTCGCGGACAAGAAGGTGGAGATGGTGAAGGACGCGGAGACCGGCGAGACGGTCCAGCTCGACGTCGCGGAGGACCGCCGGACCGAGCGGGTCCTCTCCGACGCCGAGATCGGCGACCTCGTCGCGCTCGGCGAGCGGGTCGAGGACCACTACGGCACCCCGCAGGACGTCGAGTGGGCGATCTACGACGGCGAGATATACATGCTCCAGTCGCGGCCGATCACGACGATCCGCGAGGACGCCGGCGGCGATGAGGCGACCGGCGCCGACGCCGCGGCGGGCGCAGCGACCGGCGACGGCGGCGCGGCGGGGAGCGCCGCAAACGGGGGGGCGAGCGCGGTCGGCGGGGAGGACGAGGCGGACGTGCTCGTCGACGGGCTCGGCGCGAGCCCGGGCGTCGTCTCCGGGGCCGTCCGGATCGTCCACAAGCTCGACCACCTCGATCAGGTCCAAGACGGCGACGTGATGGTGACGGAGATGACGATGCCGGACATGGTGCCGGCGATGAAACGCGCCGCCGGCATCGTCACCGACGAGGGCGGGATGACGAGCCACGCGGCAATCATCTCCCGCGAGCTCGGCGTCCCCGCGGTCGTCGGGACCGGGAACGGGACCCGCGTCCTCGAGGACGGCCGGCAGGTCACCCTCGACGGCGACAAGGGGACGATCCGGGCGGGCGAGTCGGCGTCGGCGGAGCCGGGCGAGGAGTTCGAGCCGGTCGAGGCGGCGCGGCCCGAGACCCCGGTCAAGCCGATGACGGCGACGGAGGTGAAGGTGAACGTCTCGATCCCGGAGGCGGCCGAGCGCGCCGCCGCGACGGGGGCCGACGGCGTCGGCCTGCTCCGGATCGAGCACATGGTGTTGTCGCTCGGGAAGACCCCCGAGAGGTACATCGCCGACCACGGCGCCCGCGCCTACCAAGACGAGATCATCGAGGGCGTCCGCCGCGTCGCGGACGAGTTCTACCCGCGACCCGTTCGGGTGCGGACCATCGACGCGCCGACGGACGAGTTCCGCGAGCTGGAGGGCGGCGCGGGGGAGCCGGCCGAACACAACCCGATGCTGGGGTGGCGCGGGATCCGCCGGAGCCTCGACAAGCCGGAGCCGTTCCAGCAGGAGCTGGCCGCGTTCGCGCGCCTCTACGACATGGGGTACGACAACCTGGAGGTGATGTTCCCCCTCGTCAACGACGCGAAGGACGTCGAGGGGATCGCGCGGCACATGCGGGAGGCCGGGATCGACCCCGAGACGCACCGCTGGGGCGTGATGATCGAGACCCCGGCCAGCGCGCTCCAGATCGAGGACCTCGCCGAGGCGGGGATCGACTTCGCCTCCTTCGGCACCAACGACCTCACGCAGTACACGCTCGCGGTCGACCGCAACAACGAGCACGTCGCCGGCCGGTTCGACGAGCTCCACCCCGCCGTGTTGCGGCTCATCGGCGACACGATAGAGACCTGCCGCGAGCTCGGCGTCGACACCAGCATCTGCGGGCAGGCCGGCTCGAAGCCGGAGATGGTCGAGTTCCTCGTCGAGAAGGGCGTCTCCTCCATCTCCGCGAACATCGACGCGGTCCGCGACGTCCAACACGAGGTCAAGCGGACCGAGCAGCGCCTCCTGCTCGATTCGGTTCGCTGAGCCGAGCAACGGCCGCGTCCCCGGGCCAGCCCCGAGAGCGGAACGGGTAAGAGCCGCCCCCCGTAAGGGCAGGGCGGATGCAACAGCCGGAGCCGGAACCGCAGTCGTTCGACCGGGTGCTCTCCTCGATGTGTACCGAGCCGCATCCGGCGGCCCGCGAGGCCGCCGAGCGGTTCCTCGCGACGAACCCCGGCGACCCCGCGACCTACGGGGCGGTGGCCGACTTGGAGCGCCGCGCGGTCGAGGGGCTCGCGACGCTCGCGGCCCACCCGACGCCGGCCGAGGCCGCCGGGTACGTCACCTCGGGCGGCACCGAGGCGAACGTCCAGGCGGTCCGGTCGGCGCGGAACCGGCACGACGGGAGCGACGTCAACGTCGTCGCGCCGACGAGCGCGCACTTCTCGTTCACCAAGGCGGCCGAGGTGCTCGGCGTCGAGCTCCGGACGGTCCCCCTCGACGACGACCACCGGGCGGACCCCGACGCCGTCGCGGCGGCGGTCGACGGCGACACCGCACTCGTCGTCGGCGTCGCCGGCAGCACGGAGTACGGCCGCGTCGACCCGATCCCGGAGCTGGCGGCGATCGCCGAGGAAGTCGGGGCGCGGCTCCACGTCGACGCGGCGTGGGGCGGGTTCGTCCTCCCGTTCACCGACCACGCGTGGTCGTTCGCCGACGCCGCGGTCGACACGCTGACGATCGACCCCCACAAGTACGGGCAGGCGCCGGTGCCGGCGGGCGGCCTGCTGGCCCGCGAGGACGCCGCGCTCGACGCGCTCGCGGTCGACACCCCGTACCTGGAGACGCGGTCGCAGGCGACGCTGACCGGGACCCGGAGCGGCGCGGGCGTCGCCGGCGCCGTCGCGGCGATGGACGCGCTGTGGCCCGACGGCTACCGCGAGGCGGCCGAGCGCGCGGCCGACGACGCCGACTGGCTCGCCGGCGAGCTCGCCGCCCGCGGGTACGACGTCGTCGAGCCCGAGCTCCCGCTCGTCGCCGCGGCGGTCCCCGACGCGACGTTCTCGGCGCTCCGCGACGCGGGCTGGAAGGTGTCGCGGACCGCGACGGGCGAGCTCCGCGTGGTGTGTATGCCGCACGTGACGCGGTCGGCGCTGCGGGCCTTCCTCGACGACCTGGACCGGATCCGGCGGTAGCGCTCCGCTCGGCCGTTGTTTCGGATGCCGACGAGAGGCCGGCGCAGCGCGATCGACGGTCCTCGAGACCGCCGTCGGATCAACATATTCACTACGGGCCACCACGAACCGCCTCGTATGAGTTCGGACGACGTCTCTCGGCGCGCGTTCATGCGGACGGCCGGCGGTGCGGCGGCCGCCGCCGGCGCGGCGACGGCGACGGCGGGGACGGCGGCGGCACAGGAAGTGGAACCCGACTGGCCCAGCGCGACCCAAGGGAACGTCGGGTCGTACACCGACGCCCGCGGCCAGGACTCGGTGACCATCTCGGTCGGTGCCGGCGACCAGGGGCTCGCGTTCGACCCGACGCTGGTGTGGGTCGACGAGGGCACGACGATCACCTGGGAGTGGACCGGCGCCGGCGGCGCCCACAACGTCCAGACGGTCGACGGCGGCGGCCCGGCCAGCCTCGACAGCGGCGACCCCGTCGGGGAGGAGGGGGCCACCTACGAGTACGAGACGTCGAGCGAGGACGCCGGTATCACCCACTACCACTGCGTCCCCCACACGGCGGTCGGCATGCACGCCGGCCTCGCCGTCGGCGGGGACATCGCCACCGTCGAAGTCGGCGGCGGCGGGTCGGACGCGGTGTTCGTCCCGGACGCCGCCCGCGCGCTCGGCGTCGCGACGTTCATCGCGATGGTGAGCACGCTGGGGCTGGCGTTCGTCTTCATGAAGTACGGCGGCACGATCACCGGCCAAGAACAGGCGTAGCGGACGGCAGTCGGTCGCTTCTCGGTCGCCGCGCCGCCCGCGGCGCCCCCGTCACTCCCCGTCGACGAGGTCCTCGTACAGCCCGACGTAGCGGTCGATCACCGCGTCGTGGTCGAACGACGCGAACTCGCGGTCGACCGCCCGGCGCTCCAAGTCGCTGACCGCGACGAACTCGTCGGCCAGCTCCGCCGGGCTGGTCACCAGCCGGCCGCGCTCGCGCCCCTCCACGAGCTCGTGGGCGCTCGAGTCGGCCTGGTACTCGACCAGCGCGACGCAGCCGCAGGCGACCGCCCACAGCAGGTCGGTCGCGAACGTCTCCCACGTCGCGGTCGCCACCGCCACGTGCGTTCCCTTGAGTATCGGGAGCCGCTCGTCGATCGGCAGGTCGCCGAGGAACTCGACCCGGTCGGCGATCCGGAGGTCGCGGGCGGTCGCCTCGATCCGGCCGCGCTCCGGACCGTCGCCGATCACCGCCGCGGTCCAGTCGCGGCCGCGGAGCTCGGCGAGCCCGAGCAGGAACGTCTCGACGTTGGCGTGACGGTCGAGCCGGCGGGCGTACACCGCGTCGAAGCGGTCGTCGACGCCCGCGGACTCGACGGCGTCGAAGTCGATGCTCTCGGGGAGCACCCGGACGTCCTCGCCGTCCGCGCCGTGCTCGCGGACGCGGGTCTTCGTGGTCCGCGAGGGGGTCGCCACCGCGTCCGCGCGCCGGGCGAGCGGCCGGTACCACCGGCGGGCGTCGGCGGGGTGGTCGCGCCACCAGTCGACGACAACCGGGACCCGCGAGAGCGACCCGGCGACCGTCGCGGCGAGCCCGGGCGTCGGCGGGCTGTTGACCGCGTGGACGACGTCGGCGCCCGCGCGCCGGACCGCGACCGGGAGGCGCGCGGCGAACGCGGCTGGCGCGGGCTCGGCCGTGACCGCTCGGTACTCGATCCCGTCCTCCTCGAAGGCGTCGTGGTCGCCGCCCCACCACCGGGCGCAGAGCCAGATCACGTCGTGCCCGCGGTCGGCGAGGCCGCGGGCGGTCCGGAGCGTTCGCGTTCGCGCCGGGGTCTCCCCGTGTCCGGGGGCGAAGAGCGAGGCGAACGCGACGCGCATACGCCGACCGCACGGGTGGCGCTGATAAAAAGACACGGCATCTCGTCGGAGGGGCGTGCCGCCGTGCGGGTTCCGTCACCCGAAACGGTTTCACCGCAGGCGTGGAACCGAGTGGCATGCGACAGTACGACATCGAGCGCTACCTCAACGTGCGGAACGCCGGCGGCGCCGACCTCGGCCCCGACGGCCGGCTCTCCTTCCTGCTCGACACGACGGGCACGGGGCAGGTGTGGTCGGTCCGCGAGCCCGAGTCGTGGCCCGAACAGCACACGTTCTTCGAGGAGTCCGTCTCCTTCGTCGACTCCTCGCCGGAGCGGTCCGAGGCCGTCTTCGGGATGGACGAGGGCGGCAACGAGCGCGCGCAGCTGTACCGGCTCGACTACGAGTCGGGCGCGATCACCGACCTGACGGCCATGCCGGAGGCGAAGCACCGGTGGGGCGGCTGGGACTCGGCCGGCGACCGGTTCGCGTTCGCGTCGAACCGCCGCGACGCGGCCGTCTTCGACGTGTACGTCCAGGGCCGCGACGAGACAGGCGCCGACGCGGAGCTGGTCCACGAGGGCGACGGCTGGCTCTCCGTCGCCGGCTGGTCGCCGAGCGACGACCGGCTGATCGTCCACGAGGCGCACTCCTCGTTCGATCACGACGTGTACACCCTCGACCTCGCGACCGGCGACCTGACCCACCACACCCCGCACGAGGGCGACGTGCGGTACGCCGGCCCGGAGTGGGGGCCGGACGGCGAGGGGGTCTACCTCGTCACCGACCGCGACACCGACACGCTCCGCTTGGAGCGGCTCGACTTGGAGACCGGCGAGTTCGCCGTGGTCGCCGACGGCGGCGAGTGGAACGTCGACGGCGTGGCGATAGACGAGGACACCCGCCGGGTCGTCTACTCCCGGAACGTCGACGGCTACACCGAGCTCACGGCCGGCGAGCTGGTCGCGCCGGACCGCGTCGACGAGTTCCCGGAGCCGGACCTCCCCCGCGGCGTCGCCGGCGGCGTGAGCTTCGGCCCCGACGGCGACCGGTTCGCGGTGACGACGACGGGCAGCACCCACAACGCGGACGTCTACGTCGTCGACGCGACCACCGGCGAGGCGGAGCGGTGGACGCGCGCCTCGACCGCGGGGATCCCCGCGGACACGTTCGTCGAGCGCGAGCTGGTCCACTACCCGACGTTCGACGGGCGCGAGATCCCCGCCTTCTTCTCCGTGCCCGAGACGGAGCCGCCGGAGTCGGGCTACCCGGTCGTCGTCGACATCCACGGCGGGCCGGAGTCGCAGCGGCGCCCCTCCTTCGCCTCCGTCACCCAGTACTTGCTGAACAACGGATACGCGGTGTTCGAACCGAACGTCCGCGGCTCCTCTGGGTACGGGAAGGCCTACTCCGGGCTCGACGACGTGGAGAACCGGATGGACTCGGTGAAGGACGTTCGAGAGGGCGTCGGCTGGCTCCACGACCACCCCGAGGTCGACCCGGAGCGCGTCGTCGCGATGGGCGGGTCCTACGGCGGCTTCATGGTGTTGGCGTCGGTGACGGAGTACCCGGAGCTGTGGGCCGCCGGGGTCGACATCGTCGGCATCGCGAACTTCGTCACGTTCTTAGAGAACACCGGCGACTGGCGGCGGTCGCTCCGCGAGGCCGAGTACGGCTCGCTCGAAGACGACCGCGAGTTCCTTGAGTCCGTCTCGCCGATCAACAACATCGAGCGGATCGAGGCGCCGCTGTTCGTCCTCCACGGCGAGAACGACCCGCGGGTGCCCGTCGGCGAGGCCGAGCAGATCGTCGAGGAGGCCCGCGAGCAGGGCGTCCCGGTCCGGAAGCTGATCTTCGACGACGAGGGGCACGGCTTCGCGAAGCTCGACAACCGGATCGAGGCGTACCGCGAGATCGTCGACTTCCTCGCCGAGCACGTCTGAGACGGTCCGAAGCGGCCGGTCCCGTGCGTGGTGGCTCCGCCACGACGGTCCGGCGGTGAAGGCCGTCCTTTCGGTCGTCCGGCACGGGCTAATCCGGCCGTGACGGTTATGAGACGCGCGTGAGAAGGGGGCGTCCATGAGCCGGTCCGATCCGCACGGGGTGCTGCTCGACCAGGCCCAGGACAAGGTCGCCCTGCTGGACGAGACTGGAACGTACACGTACGTCAACGCGACCGCGGAGCGGATCCTCGGATTCGATCGGGGCGAACTGATCGGGACGAACGCCTTCGAGTACGTCCACCCGGACGAGCGGGAGGCCGTGCGACGCACCTTCGAGGGCGCCATCCGGACCGCGGGGTTCACCGAGGTGACGGCGGATTACCGGCACCGGACGCGCGACGGCTCGTGGGTGTGGTTGGAGAGCCGCATGTCGAACCTCACCGACGGGGACCTCGACGGGTACGTGATCAGTTCCCGGGACGTGACCGACCGCGTCCGCGCGGAGCAGCAGCGCGCGGAGGCCGCCTCGCACCTCCAAGAGATCGCGGCGGTCTCCAGCGACGTCCTCTGGATGTTCGACGCCGACTGGTCGGAGCTCCTCTTCGTGAACCCCGCCTACGAGGAGATATACGGCGCGTCGACCGACGGACTCCGTGGCGACCCGGAGAAGTTCCTCGAGGCGACCCACCCCGACGACCGACCCGCGGTCGAGGAGGCGATGGAGCTGCTCGCCGCAGGCTCGTCGGTGGACATCGAGTACCGGGTGAACGCCGACGAGGACTACGGCCGGTGGGTCTGGGTTCAAGGAGAGCCGATAACGGAGGACGGCGAGGTGGTCCGGATCACGGGGTTCACGAAGGACATCACGGACCGGCGACGGCGCGAGCGGCAGCTGGTGGTGATGGACAACCTCCTGCGCCACAACCTCCGGAACGACCTCAACGTCGTCTTCGGCGAGCTGGAGGAGCTCGACGACGACGTGCCGGAGGCGGCGGAACACACCGCGGTGATCCGACGGATGGGCGAGGGCCTCCTCGAGACCGCCCAGAAGGAACGCGAGGTCATCAAACTCATCACCGACCAGCGGGAGACCGATCGGATCGACCTCCGGAGCGTGGTCGAGGAGTGCGTCGGGACCGTCAGGGACCGATACCCCGAGGGGTCGATCGCGGTGGACGCCCTCGATCCGGTCACCGTCGACGGGCGCTGCGAGCTCCGGTCGGCGGTGATCGAGCTCTTAGAGAACCCGTTCCAGCACAGCGAGGACCGAGCGCCGACGGTGACGGTGCGTCTCAGTCGAACCGAGGACGGCGCGGATCTCGTGATCGAAGACGACCTCGCGGCGATACCGGCCGTCGAGGCCGACGTGCTCACCGGCGACCACGACATGACGAACGTCTACCACAGCAGCGGTCTCGGCTTCTGGCTCATCTACTGGAGCGTGGAGCTCTCGAACGGGAGCATCGCGGTCGACGCCGACCCGACGGGTCGCGAGCGCGGTAACCGGATCACGGTGTCGCTCCCCCGGGCGACGGAGTGAGGGGGGCGCTCTCGCCGCCTACCAGTCCGGCCCGAAGTCGGGGTTGAGCTGGCGGTCGGTCCGGCCGAGCGAGTCGATGCGCTCGACGTCCTCGTCGTCGAGCGTCAGGTCGACGCTCGCGAGGTTGTCGCGGATGTGGTCGATCCCGGTCGCCTTCGGGATGGCGGTCACGCCCTTCTCGCGGAGCCACGCGAGGCTCACCTGTGCGGCGCTGACACCGTGTTTCTCCGCGATGTCGACGATCGCCGGGTCGTCGAGGATCTCCCCGCGGGCGAGCGGCGAGTAGGCGACGAGCTCGACGTCGTTCGCGTCGGCGTACTCGCGGAGCTCCTCCTGTCGGAGCAGCGGGTGCATCTCGACCTGGTTCGCGAACGGCGCCTCGCCGAGCGCGTCCGTCGCGGCGTCGAGGTGGTGCGGCTCGAAGTTGGAGACGCCGATCCGGTCGACGAGCCCGTCGCGGTCGACGTCGCTCTCCGCGATCCCCTTCCCGACGGCCGCCTCGTTGCCGTAGATCTGGGCGGTGTCGACGTGGCGGTAGCCGGCGTCGAGCGCGTTCGCGACCGACTCGGTACACTGCGCTGGGTCGTCGTTCTCCCACGTGCCGAGCCCGAGGACGGGCATCCCGTTGCGGGTCGGCACCGCGGGCTGCTGCTGTTGGTCTGTCATCGGTCACGCCTACTCGCGTGAGCGGAAAGTCGTTTGCGGTAGGGGCGGGCGCGGCCGCGTCGCGGGCGGGCGGCGCTCAGTCGTCCGACAGCAGCGCCCGCGAGGAGTTCGTCACCACGAGCAGGCTCGACGCCCCCATCGCGACCGCGGCGAAGAGGGGGTTGAGGAGGCCGGTGGCCGCGAGCGGGATGGCGACCGCGTTGTAACAGAACGCCCAGCCGATATTCCCCTTGACGCGGCGGCCGGCCGCGCGCGAGAGCTCGAAGACGGTCGCCACGGAGCCCAGCTCGTCGTCGACGATGGCCACGTCGGCGGCGTCGGCCGCCATCGCCGTGCCGCCGCCGAGCGCGACGCCGAGGTCGGCCGCGGCAAGCGCCGGCGCGTCGTTGGTCCCGTCGCCGACCATCACGGTGACGCCGCGCTCCTTCAGTCGCCCGACGGCCTCGGCCTTCCCCTCCGGCGGCACGCCGGCGAACACCGACGAGACCGCGTCGTGCTCGGCGAACACCGTGGCCGCGCGCTCGTCGTCGCCGGTGAGGACGATCACCTCGACGCCCGACTCGTCGAGCGCCGTCACCGTCGCTTCCCACCCCTCTCGCAGTTCGTCGCCGACCACGACGTACCCCGCCGCGGCCCCGTCGCGGCCGACCGCGACCGGAACGCGGCCGACGTCGCGCGCGTCGGCGACCGCCTCGCGGATCGCGTCGGGGACTGTCCAGCCGCGCTCGTCGAACAGGTCGGGGTGGCCGACCACCACCTCGACGCCGTCGACGACGCCGGAGACGCCGCGGGCGTGGCTCTCGAACGACTCGACCGTCGGCGCGTCGCCCGCGGTGGCTGCCGCCGCCGCGCCGCCGTCGGCGACCGCCGGTGCCGGGCCGTCGTCGGTCGCCCCGCCGGGACCGGCGGCCGCGTCGTCGGGGTCGGCCCGCGCCGCCGCGATGGCCTGCCCGACCGGGTGGGCGGACCGCGACTCAAGGGCGGCCGCGAGCCGGAGGAGGTCGTCGTCGACCTCGCGGGCGGTCAGCCGCATCTCGCCGGTCGTCAGCGTCCCGGTCTTGTCGAAGACGACGGTGTCCGCGTCGCGGATCCGCTCGAAGACGGTGTCGTCGAACACGACGATGTTGCGCTCCAAGGCGTCGCGGATCCCGGCGGCGACCGCGAGCGGCGTCGCCAACCCGAGCGCGCACGGACAGGAGACGATCAGCACCGTCAGCCCGACGAGCATCGCGTCGGTGGGGGTCCCGCCGAGCGCGAGCGACGCCCCGGCGGCGACGGCGGCGATGACGAGGACCGCGGGGACGAACACGGTCGCGAGCCGGTCGGCGAGCTTCTGGACGCCGTGGTTCCCGCTCTGGAGGTCGTAGACGAGCTCCGCGACGCGGTCGAGGCTGGAGCTCGCGTCCGGGCCGACTGAGACCGTCAGCGAGCCGTCGGCGACGACGGAGCCGCCGACCACGTCGTCGCCGGCGGTCTTCCGGACCGGCATCGACTCGCCGGTGACGACCGACTCGTCGACCGCGGCGTCGCCGTCGACCGCCTCGCCGTCGACCGGGATCCGCTCGCCGGCGCGCACGAGGAGCCGGTCGTCGGATTCGAGCGCATCGACCGAGACCGACTCCGTCTCGCCGTCCGCGGTCAGCCGCCGCGCGTCGTCGACCTGGACCGCGGTGACCTCGGAGAGCAGCTCCGTCGCGCGCGTCTTCACCGAGTCCTCGTAGTGGTTGCCGACGGTGACGATGACGACGATGGCGACGGTCACGTCGTAGTAGATCGAAGGGGACTCGACGAATATCACGGCGAGCGTGCTGTAGAGGTAAGCGCTCACCGCCGCGATGGCGACGAGGAGGTCCATGTTCGGCGAGCGCGTCTTCGCGCTGACGTACGCGCCCCGGAGGATCGGCTTCCCGGTGAAGAAGAGGACGATGGTGGTCAGGACGCCGATGACGATGAAGAAGTACGTCCCCGACGTCGAGGCCATCGCCTCGTTGAGGTACGTGAGGGTCCGCTCGTCGTAGAAGGGGAACGCGAAGTACGTCGGGTAGATGAGGACGATGTACTGGAGCATGACGGCCATCCCGACGAGGACGCCCGCCGCGAGCCGCGCCGTCGCCATGTTGTTCGCCTGGCGGCGGGAGAAGGCGTCCTCGCGGTCGTACGCGCTGTACCCGAGACCGCTCACCGTCTCCGTGAGGTCGTCGATGGTGACCGCGTCCGGGTCGTGGTCGATGCGCACCGTGTCGGTGACGTAGCTCGCGCTCGCGCCGCTGACGCCGTCGGCGTCGGTCGCCACCGTCTCGATGAACGCCTCGCAGGTCGCGCAGTGCATCCCGTCGACCTCCAGGAACGTCGCCTCGTGGCCGTCGGGGACGTCGCGCTCGCCGTCGGGAGCGTCCGGCTCGCCCGCGCCGTCGTCGCCGCGCTCCCGCCGGCGCTCGCGGACCGCGTCCGCGTCGACGCCGACGTCGCCGAGCGCGCCGTACACGTCGCGGCAGCCGGTACAGCAGAAGCGGTTCCCGTCGCCGTCGGTGACGTCGACGCCCTCGGTCGGCAGCTCGCAGAGGGTACACGCCGCGGGGTCGTCGCCCGCGTCCGGTGACCTGGCGGTCCCGCTCATCTCACATCCCCCCCATGCCGGCGCCGAGCGGGTTCCAGAACGGCAGGCGCGGGTGCGGCACGTGGATCCCGACGGACATCAGCCCGTGCGCGAACAGCACGTAGCCGAGCGCGACGAACGCGACGCCGAGCAGCCGGTGGACCCGGCGGCGGTGGACGGGGTCGACGCTCTCGATCAGCGTCCCGTAGGCGAAAACGGCCGGGATCGTCCCGAGCCCGAGCGCGCCGAGCGCGACGCCGCCCGCGGTCGCCGAGCCGCTGGCGAACGCGTAGAGGTACGCCGGGTAGAGGATCGGGCAGGGTAACAGTCCGTGGACCGCGCCGAGCGCGACGATCCCCGGGCCGTTCGCGAGCCGGTCGACGTACCCCGTGAGCCAGCCGGTGACGCGTTCGAGCCCGGGGAGGTGGACCCCGCCGCGGACGGTCTCGGCGGCGCCGGTGAGGGTCGCGGTGGTGACGAACACCGCGCCGCCGAGCGCGCCGAGAAGGGTCCCGATCGTCGCGTAGCTCGCCGCGCGCCCGAGGTTGAACAGCGCGTGCTGGCGGACCTCGTAGGTGGTGAGGTGCCCCTCGCGGCCGGTCGCCGCGCCCGCGGCGCTCGCGGTCCCCGACCCGCCGCCGTCGGTCCGCCCGGCGTCCGGGTCCATCCGGCTCGCGTACACCGTGACGAGCGGCCCGCACATCCCGATACAGTGGGCGCCACCGAGCAGCCCGATCGCGACGAACAGCAGGACGTCGGTCCCGAGGAGCAGCGAGAGGTCCACGCGTCAGTCACCCCCAGTTCGGCGGGCGGGCGGGAACCGGTTTCGGCGGGCGTCGCACGGGGACACGGCTCACTCCTCGACGACGACGGTTCCGTACATGCCGCCCTCGCGGTGCGGGATACAGACGTACTCGTGGGCACCGGGAACCGTGAAGGTGTGTTCGAATCGGTCGCCGTTCTCCAGGATGCCGCCGAAGTCGGACTGCCACGCCGCCTCGGCGGTCTCGTAGTCGTCGAAGCCGCCGGAGGCGAAGAACTCCGCCTCCTCCGGGATCCCGCCCGCCGTCGCGGTGACGGTGTGGGACCGCGCGCTCGTGTTCTCCCAGACCACGGTGTCGCCGACAGCGACCGTGATCTCCCGGGGCTGGTAGGCGGAGGCGAGCATCCCGACGTCGAAGTCGGGCTCGCCGCCGACGCCCGCGCAGCCGGCGAGCGCGGCCGCGGTCGCGGCGCTCCCGGCGGCGCCGGCCCGTCGAAGGAACCGTCTCCGGTACATACCCGTCCTCGGGGCCAGAGCGGTTTCAATACCGCGGTCGCCCCCGGCGCCTGAGAACGGATTACCCGCCGACGAGGTCCTCGAAGACGCGGCGCTGCGCGGCCGCGAGGTGTTCCGAGAAGGTGGCGCGGGCGATGCCGATGGCGTCGGCGACCTCCGTCGCGCTCGCCCCGCGGGGGTGTTCGAAGTAGCCGAGCCGCTGGGCGGTCCGGACGACCTCGCGCTGGCGCTCGGTGAGCCGCCCGCGGTCGACGACGACCGGGTCGGACCGGGTGTCGGCGCCGCCGGAGCTCGTGAGCCGTTCGAGCCGGACCGAGCCCCCGGTCGCCTCCAGCGCGTCGATCACGTCGCCGAGCGGGTCCGCCACCGGCAGCGACAGTCCGAGCCGGACTCGGTTCGGCGCCGTCCGGACCGTGACCGACGAGACCGGGTAGCCGAGCGACTCGACGGCGTCCGACGGGAACGATCCCGCCGGCGGGCTCCGACACCGGTAGACGAACTCGTCGCCCCCGTCGAAGACGAGTTCGGCGTCGACCGCGCGGTCCGCGCGGAACTGCGAGACGACCGCGCCGTCGACCCGGACGCGGTCGACGTCCTCGGCGACCGCGCCCGGCGGCAGCGACTCCGCGACCGGCGCGGGCGTCGGGTCGCGGACCACGATCTCGACGCGGACGCCGGCGTCGCCGGGCCGGTCCCCGGAGCGCGGCGCGTCCGAGCCGTTTCGATGCGCGTCGATGTCCGCGGCTCCGCCGGCGCTGCCGGCGTCGACCGCGCCGGCCTCGCCCGCGGCCGAGCGGCCCCCCTCCTCGGCGTCGACCGCGCCGGTCGACCCGGCCCCGAGGCGCTCGGCGGAGCTACACTCAGACGATCGCGACCGCCGTCCCATACGTCGATCTATTCGGTTGAAGCCGGAAAAAAAGCGAGCCGAACGAGTACGTCACGCGGCGGCGCCGCCGCCGTCCTCATAAAGTCCCGTCGAGAGTTGGCAACGACTCACAGGGCGCGAGCCCGTACTGGGACCATGAGCGACGAGTCGCTCCGCGAGCAGTCAGTAGGGGTCGTCGGGGCCGGCATCGGCGGGCTCTCGGCGGCCGCCTACCTCGCGGCCGCCGGGGCGGAGGTGACGGTGTACGAGCGGGCCGAGCGGGTCGGGGGGGTCGCCGGCCGGCTCGAACTCGACGGGTTCCGGTTCGACACCGGCCCGTCGTGGTACCTCCTTCCGGGCCTGTTCGACCGGTTCTTCGAGGACTTCGGGCGGTCCGCGGACGAGTTCTACGAGCTGACGCGGCTCGACCCGCACTACCGCGTGTTCTGGGACGACGGCGACAGCGCCGACGTGCCCGCGGACCCGGACGCGGCGGCGGACCTGTTCGAGTCGTACGAGCCGGGCGCGGGGGCGGCGTTCCGCGAGTACCTCGACGACGCCGAGCGGGCGTACGACGCCGGGATGGAGCGGTTCGTCCTCCCCGGTCGATCGCGGTTCCGCGACTACCTCTCGCTGGACGTGGTCGCCGGGGGGCGGAAGCTCGACCTGCTCTCCAGCCTCGACGAGACGGTGCGGTCGTACGTCGACCACCCGAAGCTCAGGCAGCTCTTAGAGTACACGCTGGTGTTCCTCGGCGGGTCGCCGCACAACACGCCGGCGCTGTACCAGCTGATGAGCCACGTCGACTACGGGCTCGGCGTCTACTACCCCATGGGCGGGATGTACGAGGTGGTCGAGGCGGTCGAGACGGTCGCCCGCGACGCCGGCGCGGACGTTCACACGGGCGTCGAGGTGACGGGCCTGGAACCGATCGAGGGCGGCGTCGCGGCGGAGCTCGGTGGCGACCGCTACGTCCACGACCGGGTCGTCTGTAACGCGCCGCCCGCGCACGTCGAGCGAGAACTGCTCCCCGACGGGACCGTGTCGCGGCTCGGCGACTACTGGGACCGGCGGACGTACGGCCCCTCGGCGCACCTGCTGTACCTCGGCGTCGAGGGAGAGCTGCCGGGGTTAGAACACCACACGCTCGCGCTGCCGACGGACTGGGACCCGCACTTCGCGGCGATATTCGACGACCCGGCGTGGCCGACGGGGGAGATCGAGCCGGTCGTGTACGTCAACGTCCCGTCTCGGACCGACCCGTCGGTCGCGCCCGACGGCCACGAGGCGGTCGTCACGCTGGTACCGCTCGCGCCGGGGCTCGACGACACGCCGGACCGACGCGAGGCGCTCAGGGAGCGGGTCCTCGACGCGGTGGCGTCGCGGACCGGCGTCGACCTCCGGGACCGGATCGTGGCCGAGGAGTCGGCGTGCGTCTCGGAGTTCGCGGACCGGTTCGACCAGCCCGGCGGGAGCGCGCTCGGGCTCGCGCACACGATGCGACAGACCGGGCCGCTCCGTCCCGGACCGCGCGTCCGGGGAACCGATCGCCTCTACTACGTTGGGGGGAGCAGCAACCCGGGGATCGGCGTGCCGATGTGCCTGCTCGGCGGAGAGCACTGCGCGGCCGCCGTCGAGGCGGACGTCGGCGGAGGGCCGTTCGACCGGCTGCCGCTGGTCGGTCGGTGAGACCCGCCGGGGTGCGACACTCGTCCACTCTTGTCCGCCAGAGTGAGAAAGTTTTCAAAAAGTCGCCCAGTATATCGAAATCGGTTAGAAAGCCTTACCAGTCAGGTTAGCACATTTAATAAACACGCCACGTGATCGTTACCGACGCATGATCGAAACAGCAGCGGCCGACTTACTCGCAAGCGGAATGGTCCCGCTCGAAATGACCCAGACGGAGATCTTCCAGTTCATTCAGGACAACACCCTCCTGAGTGCGTCGCTCTGGGTGAACATCGCCCTCGCCGGCCTGTCGATCCTCCTGTTCGTCTACATGGGGCGGAACGTGGAGGACCCCCGAGCGCAGCTGATCTTCGTCGCGACGCTGATGGTACCGCTGGTGTCCATCTCCAGCTACACCGGGCTCGTCTCCGGACTGACGGTCAGCTTCCTCGAGATGCCGGCCGGCCACGCGCTCGCCGGCGCCGGTGCCGGACCCGAGGGAGGCGTGTTCACGCCGTGGGGACGCTACCTCACGTGGGCGTTCTCGACGCCGATGATCCTCGTCGCGCTCGGCCTGCTGGCCGGGTCGAACCTGAGCAAGCTGTTCACCGCCGTGGTGGCCGACGTCGGGATGTGTATCACCGGCCTCGCGGCCGCGCTGACCACGTCCTCCCTCCTGCTCCGGTGGGTCTGGTTCGCCATCAGCTGCGCGTTCTTCGTGGTGGTCCTCTACATCCTGCTCGCCGAGTGGGCGCGGGACGCGGAGGTCGCCGGCACGGCGGACATCTTCAACACCCTGAAAGTACTCACCGTCGTCCTCTGGCTGGGCTACCCGATCTTCTGGGCACTCGGGGCCGAGGGGCTCGCGGTCCTCGACATCGCGATCACCTCTTGGGCGTACAGCGGGATGGACATCATCGCGAAGTACCTCTTCGCGTTCCTCCTGCTCCGCTGGGTCGTCGAGAACGAGCGCACGGTCGCCGACATGGCGTCCGGCCTCGGGTCGGCCGCCCGCGGCGGCGCGACACCGGCCGACGACTGACGGCGCGGTCCGACTCCGGCGGCTTTCTTTCGCATCGCCCCGCGCCCGCCAGCCGCGGCTCCGGGCGCCGAGAGACAAGCGCTAAACCCGCGGCGGGGGTGGAGACCGTATGAAGCAGGCGATCGTCGCGCGGACGGACATCGGGATGGGCGAGGGGAAACTCGCCGCGCAGGTCGCGCACGCGTCGCTGTCGGCGTACCAGGACGCGAGCGAGCGGGCGCGGAAGAAGTGGCAGGGTGAGGGCCAGAAGAAGGTCGTCCTCAAGGGCGACTCCGAGAGTCAGCTGTTCAAGCTAGCTGACAAGGCGGACACGGAGGGGCTGCCGTACGCCATCGTCCGCGACGCCGGACACACCCAGCTGGAGCCCGGCACCGTCACCGCGCTCGCGGTCGGCCCCGCCCGCGACGACAGCGTCGACCGCGTGACCGGCGACCTCTCGCTGTACTGAATGGCCCCCGAACGCACCCTCCGCGAGGCGCACCCGACCGAGCGGGCCGTCGGGATCGACCACTACGTCAGCGACGCCGACGGGATCGGCGGGCGGCTCCGCGAGTCGCCGGAGGACTTCCGGGTCCGCGAGCTGGAGGCGTTCGACGCCGAGCCGCTGGACGCCGAGACGGGGAGCTACCCCGAGCTCGTCCTGCGTGCGACGCTCCGCGACTGGGACACGAACGACTTCACGCGCCGGCTCTCGGACGCCCTCGGGATCAGTCGCGAGCGCGTCTCGTGGGCGGGGACGAAGGACAAGCGCGCCGTCACCACGCAGCTGTTCACCGTCCGCGGGGTCGACGCCGACGCGCTCCCCGAGATCCGCGGCGCTGAGATCGAGGCGCTCGGCCGGGCGGGGCGGAGCCTCTCGTTCGGCGACCTCGCCGGCAACGCCTTCGAGATCCGGGTCGCGGACGCGGTCGCGGAGGCCCCGGAGCGCGTCGCCGAGACGGTGCGGGACCTCCGGGCGTTCGCGGGCGGCGCGGCGGATTCCGCCGCCGACGGGGACGAGCCCTCGATCGATGCGACCGTCGGGGTCCCGAACTACTTCGGCCAGCAGCGCTTCGGGAGCCGGCGTCCCGTCACCCACGTCGTCGGCCTCGCGATCGCCCGCGAGGACCCCCGCGAGGCGGTCCGGCTGTACGCGGGGAACCCGGCCGAGACGGAGCCGGACGACACCCGCGCCGCCCGCGACCGCGTCGACGCCGCCTTCGGCGTGGGCGACGGTTCGGAGGCCGGCAACGACGGTTCCGACGTCGTCAACGGTCCCGTCGCCGACGGCACGGGCGACGGCGAGTGGGCCGCGTGCCTCGACGCGATCCCCGGGAAGCTCCGGTTCGAGCGGTCGATGGTCCACCGGCTCGCCGACCGCGGCGTCGACCCCGCCGCGCCGCCCGACGACGAGGACTGGTGGCACGCGCTGGAAGCCGTCCCGTCGAACCTCCAGCGGCTGTTCGTCAACGCCGCGCAGTCGTTCCTGTTCAACCGGATCGTCAGCGAGCGGCTGCGCCGCGGGCTCCCGTTCGACCGCCCCGTCGCCGGCGACGTGGCGTGTTTCGCCGACGGGGACGCGCCCGGAGAGCTGTACGCCCCGGACACCGACCGGCTCCAGCGGGTCGACGCCGACCGGGTCGACGTGGTCGCCAGGCACTGCGAGCGGGGACGGGCGTTCGTCACCGCGCCGCTCGTGGGCACCGAGACCGAGCTGGGCGAGGGCGAGCCCGGCGAGATAGAGCGCGAGGTGCTCGCGGACGCCGGGATCGAGCCGGGCGATTTCGCGCTCCCGGGCGAGTTCGACTCCGCGGGGACCCGGCGGGCGATCCTCCTCCGGACCGACCTCGACGCCTCGGTCGCCGACGGCGACCCGCGGTTCGCGTTCGCGCTGCCGAGCGGCTCGTACGCGACCGTGCTGCTCCGCGAGTTCACGAAACGAGGACCGCTCGACCTGTAATCGATCCGCGTTCGTGTATTATCCGGGTACCTCTGCTGCCGAAACCACCACGATACTGCGACACGTTCCGAGCCGTTTTTGTGCGACTGTCGTCAATCGGGGCCATGACCCGGATCGTCGTCATCGACCTCCACGGCCAGTTCACGCACCTCGAGCGGCGGGCGCTCCGCGACCTCGGCGTCGACACCGAGATCGTCTCGGCCGAGACGCCGGCCGACGAGGTCGAGGCCGACGGGATCGTCCTCTCGGGCGGCCCCGACATGGACCGCGTCGGAAACGCCCCGGACTACCTCGACCGCGACCTCCCCGTCCTCGGGATCTGCCTCGGGATGCAGCTGATCGCGAGCGAGCTGGACGGCGCGGTCGGCGCGGGCGACTACGGCGGCTACGCCGACGTCGACGTCGAGATCGTCGACGACGAGGACCCGCTCGTCGGCTCGCTCGCGCCGGAGACGCGCGTCTGGGCGTCCCACGCCGACGAGGTGACGGAACTCCCCGACGGATTCGCCCGCACCGCCACCTCCGACGTCTGCGGCATCGAGGCGATGGCCGACCCGGAGGCGGGGCTGTACGGCGTCCAGTGGCACCCGGAGGTCGCGCACACGGAGCGCGGCGAGGAGGTCTTCGAGAACTTCGTCGCGATCTGCGAGTCGGCCTGAGGGAGTCGCGGGAACCGCGAGACCCGCCGGTGATCGAGTGGAAAAACTGAGAAAGCCAACGAGCGCTTACTCGTCGAACAGCTCGTCGACGGCCTCGCCGGCGGTCTCGACGGCATCCTGCGCGACCGCCTCCCGGTCGGGCTCGGCGTCGGCGGGGGCGTTGAGGTAGACGTCGACGTCGAGGACCCCGTCCTCGAAGGTGACGGTGACGTCGAGGTCCGTGACGGCCGACTGGTCGTAGTGTTTGAAGACGATCCCCTCGGCCGCCTCGGCGGCGGTGCGGACGACCTCGTCGTCGCTCGGCTCCGAGGCGGCGTCGGCGTCGTCGGTCACGGCCTTACGCGCCGCCAGCGCCCGGGCCGCCCGGTCCCATCGGGCCGCCGCCGCGTCTTCGAGGGCGTCGAGGGCGGTCTTCGACTCGTTGAGCGCGGACTGCGCCTGCTCCTTCTGCTCGGCGACCTGCTGTGCGGTCTCCTGAAGCTCCTGTAGTTCCTCGATCTTCTCCTGTGCCTCGGGCGGCATGTTCCCTTGCATGGACGGACCGAGGCGGCCCGGACGGAAAAACCCCCGACTTCTCCGACGAGGAGCGATTCGGAGCCTAGCGCCCCGAAAAAGGCCGTTATCGGCGTCTCCGCCCGACGCTCAATCCCGCCGCGCGCCGACGCGCTCGGCGACGGCGACCAGCCGCGACCAGCTGTTGACGCCGGCGCGCAGCGCCACGAGGTCGTCGGCGTACACGCGGACGCGGACCGCCTCGCCGTCGCGGTCGACGGTCGCGCCGGAGCGCGCGTCGTCGATCTCGCCGACCTCCGGTCCGAGCGCGTCGGCCACGACCCGAGCGCGTCGCTCGGAGGAGTAGGTGAACGAAAGGACCGTCTCGTGTGCGCGCGTCGCCGTCACGGTCCGGGAGACGACGTTACTCGACGTCGACTTCCTTGATGCCGCCGCCGCGCTCCTTCAGGAGGACGCGGTGGCCGCAGTACGGACAGCGCACGCCGCCGTACTCGTCGAGGGTGACGTCGCGCTTACAGCGGGAGCACTTGTAGCTCATCGTCCTATTCCTCGTCGGCGAGCGCGGCGCGGATGGAGCGGCGGACGGTGCGACCGCCGGGCGTCTCGGGGCGGTACGCGCCGCCCGTGAACGTCTCGCCGGTCTCCTCGTTGACCCAGATGCCGGTACCCACGCGCTTGACGTCGTCGCCGTCGACGGTCGCGTTGCGCATCTCCTCTTCGATGTCCTGGACCCGCTTGCGGGAGACCCGGCCGTAGCGAGCGCCGAATCGGCCCGCGCTGCCGGTGCTTCGAGCCTTGTCCTCAGCCATAGTAGCCACTCCTACCGCCAGCGCAGGTAAAAAGGCTGCGAGTTGCGGGCGGGCGGAGCGCCCGGCGCCGAGGACAGAAGACGCCCGAACGCGGCAGTGGCGCGTGCCTGCGAGCGGCCGCCCCCGGCGGTCGCGAGTCAGCACGCGCGAGGGACGCGGTGAGCGCTCGGAGAGCGCGAACCGCGAGGCTGGGGAGGCGCGAGGCTGCGGTA